>Ga0315289_10001009_pt1 | contig 43901 bp, 34 predicted proteins | sample YL17G11_40_MG_FD_203452 | JGI IMG/M metagenome (GOLD analysis project Ga0315289, IMG submission 203452) | Sediment microbial communities from Yellowstone Lake, YNP, Wyoming, USA - YL17G11_40 | ecosystem: Environmental > Aquatic > Freshwater > Lake > Sediment | place: USA: Wyoming | collected... | reverse complement strand
CAGAAGGTCCGTTTGCCTCGTTGCCTTCCCGTTGAAGTAGTCGATCCAGACGGAGGAATCCACCACGATCATTTGTCTCTTCTCATTTTGTCCAAGTCACCCGACCACTTCAGTTTGCCGCGAAAGGCCCTGATCTTCTTCTGCCGGCGCACCTCGATGAGCAATCTCAATCCTTCTTCAATGGCCTTCTTCTTGGTTCTGTAACCCGAGGCCTTGAGAGCGGACTTCATCAAGTCGTCATCCAATACAACGTTCGTTCGCATAGGCCTATCTCCAATGAATGTGTACGATGAACGCAATTATACACATTCCTCGCGCCAGAGCAAGCTCCCTCAGAGGATCGCCACATCCTGGGAGCGGGGATCATCGAGTTCGCCGGGGCCGTTGGTCAGTCGGCCGGCGAGGGCCATTTCTCGAAAGCCTGCCATGGGATCGTAGAAGCCCCTGTTGACATCCACGGTGTTGATCATCATGCCCGGCCGATTGGGCCTGAGCTGGGCGGCGATTACGCCGTCCGGCTGGATCCAGCAGGACGGGTAGGGCGAATAGGGACCGCTCGAATTGGTCATGCTCACCCAGAAATGATTCGTCGCCGCGTGACATTGCATCGTCTGCCGCATGATGTGGGTGTGGACGCTGGGCCCTTTCTGCCGCGCGTTATAAAACGATTGAAAGATGCACTGCACGCCTTGCTTATAGAGCTCGCGATACAGCTCCGGGAACCGCAGGTCGAAACAGATCAGCAGGGAGCACGTGACGCCGTTCAGAGTGAAGGTGATGAATCGGTTACCGGGCGTGAAGTGGGCCAGATCGCCGGGCGTGCAGAACCTCTTGTCATAGCGGTCCGCCATCCTGCCCTCCGCGTTGATGAGGTAAAGACAATTGTGGGGCTTGTTCGGCTCGGTCAGCGGGTGCGTGCTGCCCAGGACGACCCAGAGGCCAAGCTCGCCTGCCCGCGTCATGATCTTGCGGGTCTCCTCCTTCAGCAGGCCCCAGTCGTAGCCGTCGAGAGACGGGAAGTCCATGCCGGCATACCCGCTCAAAGCACATTCCGAAAAATGTACAATCCCCGCCCCCGCGTCCTTGGCCTTTTGCAGGAATTGGCGAACCGCCAGGGCGTTGCGTCTTACCGATTCACTGACGGCAAATTGACAAGTGGCGATTTTGAGCGTGCCGCTTTCCATGGCTATATAGGTCCGACCGCTATTCCAGGCCCGTCGTCTCTCGCAGGCCGAAGAGGATATTCATGTTCTGAATGGCTTGGCCGGAGGCGCCCTTGACGATGTTGTCGATCACCGAAAACACGACCACCCGTCCTTTGACGAGGGCCGGGAAGATGTGACAATAGTTCGTCCCTGTGACCTCTTTGACGGCCGGCGCGGTCTTGCCGATTTGCACAAAGGGTTCCGACTTATAGAAATCGCGATACAGCGGCACAAGCTGCTCGCCGGTCACGTTCTTTTTCGGCCGGCAATAGACGGTCGAGAGGATGCCGCGATCGAAGGGACCAGCATGGGGCTGGAAGAGGATTTGGACCGGCGCCCCGGCGACCTCGGCGGCGATCTGCTCCATTTCGGGCATGTGGCGGTGCGTGCCGATGCCGTAGGGGAAGAGGCTCTCGTTCATGTTCGGGAAATGGAACTTGACGGAAGGGGTCTTGCCCGCCCCGGAGGTGCCAGTGACGGAATTGACGATGATGGAGTCGGTCTCCACGAGTCCGGTTCTCAACAGCGGCGCCAGGGCCAGCAGCGCCCCGGTCGGAAAACAGCCGGGATTCGCCACGAGCCGGGTCTTTTTGATCTTTTCGCGAAACAGCTCGGGCAGGCCGTAAACGGCTTCGCGCAGGTTCGCCGTGTCCGTGTGGGTGACCTTATAGAACTCCTCGTAGAGCTTGGCATCCTTGATCCGGTAATCGGCGCTGAAGTCGACGACTTTGATCCCGGCCCGCAGCAGCTCGGGCACGTACTGCATGGAGACCTTGTGCGGCAGACAGCATAAGACCGCGTCCGTCAGCTTCTTAAGCTTCTCCATGTCCAGAGGCTCGATCGGCAGGCTGCACCGGCCCTGAAATTCGGGAAAGACTTCCTCGACCGGCCCGCACTCCTCCGGCAGGGCGGTCAGATAGGTCAGCTTGGCCTGGCCGTGTCGCAGAAGAATCCGAATGGATTCGGCGCCCGTGTAGCCGCTGGCCCCGATGATCGCAACTCGTATCATAATCTGTCCCCGTAAAAAAACAGCCGCTAAGATGCTCTCTCGGCGGCTGTCGTAATCCCAATCGTTATGGTTATTGGCAGATTAACGCTTCGAGAACTGGAATCTCCGCCTGGCGCCTGACTGCCCCGGCTTCTTCCGCTCGACCATTCTCGGGTCGCGCGTCAGATGTCCGCTGTCTCTCAAGGCGGGGATATAGTTCTCGTCGTAGCTTTTCAGGGCTCTGGCAACTCCCAGCAGGGCGGCCCCGGCCTGGCCCGTGATGCCTCCGCCTCGGACGTTGATAAAGATGTCGAAAGACTTCTCGCCCTGCACGAGTCTCAACGGTGCCGTGACGGCCTTGCGGTCCTGGTCCCTCTTGAAGTACTCGTCCAGCTCTCTCTTATTGACGAGGCATTTGCCGCTGCCGGGTCGGATGCGCACCCGGGCGACCGAGGTTTTGCGCCGGCCGGTACCCCACCAGTAGCCGTACTTCTCTTGGCTGGTGTTGCCCGGACCGATTTTCGACTTCGGCTCGGCCGCTTCAGGATTCGGTTTCTGTTCTACCGTCGTGTTCTCTGGTTTCGTCTCTGCCATATTTGTCTTATTTCGCTTAGAACAACTCTACTTTCTCAGGTTTCTGGGCGTGATGCTCGTGCTCCGGGCCACGAAAGACCTTCAGCTTCTTCAGAAGCTCGTCACCCATATGGTTCTTGGGCAGCATTTTGCGGACCGCCGTATGCACGATCCATTCCGGCTTCTTTTCCCGCATCTTGGTGAAACTGACATACTTGTGGTTGCCGGGATAGCGGGAATAAAAGTTGTACGATTTCTCTTCGGTCTTGTTGCCGGTAAGCCTGACCTTCTCGGCGTTGACAACCACGACGTAATCCCCGACGTCCGCGTGCGGCGTGTACGTCGGCTTGTTCTTGCCCATCAGAATCGTCGCGATCTTGGCCGCCAGACGGCCGAGGACCGCCCCTTCGGCGTCCACCAGCAGCCACTTCCGTTCCACCTGCCCTGTCTTAGCCATATACGTTTTCATAGGCGTACTCTCTTCTGTTTAGAATTAGAAACCACACATTCTAACACCCGCATCCCCCCTGTCAACCGATTTTCTACCGATTTCGTCGCTTCTTGTTCGCATACAGCCCCATTTCGCGCCGGCAGGACCCCAGGCACCGCCGGCAACCGCCACCGCCGGCCTGCCCGACGGCCCACCCGTCCAGCTTCGGCCAGCGCCCCGCCGAAGGCCTCTCTCCTCAGATCGCCCATACGATGCCCCCACAGCGTGCTACCCGCCTGAGGTCCGGACCCGGCAAATTGGCTTTGTTTTGCACAATCGGTCCTTATGATGTTCCGCCCGGTCCTTTGTGTAGGGTGGGCTGTGCCCACCATCCTCCGCCACGACAAATTGGCTTTGTTTTTCGCGCCGCGCCAATCCACAGGTTCCGTCGTAACCCTTTTTCTGAGGAACAGTTACTGTTCACTTGGCCTCCTGCAAATTGGCTTTGTTTTGCATAATTGTGCCGCGTTCGGTCAGCTCTGGCGCCGACGATGGGCGTGAGATTGCTTCGCTTCGCTCGCAATGACATGCCATGGCCGCGTATGTCATTGCGAGGAGCGGAGCGACGAAGCAATCTCGTAGCACTGGCCCACTCCGATACCCCGGCGTTCTGCTTGGTGACCAGGATTCGCATTTCGCTGGCCATGACTCGCTCTTCCTACCCGATTCCGACCAATTCGTTTTGTATCTATCATACCGACCGGCCACTCGCCGTCAAGCAAAAACGGTGAATTCTTACACTTCACGAACGCTGACGTAAGTCCTTGCGGCAGGCAAGTTTATGGTGGTCCACGCTGGTTTGGTTTGCGAATGACCGTTCGCAAGCTGCCGTTTTAGAAGTCCAGCGCTTCGGGGAAAGAATACCCGAACCGTCTAAGTCCCCGATTTCCCCTTGATTTGCGTCACTTGCACGCCGATATTGGCGGGAAGAGGTAAGTGACATGCAGGGATACTCAAACGGGTCAGATGGAGAGGTCATCCTAACAGGCCGGTTGGCCGAGTTTCGGATCGCATTGCTTCAAGAGATAGATGCAGCCAGCCGACAAGAGGCGAGTTCTGCCGTTCCACTGGCAAACGGGCGGCGAATTGGCCAAGTCGGAGGTAGTTTTCAGTATATTTTCGACATTGAGAGTAGCCTCAACCTCCCAGGAGACGCCCCTGGCGATCTCTTAATTCCCGGTCGCTCGCCTATTGAAGTCGTAGTGGTTGCTGTCGACGGGATGGTCATAACTCTCGGCGTGCCCGAAGATTTGGGCCCTGCCGTTCCTAGCGCACGCTTGCAGAGCAACTTGGCACTGCTAATGCGTAGACTTATCGCGCGCATTGAGGAGAAGGCCGAGATACCTAACCCAACTGGTGATCGGGTACTGCAAGGCGAGGCACATGGTGCAGCGCTCAAGGTCGACCTCGCCAGTTTTAAGTTGAACCATGAGCAGAGCGAGGCGGTAGAGACGAGCTTGGGGTTCGATGTGACATTCATCCAAGGCCCTCCCGGCACTGGCAAGACAAGGACGATAGGAGCGTTAGCGACCTCGCTGTTTCGCGCAGAACGCTCTGTCCTTCTCGTCTCCCATACGAATATAGCAGTGGATCAAGCCCTTCTGAAAATGGCTGATCATATAGGGGCTGAGGAACGCGAAGCCGGTCTCGTTGTTAGAGTGGGGACACCAAAGGACACCCAGCTATTAGAACACCCGGATCTACTCTTGAGCACGCACGTCGAGAAACGATCAAAGGCACTGGTTGATCGTCGTGCGGCACTTGAGAGCAACCGTGAGCAGGCCACGGAAGAAGTGAAGGGTATATGCAGGAATATCGAGTTGTGCGAGTGGGTAGGTCAAGCAAAGGGTGATATTGAACAAATGGGCTCTGATCTGACCAGCCTACATGAGAAAGAGGTCGAGGTTGATGGACTCTCAGAGACTCTTACCCAACTCGAATTGCAGCGCGATTACTGGAGCACTGCGAGAACCGAGGCGCAAGCGGCCAAGAAGAACGCCCAACGTTTGGCCGAGACTGACGAAACGGTCCGGAGTACGAGAGTCGCCCGCTCCGAGTGCGAGGCGAATCTGGGGCGACTGGCTGCGGAGCTTTCCGCCGCGAGGGTGTTGCTGGGCCAAACATGTTCTGCCGGGTGGCTGATGAGGAAGTGGAGGGGATGGCCGACACCTGATGAACAGACGAAGAAGGTGCAAGAGCTGGAGAACTCGCTCGCAGAGCGTACCGCCGAATCAGATCTGCTCCGCGAACACTTGGCAACGGCCGAGGCGGAACGGGATCATCTCGAGGAGCTGATCCGGGGCTTCCGTATTAAGCATCGCTTGGAGCCAGATGGGTTGCTCAGCAAGACATCGGCGTATGAGGCAAAGGTGGAGCAAACGAAAACTTCCGTTCACGAGGCGAGACGCCGGTTCCAGAGTGAGTACGTTCGGCTAAGGAATCTTCTAAAGACTCGCTTAGCGGCTCTGATTCAACTCGAACTCGCTGAGGAGAGCCCGGAATCGACAGACGGCATGTTCGAGCAGATTCAGCGCGCCTATGAATGCGCGGGCAGGATTACGCGCGGTATGAATCTAACGGCACTCACCGCAAGACGAGATGCCCTGAATGCTGACATCACGAGAATTGAGGTTGAGCTACAAGTAATTGAAGAAGATCTCAAGCGAGTTGCCGAACTCGTGATTGCAGACGCCAAAGTGGTTGCGACCACGTTGACGCGCGCGTACCTCCGAGATGCCATTCAGGGCAGACGCTTTGATACGGTCATAGTTGATGAGGCCTCAATGGCGCCCATTCCTGCCCTATGGGTTGCAGCCAGCGTTGCTACGTCGGCTGCGGTCATCGTTGGAGATCCGCAGCAGCTACCACCAATAGTGATTTCAACGCATGATCTTGCCGAGAAATGGCTCGGAAGGGATGTTTTTGAAGTAGCAGGTGTGACCAGGCAGCATCCTTGCTTTAAGCAGCTGAGGGAACAATATCGAATGCACCCGGCGATTAGCGCGGTTCCTAACGCTCTGATCTATAGAGGCGAACTCCGTGACGCTGAGGGGACCCGCGACGATGGAAATCTGGGCCTTTGGTACAGGTACGACTGGGGACACGATTCTCCGCTCCTTTTGGTAGACACGGGGTCATTACATGCTTGGGTGACGAGTATTCCCCGAAACAAGGGTTCCTCCAGGTTGAATTTCCTATCTGCCGCTGTCTGCCTGGATATCGCTGAGTAATTGTTAGGTAGCCGTCGGTCCGAAGCTGAACAGAACGGGGCGGAGCCGCGAGCTCTGATTGTCTGTCCGTATCGCCCGCATGCTCAGCTTCTCGAGCTTATGATCCGTGATCATGGACTCGCGCGCGACATAAGAGCTGGCACTGCGCACAGTTTTCAGGGTTCTGAAGCCGACGTAGTCATATTCGACCTAGTGAATGATGAACCCCACTGGAAGGTCGGCATGTTCATGCCTGTCAACGACCGCGACACGAAACGGTTACTCAATGTGGCCATGACTCGCGCGAGGCGGCGGCTGATAGTGGTCGGTGACTTCGGGTACATCCGGAAGTGTGCCTCGAAGGCGTTCGTTGGATCTGAGCTGATTCCCTTCCTTGAGAGTCATTATCCGAAGGTTGCGGCGCTGGACGTGGTAAAGAATGGCTTGGCTGCACGAGCAGCTGAGGCACAGGTGCAGGCCTTTGGTGGAGAGGTCGAGGCACCTCATGGTCGAATCGTTGTCACCGAAGCCCATTTTGATGCTTTCTTCCGAAAAGACCTGCAATCTGCGCGCCAACAAATCGTGATATACTCTCCTTTCATAACGCGGGCCAGGCTTTCGTTGCTTGAGCCCCAACTCCGCAGTGCGGTAGAACGTGGTGTGAGCGTATACGTTGTGACCAAGGCTCATTGTGAGAGGAGCCAAAGGGATCTCCAACAGTATCGGTTCCTTGAGAGAACACTCACAGAGTGGGGCATCGTGTTGATCCACAAACAAGCGATGCATGAGAAGCTAATCTTCATAGATGCCGATCTGCTCTGGGAAGGCTCGCTCAATCCGCTGAGTTTCAGCGGCACTGGCGAGCACATGGAGCGCCGGAGAAGCAGCAAAGTAGTCGGTGAATACTCACAGGCCCTGCGGGTGAACGAGCTTGTAGAACAATACAAAGATGGTACACCGCAATGCCCGATTTGTGGGAGTGAGGTCGTGGCTCGTGAAGGCAAGGATGAACCATACTTCTGGCGATGCGTGCGCGAGGACTGTTATAGCCGAAGCATTGATCAGCCGAGCCTGAAGGATGGCAGGATTACCTGCTCACGTTGTGGCGGAGCCGTGGAGTACGGGCGATGGGGAGATGCTCCCGCCTGGAGATGCTTGGCGGATCGTCATCACCATCAGAAGGTGGTGAAAAGTCATCTTCGTCTGCCCAAAATGCGTGCCCTGATACCAAAAGCTGAGCTTCGGAAACTGGAAAAGCATTTCGGTCCAGATAGCCAGCATGATCCCGCTGTTGAAACTGAACGGCCAAGAAAAGACTCTCTATTCGACGTGTGAGTTCACGTGGGAATGCGACCCATCAAGGCAATTGCAGGTGTGAACTACCTTCTCCATGTTCATCTTGCTAGCTCGAAACCCCAGGAGCGAAGGTGTGCAGAGTTTCTTTCTGGACAAGTGGTTCACTATGTGTCGTGCGTACTGCGTAAACGCCTGTATTCGTGACGGAAAAACAATCGGGCGGACGAGAGTGAGTCGTCCGCCCGGATCAATCATCAATCATCAATCGCAAATAGTAAATCTCAAGAGCAGCCCATGGAGTTGCCGCAGTTGAAGCATTTGTAGCAGGTGCCGTTGCGGACGGTGATGGAGCCGCAGATGTCACAGGCGGGGGCATCGTCGCCGAAATGCTCGAACTGGGCGTTGAACTGCTGCATGAGGATGGCTTCCGACTGCAAGTCCTCGTCGGACGGGTTCACAGGGGCTGGGATGAGCGCTCCTATCCTGTCCGTCCGGCCGCCGGGCGGGTCTGCCGGTGAGGCGGGTGTCGGCCGGGCGGCAGGGGTGCTTTCCCGGGACTTGGAGGTGTCCGCCTTGGAGCCCTTCTTGCCATTGTTGCCGGAGGCTTTCGCTTCGGCGATTTTCTGCGCGAGGTCCTTGGTCTTCTCGACCAGCTCCCGGGCGGTGGCGGCGGTCTTATTCTGGGTCGTGCCGACCATGCCGGACCGATTGGGCAGATTCTTGTCGGCGTAGCCCGGAATGAACTGACAGCCGAGCCAGCAGAAGATGTAGTCGATCAGGCTCTTGGCAAACGGGATTTCCCGGTTGGAAGTCATGCCGGAAGGCTCGAATCGCGCGTGCCGGAACTTATCCACCAGAGTAATCAGCGGCACGCCGTACTGCAGAGCCATCGACGTGCACGTGCCGATCACATCCATGAGGCCCCCGACGGTGCTGCCCTCCTTGGCCATGGTGATGAAAAGCTCACCAGGCTGACCGTCCTCGTATAGCCCCACCGTCAGGTAGCCTTCATGTCCTGCAACAGAAAACTTGTGCGTAATGCTGTGCCGCGTGTCCGGCAGCCTTCTTCGGAACGGCCTGGCCGCAACGGGAGCCGCGGCTTCGGCGCCGGCCTTCGCCTTCTCGTCCTTGTACTTGTCCGTGGAGACGGGTTGGAGCCGCTTCGATCCGTCCCGGTAGATCGCGACCGCCTTGAGCCCAAGCTTCCATCCTTCCATGTAGGCCGCCATGATCTCTTCGGTCGTGCTCTCTTTGGGCATGTTGATCGTCTTGCTGATCGCCCCGGAGATAAACGGCTGAACCGCCGCCATCATCCTTAGATGGGCCATGTAGTGAATGAACCGCTTGCCATTCCTCGGCTTGAAGGCACAGTCGAATACCGGCAGGTGGTCCGGGCTGAGCTTGGGGGCGCCCTCAATCGTCTCGTGCTCGTCGACGTAATCGCAGATGGCCCTGATGTCTTCGGGCGTGTAGCCGAGCCGCTCCAGGGCCATCGGAACGGTCTTATTGACAAGCTTGAGCATCCCGCCGCCCGCCAGCAGCTTGTATTTGATGAGGGCAATGTCCGGCTCGATGCCGGTCGTATCGCAGTCCATCAGGAAGCCAATCGTGCCGGTCGGCGCCAGGACAGTCGTCTGGGTGTTGCGGAAGCCGACCTTCGTGCCGGCATCCAAGGCCTCATCCCAGGCGTCCTTGGCGGCATTTTTCAAGTAGTCCGGGCAGTGCGTCTCCGGAAGATTATAGGCGTGCTGACGGTGCATCGCGATGACCTTCAGCATCGGGTCCTTGTTCTTCTCCAATTCGTCGAAGGGACCTTTGAGCTGTGCAATTTCCGCACTGGCGGCGTAGGCCGTGCCCGTCAGAATCGCGCTGATGGCCGAAGCCAACGCTCTCGCCTGGTCGGAATCATAAGGCAGGGCCAGACTCATGATCAGCGAGCCCAAGTTGGCGTATCCCAGCCCCAGCGGCCGGAACCGATGGCTATTGATCGTGATGGCCCTGTCCGGATAGCTGCCGTTATCCACCAGGATTTCCTGGGCGATCGTGAAGATACGGATGGCCTTCTTGAAGGCCTGCACGTCGAAAGACCCGTCCTCCCTGCGGAATTTCATGAGATTCAGGGACGCGAGGTTACAAGCCGAGTCATCGATGAACATGTACTCGCTGCACGGGTTGGAGGCATTGATCGGTCCGGAGTTGGGGCAGGTGTGCCATCGGTTGATGGTGCTGTGATACTGAACTCCCGGGTCCCCGCAGATTCGCGTCCCCTCTGCAATCAGTTGCATGAGCTCGCGGGCGGAATGGGTGTCCATCTTCTTGCCGGTCGTGACGGCATAGGTGGCCCACGTGTCATCCTTTTCCACGGCCTGCATGAACTCGTCCGTTACTCGCACCGAGAGGTTGGAGTTCTGGAACATCACGCTGTCATAGGCTTCGCTGTTGTGCTCGCCGCTGTAGCCCGCGTCGATGAGTGCCCACGCTTTTTTCTCTTCGACGGTTTTGCAGGTGATGAATTCCTTGATATCGGGGTGATCGACCTTGAGCGACTGCATCTTGGCGGCCCGGCGGGTCTTGCCGCCGGATTTGATGACCGCCGCGATCTGGTCGTACACCCGCATGAAACTCAGCGGGCCGGAAGGCTTGCCGCCGCCCGAGAGCTTCTCTTTGCTACTTCGCAGGGTCGACAGGTCGGTGCCGGTCCCCGAGCCGTGCTTGAACAGCATCGCCTCGCAGGTTGCCAGCCGCATGATGTCTTCCATCGAGTCTTTCACCGACTGGATGAAGCACGCCGAGGCTTGCGGGTATTCATAGCTGTTCTGGCACGGCACCGTCGTGCGTTCCTGCGGGTCCCAGCGGTAGTTGTGTTTGCTTCCGGCGATACCGTAGACATCATAAAGCCCGACATTGAACCAGACGGGCGAGTTGAATGCCCCGTACTGATTCACACACAGCCAGGCCAGCTCGTTGTAGAAGATCTCCGCCTGCTCCTGCGTGGCGAAGTAGCCGTCCCGCAGGCCGCGGTCGGCGATGGTCTCGCAGACCCGGTGAACGAGCTGCTTGACGGAATGCTCCCGCCGGCCGCCTTCGACGTCGCCGTAGAAGTATTTGCTTGCCACGACCTTGGTGGCCAACTGGCTCCAGCCGATGGGGACTTCGATGTTGTCCTGCTCGAAAATCGCTTCGCCGCTGTCGCTCGAAATCTTCGCGGAGCGCTTCTCCCACTCGAGCTGCTCGAAAGGATGTACCCCTGCCGTGGAAAAGAAATGCTCGATCATTACGCCTTTCCTGTTTTCAGCCTGGAGGGCCGTCTTCGTCCGTGCGTGCCCGGCCTTGAAGGGATTCTCAGGCTCAAACTTATAAGACATTAACGCGCCTCCGTGCGGAAAAAACAAGGACCACACCACATATAGTTAAGGTGACCTGGATTTCTTCCAGATATTGTTGCTAACGTCCAAATCAAGTATCGGCAGATTAATGAGAATTCGGTGACGTGTAAAGGTGAAAAAGTCAGAAATTTGATGATTTCGCGCGCGGCTTTTTGCTTAGTCCTTGCGAACGCTGAATCTACGGAGGAAAAAAAATTTTGCCGTCGCGACAGGCGGTCACAAACGCGTTGCTTGCAGCCATCGCTGTGCGATCCAAGCGTGCGCCCACAGGCAAGGGTGCACGGCATCCTCGGACCATCTTTCCGGCGGGACTTCTGCGAGCAGCGCGTCGAGTTCTCTTTGCAGGAAAACCGCCGTAGCCTTGTGCTTTGCGGCCAATCTTCGCACGATTTCGATGTACGGCGTGAGTGCCCGGAACACTCTGTCGTGCGGGTCACGGCAGAACATGAAGGGTTCCATCAGCACGAGCTGACAGCCACATTGCTGCCGGGCCTGAGCAAGTAACTGATCGTATGTTAGTTCGTATTCGTCCGGAGTTGCGGCGGTCTGGGCGAGATCGGGCTCCATCGTCAATTGCCACACATCATTGATCCCGATGAGAACGCTCAGCACATCCGGCTGGTGAGCGAGGCAGTCTCTCTCCCATCGATGCCTCAAATCGATCACCGTGTCTCCGCTTACGCCGGTGTTCATGATATGAAGATTCAGCTTCGGATACCCGGCCAGCAGGAAGTTGCCGGCAAAATGCACGTAGCCGAATCCGAGCGGGCGGTAAGCCTTCTGATGCCGCTCGGCGGCCGTGATACTGTCGCCAGTAAAGAGGATCGTGTCATTTGCCTTGAGATGGACCTTTGGCTGCATATCATCTTCTCCGATCGTGCCACCCGGTGCATAGGCGCCAATTCTACAGGTCAGCCTGTTCTTGCCAAGTACCACGTTGCCGACCGGTGCTTGCCGGGAGACACAATCCGTTTTGCGGGAGATGAACAGTCGCGGGATGGTCTCGGATAAACGCCTGCCGTCCTGGCTCGAATCGCATAACTCCTTGCCGGCAAAGGACAAGCGAATCAGCCTCACCCGATTCGGCCGATAATTTGCCGTTTCTTTGTTGCTAAAGACCCAGTGTAACTCTACAATAAGGAAGACTGAGCAGGGAACACGTGATCCGTTTTGGGCATCTTGATAAGATGTCAGGAACCTTTATTACAAGGGGAGGACACGGATTATGAGTGCACGAAGAGCCTTCACTCTCATCGAGCTGCTGGTAGTCATTGCGATCATCGCCATCCTGATGGCTATTCTGATGCCGGCACTGCAACGGGCCCGCGAGGGAGGCAAACGAGCGGCGTGTTTGAGCAACCTCAAGCAGTTGACTCTCGCCTGGAATATGTACGCCGATGAGAACAACGACCGGCTCGTCAACGGCGCCACCGGCTTCAGCAACACCAATCAGGCATGGGGCGACCACAGAAATGAGCTCGCCTGGGTCAATACGCTGGAGACAAACGTCGAGGCTCAGAAGCAAGGAATAAGGAGCGGCGCCCTGTGGCCCTATCTGAAGAATGAGAACATCTACCGGTGCCCGACCGGACGGCGGGGAGAGGCCCTAACGTACTCGATCATGTTCTCCATGAACGCTGTTTGTCATACCGAGGTTCAGGGGTTGAGGGGTGTCCACGTTAAGAAGCGCACGGAGATCGTTCCGGGGCTGGCCGCCAGACTGGTTTTCATCGATGAAGGCTATATGACGCCGGACGCCTATGCCGTCAATTATGCCACCGAAAGATGGTGGGATAACCCGCCGGTCCGACACGGGGATGGAGCGACTCTGTCCTTTGCAGATGGGCACGTTGAGCACTGGCGATGGAGGGGCATCGATACGATAAAGCATGGCAGGATCCTGGACAACACCATGCCCGGCGCTAACTGGCCGCCAGAAACGGAAGAGGGCTTCCAAGACCTGCATAAGGTGCAGATAGGTTGCTGGGGAAAGTTGGGCTACTTTCCGAGCGTCCGCTGATACGCTTCCATCTGCCAAATGAGCAGCGAACGGCGTTCATCAATGCACCCTTGATGGGTTTTGCCATCATATGCCCAGCGGAGACGTTCAAGGATTAGCTTGTCCCGGCGAGGGAGTTGCGGCTTTCCAGTTCTCGGGATCATTGCCGTAGGCGTGCGGGTCGATCCGGCTCAAGGACAGGCCTTGACCGTTCGCCTTAACCGGCCATGGGTCAACGCCTTCGAGAAAATCCTGCGGATGCGAGCCATCGCTGTAAACGACTCGGTCCACCCGAATCCAATGACGCGTGCCGTCATCTTCCGTGTCGCCGGGCTTACTCAGTTGAATCTTCGCGCCGCTGTCCGCCAAATTGCCCGGCCCCCAGGCCAAGACCTGGACCGTCTCCGGCACAGAGTACTTGCTGCGCAAGAGACCGGCATCTTTCGCTAAGACCAGGTATTCGCCGGGAGCCAGCGTTACCGGGGCATCCGCCGGCAATAGTAGCTCGATCGCTCCCCCATCAGTGAAACGCCAGGGAGCTTTCTGGGCCCCATCGTACAGCGTTACCGGGGAACTGCTGATATTGAGCAGCTCCACGTACTCGTCATCCTGTGCCTCCTGCGGATGGTACATGATCTCATTAATTACCACCGGCCCGACCACCGGAGCGGCATTGGCTTTGCCCGGGGTCGGGGCACTTAAGGCCACAAAGTTGTAGGAACCCGTGCTCTTTTGCCAGCGGCCCAAAGAGACTCCTGCCTCCGAGGCATCGAACTTCTCCTGCTCGCTATAGCCGCTCAGCACACCCCCGGAGCCGGAGTGCAGATAGAGGGTCTCACCATCTTTACTGAGGCCAAAGGGCTCCTGGCAGCCGAGATCGGCCTGATTGCCGAAGTGCTTGTTCTCATAGAACACCAGGTATCCATGAGCCGGGATACTGGTGCCGGGAGCAATCTGGTATTTGGTCAGATTGTTGGCATCATCGCTTAGGAACCAGCCTCCCATATTGATGCTCTGATCGGTCGAGTTATAAAGCTCAATCCAGTCGGGACCCACCCCTTGGGAGTTGGCCAGCAGCTCATTGATGACAACAGAACCAAGCTCGGGCACCTGGCCGCCATCATTTGTGCCCGGTGAGCCGCCGGCCTGGGCACTGGGCCGCCAGAAGCTCTTACTGCTGAGGCTGTTGGCATCGGTAGCTGGCGGGTCTTTGACGGTCAGGGAGAAACCCCGGCCATCGGTGATGTCATACCAGTTGTCCTGGTACTCGAAGCTCTGAATCACCTGTCCGGCCGCATCGACCAATTCGAGGCGTTCCCCCGCATTGTTGAGATTGCCTTGATATTCGCCCACCACCGGCAGCTTGGAGCCGTACCTGGCCTCGAAGGCAGCGAGGTCCTTGACGATCAGACAATAGCCCGCAGGCGGCAATTCAAAGCTGGGGAAGGTGTAATCTATCCCATTGGTAAAGTGCACCAGGTTCAGATTGATGGCTTGACCGGCGATATTGGTCAGCTCGATGTACTCGGTGTTGGGATCATCGGGATTGCCGCTATCGAGCGGATGGTACATGATCTCGCTGACCCGCAGACTCTGGGCCACCGGCCCCACCGCGAAGACCGCTTCATTGAGAGCGCTCCAAGTGCCGCCGGAGAGCGTTCTGGCTTTCACTCGGGCGCTGCCGGTCAAGGTAACCGGACCAGAATACCTTACGGCTGTGGCGGAAGTGCCTTCGCTTCCGCCGGAGGTGCCCTGGCCGGTGACGAGCATGGCACTGAAGAGAAAGTCCGAGCTGGTGGTGCCTTGGTTGAGCGCCTGGACTGCCAGGATGTTTGAGCCTTTCTTCAGGCAGTCTCGTGCATTCGGCAGGGCAATATCCTCGAACGTAATAGCCGACATGTCGGGGTTGGCGGCATTCGCTCCGGAGTCCCACACGGGCTCGCCGGTGAAGTTCTTCCGGGCTACTTCCGTGCCGTTGAGGTAGGCGATAAAGCCGTCGTCGTAACGTACCCGCAGTTGCACGGCGTCGAGCTGGGCCGGATCGCGGTCGAGCGTAAAGGGGATGCGGACATAGCAGGTGGCCTGCTTGCCGTACATCTGCTGGCCGAGGTCGATACTGATGAGTTTCTCATACCCGGTGCTGCGCTCGAAGCCGATGCCGCCGGGGCTGCCCGTCACGGCGGTCCAGGCCGAATCATCGAAGTCCTTGCCGCCGCGCCAGGCGTTATCGACGGGCCCCGCCGGTACGAGCACCCGCTTGGCAGCGTTCTCTGCCACGAGCGTGCTTGAGCTGGTGTTGGTCGGGGCTGATCCCTGGGCCGGCACGCGGGGGTCGCTGCCGTCGAGGGTGTACCACATGGTGGCGCCGCCGGTCAGGGAGAGCCTGGCCCCCACGGCGGCGTGGCCCCCGTGCTGGTAAGCCCCGTTGATCTGAAAGACAGGGGCCTCGACGTTCGGATACAGTCCCGCACTGCGGAGCTGGCCCATCACGATGCCGGGGCGTTGGACCATGTAGGTGTTCACGAGATAGTCTCGTTCGGCCCGCCACTCGGTGATGTTGTGCGGCGTGCTGCTGCCCACATCACCCCAACGCGCGGTTTCCACGAACATAGCCTTCTCGATAGAGCTCGCCAGCGCGGCATACGCGGCGGCGGGCCGGTTCTGCTCGGGATGCGCCGGGTTCCACGAAGGCCGGGCGGGGTCCACGTACAAAGGCCCGCCGTTGAAAAACGCGCGGTGCATGTGGTCGGCGAACCGCAGGCGGAAGTCGGGATTGTCCCGAAGCCGGGCATAGGGCTGGGCGATGCCGCTGCTGGCTCCGACGACGTTCTGCGAGAGATAGGAGTCCAGGCTCCCCCAGGCGAGGACGAGGTCCATCACCCACTCGGTGTCCCAGCAGAAGCATTTGAAGCCCGTGCTCCGAACACGGTTCATCCCCCCATACCAGTTCTTATGCGGCCAGTCGGTATTGCCGACGAAGAAGTTGACGATCATGTAATCTACGTAGTTCTCGAGATCGAGGTAATCCACATAGACGGGGTTCGGAGTGCCGTCGGGATTGTTGCCCTGGAGGCGTTGGTAGCCCTCGTTGGTCCGGACGCCCTGGTTGACCGCGTTCAGCAGGCCGTTCCAGGAGTCCATCGTGCTTCCTCCGACCGGCAGGGCCGACTTGTAGACGTCCCAATCTTCCTTGTTGCCGCCGCAATACCTGGAGGTAAAGGATGCGTCGGGTCGCTCCACGGGGTTGTAGAGGCCCCAATAGAGCCCATTGATGTATAAATGAACGAATCTGCCGTGTGAAGAAGGCTGGCCGAGGGCCAACTGAAGCCGGCGGCAGTACTCATCGCGGATATATTGCGACTTGTCCTGACCGAAGGGATAGCCGTCATTGAAATTGGCCCGAAGGATGAGCTGGTCAAACTCGTCTACGGCATCTTCCCCGTACAGCGGGTAGCGAAGGCTTGTCTGGCCATACATGCCCTTGAAGAGCAGGCGGAAGGTTTTCTTTTTGTAGGGTGCCTGGCGTCCGACGTCCCCGTAGATGCGGATGCCGCAATTCGCCTGGAATCCCTCCCGGCCGTCCGGCCAGATCAGCTCGAGTGAGGCCGGCCGTTCCCACATGATGTCGCGCCCGCTCGGGTTCGCGTACATGCCCTGCGTGGCGCCGAAGACATCGTCGAGCTTCATAACGAGGGACATGGTCGGGATCGATTGGAGGCCGTCCTTGATCTCCTCCACGTGCCCCGTGACGATGCGGGGGTCCATCTGATAGTCTGCGGGGGTCCCTCCCCACGAGTTGGGAAAGCCGACGGGGCTGTTCGACTGGCGGGTCACCTGGTCGAGGAAGATGTAGGTTTGTGCCACCATCTTGCCGGGGATCCAGCCGGGCTTGATGGCCCTGGCCCGCAGGCAGGTCGTCTGCGTGATTCGAATGGGCTTGGTGTACTGCCTTCCGGTTGGGAAGCGACCGCCTTCCTTGTAGGGCTCGCTGCCGTCGGTCGAGTAGTAAATGCTGGCCTCCGGCGTGGTGCAGGTGATCGTGACGTCGAACGGCTCATCATAGAACCCGTGCTCATGACTGAACTTCAGCTCGCCGACGGCGCCCTCGTACGTCTGGAAGTTTGCCTTCCCCGGGGTGGGAGCGGTCAGGAACTGCCACTCGCCCGTGCCGTCGGGATATCGGCCGTAGGAGATGTTGGGCAGTTGACCGCCGAATTCAACACTATCGACCGGGGTATTGCCGTCGGAGGCAAACAAGTAGATCGCATCACCATCGGCATCCAATCGGAAGCTGGCATGAAGCCCCGGATCGGTCGTGTGGGCGTCGGCCCAGATGACCTGGAAGCCCCCAGCCGGCAGGGTCGTCACGGCTTTGATATTGGTGGGAATCCGCCATTTCGTCGGCACGTTGACATCGTCGGTCAGGTACATGCCGCCGATATCGAGGGGCGCGTTCGACAGGTTGCGCAGCTCGATCCAGTCGTCGTATTGGCCTTGCGGGTCCATGACGAAACTGCTGTTGGCCGCCATGACCTCATTGATGGCTACCGGGATGTCTTCCTCATCCGCCAGGGTCACGTCCTGGATCGCGTTCTCCCCATCCGGTGCCACGCTGGTACCCGCCCAAGCACGTTCCTGCAAACACAGGCATGGCGCCAGCCCAACGGTCAGAAGAATTGCGAACGAGACGAAGAGAGAGTGTCCGAAGTTCCTGTTCATCTTCCATCCTTCCTCACTGTAGTTTCCGCCGGCCGGCATCGTGAAGCATGGAGGTGGCGAAGCGTAAAAGCACCGCAGTGCCGCGCTTCTACCCATCCACGCTTCGCCACGAAGCGTGAGCCGTGTTACCTCGCGTCAGATAAAGTATCTGTTCTTGCCTTATTCTAACCTATTTGCCGCCCTTGCGTCAATGGCTGACGGTCCCCGGCGGGGCCGGGACAGACCGTCACCCTATAATAGACGCGTTTCCTCCTCGTTCGTTCCCAACAAATTCACAGCAAATGGTGTGTGAACGGCTTCCCATCCCCTGCATCCAAGATCAGCACCTGTTTCCGCACCCACCGATGGGCAGGATCTGAGGTGGAACGCATCGTCGCTTCCGGGCTAGTGGTTCGGATTCTTATTCCTTGAGTCCGTATCTCGCAATAGCGCCGGCAACCTCCTCACACCAGGACAGAATCTCGCCAACTTCTGACTCGGTGAAGGCACGGTCAATTGAACACCTCAACTCGTGCCCAGCGGGTCGGAAAAGTCCTGTGGCCTGTGCCTTGCTCCAAAGCCTCTCGACTTCATCCTCCGGAACCGCTGTTTTCATGCTGATTCCACCTCGGCCCATAAGCGTCGTATAGATGGACTGTCTATATACCGATGCGGGAGGGTAGCAGAAGAAGATAGCAACGTGGGTCCCGTCGATATCAGCATTGAGGGAGAAGCCTCTTGTTCCCCAATGGACGGGCATTCCTCGGGCCTGAGCGAATGCAAGCATGTTCTCGAAAACGGCTTTTCCGTTTTGGTCCAAGGCTCGGATAAACTCCTCATGGGAGACAACCGGTAGCGAGCCGGAAGAGACGCGTTCCGGCTTGGGCGGTTCGTTTCCTACGACGATCTCTTGAGACAGGAGTTTTGTGCCCCCGTTCGATTGGAAGAACGAGAACTCGACGCAGGTCACGCGGATTCCTTTGCCCCTGAGGAACGAGGCAGTTTGACGAATCTCGCTTGTGATATGCTGTCCGACGATGACAATGCGTTGATCTTTATTAAAGGCGACTGCATCATCGGGAGCAAGGCCGAAGTATTCCCTGTGGTATTCAGCCAGTACAAGGGATTCATCGTTCAAATAGGACCGAAGGATTTCCTCAAGTTGATCCGTGTCGAGTCGCTCGGCAAAGGAAGTGTATTCCAGTGCCTGGGCTAATGTCTCACGTGGGGTTCGATCTCGCTTTAGCTCGACCACGACGACATCTCCGGCCCGGTCGAGCGCGAGGAGGTCAATCGTGGTGCCGAGATTCGTGTTGACCTGGCGGCCTATAATGAGGAGCTTGCCGTCCTCAAGAATGCCATCCGGGTTTTCCTCCAGCCAATCCTCAAGAACGGCCTCTTCATGCTCGACCTGAAACGGTGTGGGCACATATTCTCGGAATTTCCCGTTCGATTCTACACCGTAGACTCTCATGATCTCACCCCTTCGTCTATCGAACGTCGCGACCCACGTTCATTTCGTCTGCTACAGACAAAACGCAGAAGGTAACGAATTGTTCACAGTCGTCTCTTACCTTTTCTTGAATTGCACGACCGACACATCAGTGCTGCGTTTGACAGGGTAGATTTTCCCCCGAGTGCGTGGGGTTTGATGTGATCAATAGTGAAATTCGACCAGGAGAGCGGTTTCCGACATCCGGGGCATCGTCTACGCTCATCTGAATGCCACAGGAGCCGACGCTGTTCGATGGTGAACCCGCGATGTTCGTCCTTCTTCTCAAACAGCCCGCCAAACACCTTCTTGAGAATCTCCTCTCGTCGCTGTCTGGTGGCCAGACTATCTGTATCACCCTGAACGGTGAGCAGGTAATCCGCGAAGAGTCGCTGATCCGGGCTTGCTCCTTCTGCCTTTCGCTGTTGCTGCCGGACTATCCCCACACCGTTGGACAGCCAAACCAACAGCTTCTGTGCTTGTCTGTTCCTCTTGGTGTCTGACAGAATGCATCCTTCTTGGTCCATCTCCCAGACAAGTGCAAAGAGGGAATAGAAATCTGCCGAGTTCGCGAATCGTGTCGTCCGAATGTCTGGGAACATCTTCTTCACGAGATTCAATACTCGGATTGTCTCCTGAACAACCTTTCGGAGTGTCCGAGGATTGGCTGATTGACCACCAATAATGCCATCAAGGGCCTTTTTCTTGTTTATCAACCCCTTGGCTTGAATCGACGCCATCAGCTCACAGACGAGTTCGACATGTTTCATCCGACTGATCTGCCCAGCCGAGAGAATTCGGTTTTCCAAGAAGAAGCGACGCTTCTTTTCGGCAAGTTGGCCTGCCTGTTTCAGAAAATCGCTGCGGAAAAACCTCGCGTGTCGTTTCTCGGCACCCGTAAGTCGTTTCCCAGTTGAATTGATCCGGACGAAAAGGTCAATGATGTCCGCAAGGTCGCCTGTAACCTCAACGGTTTGAAACTTATATCCCATGAGTCGATGCTCGTGGCCACGTTTCTGTATACGCTGCCAGTCCCACTCTTCGATCCCCTCGTCAGGCCCAAGTCGGAGCCTGGTTCCAAAGCGCAATCCGCGAAACTGCCCGGCCCCTTGAAACATCAGGACTGTTTCCAGACGCTGTTTTCCATCAATCACATCATAGCGCAGCCTCCCATTCTCGTTCTGACGATACAAGAACACCGACGGGATAGGGTAGTTCTGCAACAAGGATTCAATGAGTTTCCTCCGGTCTGAGAGAGTCCAGACCGAATCACGCTGAAATCCAGGTTCGAGATTCAGTTGGCCATTCTTAAAGAGGAGAACGAATTCTTGGATGGTCTTATCGCCATAGTCAAAGTCGAGCGAATGCGCTGGCATGCCTTTCCCCTCTATCTCTCCTAATTTCCTTTGTATCGTTTTGCGATGGACCCGCTTTCGGCCTTTGCTTCCAGATAATACTCCAACCTACTGTGGCGATCATAGTGCCGCACGTCAGGGGAGTCAATTGCGTCGGTGGCAAAAAAACGTATCTCGTCACTTCCCCGTATGAGACTCAGGAGCAGTTCATCTTGTGAGAGAATACTGATTTTGTCGCAGAATTCACTGAGGACACAGAGAAAGTGACTCCTGTCCTCATCTTGCATAGTCTATTTGAAGTCAACGATTGTGGGATGGCTGACGGCGTGCTATAATCTCTTGTCCTTGATGTTGCAGGTATCGGGCAAGTGCCTATGGCAGAATGCAAATCAACCATGTCTATGCTGAAGGAGGACCTGTCATGGATCGCTCAGTTTCCCGTCGGACGTTTTTGAAGGCTGGTGTGGGTACGAGTGCGGCGTGGGCGTTTTCGGCGGCGAGCTACGGCCGCATCAAGGGGGCGAACGACCGCATCTCCATCGGGCAGATCGGCTGCGGCGGCCGGGGGGTCGGCGCCCATATGGCGGGGGTGGCACCCTACGCCAAGGAGCAGAACATCGAGGTCACGGCGGTCTGCGACCCGTGGCGGCTGCGGCGGGAAGAGGCTTCCGCCAAGGCGAACGAAACGTACGGCCGGCCCGCCCGGCAGTTCGTGTCCTATCGCGACCTGCTCGCGCTCAAGGACATTGACGCCGTGATGATCGCCTCGCCGGACCACCGGCACACGACGCATCTGCAGGCGGCGGCCGAGGCGGGCAAGGACGCGTATTGCGAGAAGCCGCTGGCCATGGACTTCGGGAAGCTCAAGGAGGCGTGCGACGCCGTGAAGAAAGCGAACATCGTTGTCCAGATTGGGACCCAATTGCGCAGTCTGCCGAGTTTCACGGGCTGCCGCGAGGTGTACAAGACGGGGGTCCTCGGCACGGTCAGCCGGATCGAGCAGTGCCGCAACGATGAGAAGCCCTACTGGTATTCGTACGTCAAGGAGGTCAAAGAAGAGGACGTGGACTGGAAGGAGTTTCTCGGCGACCAGCCCTATCAGCCGTTCAATCCAGTGAAGTACTCCGGCTGGTACGGCTACCGCGAATTCTCCGACGGACCCGTCTGCGGCTACGGCAGCCATTTCCTCGACCTCGTGCACTACATCACCGGCGCGAAATTCCCGAGCAGTTGCGTGTGCCTCGGTGGGACGTTCACCTATAAGGACGAGCGCAAGTTCACCTGTCCCGACCACGTGCAGGCCCTTTGGATTTACCCGGAGGGGTTCATGGTGAGCTACTCGACCCTCTGCGGCAACGGCAGCGGCAACAGCTTCAAGATCTTCGGCGACCAGGGCGTGCTCGATATGGTCGAGTGGACCAAGCCGGTCCTGAGTGCCGAGGGCGGCGCCAAGCGCCAGGGCCAGATTCGTGGCCGGAATCCGGTAAAGGACGTGCCCCGGGCGGAGCACTTCCTCGACTGGCTCCAGTGCCTGCGCTCGCGGCAAACGCCGAACGCACCCATCGAGGCCGGCTATCAGCATGCGGTCGCTTGCCTGATGGCCGTACGGTCGTACGATACCGGCAAACGCACAGTTTACGACGCGGACAAGAAAGAAATCCGGGAAGGATGATCGGATTTTCGATTTACTATTTATGATTTACGATTTGTGATTCCGGATTGCACCTCCTTCCGGCAATGGTAGATCGCCCGTAGCAAATTGCAGATCCAGATGGGAGATGAGAAATGGTGCGACAGCGGCACGTCACGCGACGTCAGTTTCTGGACCAATCGGTGCGATTGGGTGCCATGTCCACGCTGGCGTGGACATGTTCTCTGCAACGGCCGAAACATGCCTGCGCCAGCGCAGGCATGGCACCAGGTGCTCCGTATCTGATCGGCTGCTATACGCGGCCCTGGGATAAATACGATTATCGGGTCGCGCTCGATGCGATTGCCGAGGCGGGCTACCAGTATGTCGGCTTGATGACCACGAAGTCCCCAAATAGTCTGGTGATCTCCGTATCGACCGCGCCGGAAGAGGCGGCCCGGGTCGCGGAGGAGGTCAAGAAACGCGGTCTGAAGGTCGCCTCCGTGTACGGCGGCGACATCCCCGTGGCCCAGTCGCTGGAAGCGGGCATCGAGGGACTCCGCAAGCTCATCGACAACTGCGCCGCCTGCGGGACGATGAACCTTCTCATGGGCGGGATCGGGGACAAGGAGCTTTACGAGCGTTACTACAAGGCCATTGCCGAATGCTGCGACTACGCGGCCGAGAAGGGCATGGGTATCAGCGTCAAACCGCACGGCGGACTGAACGCGACCGGGCCGCAATGCCGCAAGACCGTTGAGTTCGTCGGCAACAAAAACTTCCGCATTTGGTACGACCCCGGCAATATCTTCTACTATTCCGATGGCAAACTCAACCCGGTGGACGATGCGCCGACAGTGGACGGACTCGTCGTGGGAGTGAGCATCAAGGATTATAAGCACCCGAAGGAGGTCCTTGTGACACCAGGTACGGGACAGGTTGATTTTCCGGCGGTCCTTGCAAAACTCAAGGCGGGCGGCTTCACCCGCGGGCCACTCGTCGTCGAATGCCTCGAGCCCGGCGACCTGCCGCACACACTGGAGCAAGCGAAGAAAGCGCGGCAATTCCTCGAAACTTTGACGGGCCAGAAGCCGGAGGGTCGCGCCGACGCCGCCCCCAAAGTGGAACCCCTGGATGCGGGCGTGGCCGTAGTGGACATCACGCCGCCCATTGGTTATCGCATGAGTGGCTACTTCAATGAGCGTTTGAGCACGGGCGTGCTCAATCCCCTTCACGCCAAGGCTCTCGTTCTGCGGCAGGGCGGTACGCGGGCCGCGCTGGTGTTCTGTGACATCATCGGATTGTCGGGAGAGGTCTCCGCGAAGGCCCGCGAGCAGGCCCAGCGGGAAACGGGGATTCCGAAAGAGAATATCCTGCTCGGCGCCACGCACAGCCACACCGGCCCGCTGTACTTCGATGCGCTGAGGGACTATCTCCACCAGAAAGCGGTTGCCGAGCATGGGAAAGACCCTTGCGAGGAGCGGGATTACCCCGCGGAGCTGGTCGCGCGGATCGTGGAGGCGATCAAGCGGGCCGACGCCAAGGTGCATCCCGTTCAGCTTGAGGCCGGCGTGGTTCAGCAGCAGGGCCTGTCCTTCAATCGCCGGTTTCACATGAAGGACGGCAAGGTGCAATTCAATCCGGGCTTTTTGAATCCGAATATTGTGCGGGCGGCCGGTCCCATCGACCCGGACATGGGGGTGGTGCTGGTGCGCGATAGCGAAAAGAATGCCCTTGCCGGCGTGGTCAACTTCGCACTGCACCTGGATACAACCGGCGGCACGCTGTATGCCGCGGATTATCCGTACTATGTCGAGAAGAGTCTCCGGGAGACGTTCGGCGAAAGCTTTGTGCTCCTCTTCGGGACCGGCACCTGCGGCGACATCAACCATTTCGACGTGACAAAGAAGGAGCAGCACAAAACCGAGGAAATCGGTCGGACGCTGGGCGGCACGGTGGCGGCGAACCTGGCCAAGCTCCCGGCGGTCGGTACGCCGCGCCTCGCCGTGGGTCGGGCAGTCGTCGAGGCGCCCATGCAGAGTTTCACGGCGGCCCAAATCGAACAGGCGAAGAAGGACATGGTGAAGGTCGGCACGAACGATCTGCCGTTTCTCGATCAGGTCCGGGCTTACAAAATCCTCTCCGTCCAGGGGCGTGGCGGCTCGATTGTGCCGCTGGAGGTTCAGGTGTTCCGGCTGAGCGACCAGGTAGCCGTAGTCGGATTGCCCGGCGAGGTCTTCGTCGATCTGGGTCTGGCGATCAAGAAGGCCAGTCCGTTCCCGACCACATTGGTCATCGAATTGTGCCAGGACACGCCGGAGTACATTCCGACGCGCAAGGCCTTTGCCGAAGGCAGTTATGAGACGGTCAACTCCCGCATCGCCCCCGGCGGCGGCGAGATGATGGTCGATGCGGCCGTCAGGCTCTTGAAAGAGCTTTCGACGCACACTTCTTAGGAATAACCACTGGCGGCGTGGTTTCTGCACCCGAGGACAGGTCCGGAAATCACGCCGTCTTGCTTAGCGAATATTCCGCATTCGGCCCTCAAGGCGCGACTTAATCTGGCCGATGGTACTCCCCAAGAAGGTATCGCTTCCTGCCGATGCACCTTCCCCCGGGCCGATTCTCGCGATGTCGGAGATCGCAATGATTTGAGAGGCCCGGCTCGTGGTTACGAGATAGCCAAGTAGCGGAATGCTCACAGGGGTCGGAACACGGCCCGCGTCTTGCGCGGGGAGAAAGCACTGCGCGTGGGAGGAAAAGCGGGATCTCGTGAGCCGGGAGCATCCGGACTCACGAATGTGGCAAAGTCGCCGGTGGGTGCTGTGCGGGCACCCGCCGGATAAGCACGTACAGACCTGTGAAAGGACGGGAACATGAAGAAGCAATCATGTGTGAGATGGGAATGGGTTGTCGCCACGTTATTCGTGGTAACTGCGGCATCGGCCGGCTACGCAGACGAGAAACCGTGGAGCCGTGCCTGGCGGCTCGAAGCGTATCCAACGATTCAGTTCCTGGGCAGTGATGAGGTCCCGTTTCTCGACGGTACGGACATTGTTAAGGTAGAGGACACGCCGTTTTTCGGCGGAGGGATGGGATTCAATCTGAACGACCATTTTAACCTCAACGGCGAGCTCACGGGGGGCCGGACCGATTTGGTGGGGCATCCAGCCGGGCTACCGGAGGTGCATCGCCGCGAGGGCGCGACCCTCTGGTTCGGGGATATCAACCTTGACTACAACATCCTCAAGAGCCGGTTCACTCCGCTGGTTACCGGCGGCGCCGGATTCGCCAAGTGGCGTAACCATGAGGAAGGTCGCGGAGAAGTCCATTGGGCTTACAACCTCGGTGCCGGGGCCCGCTGGGATATCACCAACAATCTCGCGCTCCGCGTCACCTATCGAGCAACGTGGACCAAGCTGGAAAACGCGGATGAGGCATTCCGGTTCGGCGGCGTGGTAGCGAGTTTGATCTACATGTTCGAGTAATCTGGCTGCGCGGAAATCGTGTCCACTGTGTGGGGCAAGACCTTCATGGATGGCGCTGGGAACGAGGTCGGCCGAAGATTTGTCCGCTCCTGGAGGACACTTCGGATGCACGCCCCTCCTACGAAATAATGGAGAGGCAGGCCGGCAGAGCGAGGTTGGCCTGCCGCTTCTCTAACGGAGCCGCTCGGCCAGGAGGCTGCGGCGGCGGTAGCCGGTGACGCGGACGTTGAAGAATTCATTCAGGGGCAGCCGCTCCCATACGCCCACCACAATCGGGTAACTACCAATCTGACGCATGTAGGTGGTGCCGCCGTTGTGGACCTCGCTGCACAGGTCCCTCAGGACAGTCCCGACGGGGAACAGCCGGTGGAGCATCGGGATGTCGATTTCCTGCCGGACCTTCTCAATCCAGGGGGTGTAGTACTGGCGGTTCTTGCGTAGATACTTCTGGCCGACCTGCTCGTACAGTGCTGTCCCCGGGAAAGGGACCACGCGTCGAATGTTGATGCGCCGGACGAGCAGACCCTCGTCGAGAATACGTTTGAGGGCCGCGAAGTTCTGGTCCAGGGTCTCCGGCGTTTCGGCGGCCAGGCCCAGCAGGATATTGATTCCGGGCAGCAGGGCGTGGCAGCCGTTCTCGCCGCGAAAGCCGCCGATGCGATTGACGGTTCGGATTGCCTCAAAGGCCATATCGTACGGACAGTTGAGATTGTTGGCGTTGGCGACCTCGGGATCGAACGATTCGATGCCCATCGCGGCGGTGCTGCCTGGCGTGAGATACTTCACGAACAGTTCCGTCCGCTGCTCATTGATCATCATGGGGTTGGCATTGTCGAGATGCAGGACCGTCGGCTTCAGCGCCGCCAGGCCGGAGAGCAGCGCCTCGAGCTTTCGCACGTCGCCGCCCTCATAACTGTAAATGCACGATTGCTTGCCCAGTCGAAATGCCTTGGCGCCGAGCGCCATGAGTCCTTTGACTTCCTCCATTACGAGCTCGGGCCTGCGCCATAGCACGCCATGCTTGATGGGCTCGGTGCAAAAGGAGCAGCCTTTCACACGCGGACAGCCCCGGCCGGTCTCGAGCTCGACCATCCGATTCTCCAGCCGCGGCATTTGCGTGATGAGATGAGCGCCCCGGAGGGCATAGGGCTGCAATTCGTCGTAGGATTCGTAGGTGAACGGGCGCAACTCCTCGAAATCCTTCTCTTCGGCCACCTGGGGCCGGCTGCCGCCGCGGAACTGGGTACCGCCGGTGAGCACCGGCCCGGTCAAAGTCTTTCGCAGCTTGAAATCGGCCAGCAGCTTGGTGACTTCGTGCAATGTCCCCGGGCGGGCGCTCAGGTACTTGCCGGGCGTCTGGACACCGGCAATGATGACCAATTCGTCGGTGTTCTCCAGGACCCATCTGATTTCCTCGTATGCGCGCGTATGGTTGAGCACCTCGATATGAGTTCTGCCGGCGGGCGGGTCGATCACGACCTTAGGAACGGATTCGACGTATCGAACCAGCCGCAGGTCGTCGATGGTCAGGTAGGTCGGCTCCTCCTCGTACCCACCGGCGACGTAGCGCGGCCAGACCCCCACAAACGGGGGGACGCCCAGTCCGGCCGGCTCATCGGTATAGCAGTCCAGGATCGTTCTTGTCATTTACTATTTACGATTTACTATTTACCATTTCTGACTTACCATCTACGCGCTATGACTCGCTGCTCACCGTTCTCGACCGGCGGGCCAACGAATTGGTGTGTGACCAACTTTTGTGGCCTTGTAGGTCGTGCGTCCCCGCACGACTTCTCTTAAGCGAGCGAGGACGCTCGCCCTACGGTGCGAAATTCCGCACCGGCCAATCCGGGCCACAGAAGTCAGTCACACACGCGAATTGTAAATCGTCAATGGTCAATTGTAAATTCAGAGGGGAGTCGGTTATGATGCCCAAGCGCCTCACCTTTCCACTCTCGGTCATTCTGGTTTCATTTGTGGTCTTGTTGGGTTGGGCTGCCTCTGGTACCGCCGCCGAATCAATCACGGTCGTTGGGCCTCAAAGGGCGACGCTGCCGGAGCAGTTGGCCGCGAAGGAGATTCGGCGCTACCTCTATCTGCGGACCGGGCAGCTTGTGCCCCTTGTTTCGAGCAGTCAGCGGCCCGCCGGCAAGAGCATCGTCGTCGGGCAGAAAGACCAGCCGGTCATCAAGGCCGTGCTCAGAAACGCGGCCGGGCTCGCCAGTTCCGTGAAATCGCTGCTGCCCCAGCAATATCTATTGAAGACCATCACCTTAGGCAGCGCCGACAGCAAGCCGGTTCTTTTGGTTGTCGGGGGCGACCCGATCGGCACTCTCTACGGAGCTTACCGGCTGGCCGAGCACCTGGGCGTACGCTTTTATCTGCACGGGGATGTTGTGCCAGATGGGAAGATCGCTCTGCAATTGCCGAACGTTGACGAGCGGGGCGAGCCGCTGTTCCCGACGCGCGGGATCCAGCCGTTCCATGATTTTCCCGAAGGACCGGACTGGTGGAACACCGACGATTACAAAGCGATTATCGCCCAGCTTCCCAAGCTGCGCATGAATCTCATCGGCCTGCACACCTACCCGCAGGGCGGTGTGGGCCCGGAGCCGACGGTCTGGATCGGATTGAAGGAGGACACTAACCCGGACGGCACGGTTCAGTTCAGCTCGCCTTCCAGTTACCAGAATACGCTCCGCGGCAACTGGGGCTACGCGGTGAAGAAGACCAGTGATTTCTCTTTCGGCACGGCTCCACTGTTCGAGCGGGATGATTATGGCCCGGAGGTGATGTTCGACGCGATGCCGTGGCCCGACACGCCGGAGAAGAGAAATACCGTCTTCAACCGCACGGGCCGGATGCTCGGCGAAGCCTTCCAATTCGCCCACACGTTAGGCGTCCAGACGTGCGTCGGCACCGAGACGCCGTTGGTTGTTCCGGACGCTGTCAAAGAGCGAATCAAGAGCAAGGACCCGGCCGATCCGGCCGTAGTCCGCGAGCTTTATGAGGGCATGTTCTCCCGGATCGAGAAGGCCTACCCGCTGGATTACTACTGGTTCTGGACGCCGGAGTCCTGGACGTGGGGCAATCCGAAGGACGAAGAGATCAACGCGACGGTCGCGGACCTGAAGGCGGCCATCGAGGCGGCCAAGAACGTCAAGTCGCCATTCATACTGGCCACGTGCGGCTGGGTGCTGGGTCCGCCGAACGATCGGGCTTTGTTCGACAACTTCTTGCCCAAGGAGATGCCGATGACCTGCATCAACCGCAACGTCGGCTTCGCGCCGGTCGAGGTCGGCTTTGCCCGCGTCAAGGGCCGCCCCACGTGGGCCATCCCGTGGATGGAAGACGATCCGGCTCTGCTCATTCCCCAACTCTGGGTGGGGCGGATGCGGCGTGATGCGGCCGATGCCCTGGCCTACGGCTGCAGCGGCCTGCTCGGCATCCACTGGCGAACGCGGATTCTCGGACCCAATGTCTCGGCCCTGGCGAAAGCCGCCTGGGACCAGAAGCCGTGGAACTCCTATCTGGGCAAGGAGGTTCCCGTCCCGGACCCGAAGAATATGGAAGGGCGGGAGGGCGGCAATGTCGCGGCCTTTCCCAATAACGCCATCGCCGACACCGAACAAGATGCTCTATACCAGACGGTCGCGTACGACATGAAGGCATACCGGCTCAAGGTGCCGAACGGGACGTATACGGTGCGACTGCAGTTCTGCGAGCCGCACTACACGGAGGCCGGCAAACGGGTCTTCGGCGTGACTCTACAGGGGCGGAAGGTTATCGATAAGCTGGATATCTTCGCCGCCGTCGGCAAGGATCGTGCGCTGGATTACACCTTCCCCGGCATCGAAGTCTCCAATGGCATGCTCGAAATCCAGTTTGACAGCATCGTGGAGTTCCCCTCCATCGCGGCTTTTGTTGTGGAAGGCAAGGACGTCACGCGCCGGGTCAACTGCGGCGGACCCGCTTATGCGGACTACGAGGCAGACCTGCCGCGCTCGGATAACGACAATCGGCCGCGTGACCTGCCAACCGACGATTTTTACGCGGATTGGGCGAAAGCGGAATTTGGGGGCGAGGTGGCCGGACCGGTCGCCAAGCTCTTTGTCAGACTCGATGGCGGGCCGGATATGGGGATTGGCAAGCGGCGGGATGCGTACCTGCCTCGGCCCTCCACCTGGGTCGACGGCCCCGGCGGAATCCAGCCGGATAATAGACCCTGGGACCAGGTCAAGAGCGAGTACGCCTTCGTGGACGAGATGGCGGAGCTTCGGCCGAAGGTCAAAAGCCCCGGCAACTTGGAGCGGTTTGATTACTGGCTCAATACCTTCCGGTATCTGCGGACGGTCGGGCAGGTCAACTGTACCTGGGCGCGCTGCAACGCTGCCGTGGAGACAATCAAAAAGGAAGAAAACAAAGACAAACAGAAGGAATTGGCACGGGAGACTCTGCTGCCGGTCAGGAAAGAGCTTGTCGAGCAGGTTGGCGAGGCACACAGGCTTCTGTTGGCGACGATCACCACGACGGGGGGCATGGGAACGGTCGCGAACTGGCAGCAGCATCTGTTGCCCCGGCTGTTTCCTCCACCCGACCTGCTTGCGGATCTCGGCTTGGCGCCACAGCTTGAATCCGCGACCGTTCGGCCTCGCCTGATGGTGCCGACCGCGCGGACGAGCCTTGCGGCAGGTGAGGATTTGCGGCTGAAGGTCATCGTCGTGGGTGCGGAAAAGCCCGCCCGCGGCGCTCTCTACTGGCGGCCGCTGGGCCAGGACAAATTCGCGTCCATGCCCCTGCAGCATGTCGCCCGAAGCGTCTACTCGGTGCGGGTTCCCGCCGGTCGAATCGGCCGTGATGACATCGAATATTACGTGCAGGCTTCGGTCGGTGCGGAGACCGTCCGGTTCCCGGTGACGGCCCCCGCGATGAATCAGACCGTCGTCATTATGCGAGGAGCGGATTGATACGTCTTACGCTTGAGAATTCCGTAGCAAGGGTGGCAGCAGCAAGCACAACTTGCCGAGGGTTTGCCATTCGCCCTCGGCAATACCGCAGCTTGACTGAGCTTGTCGCAGGCAAGCTGCGGCGGCTCGACCGGGCTGTCAATAGATCGAGCGCAGGCCCTTTTCGTTGATTTTGTCAAGCAGCTCTTTGAGGTCTTTGAGCAGCACGTTCAGTTGGGTCGTGTCTTCGAGGAGTTGTTCATAGAATCGGCCGTCGTTGATGAGCCGGCCGGCCGTGCCGTTGCCGTTGTTGACCTTCTCCATGGCTTGGCGCAGTTGCGAGAAGACCTTGCCCATTTCGTCGCTGGTGTTGATCGCGGAAGCGATGAGCTTATCGGCTTTGGCATCGGTGCTCTTGAGGGTCTGGCTGCCCGCCAGGGCGAGCTGGCGGAACTCTTCGAGCGTCTTCTCCGCATTTTTCATCATTTCGATGGCCTGATCGATGGCCGCAGGAACATTGCTGGAGATCGTGGTGATGTTGGCCAAGGTGGCCTTGAGATTCTCCTTGTTCTTCGGATCGCCGAGGATGTCATTGGCGTTCCCGATAAACGTCCGCATGTCTTCCACCAGATTGCTCAGTTTCTCCTGGCTCTCCTCGGGGAAGAACTCGCTCGTCATGCCCGTCGAGCCCTGCAGCAACATGCCGTTCTTCAGGGCGTACGAGCCGGGGTCGTTCGGGTCCAGTAATGGGGCCGGCAGCTTCCGAGGATCTACTTTGAGCTCGAGGTAGCTGCTGCCGAGCCCGCGCGTCATCAGTTTGACCTCGACGCAGGAAGGGATATCGACGTACCTCTTGTTGATGCTCAGGACGCAGAGAGTCTGATGATACTGCTGTTTCGTAAGGCGATCGACGCGTATCTCGGGCGCCATGACCTCGGTCACGCTGCCGATCTGGTAGCCGCAGAACCGCACGGGCGTATCCTTCTGCACGCCCGGGGCGGTGGGGAATTGGACGCGTATTTGAAAGGACCTCATGCGCGTGACGGCGGCCGGCATGTCGCCGAACTTGAGAATCATCCATCCCAGAGCCCCCAATCCCACAATGACAAAGATCCCTACGATTACATCCCGCCGCTTTTGAACGGCTTCGTAATCACTCACTCGTAGCTCCTTTCCCAAGGCTGCAGGCGGCAGGCTACAGGAGCCTAAAACCTAATGCCTCCAGCCCGATCTCAGCCTCGGCCTTCCAGGAACAATTCTCGGATGGCGCGTAGACTATATCCGCGTCCGTTGTCATTCAACTTCTTGATCAATCGGATCCGTTCGATGGCCTTGCGGTCGAACAACCGCCTGCTGGTCGGCGTTACTTTCGTCGGCTCCAGCAGTCCAACCATCAGGTAATATTGCAGAGACTGGCGCGAAACGCCAGCTTTTTTCGCCGCCTCTCCTATCGAGAGCAATTCTCTTTCTTCGTTCGACTCTGCCATCGGATGCTCTGCTCTTATGGGACCTATAGGTTCTATGCCGGAGCCGCCGCGCGGGCGGCTCATGATTCGTCCGGCTTGGGTGCGCCCGAGATTGCCTGCACAAGCGACAGGAAAGACTCCTGTACCCGTTCCAGCGTAATCGACGCCAGTACTTTCTTTTTTTCGGCTGATTGCTTCAGTTTTCGTGACAGGGAAGGGGAAATCATCAGGACGTAATCGAGGTTTTGGGGAATGCGGTCCTGGCTGTGGCGAAAGGCCTCGCGCAAGAGTCGCTTGAGGCGATTTCGAACGACGGCCGTGCCGCAGGATTTGCCCACCGAGATGCCCAAGCGCGGGTAGCCGTGCTCGTTGGGAGCTGCATACAGAGTCAGCAAGCCATCGCGCGCCCGCCGGCCATGGTCCAGCACGGCCTTGAACTGGCGATTGCTGGCAAGCCGTCTGTTCTTGGGGAATACCATATCATGTGCCGGGGAGAGCTTCGGCGATTCTTTGGAGAGCCCGCAGTCGCTCGCTCTCATGGGCGCGCTCGGCGGCGGATAGGGTGGGAGTGGCCAGGTTCTTCTCGGTCTTTTCGATTAGCAGTTGAATCTTCTCGGGTTTGGCGTCCTGCAAGGCCATCGCGCTACAGGCAACCACCATGAGCGAGTTGGAGGCGACCAGCGCAAAACCGCCATCGACAAAGAAAAACGCGTCCCCCTGCGAGGGTCCTTTATACTGGTCCGCCGATACAACGGTGACCTTCATCATACCCAGTCCGAGCTGGCATAACATGGGCATGTGGTCGTACAGGATGCCAAGCTGGCCATCGTGTGCCGGCAGGACCACCGACGTGGTCTGACAGTCGAGGAGTTTACCCGTCGGGTCGATCACATCGCAGTGGAATATCTTGGCTTCGGGATTCTCCATGGTCCATCGAATTTGTTATTTACAATTTACCATTTGCGGTAAATGGCAATTAGCTTTTACGCTCCAACGCTTTGGCCTTTTGAGCCGCCTCCTCGACGGCGCCGACGTACGTGAAGGCTTCTTCCGGCAGCGAGTCCCACCGGCCCTCGCAGATTTGCTTACAGCTCTCGATCGTATCGGCTACGCTGACGTATTTGCCTTCGAGGCCGGTGAACTGGTGCGTTACGAGGAACGGCTGGGAGAAGAACCGTTCGATCTTTCTGGCCCGCGACACGACGGTCTGGTCCTGCTTGCTCAGCTCGTCGATGCCGAGGATGGCGATGATATCCTGCAATTCGTTGTACCGCTGCAGATATTCGAGGACCGTCTGGGCCACGTCGTAGTGCGCGCGGCCGACGACGTTCGGATCGAGAATGCGAGAGGTGCTCTCCAGGGGATCGACGGCGGGGTAAATGCCCTTTTGTGTGATGGACCGCTTGAGCACGACGAAGGAATCCAGGTGCGCGAAGGTCGTCGCCGGCGCCGGATCGGTCAGGTCGTCGGCCGGCACGTAGACGGCCTGAACGGAGGTAATGGAGCCGGTCTTCGTGGACGCGATGCGCTCCTGGAGCTGGCCCATCTCGGTGGCCAGCGTCGGCTGGTAACCGACGGCGGAGGGGATTCGGCCCAGCAGGGCGGACACTTCCGACCCGGCCTGGGCGAAACGGAAGATGTTGTCGATAAACAGCAGAATGTCGCCGATTCCGCTGTCGCGGAAATACTCGGCCTCGGTCATGCCCGTCAGGGCGACCCGCAGCCTGGCTCCGGGCGGCTCATTCATCTGTCCGAAGACCAGCGTGGTGTGGGCCAGAACGGTATCGTCGGTGCCCGGAATCTTGGTCCGCTGCATTTCCAGCCACAGGTCGTTGCCCTCCCTCGTTCGCTCCCCGACCCCGGCGAAGACGGAGTACCCGCCGTGGCGCGTGGCGATTCTCGCGATGAGCTCCTGAATGATCACGGTCTTTCCGACGCCGGCGCCGCCGAACAGGCCTGTCTTGCCGCCCCGAACGAACGGGCAAAGCAGGTCGACGACCTTGATGCCGGTCTCGAACATCTCGCTTTGCGCCATCAGATCGACCAGCTTGGGCGGGTCCTGATGGATCGACCTCCTGGTCTTGGCGTCAATGGGGCCTCGGTCGTCAATCGGCTCGCCGAAGACGTTGAGGACCCTTCCGAGTGTCTCCTTCCCCACCGGCACCTCCAGGGGGCCGCCGGTGTCGACGACCTCCAGCCCGCGGCGCAGGCCCAGCGTGCTGCCCAGCGCGATGGCTCGCACCCGGCCGCCGCCCAGGTGCTGCTGCACTTCCCCGCGGAGCGTTTTCCGCTTGCCCCCGAAGTCAAAGGTGATTTCGAGTGCGTTGTTCAAGGCCGCCACCCGCTCCGGGGCGAACTTGGCATCGAAGACACTGCCGATGACCTGGATGAGTTTTCCCGTGTTCATTCCAAGGTTCCCATTCCGCTGATTATATCCAGTAATTCCGATGTGATTTGCGTCTGACGGGCACGGTTGTAGTCCGTGGTGAGCTCCTTGATCATGTCCTGCGCATTGTCGGTCGCGTTTCTCATGGCAATCATCCTGGCCAAATGCTCGCTCAGCGCCGCATCGACGAAACAGCTCTGGATCGAATAGTGCATGAGCATCCGGGCCAGGCCTTCAATGATGACGTCGGCGGACGGGGACATTAAGAAGTCCTCGAACGTCAGATCCCACGGCCAGATGGCCTGAGACCGCGTGGTCAGATCGTCCACCAGCTCGTGCAGAGGCAGGATCGTCAGCGTCTGCGCCTGCTGGCTGGACGCCGAGTAGAACCGCATATAGACGATGCCCAGGTAATCGAGGCTCCCGGACATGTATTGGCCGATGAAGTCGTCGGCGATGGCCCGCATCTGCAGGTCGGTGGGCATTTCATCGATATCAGTGTAGACCTGGGTCGGCGTCAGGCCATGGAAGGTCATCACCCCTTCCAGCCGGCTGCGCGGCACATAAATATCCAGTTGCCGGTTGCGGGCCTTCGCCTGCTGCACGTGAACCTCCACGAGGTGATAGATCTCGGTATTGTACGAGCCGCACAGACCTTTTCGCGAGCCGATTGCCAGAATGGCCGCTCGGCCGGAGGAATTGTTCTTCAGCAGGGGATGATTGATCGGCTGCTCCGGCGTCGTCAGCAGATAGGCGATCCGCGCCAGCGCATCCCGGTAATAGCTGGTCAGAGCCCACCGGTTGGAGTACGCCTTGTAACGCGCCGAGGATATCATCTCGAGCGTTCGAGTCATGCGGGCGATACTGTCGATCGCCTTGCGGCGCAGGAAGATTTGTCGGATCGACGCCATGTCGTCAGGACCGGATTTCCTTATAGTTGCCTACAAATTCCTTGATACTCTCGGTGATCTTGGCGGCCGGCTCGTCGCTGAGCTTGCCGGTTTTCGTGATCTCATCGATGAACTCCGGATGCCGCTCATGGAGCCAGCGCAGCATGTCCGTTGCCACGCGGCTGACCTCCTCAACGGGGATCTCGTCGAGCAGACCGCTCGCGCCCGCCAGAATGGTGATCACCTCCTCGCCCACGGACATGGGCGTGAACTGGGGCTGCTTGAGCAGCTCGACCATCCGTTTGCCGCGTTCGAGCCGGCGCTGGGAGGCGCGGTCCAATTCGGTTCCGAGCCGGGCAAAGTCCTGCAGCTCGTAGTAGGCGGCCAGGTCCAGTCGCAGCCGGGCGGCCACTTTCTTCATGGCCTGGACCTGTGCGTCTCCACCGACGCGGCTGACGCTGACGCCGACGTCGATGGCCGGCCGGATGCCGGCGTGAAAGAGGTCTCTCTGGAGGTAGATCTGGCCGTCCGTAATGGAGATGATATTGGTCGGAATATAGGCGGAGATCTGCCCTTCGAGCGTTTCGACGATGGGCAGGGCCGTCAGGGAGCCGGCGCCGAGCTTGTCGGAGAGTTTCGCGCTGCGTTCGAGCAGTCGGCTGTGCAGGTAGAAGATATCGCCCGGATAGGCCTCCCGCCCGGCCGGCCGCCGCAGCAGCAGGCTCAATTGTCGATAGGCCACGGCGTGCTTGCTCAGGTCGTCATAGATGCACAGCGTGTCGCGGTGCTTGTCGTACATGAAATGCTCGGCGATGGCACAGCCGACGTAGGGCGCGATGTACTGCATCGGGGCGCTGTCGGCCGCCGCGGCGGCAATCACAATCGTGTACTCCATCGCCCCATGGCGCCGCAGGATATCGACGACCTCGGCGATGGTGGAGTCCTTCTGGCCGATGGCCACGTAGATGCAGATGACGTCCTTGCCTTTCTGATTGATGATCGTGTCCAGCGCGATGGCGGTTTTGCCGGTTTTGCGGTCGCCGATGATGAGCTCGCGCTGGCCCCGGCCGATGGGGATCATGGAGTCAATGCTCTTGATGCCGGTCTGGAGCGGCTGGCGCACGGGCTGGCGGTAAGCGACGCCCGGCGCCTCGGACTCCAGCAGGCGCGCGGCTTGGGCCGTAATGGCCGGACCGCCGTCGATCGGCTGGCACAGCGGAGTGATGATTCGGCCGAGCAGCTCCTCGCCCACCGGCACCGACATCAGCTTGCCCGTCGTGCGGACATCGGAGCCTTCCCGAACCTTCGTATAATCGCCGTAAATGACAGCGGCGATCGAATCCTCCTCGAGGTTGAAGACCTCCCCGATCGTGTCGTCCTCAAACAGGAGCATCTCGCTGGCCATCGCATCCTCGAGCCCGTAAATGCGGGCGATACCGTCGCCCACCTCCACGACCCGTCCGACCTTGACCACGTCGAGCTTGGTCTCGTACTGGCTGATCTCCTGCTTCAGGATCCCGGTGATTTCACTGATATCGATCTTCATAGGCCTACTTTTTGTCTTTTTTGCGGATTGGTTAGCTCATTGACGGTGCGCGCCAGTCTGCCCCGGACGGAGTTGTCGAGCATCTCCTCGTCGTATCGGATGATGATGCCGCCGAGAACGGAGGAATCCACGTGGACATCCAGATCCACCTTCGCATTCAGGGCCTCGGCCAGCTCGCGCGCGAGCTTCTCCATCTGCTCTTTGCCTATCGTCCGCGCCACCGTTACATGTACGGTTCGGTAACCCTGATGTTCACGATAGAGCTGCTGGAACCGGTCGATGATTCTGGGCAGCAGCGCCCCGCGGTTGTGTTCGATCATCACCAGCAGAAAGTTGAGCGTCAAGCGGTGCAGCTTGCCTGCAAACACCTGGCGGACCAGGTCCTGCCTGGTCTGCTCGGCAAAATAGGGCGAGCCGAGAAAGGCCTGAAAATCCCGGACCTGCGTCAACAGGTTCGAGACGGCGTCCAGGTCGGCCGCGACCGTCTCGAGCACCTCGGACTGAAGGGCCAGGTCCAGCAGGCTCCGAGCGTAGATGTCGGCGACGCGCGCGGCCGTGCCGGTGCTCATGGCGCACCTCCGACTTGCCTGATCTTCGTCACGGCCTCATTGATCAGCCGCTGGTCATCCTGCTCGGTCAACGCACGCTCGAGCACTTCGCTGCCCACGCGCTGGACAATCTCGGCGGTCTGCTTCCACAGTTCCTCCACCGCCGCCGCCCGGGCACTCTCGATTTCCTCCTGGGCGCGACGCCGGATGGCGAGCACTTCCTGGCGCGTCTTCTCCGCCACCTCCTGCTGATGACGCTGGGCGTCCTCGGTGGCCTGCCGCAGAACACTCAAGCCCTGCCGTTTGTAGTCTTCGAGCATGCGTTCGGCCCGCTGGCGTGACTCTTCCGCCGATTTCAACTGTTGCGCGATGAAATTCTCTCGAGCTACCAGAGCGTTCAGGAGGGGTTTCCAGGCGAACCGGCCCAATACGACCAGCAGGACCACGAAGGCCACGACCGTCCACAAAGAATCGGCAAATGTGCCCGTGAACAGACTGGGCCCGGCGCCCTCGGCTTCGGCCTCCGCACCTTGTGCAACCGAGGCGATGCCACACGCCAGAATCGCTATCACAACGGCACTAACTCGTGCTTTCATAGCCATCGGGGTCCGAACTTAATGCAGCCAGAACACAGCGAGGAAGCAAATCAACAGGGCGAAGAACGTCACGCCCTCGACCAGCGCGGCGACGATAATCATCGCGGAGAAGATCCGGCCGCCGGCTTCGGGCTGACGGGCAATCGAATCTACGGCCCGCCCGCCGATCGTGCCGATCCCCATACTGGCGCCCAAGATGATGATTCCGCACGCGACCACAGCGCCGAGGATCGCCCAGTTGGCGCCGGTGACCTTGCTCACAGCGTTCGGGTCTGCGGCCGCAGCCAAAACAGAACTGATCAGATAATCCATTTCCAAGCCTCCCAAAACCTGCTAATGCTCTGAACTGATGGAAAACGAAATATACAGAGCGGACAAAAAAGTGAAGATGTAAGCCTGAATAAAGGCAATCAGCAACTCCAGGAGCGAAAGGGCCACGCACGTCAGCACGGAAACCGCCGCCACGCCGAGATTCTGAAAGATGATGATCAGGCCGAGAATCGTGGCCAGGACCATGTGGCCCGCGACGATATTGGCAAAGAGTCGAATGGCCAGGGTGAACGGTCGGACGAACAGGACAACGAGCTCTATGGGATAGATCAGCGGCAGCAGCCAGGCGGGTGACGGGGGCGCCAGGTGAGCCACATAATGAACGACCCCGTGCTGCCGGATCCCGGCGACGTGGGTCATCACGAAGGCGACGACCGCCAAGGCGCCCGTGATCCAGATGTTGGCGGTGGCCGGGCCGCCGAAGTGGCTTTTTCTTGACAGGATGAGACTGAGAATTTTCTCCGAGGGTACCAGGGCCATCAGGTTGAGCGTCAGAATGAAGAAGAACAGCGTCCACAAGTAGCTCATGAACCTGTCCGTGTCGTGTCCCAGGATAGGCCGGGCCATGTCGTCGCGCAGGAAGACGCAGATGGTTTCGAAAAGGTTCTGGAACCCTCTCGGCACCCGTTTCGGGGCGTGCAGCGCGATGGGTACGGCCACGAGGAGGAGCACCATCGCCACGAGGACCATGGCGCCGTGATTGGTCAGGCTCAACTGCCATGATCCTATATGAAAAGTGAGCAACGGTACTTCCGTCAGGGGCTCGAGCGGGTTCAGCTCCGCCAAAATCGCACTATGTACAGCGCTCATGACCATATTCGTTCAAGCACGGCCTGTGGCTCCACAGTCGCTATGGAGGCTGCGCACGTGACGTGAATCAGGCAACTCCGGTTGCGTAGCGGCTCACACGGGGGCGCACAGGCGAATCCAAGATAATAAAGCCCATAGATTACCATACTCTTCACACAGGGGCAACGCCTACTGTGACGTGCCCGCGGTTTTTTTTGCGTGGGATCCGTACCAGAGTCCCCGGCCGCACGGAGTCGGCAGCGAGGGGAGCAGGGCGGACAGCCGTCAGGTCGGCCGTTGGCCTCACCTGCCGTTCACCGTGACGCCGGGCCATACATCGGTCCGGAACGGACTGGCGGGCAGCCCCGCCTTGTTATAGAGACTACAGATGGGGTTATCGGCCCAGGCATACCGTACCGCCACCGGTTTGGCGATCTTCTCACTGCTGACCACGACCGTATCACCCTCAATCTTCGCGTCGGCCCAGACAAACTTGCAGTCCTCGCCGGCGATGGCGAAGCCCTTGAGCGGCTCATTGCCTTTGGCCGCCAGGCCGCCGCCCACGTGGTCGAAGCGCAGGATAATCTTGTTGTCTTTCTTCGCCATCGATTTGTAGATAGGGCCGCAGCACTCCACCTTCTTGCTATAGGTCTTGGCCAAAGCCCACAAGGCCAGACGTTTACCGACGTCCTGCTTGTTCTTTGGATGGATGTCCTTGGCGTCGCCGATATCAATGGCGACTGCCATGCCGGTCTTGGGCAGGCTCAGCGTCATCGTCTGGGCCTCGCGCAGCTCCGCCCAGTCGCTGTCGCCCGGCTCCTCTTTCGCTTCTTTGAAGTTGGCCAATTGCACAAAGAGGAAGGGGAACTCGCCCAGTCCCCAATTGTCCCACCAGCTCCGAATCATCGTCGGGAACAGATCGCGGTACTGGTAGGCCCGCCCGGCGTTCGATTCGCCCTGGTACCATATTGCTCCCCGGATTGCGTAAGGAGTCAGCGGTGCGATCATGGCGTTGTAGAGGCCGGCGGGGGCCCAGGGGCTTCCCGGACCGAGAGGCTCGCCCGGCCTCGGCGGGGCCTGTTTCCCCTCATCCTTGGCCTTCTTCGCGGCCTCCTCCCATTTGCTGAGGTTCTCCTTGAACTTGGCCATGGCTTGCGGGTATTGTGCCACGGCGTCCTTATAACGCTGCAGAATCGGCTGGAAGATGGTCTCTTCCTCCAGCATCGATTGGCAGGTCCAGGATTCCGCGGGTGTCCCGCCCCAGGAGGTCTGAATCAGGCCGATGGGCACATCCAACTGCTTATAGAGCTCCCGGCCAAAGAAGTAACCGACGGCGGAGAAGTCGCCGACCGTTTGGGGGCTGCATTCCACCCACTTTCCTTTGCAGTCGGGTTGAGGCGTGTCGGCGACCGCGTGCTGGACGGTGAAGAGCCGAATCTTCGGAGAATTGGCAGTGGCGACCTCCTGCTCGGCGTTCGTCGACGACCGGACCGGCCACTCCATGTTGGACTGGCCCGAGCAGACCCAGATCTCGCCGACCAGAATGTTCCTGATCGTTATAGTGTTCTTGCCTTTGAGCGTCACCTCATAGGGGCCGCCGACCTCGGGGGCCATCATCTTGAATCGCCACGTGCCCTTGTCGTCGGCCTGCACCGTCCAGCCGGTCTTACGCCAACTGACGCTGACGTTGATCTCCTCGTTCGGGTCGGCCCAACCCCAGAGAGCTACCCGGTCACCGCCCTGCAGGACCATATTGTCGCTGATAATTGCCGGCAGGCGAATATCGGCCCGGGACGCGGAAGGCAGCAGGGCAACGCCGGAGCATAAAATCAGGGCAAAAAGATAGGAGGAAACGGTGCTTCTTTGACTCATCTCTCAACTCCTTCACATACTGAAAGGTCGCGACACAGGGACTTCCAGGACGAACAGGACCTTGGCTCCAACGCTGCGGCGCATGAGTCGTATCACTATACGACTGCCGGCCGGAGTAGTAAACAGCAAACGGAAAATACCTCGACGCTTGGGGTGATTCCAGGGGAAACACAAAGCCAAATCCTGTTTTCACCACCGCGACGGCCTGGTAGAGGAGCGGCGGACGCGGCACGCAGATGGACGGACAGCCGCCGGCCGCCACATAGGCGTTGTTCGGTTTGCGAGGGTACTATTCGAACCGGATACGGCTTTACTTCGTATTTTATTGATTGGCGTCCGTATGCAGGGGTCCGAAAATTTCTGACTTTAGCCTTTACGAGCCGATGGAGGAGAGGTATAGTAATCGCTTCGGATAGTTTGTCTCAGGGAGGTCTTGTCTATGACCATTACAAACAGGAAGAGTATCTATTGGATTACCGGTTCATTTTTGGCGGTCGTGCTCGTCTTAGGCGTTCTGCACGGGTGCCGGAAACAAAAGTCGGACCAGGCAGGTAGTGCATCGCCGAACAACGTCTCGACGGTTGCTGCCAAAGGCACGGCGACGGACCCGATTGAGACGGCGACGAGCCTGTTTCGCGAGCCGAAGGCGAGTATCCAGAACATCGCCAAAGCGGCACAGACGTGGGACCCCTCCTTCAAGGAATGGTGGGGCAAGCCCGCTCCGGACTTCACACTCACGGACGTCGAGGGTAAGACCCATAAACTCAGCGATTATCGCGGCAAGGACGTGGTCGTGGAGATCTGGACGACGTGGTGCCCGACCTGCAAGCTGGAGATTCCGCACTTGAAGGAGTTGCGGGGTGCGTTCGACCAGGAGAACTTGGCGATTCTGACGATCTCGAACGAGGCGCCGGCCCTGTTGAAGACCTTCGCCACGGAGCAGGGCCTCAATTATACGGTGCTGTCCAGCTCGGGTGATCTGCCGGCTCCGTTCGGCAAGGCGCAGTATATTCCGACCAGCTTCTTCGTGGACCGCGAAGGCAATTTCAAGCTGGCGGGCGTAGGATTGGTGCCGGCCGGTGATGCCAAGGCGATCGTCCAGGTGCGATAGTTTTTGACCCGGAAAAACTCACGAAGGGCTGGACAGGGAGGGAGGCGGCCGCTATACTTGATGGTTTAGGCGGATTCGAAGTCGATCGTAGAAAACAGAGGTAGGTTATGGCACATAAAAAAGGACAAGGTTCTACACGAAACGGGCGGGACAGCAATGCCCAGTACCGGGGTGTGAAGCTGTGCGGCGGCCAGGCGGTCAAGACCGGTTCCATCATTGTCCGGCAGTGCGGCACGAAGTTCTTCCCCGGTGCCAACGTGGGTATGGGCAGGGATTACACGCTCTTTGCCGAGGCCGACGGGACGGTGCAGTTCCAGGGCCGAAGGGTCCACGTCGTCTGATCGACCTGCATCGCGCATCGTTGGAACGTCGAAGGGATGGTCATAAGCCATCCCTTTTTGATAGGTAGTCTTCGTGATTTGATCGGTACGGTTGTCTTGTTACACCATGTTTGTCGATGAAGCTCTAATTCAGGTCAAGGCCGGCGACGGTGGTAACGGTTGCGTCAGCTTCCGGCGCGAGAAGTTCGTGCCCAAAGGCGGGCCCGACGGTGGCGACGGCGGCAAGGGCGGCGACGTTTACTTCGAGGCCATGGCGGGCAAAGACACGCTCCTGGACTTTGCCGGCAGGCATCACTGGCGGGCGGGCAACGCCAAGGCCGGCCAGGGGAAGAACATGTCGGGCGCCGATGGCCAGGATTTGGTCATCGCCGTACCGGTGGGCACCCTGATTTATGATGCGGATCTGGGCCTCCTGCTCAAAGACCTCAACGAGGTCGGGATGAAAGTGCTGATCTGCCGGAGCGGCAAGGGCGGGCGGGGCAACAAGGCCTTCGCGACCTCGATGAACCAGGCGCCGCGCGAGGCCGAATCGGGCAAGCCGGGCCAGGAGCGCAATATCCGGCTGGAACTCAAGCTCATCGCTGACGTGGGCCTGGTGGGCATGCCGAACGCCGGCAAGAGCACTTTGCTCTCCCGCTGCTCGTCGGCCCGGCCGAAGATTGCGGCCTATCCCTTTACCACCTTGGAGCCGGTCCTCGGTATCGCCGAGCTGAGTGATTTCCGCCGCTTTGTGATGGCCGACATTCCCGGCCTGATCGAAGGCGCCAGCCGGGGCGCCGGGCTCGGACACGATTTCCTCCGCCACATCGAGCGAACCAAGATTATCGTTCACATTCTCGACATCATGCCGACGGACGGCTCCGATCCCGTCGCCAACTATCACGCCATCCGCAACGAGCTGGCCCAGTACAGCGCAGCCCTCGCCCAGAAAGAAGAGGTCATCGTCGCGAACAAGATCGACCTCGACCCCGACGGCGCCCGGCTCGCAGACCTGCGCGACCGCTTGATGCGAGACCTCGTGCCCATCTCCGCCGCCACCGGCCAGGGGATCAAAGAGCTCACCGAGCTGCTCTGGCAAAAGGTCAAGGGACAAGGGCAAGAGCAGGGCTGGCGGACTGCACAAAAAGAGGAGGCCGGGCCGCGCTAGTGGTTCATGACAGTTGAACCTGTGGGTAGAGACGTTTGAGCTTGATCCGGGCGTCTTTCGTCGTGAATTGCCAGTCGACGCCACATTGGCGAGCATTGCGGTCCCGTGCCCACGGGGTCACCTT
>Ga0315289_10001007_pt1 | contig 43926 bp, 61 predicted proteins | sample YL17G11_40_MG_FD_203452 | JGI IMG/M metagenome (GOLD analysis project Ga0315289, IMG submission 203452) | Sediment microbial communities from Yellowstone Lake, YNP, Wyoming, USA - YL17G11_40 | ecosystem: Environmental > Aquatic > Freshwater > Lake > Sediment | place: USA: Wyoming | collected... | reverse complement strand
ATTAGTGAGGCAACATCGAGGAAGATGTAGATGATAACGGACCATGATTATATTTAGTGAGGCAACCACAAGGAAGATTGAACCATCCTCAGAATTTAGTACGGCAATGCCCCTCTAATTATCCCTGTGGTCCATGGTGGGTGTTCACTCCCTATACCCTCCCCCCTCCCCGTATCCCCCCTTATATACCCCCTATTTTGACCTTTGAATAGGGGGGACAATCCCCGAAAAGAAATTTTGACTAAAAATCTGGGGAATCGGAAAAGGTCCAAAAATTTTCCAGAAAATTTTCCAGAAATTTTGGAAATATTAGAGATGTTTATTTTAACTTATCTAAATAATACTGCCAGAATTTTAATATTTCATCATTTGAAAGCTGTTGTCTTTTATTTTTTGGAATATTTTTATTTTGCATAAAGCAATCCATAGCATAAAGGATTTCTCCAACAACAGGTGTATTATAATTGCTATAGCTATAATGTCTCCATGTATCGATATGTCTAGGATACATTACATTAACAATATAATGAACACCATCCATTTCTTTTTCATCATTAATAACGGTTTTATCTTCAATAATGTTATTAATCATTTCATGAAATCTTGGATTATCGGCGCCATACACTTTGGAAATCATCAATAACCCGGCGATAATTTTCATTGAATTTTTTTCAATTGTATTCAGTTTATTGTGCTTATCAATAGCAACAACGCTCTCCCAGAAAAAGGTAAGTTTTTGTTTATCAGTTGCAGTTTGTAGATATAGTGGATTTCCATTTTCATTAATAACGGAATAATCAAAACCATATCTAGTTGCACCGTTAAGTGCGGATTTTATAATACCTTTTTTCATTTTATCTGAATTTGGGTAGAATTCAAATTCTCGGAATAGTCCGGTCATTTTTTCAGAAGGAGATTCAGCAGCGGAAGAGTTATCATAAGATAGATAAATTTTATCAGTAGTTTCTTTATCTACAAGGTGATAAACCATTACTGTTAATTTTTCGGGAGGAATAAGTTCAGAATGTCTTTTCCATACTTCGGTTCTGGTAGTACCATCTATGCGAAATACATCTCCAACTTTATATTTACTAAATGGTTTTGCTACAACTCCAACGGCAACATTACTATGAGTTGGTAAATACCCTTCAGAAAGATGTTTATGTAATTTACCTAGTCTATGTTCGACAAATCTATTTCTTTCATAAGGATTGAGGTTCATAAATTTTTTAGCTGTCCAAGATTCGACAGTTTTTTTAATTAATGGTTTTTTCATTTTGTTTAATATTAAGATTGTTTTGTAATAATTTGAACATGAAATTTAGTTTTTTTATTAATGGAATTAACAAATTTGCGAGTATCTCTCAAAGAGATTGTAGGGCGGAAGTATAGATTATCGCCAACATAGATATTTTGGTATTTTGTTGGGGAAGGGTTAAAATATCCTTTTACGAAGGGATATATATTTTTTGCTCCAATTTTCATTACAAGATTAACGATAGTATTTTTATTGGAGTTTCCTGATACATTTAATATATCATTAGTTTGGGAGGTAACGACAAAAGAGATTTTTGTTGTTTTAGATTTTGTTTTAGGATTATTTTCGATATTTGTTTTAGGAGGGGTATTTTCGATATTTGAAATTTCATTAAAATAATCGAGTAGAGTTTGTAATTTGGTATCTTTTAAGATATTAAATCTATCTAGGGTATATGATAGATTTTTTTTCTGTATTGTAATTGATGATGCGACATTTTTATTATAATGATTAGCTCTGGCGGTGCCATTTTGTGCGGAATGTTTAAAAATAGAAGTATCGCAGATGACATTTTTGGGTAATAGGTATATATGAGGGATAAAATTGTTATCTTTATCGATAAAGCAGAGGATAAAGTAGTCAAAATTTTGGTATCCTCTAATATTTCTAACATTATATTTTTTGGATTCATCATTCAGGTATGATGTTTTAATTTCGCAATATTCAATTTTATTATTTTTGATATTTTTGAATAAGCAGTCGCCATTATCCAGGCTGCTACTAACTTGTTTTAGAATTCCGTTAGTTGCTTCGATAATATTACTTGCGATTAATTTACCGTATTGTGCCGGTTTCATTTTTTCATCATCATATTGAATTAATTGATTATGAAATTTCGATTCAATTTCGTTAAGTTTTATTTTTTTCATAAAGGTTTAATTTATTTTGGGTACAAAGATACAATAGTGTTTTTTAATTTCCAAATTTATTTTCAAATATTTTTTTATTTGCGAGAAAAGTTGTATATTTGTTAAAAAACTATAAAGTGATGAGTATAGATTGGGAATATACAATACGGATTCATTTGAATAATGATGCATTAACGAGTATCGGAGCGATATTAGGGACGTTTTTATTCTTTGGAGTATTAATATGGATTGCATATATTAAATGGAAAAAGGTATAGTATGAAATTTTATCGATTTGAGATGTTCGGATATAGTGAGATAGCTAGTCGATTAGAATTGCGAACATATGATTTAATCAGGGAGACGCCGAAAGGGTATTGGATAGGGACTAAGAATTATAGGTTAACTGAAAGATGGGTTTCGAAGACATCTAAGAAGAGGTTTGCGTATCCGACAGAGCAAGAGGCGTTGGTTAATTATATAAAGAGAACCAAGAGGAGGATAAAGATATTGGAGTATCAATTAGAAGATGCTAGGTATGGATTAGAATTGGCTGAGAAAAAATTTAAAAAGGAATATCAGGATGTTAGTATCATTTGAATTAAAGATGTGTAATGTTGGTTCATGGAATGGTCGTTGGACTGGTTCTGAGGAGCGATATATTATTATAAGGACATTGCACAAAGAAGTTGCCGAGAAGATATTAGGGGATAAGGAATCGGATTCATTTCATCACAGATGGGATGATGGTTGGGCATGTAATGTATATGTTAACAAGATTGATGCCGGAACAAAGAAGAGTTTATCGAAGCATTTAAAGAATGGATTTTGTGGATATGAGTGGATGGTAAGTAACATTATCAGTCATCAGAGTACTAAGGACAATGGTGAACGATAAATAAAAAAGAAAATTATGGATGAATTAGATGATTTATGGGAGTATATTGGTAGAAGTACATATAGATTAAAAGTACACGCTGGATGGTTAATTAAGAGTGAGCCGGACACTTCTTCAAATGGAGTTGCATTGCTTTTCATACCAGATGTATATAATAATTGGCAGCTTTCTAAAGAAGAAGAATAATATGAGAGAATTTATAGGGAAGCAATTAGTTTCGATACATGACAATCTGGATTCTATAACATTAGGATTTTTTGATGATTCATATATTACATTTGAGGGGTTTGTATTAAGGTCGAATGTTCCGATGATTGGATGTAATGTTGTACATCTTGAGCTGAGTGAGACACATGGATTTAAGGGAATAACTTTATTGCGATATTTGGGTAAGGACATTGATAAGTATAAGTCATTATTTATAGAATTTTCGGGAAGTGTGCCGGATTGGAAGAGAGAATTAATATGTATTATAAAAAAAGATAATTTTGGTTACATTGGTAAATAAAAAATCATGAGTAAAAAAGAAAAAGACTTAGCGGTATATGATGTATGGAAGGCTCCAAGTGGGAACTTATTCATTAAGTTGAGTGACAGTTATTCGATAGCGATTGGTTCTAAAGGTCATCATGACCCATCTATATATGATTTAGAACAGACTCAATATAATGAGAAGAACGATATTACCACAGTTAAGAAAGTTGGGCGAATAATTTTTGATAACGAATTAAAAAAGATAATAAATGGGACAGCCAAAATACATAACAGCTAGACCGGTTATTGAAGGTACGGAAACATTTGTATGGTATACACCGGAGCATTTACTTGCATGTATAGATAAAGTTGAAAAGGATTATCCTTCATATGAATTTCATCAAGTATGCACGACACCGCATGGTTATGATTTTATAGTAATGAAATTAAAAGAGGAAAAATAATGAAAGACAATTTAATTAAATTAACTATAATGGCTCAGGATGAAGAATCTGCTAGGCGAATTGCAACGGAAGAGCATGATATATCAGCAATAATAAAGGTTGATGAGATAAATCGGATATATGAAATTATTGCTGTTGAGCATCAGGAGTTGATAAAGGGGAGTGTAAAGTTCCCGACTTCTACCGGAATAGAAGAGTGTCGATGTGAATATCATATAGATGATATGCTAATATACATTGAATTAATTAAGCCTAATTTAGGTTTGGTTGGTCATTTGGAACAACTGTTTGAAATTCATTCTGACCCAGAAACATATAGGTTAGGATATGGTCCAATAAAGATATCATTTGAAATAATAAGTGATGGAAATGTTACATTATTTATTGGAGGGGTCATAAAATATTTCAAAGATAATACATTACGGATTGTGGTAGATAATTTTTCAGAGTTATGATAGAGTATATAGCACAGATATTAGCGGTTTTATATTTGTTTATCTATTTGATAAGAATTTTCATTGTAGGAGATGAGAACCGTAAGGAGTATTCGAAGGCATTATGGAAATGGGCGATAATGATGGCAGTTATATGTTTTGGAATGATATTTTATACCAATGAGGTAAAGGATTGGGGGATAAGGTGTGTATGTTGGATATTTCTTTTTATCATTGAAAAATATGATAATAAATAAACGTATTCAGGAGGGTTATCAGTTGCAGGGCGGCATAACTCTTGCAATTACAATGGGTATTTCAGTATATGCTCAGGCATTAATTAAAAGGAAGAAATAATATGGGTGAGAAATACGGGCCGGACAAGAATCACAAGATAGTGTTAACTCCGATTGAGAAATATTTCATTGCGATAGAGGGTGAATCTCATTTAGTGTTTCCAGAATCGATGTTAACATTATCAAATATTCCAACAATAATTAAGTTATTAAATGATGCTGGATTTAGTTTAGGAACTGGGCATGACGGATATGAGATATCCAAAAACGGAGAAGGGAATTATGTTCTTTTATTATCTCCATATATTGGTCATATGGACCAGATAATTATTTTCAAGGAGAAGTGAAATTACGAATTGACTATAATGGATTAGTATTTGTATTTTTATTATCAAGGGACAATAGGAAGATGGTGGGGTATTTGATTAATGTAACAGATATTGGTGTTACATATAAAATAGTTGGACGAGATAAAACGGGAATGTTTAAAACTCCAATAGTTAAAAAAATATATTAATATGGCAAAACAACGGGCATATGGTGGAAAAATAATTGTATGTATATTATGTCCGAATGGGTATAGAAAAATAACCCGTATTAAAGTATCAGATTTGGGTCGTAAATATGAAATTATAAATCACACCAGGTATATTCCAGTAGTAATAAAAATACGTTAGTATGAGTTTAAGGAGAAGATTAGTAGATATAATAATAAACGACTTTTGGTCAAGAACTGAATATCCAACAGTTACTCAAGAACATTTAATAGAATTAGGTAGAGAGTTAAATACTCAATTAGGATTTGAAATAATAATTCCATTAGAGTCGTTGCGACCTGACAATAATGAATTTCGTTTTAATCTTTATTTTAGATTATCAAATGATGATATTGACGTAACCGAATTAACTTGTTATGTACATCCACGAATTAATATAGAAGATTATCCAGATTTGGAGCAACAGAAGGATATCATTGATAGATTTAAATTTATACGTGGTTAATATCTTCCGAAAATATATGTATAGATAATTTGTGGAATTTTAACAAACGCAATTTCTTTTCCTAAATCATTTGGTTGTTTAACTGCGATAATACCTTTAGCGGCATCGCGGACCACTTTCGGGGCAACGAATCTTTTTTTCTTATCTCTTCTCCATACTTTAGCCATGATATAATCTCTGGCGAACAGTTTATCAGGGTCATATTGTTCTGCAATAATATTACGAATCAATCTTGATAAAGTTTCTTCCGTTACAATAATTTTCATATGATATAAATACCGGATATTATCATAATTTCTGGTATTTATGTATAAATCCTTTATATGGAAAAAGCCATCCGCAGATTATTATTTGAGCAAGTTTTATTGAATGAGAGTTATCCATTCACATCGAATAGTGGTGAATATGAGTTTACAAACAAAGATGGGTTACATTTTCATGTTCGTTTTTATAATCAAGGAGACGGATATTATGTTAGATGTTATGGAACTAAAGAGTATGGAGAAAGTGAAATAAATGGTACTGACGCTTTTGGAATTTTAAGTACTGTTAGTAAAATAACATTAGATTTCATAAAAAAATATCAACCGGTTATTATTCAGATAAACCATAATAACACTAAAAAAGAACATAATTTGAGCCGTTCATATACAAATAAAAGAGCATTAGCAAATAAAAGATTTTTAGAGAGAATTATTCCTGATAACTACACATATGAATTAAATGGTTCATCATCAACCATTAGAAAAAAATCGGATAATAACTAATATTTATAAATAAATTAATAGAATGAAAAAGAGAAACATATACGAACAGATTTTCAGAACTAAACAAATGATGGGTCTTATCACCGAGAATGTTGATATGCGAGCATATGACAAAGTTCTTGACCTATACAATGAAGTAGGTATTGATGGGATGACTGAGGATGAAGTTAATTATCTTAAATCTGGTGGAGAGAGTGAAGTTCCATTGAGATTTAGAGAAGTAAGGGAGAAGAAGATACCAGCAAATGAGTTTTTCAATGAACCTCCTGGTCCTGGGGAAGAACAAAACAGAGATGATGATTTAGTTGGATTTTAATATATGAAAAGAAATATAACTGAGCAGATGTCAAGGATAAAAACTTTGATGTCAATAAATGAAGAAATGAAAAGTGATGTTGTTGATATTGAAAAATTAAGACGATATGCTGAATCGATTGCAATATGTTGTGCTGGTGAATACGGGATGACATGGTTCAAACCGGCAGAGAATCATATATTTGTATGTATTGGTGATTCAAGTCCATTTGATTATGAAAGTCTTGAATGGTATATGAAAGAAGCGGTGGCAAAGAATGGTTATGATAGTGAGTCGATAATTAAAGTAACTGTAGAGAACGAAGCAGAGCCAGATGGCGAAGGATGGATTCGAATTAAATAAAATAATCTAATATTTATATAAAAGAAAATACTACTATGGGTAAAAAATTTAGAATAAAAGAATCTCAATTAAAGAGAATTATGGAACAACGTCACAATTACACAACAGAATATCTAAGTAAGTTTGCGGATAAGAATACTCCAAAAAATGAAGAAATTCCAACATCAAGTGACTTTATGTCAACGAAAGACAATTCAGAATCACCAGAGGTTTTAATGCATTCAATACGTGAAAAATTGGAAGGGGCAATACAATCTCAAGATTGGGCAATGGTTGAAGAAGTTATGAGCATCGTTACAGATTTTTGTGAATCACATTGTAAAGAAGGCGAAGAAGAAAAAAGTCCATTAGATATGGGAGAACCTGAACTTAATGATACGTTAGCAACATCTCACAATGAGATTAATCTAAATAATGCAATTAATGAAGGGAAATTAAAATTAAAGAATGATTTCAATAGATTTTTATAATGAAAAAAATTAAGATAACAGAATCTCAATTAAAACGAATTATTTCTCATAAGATAATTAATGAACAATTTGCTGTTCCGCCGCCAAGCGACCAACAATTAGATAGAGCTAAGAATGGTTCTGAAAATTTTTCAGAAGACCAAGATACACAAAATTTTTCAGAAAATGATTTAAGGCCAAGAGTTTATTTTAATAATGGTGGTGGTATTAGTATGCAAGCATCCCACTATCATAATTGTGTTCCAAAAGATGATGAAGGTCCATATGAATCAATTGAATTAGGATATCCAGATGAAATGGTAAAAATACCTGAAGAAATGTATACATTTGAAGAACAAGGTTCGGATGGATTATATAATTTTGTTCCGGCTAGTGTAGTAGTAAAACTTATTGAATTAAATGACGGAGTTAAATCCGGTGAAGTTCCTCCATTTGCGGATGAAACTGGTGACACAAATCAATATCCAATTGGTGAAGAGCCTGGTGATGCAACAATGAGAGCAGATGGAAATCCAATGAATGCGGCAAGTGATAACTTGCATGAAGCTCGAAAGAGATTGAAAGAAGATTTCATGAGATTACTATAAATAACTAACCCTACTTCGGTAGGGTTTTTTGTTTTCATATAATATTTATCAATATGAAAATTCTTATCACCGAAAAACAACTTAAAAAGGTTATAGTAGAAATTAAAACTCCTGAAGTAGAAAGAGTTAAAATTTATCAAGATGAAAGAATTCTTGTTGTTGCTCCGTTAACTCACCGAGCATCCTGTAAGTATGGGGCAAATACTAAATGGTGTGCAGCTGCGGTATCAAACAACGAACCATTTGATGATTATCAAGATAATGGATGTTTAATTTATTTTATTATTAAATCTCCTCATCCAGAAGCAAAAATTAAAGAATATAAATTTGCATACTTCCACCCATTTAATAATGATTATGAAGAATCAAAAGGATGGTATGATATGTCTGATTATCAATTTGGCGTTAAACCGCAAAGCGATGACGAAAGAGAGCCAGATATGAAGTTAGTAAAATTTTTAATTCCTGATTTTATATTTGATAAAGTAAAAGAATATTTTAAGGTTGTAAAAAAAGAATATTTAAAAAGAACAAAATTATCTATTCAATCACTTTATAATTTTTTCATTAATGACCCCGATAATCTTCTTATTACTGCTGATAATGATTGGACAATTGGATATAGATTAAAAGATTTTAACGAAAAATATACAAAAGAATTTCCTAATTTATGGTTTCCTCCTGTTCACCCTATACATCATTTATTACACGTATATTTTGTTGATAAATTATCACATAAAATATATGCTAAAAATTATGATTTTCAGGATGATATAAGAAACTCAACTATTCCTACCCATAGAGAGATATATTTCAGAGTTTCTGAATTAAATAGAAATGAAGATGTGGATTTAGATAATGTTACTAAAAAATATTATAAACCAATATCTAAAGCATTTTTCACATTAAGAAAAGAATATTTCAATCCGCCTTCAAATCATAATTATATTAAATTGATGCCAGATTTTGTTACAGTTGGGGATAAACAATATAATGCTTGGGGAAATGGAGATACTGTTGTATCAATAGAAAAAGGAAAATCATCTCATAAACCATATGAAATTACGCTTAAAAGTGTTGATGGTAAAATAAATAAAAATCCATATTATTCTTTGGATAGTGGAATGTTTATTGAATATGACCCAATTAAACATAATCCGATATGAAAATTTTAATAACTGAAGAACAATATAAATTATTAAATGAACTTTTTAGTGGCGATATATATCCATATAAATTAACTGGTAATGAAAAAAGAGGATATTCAATGACATATTATTATGAGTTTAACACTAAAAATGAAATTACATATAAGATAACAATGAGTATACGGCCAGATAGGCTAGGCAGGATTGATTTTTATACTGAAAAAGTAGGCGAATGGCCAAACACATCTGGATATCTTAACACACATGATTCAATTAAAGTTTTTAATACCATAAAATCGATACTTGAAAAAAATAAAGATAAAATAGACACACTTATTTTATTTTCAGATAAAAAAAGAACAATATTTTATAAAAAATTATTAAAATATTTTAATATAAAGTATAAAATAGAAGGGGATAATCGTATAGTTGCAACATTAAATCCACAAAAAAAATGTCCATTTATTGTTCATTTTAGTTATTATACTCGTGTTAGAAAAAATCATGCTACTCGTGCTGTGTGTGTGGATGAAGAGACATGGAATTTAATACAAAATGATTCAAATAGCGAAGAACTTAAACGAAGAATAATAAAACATTATGATGAGGCATACTATATGCATCCTGATAAAATTGAAATTAGCTTTATTCATAATGGTACTAAGCCAATGATTGGTATAACATATGATGACAGATGAAGATATTAATAACAGAAAACCAATTTAGATTAATTGAATCCGGTGGATTTATAGATGATAGTAGAAATAGTAAACCTGCTCTTAACTTTGATGAGATGTTTGGAACTAATGTATCTCAAACGTATAAATTTCCATTTGATTTGTTACCGGATGAGGTATGGGATTTATATTATAATTGTTTTAGAAAAAAAGATTGTACTAAGTTTGCTAAGATTGTGTATAATATAAAATACGAACATTTTCCATATCACGATTATATGAATTTAGATATACATAAAAAGATGGATATTGTTGCTGGTATGGCCAGTTGTTTTAATGTTCAGGATATTATTAATTTTTCTGTTAATGATATCAAAGGATATTCACCAGAGACCAAAAGAATAAGGCGAGAAATTGTGGAATTATTTGGAAAGGATGTTGATTGGAACATTTTTTGGGTGCCATCTCAATATACACTCGATTTATTAAAAAAACAAATGCCATATAGAAATCGTGCTTCAGATAAAAAACAAAGTGCTGAGGATTTCTTTTTAAATAAATAATTAAGCTATTGGTCTTGTTCCTTTTCCTATTGGTAAATTGTTATTTGCAGTTGGATTAGCCACAGGTTTAATTTGTTGACCCGGAATTAACGGTTTAGCTTGTTGAGTTTGTGCAGATGCGTTATCAATTGCAGGTCTATATTGTTGTTTATATGCTTTATTATATCTATAAAAAGTAACATTTTGTTCTGCATTTGCTTGTGGTGAACGAGCGACTGTTGCAACTCCAACTTTTCCTGGTAATGGGACAAATGATGTGGTATCAATACCGGCATTTTTTAATGCTGCAACGAAATTTTGTGCTCTTCTTGTGGCCAACCATTTATTTCTGGCTGGTCCCCATTTCGGTGAATTATTTCCAACTGCGGATGCACTACCTTGTACCATAATCTGGTCGCCAGGTTGAGGAACATATCCTTTTAAAATTGTAACAGCACTTTTAAATGCTTTACTATTAACATTAATTCTATCACTTCCAAGGTCAAATAATTCTATGCCTAGCGTTATTTTTTTATTATATGATAGATAACCGCTTTGTTCTCTTCTTTGGTTAGTTCCAACATTTGGGTCACCCTCATTTAGTTGCGGGGTTTCTTTTTTTAATTTTTTTACAAATTTTTCTTTTTCTTGTTTTGTTTTTAATGTATGATATTTGTCTAAATTTTTATTTCTTTCTTCTGTTGTTTTCCCCCAATCTAAATTATTCATAAACGTTTTTTCTTTTTTACCCCCTTCATTTAGTTGTAACGATTCGTTTATATTACTATCAATAATAGTTTTAAGTTGTTTTTCTGAAATTAAATATTTTTTACCCATGATTAAATTCTTTTACATATAAATACCTCAAAAATTAGATATATTCAATTAAGAAAAAATTAGGTATTTATATATAACTCATTGTACGAAATGAAATTAATTACCATAGTAGAATCATTAATATTGGAAGCAACGCCTGAGCAAATTCATGCAACCTATTATAATGATATTCCATTCAATACATTTACTAGAATTGTTATTGCGGACCCGGGAACAAAAGTAGAAAGAAGAAGATTAGTAAAAATCGGAAAATATGCAAAAATGTTATTATCGATGTTTAGAAACGGTAATTTAAAAATGGAAGATTTACCTAAAGCAAAAGAATATTTAAATATTGTTTACAAATATAGAGTACCAATTGATATAAATAAAATAGGAAATATTAGTGAATTATACCAATATGTTAAAATTTATTATGCAAAGGAAACAAAAGATTTAATGTCAGTATTAAGAGCATTAAATCCAGAGGAATATCAATTAGTTTTTAATAGTGATAAATGGGTAATATATAATCCATTAACAGATAGAGCATCATGTTATTTGGGCGTGGATACTCAATGGTGTACAACATGGGGAAAACATTCATTAAATCCTGACCATAAAAGTAGAGAAAGTAACTATGCAAATTATGTTCAAACAGAACCATTATATATTATTATAAATAAACAGGACAATTCAGAGAAATATCAATTTCATTTTCCGACCAAACAATATATGGATAGAAATGATTCTCGAATAGACAGTGGTGAATTTTTGGATAAAAATCCTGGAATAAGAAACTTTTTCTTTCCATCTTTGGTATCGAATAAAATAGATGAGAGATTTAGACAGCAACAGATAGATAGAATGGATGCGTTATCTTCTGAAGATTCTATAATTTTAATGAGAAAGTTATTGTCAATCAATAAAAAAAGTAATCCATTAGCGCTTGCGTTATTAAGTAATGATTTTAATAAAATTAATAGTTTAATAACAGATGAGGATGATTTGACTGATATAGTCGAAATTAAAGATAGTATGATTAGTTTTTATGTTGATAGTACAGCATATAGATACACAAAAGTTGCTCAAGCCGAAGATACTCTTTCAGAATATCGTTATGCAAAAAGTAATTCAAGGGATAATGTAAGGAGTGATACTGAGGGTTGGGATTTTACGGATAATTTAGTTGAATTATTAAAAGAATATTATAAAAGAAACGCATATACACTAAAATCATACAATTACATTAATTATAATATTTTTGAAAAAGATTTTAAAGAAGCATTTGTAACTAATTCAAAAATAAGAGATGAATACATTGACCGATATGTTGATATTAATGACGATAATTATGATGACGCTGCAGATGAAGAAATAAATTCTATTGAAAAATATATTGAATTTGGAAATACGTATCATAGTAAAATGGAAGTTAAAGTTCCTATTGGCCATTTTATTATGTATATTATGAAAAATGAAATAAAATTCATCAAAAATAATATAATTAGTGTTTTGGAGGATTATGTTGATGAGCATGGTCTTGATAATGATTATCAAGGAATATATGAATGGCATAGTGACCCAGTAAAATATGAAGATATGGAGTCTGATATTGATGAATATTTTGATGAGATTTTTGATGATATGGGAAAACATGAGAGATGTAATGAAGTTAGAGATATTCTGAGAGATGTAATTGACAAGATATTTGGCGGAAATTTAGAATATGACGATGAACATACACATATTGAAATATTAAATCCAGTTGTTGATTGTGATGATGAGGCTATTGAGATTGCATATAAGAATAAAAGTACTGGCGAGGGTTATATGGGTAAGGTAAAAGTGGAGAACTTAGCGTCTTATGCCACAAATTATAAATTATTCGAGAACTGGATTAGATTTAAAAAGAATATTTTATAATAAAAAAGGGAGCTTACGCTCCCCTCTTCATGACCTTATGATTTTAAATTAATTATTAATATTTGTTCCCACAGTTAGGGCAGAATTTATAAGAATCTTTCTTTCTTTTTGCTCCGCAGTTACCACAGAAAACTTTTAAATCTTCTCTTTCCATTACTTTCTGAGACATTGGTAGAATTTTCCAACTGTTACTCCAAGTAGCATATGAATTAAAAGATGTTGAATCATAGGTAAACGCTTGATTAGAGTAAGAACCCTTTTCAACTCTACCTGTTTCAATTTCTTTAGATGCGCTTCTTTTACGTTTTACATCTCCCGGAAAACTTTTTGGAAGATTTAAACTTGCACTGCATGTGTATGTTGCTGAATTACCAATATTTCCTGTTACGGTGCTTGAATAATATGATGTATTTGGCGTATCATAAACCCCATCACTAAAACTAGCTGGTCCAAAAATCATTGGAGCATTAGTTGTTGATGGTTTTACATATCCGCCTGGCTGAGCATTAATTGGCATTGATGGAAAATTATAGTTTTCTTGAAAATATAATGGATATGGTTTTATTTGTACAACTGGTGGTTGTTCATTATAAAATTTCACAATTACATCTCCATTTAGAGCTATTGCTTTTTTAGCTTCCTCATTTTTACCGTTTACAACGTATGTCTCGAAGAGAAACTTTCTGGCCTCGTCCATATATCGCTCAAGGTATACACGTTCACCAGGACGTAGCACAATACCATTTCCGATGGATTTACCATTTAGTTCAATTTGTGCTAAAACTTTATTTTGTGTTGGATTAAAAAGTTCAATCTGAAATTCATCTTGATTATTTAAATATATGTTCTCGCCATATTGTCTTAGGCGTTGCTTGTTTTTTGTAATGTACGAACATGGCACATTTTCATTTGTTTTGTAAATCATAATTTTCTCCTTATTTTATTTATATTTGAACCCCTATTCATTGGTATTAATTCCAATTCAAATGTTATAAAAACACTAGGACTTCAATCACAAGGTCTAAAATAAATATATGGTTTTTTTATTTATTTGTAAAGTATTAATTTATTTTTATGGAACGGGTCCAATGTTAGGGAAAAAATTAACGGAAGAGCATAAAAATAAAATATCTAAATCAAATACCGGTGTTAATAACAGTAATTCAAAAAAGGTTTTTCAATATGATTTAAATCTAAAATTAATAAGAACATGGAATTCTGTTGGTGAAGTATGTAAACTTTTAAAATTATCTGTCGGAAATGTTTCCTCTGTTTGTATAGGAAAAAGAAGAACTGCCTATGGATTTATATGGAAATATGAATAATTATAAAGAGTATCTTGAAATTAATATTTTTTCAACAACAATATTGCCTGCTTCATCATTTTTCAATACTATTGTAATGTCTCTATCAATACCGATATATCCAATATCATTATTTGTTTCTGTCTCAGCGGATTCCCAATGTAAAGGTAAGATAAGAGTATCTTCAGTTGGGTCATCAGTGCCAGGATAATAACTAATTTCAACTTCTATTTCTGAAGGGCCTTTAAAGTTATAAACGCTTACATCTTTTATTCCGTAATTTCTTATATCTAAATCGATATTATATTTAACATCAATACTATCTGGCGGAAAAATATCATTTAGTTCATATCCTTTATATTTTAATTGATAGTAATCTAAATTAATAAGACAATTTAGCTGATAAGTTTGGCGATGGTCACGTTGTTCTTTTAATGATTTTTTAACTCTATTCATTTGGTCTTCGGAAATAAGAATCTTCATATCTTTTCTTTTAATATAAATATTTATCATTACAATAAAAAAATTATGGACATTTCTAAATTAAAAGGTCATATACCTGACAATGTATTATCACAAATACCAGATGTAGTAAAAGACTATGAAATCAATACACCATTAAGATTAGCACATTTTTTAGGGCAATGTAGTCATGAATCAGGTGAATTCAAAACAACTCAAGAGAATTTAAATTATTCTGCAGATAGGCTTAAAGTTATATTTCCAAAATATTTTCCTGGTGACTTAGCAACGTCATATGCAAGACAACCTGAGAAGATTGGTTCTCGTGTTTATGCTAATCGTATGGGCAATGGAGATGAAGCATCTAAAGAGGGATATAAGTTTCGAGGAAGAGGTTACATCCAGCTGACCGGAAAAAATAATTATTCTGCCTTTAATGATGAGTTACCTGAAGGTATTGATTGTTTAATTAATCCTGATTTAGTTTCAACAACATATCCTTTATTATCTGCATCGTGGTTTTTTAATACAAATGGATTGCATAAAATTGCGGATGAAGGAGCAACAGATGCGGTTGTAACAAAAATAACAAAAAGGATTAATGGTGGAACTATCGGATTAGATGATAGATTGAAAAAATTTAAACTATACTACTCAGTGTTAGCTTAGATTTAGGAATAAATCCTTCTTCTTTAATATCTTTATAATTTCCAACGCTAATATCGACTGGTCCTGGCGTAGAAGCTTTAGCGTCATATTCTTCTTTAAGTTTAAGCCATGAAACATGATTTAAAAAATATGCTTCATTAACATTAAAACTGTTATATATACAATAAAAGTTTTTATTATCAACAGTACCGTTATGGGAATACATCATAACAACAAATCTTTTTGCTGCACCTGAATCTGTAATATTTCTAAGAGAATTTAAGGCGTTTGCTTTATTATAATATCCTTTATCGCCATCATATTTTATTCCTTCAAATTCTAGCCAGTCATCTTTTCCAGCATCAAATATACCATATTTCTTTGGTTCAATATGACTTTCTAGTAATACTATATTTGAATTATTAGACGATGTTTTGAAAATTGAATAGATATCATTAGTCCATTTTTTACATAATGTGGCAAAATTAATTCCTAATTGTTCTGCTTTAACTTTTATGTAATTTAATTCTTGTTTATGATTTTGAAATCTATCTGATTTTAATGCATTGTATAATTTTGCTGGAATTCTTTCAGTAAATGTTGTTTGATTACATAATCCAATATATACTTTTCTTAAATCAGGGTCCATACTATTCCATGATTCTATTGTTGCTATTGGTCTTCCGGCATCAATGTACATTTTTTGAATTTCTGGTGTTTGAACAGAAAATAAATGGTTACGATTACCATTAATATTTTCATGGATTAAAGACATTATTTCAGTTTGTACGCCTACGCCTAATTCACTATTATTATATTCAACAACTCTAAATTTATCTAAATGTCCACTTAATTTTGGATATATTGCTAATAGTTGAGCTTCGCTTACTACTGGGTCATCACCATCATTTATAATTGAAGTTAACCTCCATGTTGTCATAGATTCTGCAGGAGTACATTTTTGTAATGCAGATAAATAATATTGATTTTTAGCTCTATCTGGTTCTATTGCCGGGTTTTTACTTTCATCAATAACAAAATAAAAGGTTCTTGTACTTCTATAATGACCCCAATAATTTGAACTTTCAGGTAACCAAGTTACGCACCATGGATTATTAGTTTGGTGATTTGTAATTTTATAATATAATTCGCTTACAGCTAGATATTGTTCATAAAAACCAAATCTAATTGATGTAATCATATCTGGTGGTTCATAAACTCTAAAACCTGGTTCTTCTACAACTATATAATTTTTACCTTCCCATAATGTTTCTTTTGATGCTTGAACAAGTGGAAGTGGTTGTGGATTGCTAGATAACATACTAGGAAATTTAAGATGGCCAGTTGCTGTTCTATCTCCCACTAATAATGGATGAATATATGTTGAATTTTCATCTTCGCTCATATCAGCATAGAATAATGTAATCAAATATTTCATTTCATCTAATGAAAATAGTTCTGGTTGGGTTAGAGGAACATGTTCTTTTTCATCACCATAATCATCAAATGGATTAAACCTAGGAAATTTAATAATAAATGCATATATATGATGACTTGAATATACAAATCGTCCATTACGTTTTAACGCATCATATCTTGTAAGTAATTTTTCTGTTAAATCTGATTGTTCTTCAGTTGGGGTTTCTCCGAACCATTTTAATAAACAAGCATTAAACACTCTTTTATTTGCATATTCTTCTAATAATACATCAAGTATTAGATTTTCAAACTTCATAGGATAAAAATATACTTATAAATACTTATAAAAACAGAAATATATGGAGAAGAAAATATTAAAAGTCGGGTTTTATACATTTTATGAAAAAACCGAAAAAGGTAGTAGAAGATATATTGTTGATAGTGGGAAGTTAATTTTTTCAACCAGATTTAAAAAATACTTTCCAAATCCATCAAGAGACATTAAAGAGTTTCCCAACTTAGATGATGCAAAATCTTATGTAAATAGGAAAATGTCAAAATATAATAAAGATAAGAAGAAAAAATTGGCTGAAGTTCCTAAATCATTATATCTAATTCTTATGAAGGAAGAAAGAAGTGATATTACCTTTGTTAAAGTTGGTATAACATCTAAAAAGTTTATTGCTAGAAGATTCAGTAAAGATTATGGATATGAAGGATATAAGATTGAAACAATATTAAGAAGAATTGATTCGAAGGATGCTGAAAAACTAGAGGAAAAGATTAAAGATAAATTAGCAAAAAAAAGAGGGGTTAAAAAATATAAGCCCCTCCTTGAGAATTTTTCGGGTTATTCCGAATGTTTTACGCACGATTCCTTAAATGAAATCGTTAACGTATTTGATACTATAACTAAGGATTCCTAGAAGTACGTCTTTGCAGGTCTTTGTTTTTTTCTTCCATGAATTCAACTTTGACTCTAAGTTCTGCAACTTCTCTAGTTAAATCTAAGATTTTATTTCTTAGGTCATCTTTTTCCTGAGCTGATTTTTCGAGCAAAACTTCTAATTTAGTAATTCTTTCTCGACACTCATCTTTAACGTAATCTTCAGTTTTTTCTTTTCTCATAGCTCGTTTTTCATAAAATCTCCAGGCACTAGCAGAACCCAAGACTGTCACAGTTGTTATTAATGCTGTATAAATTGAATTTGCATCCATAAATTTCTAATAATTGATAATAATAAATATCTATTTTTTACATAACACCAGTTTGAATTGTGGATTTTTTTCCTTATATTTTACACATGAGTACAATTATAAATTTTTTCGGTGGACCAGGTATTGGAAAATCGACGCAAGCATCTGAGTTATTTACATTAATGAAGAAAAGTCACATGGATGTAGAGCTTACTTTTGAGTTCCCAAAAATGATTGCATGGGAGGAAAATTATTCTGCTGTTAAAGACCAATTCTATATTACCGCAAACCAGCATAGAAATATTAGCAGACTTTATGGAAAAGTAGAATATATTATTGTTGATTCTCCAATAATTCTGGGGTTAGTATATAATGGTATATATGGGAATAAAAATGATTATCCGACATCTTTTTATGATAATTCGTTTGATTATTTTATTTTAAGGTTATTTAAAAAATATAACAATTTAAATATACTTTTGAAAAGAGATGAAAAAACCTTTAATGAAACTGGCCGGCTTCAAAATTTAGAACAATCTAAACAAATAGATGATTTGATAAAGGACCAATTAGATGACCATAAAATTCCATTTATTGAGTTTAAGATTAATGAGCATACAGGTAAAGATATATATAAACATATTAAATCATTAAAAAATGTTTTGTAAAGAATTAATAGAATTTCAAGATAAACTATATTACGTATACAGAAGGTACAAAGAGTCTGGTATTGTGGAAGGTAAAATAAGTGATGTAAAAGAATTTTGGAATTGTGATATTGTTATAAAAGAAAAGATGGGTAATACTGATATTTTACTTTTCTTAATAGAAATACCTGAAGTCGAAATAATTGAAACTTCTGAAACTAAAGTAATTGAGAATCAGTAGATGAATCAGTTCTGATTGGTTTTTTGGGTCTTAATCCTCCGCTTTGCCCCATTTCAATTAATGTATCAAAGTTTGTTGATATATCACTTAGAACACCAGCAAATTCATAGTTCTCCAAAATTTCATTCTTTTTTTGTAAAATTTTTGTAAAATCGGATAATTCAGAATTAGTTAGATTTCCTCTAACTTTAACAGTTTTTACGATATGTTTTAAAACAATATATTGAACCCCAATTTTTTTCTCTTTTGGTAATGAAAAATACTTATCAACAGAAATGTTTGAAAGAATATTTTTATTAATAGTTTCAATAAATGCAATAAATGTAGGGTGATTAATATTCATGCGCAAGCCCATTTCCTAATAAATATTATATTATTAATAATAAAAAAATAGGTTTGCATCTACCTCTGACTGGGGGTGCTAGCATCCCAAACAACAGCGGGTATCTTAACCTGACTTGGCTGCAAACCTATTTTATGTAAATTTTATTTTCCCCACTTTCCGCTCTTCACTAATTGAGCGATAATTGCATAAACAGATAAATCTTTGTAAGTATCTTCGATTGATTCGCCAACATTATCTGCTGAGCCAATAACCACTAGTTGTTTAATTCTCTGTATTTTATCGTTCATTCTAAAAAATATACCCATTTGGGATAACTTTCTATCTTCTTCACGGGTTAAATCTGTGCCCATTGAAATATTAGTTGGACCGTAATTTGACTGTTTTTTACAAAACAATTCATATTGGTCTCTCATTATTTTTTTAAATTCTTTAGTCATTTCAGGGTACTGTTCTTCCACCTGTTTAACAACTGGGTTTTGTGCTGTTTCGTTTACCATATTTTATATTTTAGTTTATGTTAAAATATAATGAATTATTTCCGTATTACAAAATATTTATATAAAAAATCTCGCATGGAAACAAATCAATTTAATGAAGTAGAAAAAAATGAAATAGGTTCTTCAGCCGACACAATACCAAAAGCTAAACAACTTGTAAGAATGTTATCATTCAGAGTAGTACCGGCATATTTTAGGGAAATTGAAAAGGTAGCTAAGAAAAAGAAAATGACAGTATCAAAACTTATCCGTACATATATTAAAGAAGGGATGAAAAGAGATAAACAATTTGGTGGTAAAGACGATGTTGAATTTAGAGTAGAATAACTATGATTAACGAAAACGATATATTAAAAGTAGTAAAAGATGTTCTTTCTGAAGAAACATCTAAGGTTAATAGAAACGATTATAACAAAATTCAATTTAAAATAGAAGAACTTGAAAACCAGTTTCAGGAAACATTCAAAGAATTCCGTAAACTTCAGGATTCAATGCCAGACGGGTTAAAAACAATATCAAATAATAGATTGAAATCTATGTCACTTTACTTATATAATGCATATAACACATTAAAGCAATTACAAAAAAAAGTAAAGGAGCATAAGAGGTTAACGTATCAACAAATAACAGAAAAGAAATAAATTATACTTTTTCTTTTTGACGTTTAATTGTGGTGGCGACAGCTTTACCCAATGGAGTTGAAAAAAATCTTTCTTCGTTATTTTCATTTTCGATTGAATATAATAAACCCTTATTTTTTAACGAGTTTAAAATATTCTGTGCAATAATTGCGCCGAGATATGTATCAATTTCTTTTTCATTAAAAATTATTGAATCGATTTCATCATCTAACTCACCTGTAATAAATTTTTCAGTTAATTTATCACATATATATTCCATTGCAAAATCTTCACTTTCAATTTTATTTTCTTCAAAAAATCCTGTTTCTCTAAAAATAGAAATCAAATACTTGGCATTTTTTAACACAATTGGCTGATAGAATACTTTACCCATGGTTTATTTAGTTTATAACGTTAACACAAAGGTAATAAAAAAAAATGAAATATCCAAATGATACTTGACTTTCATAGAAATTTTTTATATTTTTATCAAAAAGATTTACATGAATAATAAAATTTTCCTGCAAATAGCAAGTTATCGCGACCCTGAATTAGTTCCAACAATAAAAGATTGTATTAAAAACGCTAAACATCCTGAAAATCTTGTGTTTTCAATTGCTTGGCAGCATTCTATTGATGATGCATGGGATAATCTTGATGAATTTAAAGATGACCCAAGATTTAGAATACATGATATCGATTACAAAAGTTCTAAAGGAGCTTGTTGGGCTCGAAATTTATTACAACAATATTATATTGATGAAGATTATACACTTCAATTAGATTCTCATCATAGATTTATAGAAAACTGGGACGAAGAATGTATTAACATGATTAAAGAACTTCAATTAAATGGATATAAAAAACCAATGATAACAGGGTATATTCCATCTTTTGACCCAGAAAATGACCCAGATGGTAGAGTTATGTTGCCATGGAAAATGAATTTTGATAGGTTTATTCCTGAAGGCGCTGTTTTCTTTTTACCGGCAACTATTGATAACTACAAAGAATTAACCGCGCCAATTCCAGCTAGATTTTACTCAGCACATTTTTGTTTTACATTAGGACAATTTGTAAAAGAAGTTCCGCATGACCCAAATTATTATTTCCATGGAGAAGAAATATCAATTGGCGTTCGTGCATATACGCATGGATATGATTTATTTCATTCTCATAAAGTATTATGTTGGCATGAATATACAAGAAAAGGAAGAACAAAACAATGGGATGATGATAAGAACTGGGTAGCAAAGAACAATGAATCGCATAGAAGAAATAGAGTTTTATTTGGAATGGATGGAGAAATTCAAAATATTGATTTCGGCCCATATGGATTTGGCAATGAAAGATATATTTCAGATTATGAAAGATATGCCGGAATTTCATTTAAGAAAAGAGGAGTACAAAAATATACATTGGATAATAATATTGCTCCAAATCCACCTCTTTATGGAAAAGAATTTGATGATTCGTTTTTACAAATATTTAAGCATTGTATAGATATCTATATACCTCAAGTACCTTTAAATGATTATGATTTTTGGGCAGTAATATTTGAAGATGAAAATAATAATTCATTATATAGAGAAGATGCTGATGTTAATGAAATAAGTAGAATAAAAAATGATAACGGTGATGGGTATTATAAAGTGTGGAGAACGTTTAATACTGAAAAAAGACCTTCTCAATGGGTTGTATGGCCTCACTCAATATCACAAGGATGGTGTGAAAAACTTACAGGAAAATTATGAAAATTAAATTAATAGACGAGAATTTAGTCGGACAAAAAGGGTTATCAAGATATTTGGACCCGGGAACAAACTGGATGTCAGATGATAATGAATATGATATTGGTATTTACACTGATAAAATGTGTTATACGCAACCAATTAATCCAGATAAAATAAACTGTGCTTGGATAATTGAACCCCCAATTATTAATGGCGAAAATTATATTGAGGTAGTTAAAATAAAAGATAAATTCAAATATATTTTTAGTTATATAAAAGATTTACATAATAAGGTTGATAATTACATATTTGTTCCTGCTGGCGGAACTTGGTTACGTGATGAAGATATTGGTATTCATCAAAAAACAAAGTTAGTGAGTTTTATCTTTTCATGGAAAAAGTGGAATCCATATCATATGTTGAGATATAGAATTTATGATAGATTCAGATATGGAAAACGAGTTGATTTTTTTGGAACAGGAAGCGATAATCCAATTGAATTTAAAATTGATGGATTAAAAGATTATAAATTTTCAATTGTAGTTGAGAATTGTATAGAAGAGGACTATTTCACCGAAAAATTAATAGATTGTTTTTTAACAGGAACAATACCAATTTATCTTGGAACAAGGAAAGTTTCTGAGTATTTTGATGAAAATGGAATTATATTTTTCAATGGAGATGAGGATTTACCACAAATAATGGATACATTAAATGATTCTTTATATTCTAGTAAAATAGAATCTGTTGAGAGAAATTTTGAACTAGCAAAGAGTTATATTCATCCAGAAAAATTAATACAAAAATTCCTTGATGAAGTTAAGTTTTAATAATACTCCGAAATTTGTTATTAATTTAAAAAGAAGACCCGATAGACTTGAAGATGTTACAAAAGAGTTTGAATACATGGGTTGGAATTTTGAAAGATATGATGCTGTTGATACGAACAGTTATGAAGGATGTGCATATTCCCATCAAAATATTGCAAGGATAATATTAGAAAGAGGATATAATTATGCTATGGTGTTTGAAGATGATATATTTTTCATGCCGTATGCAAAAGAATTAATAGTTGATGTTGAAAGAGAACTCAATGATATAGAATGGGATTTTTTTCACTTTGCTCCATCAATACATCGTCCATTAAATAAGTTTTCGGATTATTTAGTTGATTTAACAAACCTACCGCCAAAAGACCCAATTAAACATAGAGGGATATTTGGTACATCAGGATTTATTTTAACAAGGAAAGCATGTGAATATATTATTGAATGGAACACAAATAAATTTATTGAAAATTATCATATGCAAATTCCTATTGATGAATTTTTGGATGAAGCGGTTTATCCAAATATAAAATCATTTGCCCCAAAATTACCAATATTAGTTCAAAAGAAAGGATATTCGGATGTTAATCGAACTATAGACTCAAATCATTTTGGAATGACATATAATTGGAATGTGTATTTTCCTGATAAATTATCTCCTATTTATTTAGATTATGATAATTGTTTAAAATTAAGAAAAAATGAGAGTTAAAATAATCACAGCAATTTATTCTGATTTATTTGGAACTGAGATGGGCGGAAGACAAGGAAGAAAGGACCATTATCGATTTAGCTTATTATCCATTATGAAAATGACTGATGCCGACTTTGTTTGTTATACGTCTGAGAGAGAGATTGGTGATTTAAAAATATTTTTTTATACTCAAAATGAAATAGGCCAGGATAAATTAAAGTTTGAGATATATGATTTAAATAATAATGAATATGCTCAGTTAATTAATCCAATCAAAGATAAAGAAAGGGCAAAAACAATTGATAGGTGTTATGAAATTCAATATTCAAAGTTCTCTTTTTATAAAAAGGAAGATAAGACATATGATTATTATTTTTGGTTTGATGCCGGATTATCACATACTGGATTAATTCCGAATATGTATCTTGGATATCCAGGTTATAGGGGGTATTTTGAATCAACTTTATTCAATAATAAAATGTTATCCAATTTAATAAAAAAATGTGATAATAAATTTGTTATTGTTGCTAAAGAAAATGATAGGAATTTTTGGGAAGGAACTGTTGACCGAAAATTTTACATAAATTATGATAGGTCTGTTCATATAATTGGCGGATTATTTGGCGGTAAAAAAGAATTATGGGATAATATTGTTGATAAATTTAATGAATATCTTTTTATGGTTCTAGCTGATGAAAGGAAATTATATTATGAAGAGCATATTATGACATTAATGTACCAAAATCATAAGGATTGGTTTACCACATTAAATTTTGATATATGGTGGCATGAAGATAATCATAAACCTAATGCTGATGGATTTTTTGAACAGAATAAGAGTTTTTATAAAATACTAGAAGAACTTAATTATGAGTAAAGTAACATTAGTCACTGGGTTATGGAATATAAAAAGAGATGAATTAGGTGAAGGGTGGTCTCGGTCATTTCAACATTATTTAGATAAATTTTCAGAACTATTAAAAATTGAAAATAATTTAATTATATTTGGAGAAGATGAATTAGAGTCATTTGTCTTTGAAAGACGGACAAAAGATAATACTATTTTTATTAATAGAACCCAGGAATGGTTTAAGAATGAATTTTATAATAAAATTCAGAAAATAAGAACAGACCCCGCTTGGTATAATAAAACAGGATGGCTGACAGAATCAACTCAAGCAAAACTTGAAATGTATAATCCGTTAGTGATGTCTAAAATGTTTTTGTTAAATGATGCAAGAATTTTAGATTCATTTAATTCTGATTATTTGTTCTGGATTGACGCTGGAATTACTAATACCGTACACTCAGGTTATTTCACCCATGATAAAGTAATTGATAAATTACCAAAATATATTAAAAACTTTTCATTTGTGTGCTTTCCATATCAAGCTGAAACAGAAATCCATGGATTTGATTTTAATTCAATAAATGATATCGCTGGCGAAAGAATTGAGATGGTTGCACGAGGTGGGTTCTTTGGAGGTCATAGGGACACCATCAGTGAGATTAATAGTCTTTACTATGGGATTATGTCATCTACACTAGAAAGAGGTCTTATGGGTACAGAGGAATCCATATTTTCGATAATGTGTTATAAACATAATGATATAATAGATTATTTTGAAATTGGAGCAAACGGATTACTTGGAAGATTCTTTGAGGATTTAAAAAACAATGAATTAAAGATAAATCTGAAAAATAATGAGTCGGCAGATATAAGATTAGATATAAGAAACACTGCTTTGTATATAATATCCTTTAATTCGCCAGGCCAATTTCAGACTATAATTCAATCTATGCTTGATTATGATAAAGATTTTATTGAAAAACCAAAAAAATTCCTTTTAGATAATTCAACTGACGCAGATACAAGTCCAAGATATAAAGAATTATGCGAACAGTATAATTTTGAACACGTTAAAAAAGATAATTTGGGAATTTGTGGCGGAAGACAGTTTATTGCAGAACATGCAGAAGAAAATGAATTTGATTTCTATTTCTTTTTTGAAGATGATATGCTGTTTTATAATAAAAACACTCTTTGTAAAAATGGATTTAATAGAGTTGTTAAAAATTTATATAATAACTCATTAGAAATTATAAATAATAATGGATATGATTTTTTAAAATTATCGTTTACTGAATTCTATGGCGATAATCGAGTACAATGGGCATGGTATAATGTTCCGCAATCTGTTAGAGACGAGTATTGGCCGCATAAAAGAAAGTTACCTGTACAGGGGTTAGACCCAAATCCGCCAAGAATTAATTTTAATAAGATTGACGTACATAGAGGAATACCATATGCTGATGGTGAAATTTATTATTGTAATTGGCCACAAGTTGTTTCAAGAATTGGAAATAAGAAAATGTTTTTAACCGATAAATGGGCTAGGCCGCATGAACAAACTTGGATGTCATATATTTTTCAGGAAACAAAGAAAGGTAACATTAAACCATCAATTCTATTAATAACCCCAACTGAACATGACCGGTTTGACCATTATGATAAAGGATTAAGAAAAGAATCTTAATTATTTGGTTATTTGAAAAAAATTTTGTATATTTATAATTGGAATTAAAACTCCATAAATTATTTAACCCCTATATATGGACTCGTATAGTGATAAGAAACCTGAGAAACACAGAAAAAAGATTAAATATCTTCAAAGACGCATGTCTGGGATTAGCATTGTTCTTCAATCCTTTTGGATTCGATGTTGTTCAATATTCGCTAATTCAAGCTACAGGGACATTATGGCGAGCCAATCTCGTTATGTATGGTATTGCGGGGTGTTTTTTTATTTCTTATATTTTATTTACAATACGCTTAAATAAAATTAGAAAAACCCAGTAATTACTTACTAGGTTCTTCTGTTTTCTTTTCAGGTTGTTTTAACCCTTCTTTGTTTCTTTGTGCTTTCAGGTAAATTTCCTGAGTTGCTTTTTTGTGTTGTTCGAGGATATCTTTTTTTTCTTCCTCGGTCATATCAAATTTTCCCATGATAACTATTTTAATTTTATTATGTCTTTCGACCTTAGTAGCAATAAATATATTGTTTTTACCTAATAAAGTAAATACTTATCTAATATTTATATCATATGGGATTTTTAGACGACGCTAAAAAAGAAACTATTACGAATTTTGTTAAATTTGTTAAAGAAGAACTTGGTATTGAAAGAATGCCCACTATTATTTTGCAAAATGGTAAAGGTAAATTAAAAACAACAGCAAATTACAATTATACTGATGATAATAAATTAATCAGAATTAATGCAAAGAATAGAGCAATTGTTGATATATTAAGAAGTATTGCACATGAACTAACTCATCACAGACAATGGGAACAAGGAAGGTTAAAAGTTAAACCACCAGATATCGGAGGAGAAATTGAAAACGAAGCCAATTCAATGGCCGGAATATTCATCAAATTATATGGTAGAAAAGATAGTTCTATCTATGAAGATTAACTTATCTCATAAAATTTAAAATCACCCTTACAGTTACAGCCTTTTGTCTTTCTCCGCTTGATGAATATAAATCTGTTACAATTTCAGGACTTTCTAATGTTAATTGGCTCGGCGGTGCTGAACCATAATTGTTTGTTTTAAAGGTAAATGTGGTTTTAGCTCCAGTTGTAAGGTCCATTATTTCCATAATTGTATAGTTCTGATAATACCATTTTGGATATGAAACCCATAATGGTTCATGTGATGGTTTCATTCCGCCTGGCGTAGATATCCAATCACAATATAAATAATAACCATCGAACTCCCATTGTGTTTTATTTTTAATGAATCTTCTTGAGATGGATGTTTTTTCATAATTTTGTTTCATTAATATTCCACCATTAACAAAAGTAATATCATTAAAGGAATTAATACATACGGTATCAGATTTTACAATAGTTACCGGACTAATGGCACTGATGATAACAATGTCATAGTCAACTAAAGTCCATTTACTACCACCCATGTAAGCGGTGGGTTCACTAACCTCTTCATATCTTTCACAACCAGTAATTGATAATATTAATAATACACCAATTAAAAAACTAAATAAATTTTTCATAATTATAGATTTAAAATTCAAACAAAGATACGTAAATTTTAGCTAATATCCAAATTTATTTTAAAATTCAGTGGTATTTATATATAACTATGAAAATCATTATATCTGAAAGACAATTAAAGCTCATATTGGGGAAAGAAGAAGATGTTGAAGAACAGATTGACCCAGCCGCAGCACAACCTGAAGCTGGTACATCAAGTTCCGGTGAAAAAGAAGGTTATCCCGAAGTAAGTACATGGTCCGACATTGTTGGAAGTAAATTAACTAGAGGACCAGCAAATCAAATAGCAGTAACTAAATGGTCTGATACTGTTGGAGCAAATCTTAATAGAGGACCAGCAAATCAATTAAAATAATATGGAATTAAAAAATAAAATAAAACAAACATTGGTTGAAGAACGAAATCGTAAACTTGATGAATCATTTGTTGAATTCAAAGATGTAACAGATGAGTCTTTTCCTATTGAAAAATATATTACAATTTCATCAAAATTATTAGAAGAAGGATATTCAATTAATGAAATTGAAGCATCTAATGCTGTAAATCAATTAAAAACATTTGATTGGGGACAAGGTGGAAAAGATGCCGCGGTATCTGCGGCTAAAGAACAAATAATAAGATTTGTTTTAACTTCTATTTTCGGTAAAGACCATCCTGACCTAATTACAACAGCATCACAACTTATGGCAGACATAAACGCATTAGAAATGTTAAAAGCATTTAAAGATGAACAAAGTTGTACTCAATATTTTCCTCAAATATCCGATTCTATTATGGAAGCATTAGTAAGGTATTTTGGTGGACAAAAATTAGGTATTGATAGAAATAATTATGGTTTTAATGTTGGAGGAATTGCATCAACATTAGGTGGAAATTTTGTTGGAAGTATTATTCAACAATCCAATCTTGGCGAAACAATTACACAAAGATTTTGTAAATTTATACATTAACATGGAAATTAAAAAGAAAGAAATACTAGAACAAAGAGAACAATTAAATGAAGCATTGTTGTCATGGGAAAATGCATTAATGGCAGCTGGATTTATACCTGTAATTGGCGAAGTTGCTGACATTGCCCTTATTATATATTATTTGAAAAAAGGTGAAAAATTATATGCCGCATTGATGTTAATTGCTCTTGTTCCAACTGTTGGAGATATAGCAATTAAACCATTTATTAAATTGTTAAAAGGTGTTAAAGGGGAAGCTAAAATTGCTGAAGCATTGGCAAAACAACCAGCCGTAGCAGCAAAAGTAACAGAACTCGCAAATTCTACAGTTGTTAAAAAAACAGTGGAAAATTTATCAAAAGTTAATAAAGGATGGGGAGCAAGTTTAGGTGAGGCGATATCAAAACTTAAAGTTATTGGTGGTATTAAAGGTGGAGCTAAAGAAGTAGCTAAAGGTGGAAGTTTTGCTAAAGGAATGAAAAACTTTTATCAAGGAGAAAAAATTGCAAAATATGCAGCAAAACAAGGAATACCAGCTGATAAAATTGTTTTAAATTGGTGGCAGAAATATGGAGCAAGAACAGATAGAAGAAATTCGTTTAGAAGGTTTATAATGGCTAATAATATGCTAGCATTCTTTGGAATACCAACATTAACAACATTTGAACATAAAATGGATACTGACCCTGAATTTAGAAATAAAGTTGCTAACAACGATGCGATGAGTCAATATATTGGCCAAAATACCGCGCCAGCAACAGGATATAATTATTCAGAACCATCAACTACTGCTGATAATCAACAAACAGATAATAACGGTGGTATTTTAGGCGGAATTGCATCTCTTAGTGCAATAAAAATGTTGGCTAGAATGTATGCCTAATCATAACTTTCGCGATATTTATAGGTAGAGTTTTTTGGTTTTGTCACCACTAAATGATAACCACAAATTTAAACTAAAGGGGGAGTTCCAATATCTCGATTCAAGGGGGTTTTCGGACCCCCTTTTCGTTAAATAACCCTCCTCATTCGGATGTTAACCCGACTCTTTATTGGAGGATTATGGAGTCATAAAAGTATATCTCCATGATTTTCAATTGGTTGTGGAGGCGGAGATAATCGAAATCTCGTCTTGTTCATCGTGTCATAAACGGACTACACGTTTATTCAGTTAGTTCTCAACTGACAAATATTTGATTCCTATTTTGACATTGTTATCAATAACTGTGTCGAATTCACTTTTAATAGAGTAGCCTTCTGAACGAGACTCTTAATACATCTTATGGTGGTATTACACCTTTATGACTTCTGTTGCTAGGTATCTATCACCCGACCCCTTTGTAACGAACCTCTTAGGCTGTTACGTGAGAAGTTGCAAGTAAACCTGCAATTTCCATGTTGTTATAAACGTTGCCGTATAACTTTTTACCACCGTTGATTAAAGTCGTAGATGACATCCGACTACGTGCCCGCTTAACGCATCAATGCCAATCAATGCCTGGCGCCCCCAATAAATAAAAGAACTAAAACATCTCCTTTCTCATCTTTTAAGTTATTTCTAACTTATGGTTCAATCAGCAATAGCGTGTGGACCATGACACGGCAAAGGAGATGTATAATAACTACTGCAAAGATAAATATAATAATTTAAAATTCCAAATGTTTTTGAAAAAAATTATTTAGATTGTATATACTTGTTTAAATAATCTTGGGTAATCTGGGAATTTGGAACATTCTTCATTTTAAGTTCTTGTGATAACTTTGAAGCGGTTGTTCTATCCATTTTTCCTAATACGTCAGGACTAAATCCACTATCTTGTTGGAATTTAGTTAACTGAGCTTGTGTTTCTGGTCCAAATTTTCCATCAATACCATATTTTGATAATTGATAACCCAATAGATTTAACGCTGTTTGGAATGTTTTTACGGTGTCATTTACGGTATATTGTTTTGTTTCACCTTCATATCCAGTTAATTCTTCATTCATATACGCTAATGATTCCTGAGAAGCTTGTTGAGGATTTAAATCTTGGAAAGCGTCAATATTATAAAAATTTGATGTAACCATATCTGAAAATCTTTTTATAAAGAATGGAACTGCAACGGAATAACCTCTTCTCATCCATGGAGCACCGATTGCATTTTTAATAAATGTTTCAATTGGAACTAATGTTTTAGTACCATTTTTAAAAACAACTGTAACTCCACTATCTGTTATTTGTTTTATGGTTGCTGTTGTCATTCCTTTTGGCCCTAAGTATCTATATGAATATTTTTCAGCAAATCCTGCTTTCTTTAACACTTTAGCAGGGTTTACTATTTTAGGAATTTTTGTAAAAAATCTTGATAAAATACCTTTACTAGTTGCATTTAATGTACTTTTTGCAGTTGTTTTAGTAACAGCTTCAGCGCCTTCTTTAGCGGCAAAATTCTTAAAAAATGTTTTTACGTTTTTGGTAAAAGTTTCAATAATTAATCCAATTTTAGGCCCCCATTTACCTAAAATATTTTTTGCTAGGGGACTCTTCAATGCTTTTTGAACAATTGAAGGAACAAACTTTAAAACAGTATCCATAGAGTTAGATACAATTTTGATACCTTGTTTAACAATTGGCGATGCAAATCCTTTTCCTGTTTTAATTGCATTTTTTAAAGGAATTGCAATTGCTTGTAATGGGCCAGGTATAACAACAAATGCAAATGTGATTCCTGCCATAATATATAGGCTAGCTCTTTCATCAGGTGATTTAAATTGTGCTTCAATTAAATAACTTATTGCATTTAATGTATCTACAACTGCACCAGAACCTGGTAAAACAAAATCCATTCCCGCTGAAAGTAAATCGGCACCGGCATGTAAAATATTACTTGTTGACCATGCTTCGTTAATAGGAACTATTTCGCCTGTTTCAGTAGAATAAGCTTGACCTTCAGATATAATATATTTACCATCTGATGTGACTTTACATTCTAAAAGTTTTTGTAGTGGAGTTTTTTCTTCTTGCAAAACACCATACATTTTTAATATATTACTTCTTTCGTCTTCGCTAACTTTAAAATACATTGAGAACTATTTTAATATAAATATCCCGATTAATAGTATAATAATTTTCCATTAGTTACTAATTGATATACGACGCATTTATGAAATAAATCAGATGCTAAAAAATCATTTTTTAATTCTTTTTTAACAACAACATAATCAAAATTATACCCTTTTAAATTACAAGGATTATAATTTAAATCATTAATTTCATTTACTTCAAGAACATTTTTACATTGAACTTTCATAATCTATATGTTTCACAATAAATTTTCCGTCTTCCTCAGTTAAATCTATTACAATTGGTTTATATATCGGTGCATATCCTTCAGTACAAATACATGGATTTACAAATGTTGTGTCAGGAGTAACTTCAACCCCGCGAGCGCCATGGATATGCCCAAAAACATGAATCAATGGTTTTAATTCTAATACTCGTTCAAGTAAAATTTCACATCCAACATTGTTACTTTCGTTATATCTTTTATCTGCAACAAAGTCCAAAATTCCGTGAGGTGGACCATGTGTGATTAAGATATCAGTATCATCAGGAATCATATTCCATTTATTTCTTAATTCATCTCCTCTTCTAGGAAGATTAAATGCCCAGTTAAAAAATGTTGGTTGCCATGGACTACCATAAATTTTAATTGGTCTTGAGAACTCAGGTGAGTTTATCTTGAAATAATTGTCTTGTAAATATATAACATCTGATTGCCATAAATTTTCATCATTAATATAATGTTGTAACCATGATGGTTTACTTTCAAATGATAAATCATGGTTTCCGCAACAAAAAATTTTTTTATCAAAACCTTTAATATTTTGAAACCAACTAATAAAATCGCTTACATCATATTCTTTACCGGCATTAGTAATGTCTCCAGCGTGGATAAGATAATTATCCATATTTGGGTTAATTAAACTACCTATATCATGTTGCATTTTTCGATGTAGCCCGTGAGTGTCTGATATACAAACAAATCTAAACATAATTATTTGTTTTTAAATAAATTATTATAAACATTATAAATCCAAATTTTAAATTCATCACTAAAATCTTTTCTTTTACTCATAATATTAAATATACACAATTTATTTCAATAAAAAAAGGGACTGATAATAAAATCAGTCCCTTTAAGGCCGACTCCGAAAAGTCAGGCTCCACCACTTAGTTTTGATAAACTAAGAAACCGCAATTAGTCACCAAGTAACTTTGAAATAGCTTCAAGTTCCATTTGAGCTTTCAACTCCGGAGAGATGATTGAGTTCAAACGACTTTCGATTTCTGCCAATTCCTTACGTTTTTCTTGGATTGAGATTTGGTTTACTCTAGTTTGGAAATCTTCTTTCCATTCTTCAACTGAATGTCCCAACCATGTGAAGTTGTAAGTCACGCCAAGTTCTTTAGCTGCAAGTACTGACTTTTCCTTTCTTTCGATTAAAAAAGCGTACATTTCGATAATCTTACGAATATCAGTTAATGTTGCAATTTGAGCTCTGTCGTGAGCTGAGTTAGCTGAAAATCCGAAAGTTCCGCTTGTTTTCCAACAAGGTCTTTCTGCTTTTTCAATAGCAAGTTTTTTTTCTTGAACTGAGTCAAATAATTCTTTAACTCTTTCGTCTGTTGTTTTTACTGTTTTCATTTTTTTGTTGTTTAAAAATGTTGTTAAAATGTTGTTTATAATCTTCTTTCAAAGATTGTGAGGGGGGATGGAATCGAACCACCGGCCAAAAGTTTCAAACGTAGAAGTAACTCTGAGTGTAGCCATGTAAACGGAAATTAATCGAGTATACAGACTTTTGCTCTACCAACTGAGCTACCCCCTCATATTTAAAATGGAAATTGTACTGGTGTAACGATAGCTCGGGCTTGTGGCCCGAAAGTTTAGAAGTAACCTTACAATCACCGAAGTGATAAGTACATAGCCATTTATGTTTTAAAATGGAAATTGTGTGTCTCTATTTTCATTGTAGTTTAGAAGTAAGACGTTTAATCCAAACCTTGTTATTACTAAAACTCTATCAGTATATTACCTTGTAATTATAGTGGAGAGAATAACAACCAATTTGGATGTTCACATAGCCATTTATGTTTTTAAAACGGAAAGTGGATGTGTAAGAACTAGCCCCACCCGAAGGCGGGCTGGTTCAGGATTCGAACCTGAAATAACCATTTAGAAGTAACACATTCCGTAGCCGTTTATATTTTTAAAATTACCTATCCATTTCCAAGTGGAATGTCCTTGTCTCAAAAGCGTTGTCCAGACATCTTACAACAAATGATGTTCCCTTGGCGGAACATAGTAAAGGTGCAAGTTTTAGGTCTTCACGCACCAAAGAATCCACCGCTTAGTTTTATACTACATTTGTCTTCAGTAGGTAATATAAATATGCTTACAATAAGTAAAAGAACTAAATTAAAATGGAAATTGTGTCACTAGAAACGTTTATGAATGTTAGAAGTAAGTAAACACATAGCCATTTAGAAGTTTGTGGAAAGCCTGTAACTGTTTTTTTTTCAATAAAAAGTTAGAAGTAAGTTAACAGATAGCCACATAAATTTTATAAAGACGGAAAGAATATGAGTAAGTCTTGAAATTAGATAGAAGTAACTCAATATATAGCCGTCAATGTTTTGGTAAACAATGGGAGTAATTAAACTCCCATCAATTTACCAGTTGTTTCATAAGAATAACAGAAGTCTTCATACTTGAAGTATGTGTCGACATTCTCATCCAAAGTAACTTGTTTACCTCTTCCTTCTACGTGAAGTAGAACTAGGTCGTAAACACTAACTTTAGGTAATTCACTGTAATGTTTAACCATTTCAAGAGTTTTTTTGATGTCCCCTCTTGCATAAGTTGTACCTTCAGTATCAATATCCAGCATAATGTACTCTCTTGTAACCAAATCGATAATACAAATTAATGTGTTAGTTGATTGTGATTCCAATGATTGACAGTTTGCAATTGTCTCAGGTAGCCATGCTTTATTTGAAGTAGGATGTTCTCTCTCCATAATACCAAAGGCAGTTTCAACAGTATTCAAACCACGGCCATTGAAGTTTCTAACATCAACCACAGCGAACTTGTGCCCGTTTGCTAATGCGTCTTCAACAACGATGTCAATATATTCAGCACAAGGCCCTTGACGATGTCTAACGTCGCCAGAGTGACATGATTGTCCAACTCTTAAATTGCTGTAAGAAAGTACTTCTACTTTTCTATCACCAATGAAAGTAACGCTCAAGTCAAGGTCTTCACTACCATGTTTATCCATCCAGTGAACAAATGGTCTGATAACTTTCGCTTCAGGGTTGTTCAAAGGAACTCTTTGACCTCTTACAGTTGGTTTAGTAGAAAAGTTCATACTTCTCATGTTAGTTGGTAAAGGAATCTTTTTTAATTCCTCATCAATCCAACAGTTACCCAATGACTCTTGTTTTGAGAACTTATTTCTAAGTGTCTCGAAAATCTTAGAGTGAATTGCTTCTACAATTTCTGATGGAATTGCAGGCAAGTTAGGTAACGGAGTACGTTTTCTTGAACCTTTAACCATTATTGAACGGCCAGTTTTTGGAGTCAAACGATTCTCAAAGTGAGTATAAACTTCAAACAAAACTTTGTTTGATGTGTTCATAACTGCCAGCCCGAAATATTTTAGGATAAGTTCGATATCTTTTGGATATGTACGAACCAACCAGTCAATTCTTCTGGCAAATTCACCCGGTCTTTGAGATAGAACTCTTAAACCATTATCCAAACCTTTTGCGAAACCTTCGTTAAGAAGAGCGAACCAAGATTTAACTTTTTCGTTTCTAATCTTATTGAAAGCGTCAAATGATTTAGGGAACAAAGCCTTATATTCACCTGGGTGAAGAACTTCACCTAAACGAATCCATCTTTGGTCTTTTAAAACCATTTCTTTTGGGTCGCAATTAGTTTGTTCAAGCAAACTCAAAATATATTTTCTCTCTTTACGAGTGAATTTTTTGAATTTGAATTTTTCTCTTGCAACATTTGCAACTAATTCTCTGCTCCATCTGTTTCCTCTTACTTTAGAAGAAGGAACTTTAGGTAAACTGATATCACCACCTGATAAATGAACAGCAATTCTCAAAACGTCTGTAGATGTCTTAACAGGTAATCCTTCGATACCCATACCGGCCAAAGTACATAAGTTTTCTTTGAATGGAATCACTTCAGGGAAAACCAATTTTCCACCGTTTGTAACAAACCATTTAACTATTTCAAGGTCTTGAGGAGTTAATGATGTGTTAACAGATACTAAATCGGTGAAGATTTTTGCAAATCTTTTTTCGTCACCATACTTAATAAGGTTGTATTTGATTTTCTCGAACTTTATCGGTTTTTCATAGGTAACGGTTGAAGGCTCCCATGTTCCGTGGCTCCAGTAATGCATGATAGCATTCATGTATAATTCAAAGTCAGACTTTGACATAACTTCTTCTGGAAAGTTTTTGTAAAGTGGTTCGAAATTACGCTTTCCACCTAAAACTTCTTTTAAATGAGTTATGACTTCATCATTGAATTTCTCAATGAATGATAAATCGGCCTTAGCTAGGGCGAAGAATGCGTCTTCGTCTAACATATAACCATATTGCATTAAGTGTGATTGTACAGTTCCTACTGCGATTCTGTTGTCCATTCCATCATTAGGAGAACAAACTAAGCCTTTTTGTAAGGCGATAATATTCCTTGTCATCTTCATTGTCGTAAAATTTTGTTTTAAATTAATGTTGTATTTCGTAACTAAGATAAATAAAGTTTTTTAAATAAACAAATGTTTTTTAAACTTTTTTTAAAATATTTTTTTTCTAACTGATTCTCAGGTTTTTATATTCTAACTTTTTTTTCCTAATCAGTTCATCAATCTTTTTAACCGCCCTATCATACCTAGCGCTCCAATCAAGACCTTTTATTTCAACCACTTTAATTTCATGGTCAGTAAATACTGTTCTATGAAAATAATCTAATTGATTTCTTCTTTTCTCAGATAATCTTGTATTGTCTTGTACGAATTTAACATCTTTATTTAAAAAAAGATAAAGGTCAGATTTATTTATTTTCAATATATCATCACTAACTATTAAATCTTTACCTAAAGAAAATAACGAGTATGATTTGGTTATATGAATATCAGTATCAAGGATAACTAATGGACTATCTTTAACAACAGCTTGTTTAATTCGATTTGCATGTTCTTTTGCAACCAGTAATAAATCATTATAAGTGAATGATTCTGAAGATGGAATTAAATCTCTTCCGGCTTCTAAAACGCAATTACATTTAAAATGGTCTTTTAATTGATTAGTAAGTGTTGTTTTACCAGTTGATTCAGTTCCAACAATTGCTACCTTAATTGAAAAATAGTTTTTAACACTATCAGGTAGATATTTCCAGAACTTAAATAAATCATGTCTAATCAACGTTGATGATATTGGGTATAACTTTCTATCAATATCAAAAAGAATGTGTTGAATCCCCATGAAATTACCAACTAAGTCGCCATATTCTTCAGAAGTAAACAACAATATATCGTCAGGAAACATTTTTTTAAATTCTGCTGCCCAAAGTTTAGATGCATGTTCTGATGCAACTGAAGAATTTGGTAAATGAAATTCTTTGAAATTATAACAAACAACTTTAAGTCGTTTTTCCCATGCAAATGTTTCCTCAATCCAATTTTTTCTAACTTCACATGGAATTCTTTCCATATCGCTAGCACAAACCACTACTGTAAGAGAGTCACATTTAGTTAAAGCAAAGTTCATCAATGCTTCATGACCTTTATGAAAAGGTAAAAATTTTCCGAAAACAAACCCATTACTCATGTTCTAAATCTTTATTCCATTTAAAAAACCCATAAACAACTAACCCGGTAAAAACAGCGTATTCAAAAGAAAGAAAAAGGACACCCTTTCTAATAAATAAAAGAAAACAAACTATATCAACAAATAACCACATAATCCAACTCTCCATTTTCTTTTTTGCAAGTAAAAATGACGCAATTATACTACCAATCATTATAAACGAATCTGTATATGGAAAAGAAGCTTTAACTTTAAAAATTTCAGGAAAATATAAATGAATATTAGTAACAAGATATCCCGAAATAAATGTTCCAAATAATAGAATTAATACATAAATTCCTAACGTTTTTGTTTTACAAATACTAATTTTATGGTCATCCGTTTTTTTACTCCAATAATGCCATCCATAAATGCAGATAATAATAAAATATATTTGAAGGAACATTTCTACATATAACTGTATCTGAAAGAATAGAATAAATAAAAAGATTGCATTGATAATTCCAGTTCCCCAAGTTAATATGTTGGAACGGGATGCAAAATATATAGAAAATATTCCAGTGATTGTTGCAATCAGTTCTACATAACTGAGATGATATCCAAGGAATTCAAATGCGATAGTTGTTATATTAAAGAAATCCATTAGAAAGAATATTTAATTGCGATTGAGAAATTTACCGGAGCTTGAACGAAATACTTAGGAACTCCATCAAAGTCAATGTATCCATTATTATAGTATTTTGTGTTGGTAATATTATTTACGAATAAAGATACCTGAACCCGTTTTAATTCATAACCAATTCTCCCATTTAATAAGAAGTAACTATTAATCGTTGTTGTATTTGCAAAATCGATAAATGATTTATCCTGATATCTACCAATTACACCAATAGAAACATTTTTATAATAATACACAATTTCCTGATTGATTATAATAGGCGGAATTAAAATTGGACTAAACTCAATGTTTTGTTCTTTTATTCGACTATAGTTAAAACTAGAATTATTTATAAATTCAAATCGTTTTATTTTAAATGCTAAAGTTAATTCGGCACCGGTTCTATAACTCTTTTCAACATTATTACTTAAAGGTAAACTATTAGGCCCAAATTTACCATCTAAAACCATTTCATTTTTAAAACTCATATAATATAAGTTTAAATTAAAAATGATTCTCTTACCTCTATACCTATATCCTAATTCTTGGTCAATAACTTGCTCAGGGTTTGTGTTTCCAATAATTGGATTACCTAAACTGTCCGATTGTAAATTATCGTTTCCAATAAACATATCAGTTCTTGTTGGTTCTCTTCCTGCACCGCCAATACCATAATAAAGAACTGAATTAGGATTTATTGTTGCACTTAATCCAATCTTTGGGTTGATAAACTCCCAACTTAGTTTATCTAATAATACATCACCCTCATAACTAAAAGTGGCATAACGACATTGAATATCCCCAAAAATTGTTAACCATTTTAAATTGTATTCTATTTTTGTAAATGCACTAATTTCATCTTTATACCCGGTATTTTTATAAAGTTCACCAAGAGTGTTTTCAGAACCAATATGCTGTCGATTATATATGTTTCCATGAAAGCCAACTATCCAATTAAAATTATTCCTTGAATATGTGTAGTTAGTAAAAAGTCCAATTAAATTTGATTTTAAATTATATGTATAAAGTTGAGAAGTCGTGAGCGCTCCAAGATACGCATTTAAATTAAAATCATATCTACCATCTAAGTGTATATAATAAAGACTTGTTTGTAACGATGATGTTTTACTTAACTGTCTATTGTTTTGAAGTTGAATCATAGACTGATTAAAATTATCTTCTTCGTTAGAATCTCGATTTATTCTCCTATCTATTGATATTAAAGAATCTGAAACACCCATCCATGCTAATTGATTTGCTTGGTGTCCTACAATGACATTAAATCGCCAAGTTGATTTATCATAAAATAATCCACCATTTAAAAATAACGATTGTGAATTATTTCCAGAATTATATCTATATCCATCAGAATGTATATCTGATACCATAATATTAATACTTTTCTTGTTTACTATTCCACTCTTTACTTCTCCATAAAAATGATGCGTATTAAAAGAACCATAATCTAAACTAAAAGTAATTTTATTAGTATCAAAAAGATTTGGTGAAAATAACTGAACACTTCCAGCATAACTGGCAACTCCATTTTTAGACGTACCTACACCTCTCTGAATTTGTGTTTTACTTACAAAATTGAATATATTGGGATAATTAGAAAAATACGCTCCTAGGTCCTCTGGCTCATTTAAAGGTACTCCATCAAATGTAATATTAATTCTTGTCTGGTCTATTCCTCTCATTCTAAAATAGGAATAACCCTGAGAACTTCCTGCATCTGAGTAAACAGTAATCGAAGGAGTTTCTGAAAGTAAAAACGATGGTTCTTGTCCTATCATTTTTAATTTAATTTCTTTTGCAGAAATGTTTTGAAATGTAATGGGTGTTACTTTTCCTGCTTGATAGGAAATCACCGTTTCATTTAAATTGTACGTTTTTGTTGTGTCTTGCGCAAAGATTGAATTACAAATCAATGTTAGAATCACAAGAAATAAATGTTTTTTCATAATGTCGTAATTTAATGTTTTAAAAAGAGTACAAAGATACAACATGTTTTTTTAATTTCCAAATTTATTTGCAAAAAAAAGTTACGGAATATATTTCAACTCCGTAACTTTTATAAAATAGTTATTTGATACTATTTCTTCTTTGGTTTTTCTGTTGGGTCAGAAGAAATTTCAGTAATAACCTCTTTGGTTGTTTTGTTATCCTGAATGTACTTTAACATTTCAATACCCATTAAACCGGATACGGGATTTCCACTTCCACCATCACCTGTGATAAGAATCTCAGGAATGATTTTAATACCGTTCTTACCAATTTCTTCGGTAATCTTGAATTTTGCAAAGTTATCAGGACCCATGGCATCAACCTGACGGTTATAAGCTTCAGCTGTAGCTTTACCAATTGCTTCAATTTTACCAGCTTCAGCATTACCTGTAAGAGTAATTTGTTTAGCGTCAGCTTCAGCATTTAATATTTTAGCTTTAGATTGACCACCGGCAATAAGTTCAGCAGCTTTTGCATCACCCTCAGCTTTCTTAACAACCGCTTCAGCTTGACGTTGAGAAATTTCAACTGACTGACTTGCGGCAACCATCTGTGGTTGGATATCAGCTAACGCAGTTGCGGTTTCAAGTTCCTTACGGGTATCTTGAGCTTCACGTTGGGTGTTAAAGGTTGTTTTCTGTTCCGATGCAATCTTACGGTCAGTAAGAGTTGTCATTAATGTTTCAGGAGGATTGATATCGCCAATAAGTGTATCAACAGCATGAACATTATAATCATCAAGAACACCGCTAATCATATCTTTGGCGGATTTTTGACGTTCTTGACGACCTTTTAAGAAGTCGATAACATCAAAATCTTGAGCTGAATTACGGAAATAGTTTCCAATGGTAGGTTCAAGAACTTGTGAAACAAGATTTAACATTGAACCGAATCGTGCAATAACTTTTGGTGCGTCAACTGCAGGGATGTGAATAATCTGAGACACATCCAAATTGAATTCAAAACCATCTTTTGAACGTACTTTAATTGTACTGAGTTCCGTATCAAGTTTATGAGCACTGGTTACAGCGTCAGCCCAATTAAGAACTAAATTTGTGGTTGGAACAATTTCGATTTTTTGGATGTATGGGTTGATAGCATATTTACCCGGGTCGAGAGGAGTAATACATACACCTTTTTCACCTTGACTAACAAGGTTACCATGTTTAAATCCATCGCCTGTAACATCTTTACCTTCTTTACCAACGAATGATATAATAACACCTACGTGTCCAATTGGAATAGATGTCATTTCAACTTTTTCAACTTCAACTGCCCATGGATTTAGTGAATAACTACCGGCTTGTACAACTTGTACTTGTAAACCTCTTTGTCCACCAACTTCTAAGAACTTATCAAAATCTTGAAAATTGTTGTGTCCTTGAACTGTAGGACCGGCAATGTTACCTTGTTCTAATGGAATACCATCTAAGGCTGTCATAATACCAACTTTACCATCTTCAATAGTTGTAATATCTGTACCATAAACTTCAAATAGAAGAGTATTAATACGATAAGTACCATTGTTTAGATAGTTAACTTGTTTACCTCTTTGTCCACCGGCTGTTAAGAACGTTCTTGCATTTTGAAAGTTGTCACATTCAACGTGACGGGCAAGAATAGCACCTGTTGGGAGTTGTTTACCATCTTTAGAGGTTAATAAACCGATTTTTCCTTTAGGAATAACGGTTAACTCACCTTCAGTAACAATGTACTGCCATGGCCAGTATCCCCATCCAAGATAACTCGGAGCTAATGTATCGGCTTGGTAACCAGCTTCGCCATTTAATGCGATGATTTTACCATCAGGAAGAGAACGGTTTGAACCGAACAAAACCCATTTCTTGGTAACTAAACCAATTTTGTTTTCAGGTATGATTACCATCCCGAAAAAGAATCGCAATGTATACTTATAGAATACGATTGCTAATAGGGGGATAAGGACCCACCAAAAACCTAAAAGTGTTGCTGTCATTTTTTTTAAATTTAGACGTTTTTAAAAATTAAAAAGATTAATAATAGATTACAAATTTACGATGATTTTTTCGATATTCCAAATTTATTTTAAAATAATTTTTAAATACCTGAAAATCATACTACTTACATTTAGTAAAAGTTAGCTCTTTTATCATTGTATCGTTAACAATGTCACGAAATTCTAAAGTTTTACCATTAATAGTCCTTAAATATTCTTCACATGCTCTCACTGTATCATATAAGGTAGTATCTAAAATACCATTCTTATATATTGTTATTGTTTTATAACAATCCATACATGTTGATTCCTCATGACATGTGGTTAATGTTGTAATTAAAATTAATCCGAGAAGAATAAAAAGATTACGTATCATTATTTTGATTCTTTATCTTCTTTTTCTTTTGCAATGGCGCTTTTAAGAACTTTAGAATTATCGAAGTTTTTAGCTGACCTTCTATACATTGAGCTAGCAAGACCGGCTGTTCCCATAACTCCTCTTGTTCCTTCAGAACTAGAAATATAATTCATTGAATTATCCATTGACATACCAAATGACCTGGCAGTTGAAAATGAATCGATATTCGCTCCAAGGAAAATAAATTCATATCTTTTACTTTCTCTTGATGTTTCAATTATTTTCTTAATTGATTCATTGGTAAATTCTCTACTTGCATTTTCTTCACCGTCTGTCATTATAACAACAAGAAATCTATCAGGTTGTTTTTCTAATGATTCACATTCATTAATAGTAATTCCAATAGCATCAAGTAATGCTGTGCTACCTCTAGGTTTATACACCTGGCCGGTTAATTCTGGTACATCTTGCAGTGGTACATGTATGTAAGGTTTTTCAATAACATTATCAAACATGATAAGACTTACAAAACATTCGCCTTCAACTTTCTTTTGTTCTTCAATAAATGAGTTATATCCACCGATTGTGTCTTCTTTAAGATGTTGCATTGAACCTGACATATCAACGATAAACACTATATCAGTTGATGGTAATTTTTGTGTTTTTTTCTTCATAATAATTTGTTTTAGATTACAAATATACGGAAAATTTTTGAAAAAAACAAATACTTATAAATGATGAAATATTTCTTCCTAATTACACTAATAACAATATTATTGTCCTGTGAAAAACCGGAAATGGATGAAATTACTCCCCAACCTAATATAGATAGTATCTATAAAAGTATTAAAAAAATTGAAACAAAGAGTGATACTATCTTTTTAAAGATTAAATTTAAAAAGAGAAAGAAGCAAAATAAAAATGAATTTTCTACGTCTATTGCTGGTCCGGCCAATGCTATGAAAATTCTAAACAGTCCCATAACTAAGAGGAAAGAGAAGGATTCGAACCTTCGAGAAATTTCTACAGTTGCGTTAGAAATCATCGTTATGAATCAGTCTTC
>Ga0315289_10001006_pt1 | contig 43927 bp, 62 predicted proteins | sample YL17G11_40_MG_FD_203452 | JGI IMG/M metagenome (GOLD analysis project Ga0315289, IMG submission 203452) | Sediment microbial communities from Yellowstone Lake, YNP, Wyoming, USA - YL17G11_40 | ecosystem: Environmental > Aquatic > Freshwater > Lake > Sediment | place: USA: Wyoming | collected... | reverse complement strand
CGCGCCGGCGAGGTGGAGTGGGGCGACCTCTTCACCCGCGGCGGCGAGCTGAAGCTGTTGGACGAGCTCAACGTGAAGGCCGACATCCTGCGAGGGATGACGCCATAGAGGAGCGCGTATGCCGTACACCAAACAGAACTACCCGGATTGGCTCAAGGGCGCGCCCACGGGCGTCATCGACGTGTTCGTCGCCGCGTTTAATAGCGCCTGGGAAGACTACGCCGACAACGCCGACCAGGAGGGCATCTGCCAGCGCATCGCCCGGGCGGCGATAAAGAAGGCTGGGTGGTCGCAGGACAAAGACGGGAAGTGGCACGAGGCCGGCGAGGCCGCCCCCGCCATTCGCTTCACCGGCGACGTCCTCCGCGAGAGCGCGATCTGTGAAACCGCGTACTTTGAGGTTGGCGACCTCGAAATCCTCGAGGCCGAGGCGGACGGCTTCAAGCGCATCGTCGCGCCCCTTCTCCGCGTCGGCTTCAGCAAAAACAAGGCCGAGGTCGCGGAGAGTCGCCGCGGCAAGGAGTACCCGCGTTACTACGGCGCGGCGGAGCTCGAGCGCGTGGCGCCGCTCGTCGAGGGGATGACGATCTACGTCGGCTACGACGAGCACAACGACCCCGTCGACGTTCCGAAGGAGTTGGGCGTCTACGAGGGCGCGCGTTTCGACGGCAAAGCGATCCGCGGCGCCGTCAAGGTATTCCAGGATCAGAACTGGGTCGTGGACCGCCTGCGGTGCTCGAGCCGGGCGTTCGGCGGCCTGAGTATCGAGGGGGGATGCGAGCGGCATGCGCTCGCGACGGTGAACGGCCAGGAGGCGGCCGTCGTCCAGGGACTGAAAATCGCCCGCGCGCGGCTGGTGAAGAACCCGGCCGCGGCTGGCGCGATCGAAGGCATACGAGAAAGCGACGAAGGAGGTGAACCTATGGATAAGCTCACGTTACAGCAGCTCAAAGAGTCGTTCCCGGGGGTATACGACGCGGCCCGGGCGGAGTTCGTCACCGAGGCCGACGTAAAGGCCAAGGACGCGAAGATCGCCGACCTGACGGAGGCTGTGGCGAAGAAGGACGTCGAACTCAAGGCGGCCAACGCCAAGCTCCACGAGGCCGAGAGCGTCGCGCTCGTCGAGGCGGCGTTCCCGCGGACGAAGGACGAGAAGGGCAACGACGTCCACGCTCTCCCCCAGAAGGCGCGCGACGCGCTCCACGAATCCCTCAAGGGCGAGACCGACCCCGCGAAGATCGCGGAGGCCGTCAAGAAAATGGCCGACATCCTCACCGAAGCCACCGCGGCCGGCAAGCCTCAGGGGACCGGGACCGGCGGAACGCCCCCGGGCGCGCCGTCGCCGTTAATCGCGGAGGCGAAGAAGGACCTGAACGGCGCCTTCGGCGTCGAGGAAACCGCCCCCGCGGCCACGGCGCCGGCCACGAAATAGCCCTCTACCCTCACCCTAAAAACGGGGCGAGGAGGTGAACTATGGCAACCAACTTAGTCAATCGCGGCCGCATCTTCAACGTCGACGTCGGCGGCACCGGCGTCGGCTACACGTCCGGCGTGCCGATTATGATCGGGCGCCTCGCGGGCGTCCTCGTATGCGACGCCGACGCGGCCCAAATGGCGGACGTCGAGTTCGACCGCGAGCTCGTCGTCTACGACCTGAGCGTCAAGGCGATAATCAACGGCCCGGTGAATACGACCATCGCCGTCGGCGACGACATCACCTACATCGTCGGCGATACGCCGCGTCTCTCCAAAAAGGCCGCCGGTAAGCAGTACGGCGTCGCCTTCGAGGCCAACGCCGGCGCCGGCACCACGACCACCATCAAAGTCGCCCTCGTGGCGGAATAACACCACCCAAGGAGGTGGGATAACGACATGCGAAAGTACTTGGGTTTAATAGCCCTGTTGCTCTTAGCCGTCGCCGCGTTCGCGGGCCGGGTGGATTACCTCTACGCCGGCGCTGGGACCGAGACGCCGTTGTACTTCGACCAGAGCGCGGGGTCCGTTTTCGTCGCCGGTAAGACCGAGATCCAGGGCAAGGTTTGCTTGGGCGCCGGCACCGCCGCCGCCCCGGAAGTCTTCCCCGGCACGGATAGCAATACCGGCTTTTCGTTCACGGCAGCCGATACGGTCAACATCTCTACCGGCGGCGCGGCGCGTTTGATCGCTACCAACGCCGGCGTTCAGGTCGTGGGGACGCTTAGTTACACCGGCCTCGGCTACCCCGACGGCGCCGTGGGTGCCCCCGCTTATTCGTATGCGGCGGAACCCACGTCCGGCCATTACCGGGCTGGCGCCGGCGATGTGCGCCTCGCGATCTTGGGCGTCGACGCCATCCAGGCGACGGCGACTGCGATTACGTTCGCGAGTCCCCTCGTAGTACCGGTGGGCGCGGCGGCTACGCCGACGTACGCCTACGCCGGGGACGCAAACTGCGGCGAATTCCACGCCGGCGCGGACAACATCGCGTGGGCGACGAACGGCGTCCAACGCCTCGACCTTTCGACGACGCTACTGACCTCGACCCTTCCGCTGATTCTGCCGGTGGGGGCCGTGGGTGCGCCGGCGCAGGGCTACGCGGGCGACGCGACGACCGGCTGGTACCACTCCGCCGCGAGTGAGATTTCGGGCGCCATCGCCGGCGTCCAACGATTCAACCTAACCGCGACGGGTATTAACGGGACCGCGATGGGCGCGACGACGCCCGCCGCTGGCGCGTTTACGACCCTCAGCGCGACGGGCGCCATTACGGGTACGACCGGCTCGAACGTCACCTACAAGTACGCGACGGCGAGCTGGGACGCCCTCGTAGCGTCCACCACCACCCGCTACCTGGCCTTCATCCCCACCGACAACGTCCAGGTCGACGAGATTTACGCCTGGTCGTACGCGACGCCGATCTCGGCGGCGGGCACCGTCCTCCTGAACGTCTACTGCAACGCGGTCGGGCCGGTGGAAAATCTACTGCAGGAAACCGCCGACTTCGACCTCGAGGCCATCGGTGCGAACACGGGTACGAACATGCCGGTCCAGACGACGGACCCGACGCACCTGGTCATCGTCGCCGGCGAGCCGATCTACGTCGCGATCGCATCCACCAACGCCATCGGGACGAACTCCACCGGCGGCGTAACCATCAAGTACCACAACCGCTAAACGGAGGTGAAAACCTAAACATGGACCCTACCAAGATCATTTCGGCGGCGCGTAAGTGCCTGATCGCCGAGGCGGCCAAGCCCAATGCGCGGTTTATCGCCAACGACGTCCTTGCAATGACCGACAACCAGGCGGTCATGGAGGCGCTCGCTACGAGCGACTTTCCCCTCCTCCTGGCTGACTCGTCCCGGACGCGGCTTCTCCAGTCGTTCGAGAGCGAGGTCGGTCCGCTGACCACGCTGCTCGAGCCCGAACTCGTCACGGACTTCGCGGACCACAAGGGCGTCATGGTCGGCAACATCGGCGCGCTCCATGAAATGCCGGACGAGATGACGGCCGGGATGGAATACACCCACCTCACCGAATCCGGCAAAACCTTCTGCGTCAAGGGGTTCGGCCGGCGCATCGCGTTGACGATGAAACTCCTCGCCAACGACCGGCTCGGGAGTCTCGCGAAGGTCCCGGCGCAGTGGGGCCAGGTCGCGGCCGAGTCGCTGGAAGCCCATCTCGCGATCCCGTTCAACACGAACCGCGAGCAGGACGGCACGACGCACGTCTGGTCGGTCGCCCGGGCCAACTGCGGCATCCTGTCTCTCACCGAGCCCAACGTCGCGACGTCGATCGCCCTCCTCAAGGCGATGACCTACACCGACGCCGACGGCACCAAACGCAAGATCCCCTGCAAGAAAATCCTGATGCTCGTCCCGGATTCCCTCTCGGATACCGCGTGGAAGATCTGGACCGCGACCAAGTACTACCCGGGCGCCGGCGGCGGCATCGAGTACGACCCGAAGGAGATCTGGCGGAACTTCGGCTGGAGCACGCCGCCGATAACCGTCCCGGATTTCTCGGACACCAACTGCTGGTTCCTGGTCAACGCGTCGCGGCCCTGGTTCAAGAAGGTGCTCTGGACCCAGGCGCAGCAACCGGTTTTCCTCCAGAAGCGCCCGTACTGGGACGGCAACGTCGCCGGTTATCCGGTCGACGAAAGCATGTCCGTCGAGTGGGGTTGCTTCTTCCCCTACGGCTTCTTCGTCGAGGAGTACCGGACGATCTACGCGCAGGACCCCGACAACCCGTGGTAACAAACGGAGGTTAGGTCATGGCCGAGAAAATAAAGATCGTGACGACGACGGAACGCCTTCTGGCCGACGTCGCGGACTCGCTCCGCAAGTTGGCCGGGCGGCCCCGTCTCGTCTTCACGGCCGTTGACGTAGCCATCCCCGAGGACGAGAAGCCGCCGGCGTCGACGGCCGCGAAGCCCCCGGTTACCCCGCCGGCTGCCTCTCCTCCCAAAACCGAACCGCCCAAAGCCGCGCGTCCTTCGTCCGCGGCACCGAAGGCGGCGAAATAACGTGCCGACCCTCGCCGATATTCGCTTGCTCCTGTTCGACGAGACGTCGCCCTATACCTGGCCGGACGCGGTAATTAACCTCGTCCTGGCGACCGAGACGAACACGCACCGGGCGGCCGCGAAGCTGATCCGCGCGTACTGCGCGAAGGCCGCCCGGGAGCCGGAGTCGTATCGGATGACGGACGGCAAGTCCGCCAATCGCCCGTCGCTTACTTCCCTCCTCGCCCTCGCCGACCAGTACGACGCGATGGCGGTCCAGGGGGGCGCGTTCGCGACGGTGGACGGCCAGTTCGCCGTGGACGTGGCCGGCCGGGACGTCACCACGTTCGAGGATGAGGCGTAATGGCGCTTACCGCGCGGATAACGGGGGTCCTGGAGGCGCTGGCGATGATGCGGCGAGCCGTGACGGTTCATACCCGGCTCGATAAACTCCGCCGCGACTTCGCCTTCAGCGCGTTGGCCGACGCGATTAAGCTCACCCCGGTTCGTCAATACGGCCCTGGCGGTCATCTTAGGGCGTCCAACCAGGTCATCCTCGCCGACGAGATGATTACGTGGGTCAACTACGCGAACTACGCGCAGTTCGTCGAGTTGGGGACGGGCCGCGCCGGCGGCGCGAGTTGGACGCCGTTCCTCCCCGAGGAGCAGGGCCCCGCGTACGCGCTGGCGTGGCCGGGGATGGCGCAGATGCCGTTCCTGCGGCCGGCGGTGGCGCGCGAGTTGAAAGAACTCGAGGCGCGCATAACGGCGCTCGGGCCGGAGGTCGGGTAATGGCGTTCCCGGCGAACGTGGCGGCCGACGTTGCGGCCTCTCATCGCGATTGGGCGCGCGCCGACATCACGCTGCGGCACCGGACGCTTACCAGCGTCGAGGCCGCGAGCTCGAGCCCCAGTTACACGGAAGTCGCGTCGACGATTACGGGAGTTCTTACCGTCGTCGATACGTCGTTATCCGAGACGGTCTTCGGCGGGATGGTCCAGGGCGACGGCGTCCTCGCCGTCCTCCCGGCCGTCGCGATTGCGTACCAAGACCGGGTGGATTGCGACGGCGTCCAATATCGCGTGGAGGAGATCCGCGACGAGAACGTCGCCGGCACGCTGGTCCAACGGTACTGCCGTCTGGTGAGGGTTAAACCGTGATCACCTACGCCATCATGGGCGCGAAGACCGCGCTGCTGGGGTTGAAGAACACCGGCGGCGTCGCGATCTTCGCGGCCGCGGCCGATATTTACACCGGGTTCCCCAACCCGGACATGGTGGCGCAGGCGCCGCCGACGACGTCCAAGCCGATCGTCGCGATCCACTTTCACGGCGACGTAGTACATGGCCTCGGCTACCGTCAGTTCTTCGAGCGCGCGGCCACCGGCGGCGCGGGACATACGCAGGACCGCTTCGCCGAGGCGGACGTCACCATGAAGGCCGACATCTACGTCCTGGCGGCCGAGATGATGGAACTGGTGGGGCGCGACTCGGATAAGTGGGCGGGATACGTCGAACAGATCCTGCTCCTCGTCCGCTCGCACCCGCTTATCGTCGGCCCGGCGGTTACGGGGTTCACGGAAGACACGGTTATCAAGTGGGACGTTATGACGTTCGACATTCCGGGGACCGTGCTGGATGCCCAGGAACGGCGGCTGTCCCTCGCGGTTATAAACACGACGCTGGAGGGCCCGCTCATGTCCGCGCCGGTGGACGGCGCGAAGGTCCTTCTCCTCAAACCTCACGACGGCAAGTTCACGCCGGTTCCGTAGGAGGTTGGTAATGACGAGTCCGAACGACATGTTAAAGCGGACCCCCGAGGAAGCGGCGGCCAGGCAAGTTCCGCCGTCGCCGCCCGCCGGGGATAAAGCCACCGCGGCCTGGTGGAGCCAGGCGACCGGGCGGTGGCCCTACTTCAGCGCGCTGCGCGCCGCGGGTAAGACCGCGGAGGACCTGATGACCGAAGCGGAGTTCGTCGCGATGGTTGACGGCCACGGCGCCCGCGTAATCAGCGCCGACGGGACGGAACTCGACCCGAAGCGCGAACATCGTACGAAGGAGGTTAAGAAGAAATGACCCTCGGAAAACGGGACTTAAAGGGGTTCGTCCCCAGCATAAAAGACCGCGGCCTCGGCGCCAAGCCGGGCGACGGCGGCCGCGCCGGCTTCGCCGGGATCTCGAAGGGCGGCGATAAGACGCTGTTCTACGAGTTCAAGTCGCTGGCCGACGCCGTCGCGACGCTCGTCCGCGGCCCCGCGGTGGACCAACTCACGGACTTTTTCGACGACGGCTATGACCCGAAAGAACCGTCCCTCAGCGTCAAGAGCGTCGTCTACCGCGAGATCGACCCGACGGGCGGGACGGCCGCCGCTCCCGGGACGCCGCTTCTAACGGCCGGCGGCACCGGTACGGGTACCTGCACGTCGGGCGGCGTGCCGTATCGCGAACGAACCTACTGCATCAAGATCACGGCCAGCGGCAACATCGGCGCCGGCACCGTCCGTTACCGCCTATGCCGAAACTACGACGTCGTCGACGTGAACCATCAATACTGGGAACCGGAGCAGCGGATGGCCGTCACGGCCGTCGGCCCCCCCGCCAAATGCAAGATATTCCTCGAAGACCCGGGCTCCGGTAACTTCGTCGAGTTCACCGACAACGTCGTCCCGGCCGGCTCGTTCGTCGTCGGCGACCTGTGGACCTGGACCACGGCGCCGGCCCTTCCGACCGTCGCCAAGACGGTCGCGGCGCTTACGGACCTCGCGCAGTGGCGCGACGCCGGCAACAACGGCATCGGCGGCGCCGGCGACATCACCATGATCGGGACGGACCGCCCCTTCGCCTCGGCGGACTGGGACGACGTCCACGCGATCGCGACCTACCAGTGGAACAATAACATCCACCCCGTCCAGTTCGTCATCTCGACGCCGCTCGCGGTGAAGGCCCTCGGCCTCTACGTCATCGACGCGGCCGCGGCGGACTGGGCGCCCCAGCTCGTCACGGACAGCCTGACGTACCGCGTCACGACCATCCCCACCAACAGCGCGTTGAACGGCGCGCTCGAGGTGAGCGTGGTGTGGGGCTTAACGGATAAGTCCACCAACCAGGACGGCCCCCAGGTCCGCCATAAGTGCGGCTCGATCCTGGGGATGAAGGCCCGCGGCCGGTGGCACTGGAACATCCACTGGACGGACCGCTTCCCGTTCGTCGGGATGAAGGCGGTTTACCCGTGGAACTCGCCCTCCGACAACATGACGATCAAGGCCGCGTCGCCGGAGAACAACCGCCTCGCGGTCCTCTCGGTTGACGGCCACTTCATCACGGCGGTCCCGGGCGAGGGATACGTCGTCGCGATAACCGTGGACAACGAGTGGGCGATGGCGGACCTGCTCAGCGATTATTTCCTGGGGCCGTACTTCCGCATCGTCGGCGCGACCCACATCACCGAGCGCGTGTACTTCGCCGCGGCCGTGAACGGCGCTGGCTCGCCGGGCATCTCGTCCAACGACGCGGTCGTCCTGGAGGCGGAGATGAACGCCGTCATCCTGAAGCCGCGGACGGTGGACCCGAACAAGTCCGGCGATTCCGTCATCAAGCCGTACAACGCCGCCAACATCCACATCTGGGCGGAGAGCGACGTGTTGGTGACGCAGACCCTCGTATTCTCCCAAGTCATCGTCCCGACGGGCTCGAAGCGGCAACTCGCGGGATACACCCAACTGGCGCGGAGCCTGTAAGGAGGTTAGACGATGCCAGACGTATTAGGTACGACGTACGATAACCTCCGCATCCGCATCCTGGGGATCGAGCGCGTCGCGGACAGCTTCGATTACAGCTATGGCCGCGCGGACCCGGAGGAGATCAAAGACGCCTCGGGCGAGGTCGTCGGCTTCGGCCTCGGCTCGAAGCGCGCGGCGGACTTCACCATCGGCCTCACGACCGAGGAGTTCGAGGCGGCCGAGGCGCTGGCGCGCGTGTTGGGGAAAGACCTCACCGACGCCTGGCCCTTCCCTATTACGGTGAGCTACTGGAACGTCGTGAAGGACGGCAACTTTTTCAAGATGCAGGCCAACGTCCTCCGCATCCGGACCCTCACCAACTGCGTCATCAGCGACGTCTCCCGGCCCCACAAGGTGGGGGATAAGAAGTTCGTCGTGACGCTGAAGGGCAAGGCCACGAAGGTCGAATAACGGGGCGGTGACGGGCGGACCGCCAGAAGCGGTTCGCCCACCACTCCCCACCGCTTTAGCGGCACGCGGAAGCGTTCGGCGATAGAAACACCGTCCGAATCGAAAACGGCCTTATACGGCCCAAAAACGGGCGAGGAGAAGAGCGGCATGGCGGACGAAATTAAAGAGGAAGTCGTGGAAAAACCTCGGGCGACGCACGACGAGCTGGCCGCGTACATGGCGGCGCACAAGCCGCCCGAGGAGATCGTCGTCGAGGTCCAGTTCGGCGAGGGCGAGGAGGCGCGGACGACGGAGTTTCACTGCCGCCGGTCCATGCTGGCGTTCTCGCGCTACATGAAGGACGCCTACGGCCCGGGCGGCAATCCCGTCGCCGCGGCGCTCCAGTTCCTGGTGGACTCGACGGTGCCGGCGGAGCAGGCGACGATGACGGCGTTCGCGGAGCAGTACCCCGTGGACGCGGTCAATGCCGCGCACGCCCTCGAGAGCACGTACGTCACCGGCGACGTCGAGGCCGGCCTAAAAAACGGATCGAGGCCTGCCGGACCTTAGGGCCCGCGCAGGCCTCCGCCCTGCTTCGCGTCCTGTTCGGCGCGGTGCCGGATGACCAGGAGACGTTTATGGACCGGTTGGCCGAAGCCCACTGTTTCCTCGAATACCAGGCGGACCTGAACGCCGCGGCGCTCGTCGCGGCGCTCGCCCGGGCCTACGGCGGCGGTGACTGATGGGCGAATATCGCATCAGCGTGATCGTCAAGGGCGAGGGCGGCGCCGAAATCTCGAAGATGGAGACGGCCACCAAGGGCGTCACCCGTGAGGTCGGCCGCCTCGACGATAAGCTGAAGATGGTTTTCAGCAGAATGGAATCCGTCGGCAAGAAGATGATGCTGGCGGGGACGGGGATCGTCGGCGGCCTGGGGGCGCTGGCGGTCGTGGGGGCGAAGAGCCGCGACGAACTCGAGAAAGCCGAGGCCAAACTCAAGACCTTCCTTAAAACCGACGAGAAGGTCAAGGCCGCGATGACCTGGGCGGAGGCCAAGGAGTTCAAAACGCCGTTCGACGAGACCGAGATTATGAACGCGATGGCGGTGATGGAGAACTACCAGCTCAAATACACGGACTGGTTCGACACCCTCGCCAACGCGTCGGCGGGCCTCGCGAAGCCGGGCGAGAACCCGGCGGACCGGCTCGAGTCGCTGAGCATCGCGATGGGGAAGATCGCCGCCGGCGACCCGATGGGCATGCGGTTGCTGAAGAGCGCCGGCATCAACCTTAAAAAGGCCGGCTTGGACTTCGAGGAAGGCACGACCGGCTGGGCCAAGATGGTCTCGAGCCCGACGGAAACCCTCGCGAAGCTCCGGTCGTACATGGACACCGAGTTCGCCGGGTCGATGGAGCGGATGGCGAACACGGGAGAGCGGACGTTCTTCCGGTTTAAGGACGTCGTTAAGGACTCGCTCCGCGACGCGGTCACGCCGGCGATGACGGAGGCCACGAAAAAATTAAAGCTCTTCATCCAATACATCCAGACGCCGATCGGCAAGGCGAAGATGGAGGCGGCGATTAAGTCGCTCTCCGACGTGTTCATGACGGCGGTAAAGGGCGGCGAGGCGTTCTTCACGAAGGTCTGGCCGAAGCTGGAGGCCCTGCTGGAGTGGTTCGGGAAGCTCGACCCTAAAATCAAATTAGCCATCCCCGCGATTCTTCTCCTCGGCGGCGCGGGTATGACGGCGGCCGGGAAGATCGGGATGCTGGTATTTTGGATAAAACAACTCGGCATCTTCGGCCCGGCCGCCGCGAAGGGCATCGGCGGCGTCGGCGGTGCGGCGGCGGGAGCCATTGGCCCCGTGCTTGCCGCAGCTGCAGCGTTGGCCCAAATGTACGGCGTATATAAGCTGTTTACGTCGGTTCTCCCGTCGGTACAAGAAAAACTCTATGGCGAAGCGCCGGGAACGCGGTGGCGAGGGAAGGAAACGCTTACGAAACCTATCGAGGGTGCGTTAGCGTGGGCATCCGGTGAGATGTCATATAAAGAGGCGTCTGAAGCCTACGGAACAAAAGCCGGATACGAAAAGAGGTTCGGCCCGGCTTTCGGAACCCCCGAATGGGCCGCGAAATACCAAAAACCGGCTGGCGGCGAAATGTGGAAACCGCTTGCGGTGCCGGACGTCCCGGGTGGGGCTGGTGGTGGCGGCGGTGGCGGAGGCGGCGGCGAAGGTGGCGGGGGCAGCGGCGGCCGCGGCGCCGTAACGATCTACCAGACCATCGAGCGGTTAATCATGAACGGCGGCGAGATCAAGGACGCGGCTTCACTTATGAACGTTTTGGGGAAAGTCGCGACGTCGGAGGTTCCGGCCAGTGGGTAGCGCGCTCGAACTCATCCCGGGCGTGGGGAGCTTGATGAAGCGCTGGTACGCCGGCGCCGGCGACGCCGGCGTGATGTTCTCCCCGGACGCGTTCGTTACCCTCGCCGGCTACAAGATTCAACTTCCGGTGGACATCGCCCTCTCGGCCCGGCGCGTCGTCAACGTCCGCACCAACGACGGCCTCCGCGACTCAATCAAGCAGCTGACGCCGACGGTCACGATGGACATCACGCTCGGGGGGCGCTCCGGAAATTGGCGCAAGGCGACGTTGCCGCCCATCCCCACCCTCCCGGTCATCGGCGGCGCGGCCGCCACCGTAACCGGCGTCGTGGGAACGCTGTTGGGGACGTCGGAGCTCGTCGCGACGACGGACATCCTGGGCGAGATATTCGGGACGCTCCGCAAGGCCGAGGCGCCGGTGACGATCGAGGACGCCGACGGCGTTCTCGCGGACCTGGGCGTCTACGCTGCCGTCCCTCTCTCGTTCGATATGTCGCCGATCCGCCCGGGCTACACCTGGACGATGGGGCTGTTGTGGGACCTGGACGAGGACCCGGTAGAGGTGCTGTTCCCCACCGAGGAGGAGACGGGTGGCTAAGGGGACCTATCACCGCGTCGGCGCCCGCGACGACCTGATGCACCTCGCGGCCTGGTACTACGGCGACGCCGCGGCGTGGTCGCATATCTACTGGGCGAACGTCGACGTGTATGGCGACGACTTCGAGAAAATCCCCGCTGGCGCCACGGTCTTCATCCCCGACGCGGAGACGGGAAGCATCACCGTACACCTGAAGCCGCCCGGCGTTCTCCTCCGGGCCAAGGCGACGTGGGGTTACCCCGGCGGGCCGCGGTTCATGCTGCGCCTCGGGCCGAACAAGACGGCGTTCGAGGTCGTCGTCGCGGCCGACGGCTCGCAGCACATCCTCTTCGCCTTCGCCGACGGCAGCGAGATGATGACCGGGCCGACCGGCGTCGCGGACGCCGCCGAGTCGCTGGGCGTCGATGAAAACACGCTCAGCAACGCCGCCGGCGACGGCTCGACGGCGCAGGCCGCGGCGATGACCGCGCCGCCCGCCCGGGTGCGGACGCGGCCGCGCCGACATACGGTGACGAACCTTCTGCGCGACGCCGTCGCCGAATACTACGGCCACCCGTATTTTTACTTCGACGTGCTGGACGTCAACACCGCGGACGACCGGCCCGGCTGGGCGGCCGGCTTACCGGTAACGATGCCGCCGCGGTTTAAGCGCAACCTGGTCATCGAAGCGGCGAAATGGAGGGACCGGATTGGTCGTCGTTAACCCGCGCTTCACGCTCGACATAACCCGCGCCGACGGCCGCGCCTACAAGGTCAAGGGCCTCGCGTCCGCGACGGTCCGCATGGACCGCGAGAAGTCGGCGGATGAGCTCGAGCTGGAGTTCCCCGCGGCGCCGGCGTTCACTCTCGACCTCTTCGCACCCGAGGACGTCGTGGCGCTGGCGCTGGGCTACAAGGAGTTCGGGCCGGCGCCGGTCTTCGAGGGACTGATAACCGAGGTGGGGCCAAACCTGCCGCTCAACGTCAAAGCCAAGTCCCGGGGCGAAGCGGCGCGGACCGGCGCGTACAAGAAAACCTACGACGGCCAGAAGTGGGTCGACATCGCCCGCGACGCTTTGACCAGAGCGGGGCTCGAGCCGGTACTCTCGACCTACCCGGCGCCGACGACGCCGCCCAAGAAGTTCCGCGTGGACGGCCAGACCCCCGCCGGCGTCCTCGACCGCTGCGCGGAGGAGACCGGCTGGTGTTGGTACTCGGTCCCGGGAACGGCGAAGGGATGGTTCGGGCCGCGGTGGGAGGAGCCGGCGAGCGAGGGGAAGACGTGGCTCTTCGTCGTCGGTCGCAACGTCTTCGCCGACGGCTGCAAGCTGGAATACATCAAAGACCCGCGCGTCAAGCGCGTCGTCGTAACGCTCACCGACGCCGACTTCGAGAAGCCGTCGGCGACGGGCGAGTACAAGGACCCGCAGTATAAAGCCGGCGACGCGGAGAAAAAGCTGTCGTTCGCGGTGTCGGACCCCAAGGCGGCGGCGGCCAAGGACCGCGCCCGGGAGGAGTTCCTGAAAGTATCGACGTCGGGGTATACCGGCTCGTTCACCGCCGTCGGCAACCCCTACGTCCTACCTGGCTCGCGCATCGCGATCCTGGCGCCCCGGAACGACGACACGGTCCGCCACGCGACGGTCGCGGCGGTGGACCATAAACTCGCCGACGGCGAATACACGATGGACGTAACCGTCGCCGGCGGCGCGACGGAGGGAACGGCATGACGCCGCCGCGCACCCTCGCGGAAATCGTCAAGACGGTGGCGCCGCCGCCCGTCGTCTTCACGACCGGGACCGTCAAGGCCGTGGACGAGGCGACGCTCTCGGTGGACGTTACGCCCGACGACGGCGGCGAGGTTATCGCGAACGTCCCGCTCCGCGTGATGCGCTACCAGAACCAGACCGGCGTCGCCGTCGTCCCGAAGGTGGGGACGGAGGTCGTCGTGGAGTGGCTTGATAAACACCGCCCAAGGGTCGCCGCCGCCCAGGAGTGGACGAAGATCATCATGCTCACGGCGCAGGGGTTCGGCGTCATCATCTCGGACGTCATCGCGATGGGCGACCAGAACCAGGCGAAACATCCCGTTCCGTGGGGCGATACGCTGGCGACGTTTCTGAACTCGTTCCGCTCGTGGGCGGCGACTCATGACCACGGTGCGGGGCCGCCCTTGACCTCGCCGCCGATGGTCCCCGGCGACCTCATCAGTTCGGACGTGTATACGTCGTGAGGGAATTATGGCTATAGCATCCCTTGATAACTACCTCGCCGCCCCCAAGCAGAACCTAACGTGGGCGAAAACGGGAACGAGGACGCTCGTCGCCGCGATGCCCTACAGCGTATTCGACGTTGCGGGGAACCCCGGGGCGGGCGTCCTAAACGTCGGCAACACGGCGAACGGCGTCGTCCCCACGGACGCGGTTGCGGGGTATCCGATAATCGCGAGCTTCGGCGGGTTGCTCGGATACCTTACCCGCTTGGCTTACGATTCGAGCGTCGCGTGTAGGATAGACCTCTATGACCGGATATTCGCCGCTGGCGCGTATGCCTTCAACGCTAATACAACGCTGGCTTCTCAGCCCTCGTTCGCGTCGCGCGTCCCGGACGGGAATTACGCCGGGTTGGAGTTATGGCTTGAAGGGGTAACGGCGTTCACGGGGGCCTTGTCGGCGCGGGTTTACTACCTCGACCAGGGCGGGAACGCGGGCGATACGGGCGTCGTGGCTACGGGCGTTACGCCGCCCGTCGGCCGTTGTGTCCAAATGCCGCTCGCGGCCGGGGATAACGGCTTGCGCCAAATCAATCAGGTTACGTTCAGCGTTGCGACGGCCGGGACGGTCAACGTAATGGTCCTCCGACTCCTCGCGTCCGTGCGCGTTCGCTCCGCCAACGACGGCGGCGTTCAGGATTTACTCGCGCTGGGAATGCCTCGGATATTCGAGGACAGCGCGCTCTACGGTTTAATCTCGGCTGACAGTATCGCCGTCGGCCTTCCGTACTTACAGGCGCAGGTGGCGTGTGGCTAATATCTGGAGACGCTGCCCCGATAGTCGGATAATGACCGACGCCCTGATAAGAGACCGCGTTGGCGACGGCGCCTATTTAATCGCGGCGGGGTTTTGGGAATACACGGCGCCCCAACCCCCCTCGGGTTGGGCCGTATCGCCGCCCCCCCATTTTATAAATAACAGCGGAACATAATGTCAACCTACATCTTAGAAAACGCGGTAACGCTGAACTTCGCCGTCCACATCCCGGCGACGGGGGCGGTGTCCGACGCCGACGCGCTGCCGACGGCTAAAATATTCGAAGCCGATAACGATACGGCGATATTGACGCCGACGGTTACGCGGCGGGTAGGGGCGCAACGGACGGGCGAGTACCGGGTAGACTTCACGGCGTCGGCGGCCAATGGCTTCGAGGCGGGGAAATCCTATTGTTGCGCGTTCATCTACGTCATCTCCACCATCGCCCAGAAACAGGTTCGGGATTTCACCATCGACTCCAAGATGGTGGGGGCGCTGAACGACCTCGCGCAAGCCGCTATCCTAAACGACGCGACGCCGTTTGCGGGCGCGAGTGTCGCCCTGGTTAAAGCTCAAACAGACAAGCTCACGTTCTCGGGCGCGAACGTCCAGGCCCGCGCTGCCGACAAGGGCGTCCTCAACGACATCCCGGCGACGGCGATTATATCCGACGGCGTTCCGTTCCTGGGCGCGAGAATAGACGGGGCAATAACGTCGCGCGCGGACGCGGCGGCGTGGACGCCCGGGCGGGCGGCGAAGGTGGACAACCTCGACGCCCTGGTATCAAGCCGCGCCGCCCCCGCAGACTTAGCGAACCTCGACGCGGCGGTGTCCTCGCGGGCGGTAGAGGCGACTGTGGCCAAAGAGGCATCCCTTGCGCCGCTGGCGCTGGAGGCGACGGTCAACGCCGTCCCGGCTGCGGCTTCTGCCGCCGTAACCGCGGCCCACGGCGCCGGGTCCTATGTAGATAGTGGCGCGGCCCCCACCGTCGGGGCTATCGACGCGCAGTTATCCGGGACGCACGGCGCGGCGAGTTGGGAAGGCGGCGGCGCCAGCCCCGACATCTCCGTTATCCTTAGCGTCGTGAACTATAACAAGACCCTCGTCGAGCAGATATTCAAGCGGCTCGGGTTGCGTTGGGGAGGAATGTAGTGACGCTGCGCCAAATCGACTTCGTCGGCCTCGACCGCAGCGACCTTATGGACCTGGTCGTGGTCGCCGCCGGACCCGAGAACCAGGGGTCGCTCGCCACCGCCGAGGGCGACGACGTCATCCGCCGCGACCTCCAGGAGTTACTGCTCACGCCGATGTACAGCCGCCTCTACGAACCGTTCTGGGGCCACATCTTTGACCTTCACGCCGGCGTCCCGGGCGACGGCGCCGGCCCCGCGTTGAAGGAACTCAAGCGCGAGTGGCGGCGGCTGATGGAGCGCGACCGCCGCGTCAAGGCCGAGACCGCCCGCGTCACCTACGACGACGTCGCCGACGAATACTGTTTTAACGTGGAGTCGGCGCTGACGGGCGAGCTTATCAGCGTCGCGATGAGGAGTACGTAATGGCGACCTTTAAAACCGAGACCGAAATGTACAACGACGTCGTGGCGGCCGTCCAAACCGCGATCCCGACGCTGACGAACTTCAGCGAGGGCTCGCCCGAGCGCGTCCTCGCGCGCCTCGTGGCGTTCGGCCTCTCGATGGCGTGGAAGGTCCTCTACCTCGTCTACGCCGGGATATGGCCGGCGACGGCCGACCTCGCCGCGCTGAAGAACTGGTACGAGGTGTTCGGGCTGACGTGGGATTCGCCGACCGAGCGGCAGGCCCGGCTTCAGATCATCGCGAAGTTCCGCGAGCGCTCGCTGGGGACGGCCGGCTGGTACGAGTACACGGCTATAACGCAGTTCGACGGCGTGACCGAGGCGTACTGCTTCGCGGGGAGGAGAGGCGTCAACACCATCGACCTCCTCGTTCTCTACCACGGCGGCGACGCCCTCCCGGCCGACGTGATCGCCGTCCAGGCGTACTTTGACAACGCCGCGCGCAAGGTGGCCGCGATCGACGTCCGCGTCCTCACCCGCAGCGACGTCGAGGAAGAGTTGTTGGCGGCGGCGGAGGATACGGCGTAATGCCCCCTCGATTCATACAGACTTTCAACGCGCTGTATAACAAGCTCCCGTTCGCGGACACGGCGCGGACGGTTTTAAGGGCGTGGGCGGAGGCGGTCCGGCGGGAGTTGGGCGTCGACGCCGCCGGCTACGCCGTCCACTTCGATGGCGTCGACGACTTCGTCAACGTTCCCCACGACGCCGCCTGGGGCGCGAATACCGGCCTCAACATCATAAACGAAATCAGCGTCGAGGCCTGGGTTTACTGGGAGAACGTCGGCGCGGACGTGGACGTCATCTGCTCCAAGGGCGTGGACGTTTATCAACTGGAGACGGGCGCCGGCGGCGTCGTCAACTGTTTGCGGTTCACGCCCCTCGCCGGCGTCACGATCACGTCGCCCATCAACACGTTCCCCTCCAACCAGTGGAACCACGTCGTCGCGACCTTTAACAGCGCCACCCGCGCCGGGTTTATTTACGTCAACGGCGCCAACACCGCGGCCGTCGTCGTGGACGGCGGCGGGCCGCTGGCGGCCTCCGCGGCCGCGTGGAACTGGGGCCAGGAAACGGGGGGCGCGACGCCGTTCAAGGGACGGCTGGACGAATGCCGGGTATGGGGTAAGGTCCTCTCGGCCGCCGAGGTGACGGAACTCTATGCCGCCGGCGCGGGGTTCTACCTCGACGCGGAGGCCCTCGCGACCGCCGAGGCCTACGCCTACCAACTCCGCGGGTACTGGCGCTTCGACGAAGGGACTGGACTGGTGACGGACGACGCGTCGCCCACCGGCGCCGACGGGACGTTGACCAACGGGCCGACGTGGATCGCGGGCAAGGTCCCTACGCCGAAATGCCTTCAGACCGCCGCCAACCGCGTCTACGACGCGATCTTCCTACCGCGCGCCCGCACCGCGGAGCTCGACGCCTGGGGCGCGCTTTTGAACGTCGCCCGGACGGCCGGCGAGTCGGACCCGGCGTACCGCACCCGCCTCTTGACCGCGTGGCAGACGGCCGCGGCCGCGCTCACGGTCAAGGCCCTCACCGACGCGCTGAACGTGAAGGGCGCGACGTACGTCCCCGTCCTATCCGTGACCCGCATCGACGAGTACTACAAGGACCGCATCGAGAACGGCACCGCCGCGGCGGATACCTGGTCGCTCGGCGACCGCTGGGGGTTATGCGAGTTGGACCTCCTGTCGTTCGGCGTCGTCCTGAGCCGCATCCCCACCGCCGTCGAGGCCCAGGAGCTTATCAACATCGTCGCGGCGTTGAAAGCCGCGCAGGTCTGCGGCTGGCTCCTGAACCAGCTCGCGACGTTGCCCATCACGTACCGCGCCCGGGCCAAGGCGTACTCCGCCACCGTCGCGGCGTGGCTGTGGGACGACAACTTTAACCGGGCGACGCTGCCGGGGGCCGTGACGGACCTCTACGATACGTACGGCGACGCCGCGCCGGTGTGGACGTATACCGCCCTCGCGGCGCTGTGGGGCGACGCCTCGAACGGCGCCGGCGGCGGCGTGCCCCGCGTCTGCGTCCCGAAGTTGACGCTCGCGTCGCCGCTCCTCTTCCGCGAGCGCGACATCTACGTCGACGCCCAGCTTAAAATCGACGTCCTGGTGGCCGGGACCGGCTTCGCCGGCGTCGCGCTCCGTTACGACGAGGCGACGAACAAGGGGTACTTCATCGGCTTCGCGACGACGCCGGCATCCACGTACACGGTTTATTACTTCGACGGCGCGGCGTGGAACGTGTTGCTGGGGCCGACGGCCGTCGGCGTGGACATGGCCGCCGCGTACCGCCGCGTCCAGGTAACGCTGGAGGATAAGTACCTCACCCTCATCGTCGACGGGACGGTCCTGGAAAACCGCACCGACATCGGCGTCGCGATCGCGACGGCCCAGCGGTGGGGGTTCTGCTGCAAGGGCATCAACGTGGACCTTTACGCCGACGACATCCGGTACTGGTAGGAGGCCGCTATGGTTAACCGCACCAACGTGAACGACGCCTTTTTCCTGGGCGACTGGATTCTAAACGACGATTACCTCCGCGACGCGAACGCCGCCGCCGAGGACGACCGCCTCCACGGCCGCGAGCACTGGTCGATCTACGCCGTCATCAATGAGGGACTAAGCGTCAATAACGGCACCAACCCCGACACGTTCATGGTCCGCGCCGGCATCGCCCGCGATATGGACAAGTACCTGATCTACGTCCCGGTCGACGTCGACAACGTCGCCTGCGTGGATACGACCGGCGGCCCGAACTACGTCGCCATCCGCCACATCTGGGCGTACGCCGGCGCCCGGGCGGCGATTAAAACCGCCAGCGCTTACAACAGTCAGCGCGCCGACTCGTACGAAGTCAACGTCTCGGGAATCGCTCAAACCGAGGCGGCGGGGTGGGTGCGGCTGTGCGTGGCGACTAAATCGGGAGGCGTCTGGTCTTACAACTTCAACCGCCCGTACCGCTCGCGGTTCGGCCAGTACGGCCTCGTGTCGTGGACGTTCTTCTATTTGGGGGTCGTTCCGGTCGGGCCGGTGCTGATGTTACACCAGGGCGTTCCGTACGAGCTGTGGACCTGCCCCGTCGACGCCCTCCTGTGCAAGATGACGATCGCGGCGCGTGTCGTTGGGGCGGGGATAACAACCGCAACGGCAAGAGTAGCCGGCGCCGCCACGGCCTTGAACGTAGCTTTACCCGGCGCGGCGCTCGGGCCCACGACCAACTTCTCGCCGGCCGGGGCGGCCGGCCTAATCGACCAGCCCGTCCACGTTCAGATCGGGGCGGCCGGCGGCGGCGCCACGGACGCCGCCGTAACGCTGACGGGCTACATCATCCGGGGGTTGGCGTAATGGATAACGAACCCGAAAGCGAGGCCGTATGACCGAACCCAACAGCATCTGCCGCGAGCACTCGGGGTTATGTCGCGAGGTCCATGACCTCCGCGGCGACGTCGCCGACCACGAAGCCCGTTTACGCGGCGGCCAGGACCAATTCGCCGCGGTGAAAAGCGACCTCCGCGTCGTGAAGATTTTGATAACCCTTGCCGTCATCGCGTCGTTCATGGGGGGCGCCGTCGGCCCCAAAATTTGGAAGGCGTTCGGCTTTATTCACTAAGGAGGCACTATGATTTGGCTCGCCCTAACAATCGGCGTCGCCCTCTACTGGCTGACGCGCTACCAGCGGGAACTGTCGTCCGTTAAGTTCCTCGGCTTCGTCGAGTACGCCCTCGCGGAATGGCGCAACCTGCTCTGGGGCGCCCTCGGCGCCGTCCTGCTCTACGTCCTCTACGTCCACGCTGCGCCCGAGGTCCTCAAGGTTGCGGCGCGCAAGTGGGCGTTCCTGGACGGCGTAGTTATCCCCGCGATTAACTTCCCCATCGCGGCGCTGCTCGGCTTCGCGGGGAAGAACGTCGCGGACCGGCTGCCCCGCGTCGTGAACTGGTTCGGCGCGAACATCCGGCTGCCGTGGGGGAAATGATGACGGTCAACTGGCGAACGGCCGCGCCGAAGGATATAATCGGCGTCCTCATCCCGACGCGCCTCGGCGCCGTCCACTTCGGCAACCTCGGCCTTACTACCTACGAGGCCGCGGCGGCGAAGCAGATAGAGTGGCCCGGCGCCCTCCTGGTCCCGGCCGAGGTATGGCCGCCCGAAGTCCCGCACGTCGGCCATCCCCTAACGATTAAGTGCCTCCTCGCGGCGTCGCGGCTGCTGGACAAGTGGGCGCGGGACCGCGCGGCGAGGGACGGCGTGCCCTTCACGACCGGCCGTATCGTTACCGGCGGCTTCTTCCGGCCCCTCGGCACGACGTGGGGCGAGGGCGAGTTCGCCGACCCCCGCGGCGCTTTGGACAGCGTTGACGCCCTCGGGCACTGGTATATGGCTATCGACATCTGCCGGACCGACACCGGGAAAACGTGGACGCCCGTTATCCCGAAGGCGGTCGTGGACGAGAAACTAAAAGCCGCCGGGTTGAAAACTCCCTTCGCCGTGGAACCGTGGCACTACCGCCCGGGCCTCGCCGCGCGCGAGGCGTGGGCTAAAAAGCAGGTGGTATAGAATGGCCCTCAAGGAATTCTTAGACCGATTAAAAACGGCGATGACGTTCGTCAAGTGGCTCATCGTCGCCCTCGTCATCCTCGCGGTCATCGCCGGAGCTATATGGCTCGGCGCGCGCGGCTGTCATAAAAACGCGGCTTCTTCTTCGGTTGGCAAAGGCGGGGCGTCGACACAGGGCGCCCCGCCGGGATGGTCCGTCGCCCCCGTGGAGGAGACGCCGCTGATTGAAAACCCCCTCCGCCGGTCCAAAGCCGGCGAGGAGACGAAGGGCTTCCCGGCGGGGAGTAAAGTCGTAGAGGTCGAGACCCACGGCGAGCCGACGGTGAAAATCGGCATCCTCCCCGGCGGCCAGGTAGTTACCGAGGAGGGCCACGCGGCGCAGGTCTATTTTAAGCGCCCCGCGCTGTTCGCGCTCGGCGTGGACCCTATCGTTGGCGTCGGGTTGTCGGCGGCCGATAAGTTCGGGCCGGGGATATTGGCCGGTGTGGATGTCGTGAAAATCGGGCCAGCCCGTATCGGCGCCGGCGCCCTCGTGGACCCGCTCGGGCCGGTGTCGGTTGCCGGCGGCGCGACGTTCGGCGCGGACGTTTATAAGAACGTAGGGGTTCGCGGCTTCGCCGGCGCGGGAAACCACGGCTGGACGTTCGGCGCCGCGGCCACGATAACGATTAAATAACCGAAAGGAGGTGGCTAAATGCCCCGGATAGACGTAGGTCGTTATCAACACCCGGAATCGACCGGCTTTAAGGGTTGGCTCGAGCCGGAAACGGGCGACTGGATTGTGTTCGTCCGCAACGACGGCGCGGTGTTGACCTACTGGCGGGAGAAGTCGGGCGCGGTTATAGGCGACCCGGCTATACTCACCTAACGCATCCGGCGGCAGGTGGCCGCCTTTGAGCTACAAATGAGCTACAAATTAAAACGCCGCCTTTCGGGGCGGCGTTTTTTCTAATGCTGGTAAGCCGGCGGTGGGACTCGGACCCACGACCTGCTGATTACAAACCGAGACGGGTCGTTCACGTCTAACCCCCGCCATCCCTTAACTCGTTTAGCGCGGCGGCGTTCCGTCAAGTTGTTTCGGGCGAGAGAGCGTATCATAAGCGGCCAAAACGGTCAAGTGGCTACAACGGGGAGACGGGGGGGAGCTTCGCGATCGCGGCGCGCTTGAGCTGGCCGACGACCTCCAGGTAGCGCGCCGTCGTCGCGATGTTCGTGTGGCCCAGGAGGTCGCGGACGGTGTTCACGTCGGCGCCGTGCGCGAGGAGGTACGTCGCGAAGTAGTGGCGGAACTGGCGGAAGCCGAACGACACGCCCGTTGCCGCCGTCGCCCGGCGCCACCGCCGGCGGATGTCGTTGACGTAGGGGGCGCCGCGGCCCGGAAAGAGGTAGCCGGCGCCGTATCGGCCCACGAGCCGCGTCAGGACCGCGACGAGGGCCGGCTCCTCGACGGGGATGTAAACCACCTTCTCCCGCCGCCGCTTCGACATCGCGACGGCGAGGACGCGCCGACTCGCGTCGTACGACTCGCCCTTGAGTTCAAAGACGTCGCCGCGGCGGAGGCCGGTGTAGAAGGCGACGACGCCGAGGTCATAGAGCAGGGCGTCGTGCTCGCGGCACCAGCCCAGGAAGCGGAGAATGTCGGCCTCGGCCGGGATGACGACGGCGCGGCGCGGCTCGGGGAGGGACCGCAGGCCGGCCGCGGGGTTCATACTTACGACGCCCTCGCGAAGGGCGACGTTGAAGAAGTGGCGGAGCGTCGCGAGCTCGCGGTTGTAGACGAAGGGGGAGCCGCCGGCGTCGGCCCGGCGCCGCGCGAGGTGGCGGTCGACGTCGGCGCGGGTGACGTGGCCGGCCGGGATGTTCCCGACGGCCTCGACGAACGCGCGGAGGTGGGCGGCCTTGAGGTTCGCGGTGCGGGGGACGTTGTACTCGCGGCAGGCGTCGAGGTACGCGGCGACGAGGGCGGCGAGCGAGACGCGCGCGCTGAGGTCCGGCGGGCGACCCTCGGCGAGGGCCTTCTCGATCTGGCGGCGGTACTCGAGCGCGGCCTCTTTGGTCTGGACGCCGAGGGACCGGGTGAACCGCCGCCCCTGGTGTCGGACGTCGGCGTACCAGACCTTGCCGCGTTTGTAGATGTGGACGGAGGCGACGCGGGGCATCCGCTAATGGTATAACGCCTTGACGCGGCCGAGGGAGGCGGGGGCGACGGCGGTCTCGTTGGTCGTCCGTTTATAGACCCAGCCGTCGCTCGACCTCACTTCCCAGATGTAACCGGCGTCCCAGCTTACGCCGCTTGAGTATAACCCCATAGCGCCGAAGTTAGCGATGACGCTACCGGTGGTTGTCGCCTTTACTATGTAATGATTTTCGCCGGCGGCGGTTGCGCCGAACCACAGGTACGGACCGGCGACGTCGAGGCCGCCGAGGGGGCTAAAGTTGGCGACGGCGACGGTCGCGACGGTGGAACCAGACGTCGTCATCTTGACCAGCCCGGGCGCCGTCGTAAGCCAGACGTACGCGCCGTCGTAGGCGACGCCGCCGGACTCCGGCGCCGCAAACGAGCTTACGACGTTGAAGTTCGTGTCGAGGCGGTATACCATCCCCGGCGACGTAGCGCAGACCCAGGCGCCGCCGGCGTACATGTCTATGTCGTTGGAGTTGGGCGACGGCGTCGCGATAATACTCGTTATCGAACCCGTCGTCGTCAACTTCAGGATTCGCCGCCAGTTGTTATATTGGGCGACGTGGTAGAGGTAGCCGCCGTAGGCCTCGATGCCGTTGCACATCGGCACGACGCCAGGCGATTTGAACGACGATACGATCGACCCGCCGCCGCCCCAGGCAACGGCCGCGACCAGCGTTAGAGCAACGAGCGTTTTCATGTTTCCCTCCACATGGTTAGCGTACGACCAAAGTATAGCGGCTCCCCGAGTCGTAAGGCAAGGAGTTTTTTTAAGACTACCTATTCGCCCCTAAACTAAGGGCGACATACACTTCAAGGGCTATACCCTCGCGCTTCGGCCTTCTTCTTGCTCGTAGGTATTGCGCTCTTCCGAAGGTGACGACACCCCGCGGCATGGTATTTATTCCCGGTCCTCGTCAGGTATACGGTATAACTATCGTCGTCTTCGGTTTTGGTAGGTTCGGAAATGCCCGCCGCTTCTCGTTCCGACACCGGCTTGGGCGGCGTATACCACAATCCCTTACCGCCTTCCCGGGCGACGGCTTCGGCGTCTTTGAACCGTCCCGCGTAGTCAACGTTCGGCGGAACGGTGTACGCGTTGGCGTAACCGTCGCTGACCATCTTCTCGTTTATGAAAATCGTTCCTTCTGGTCCAACGACGAATACGTAAGCGAGCAGACGCCCATACTTATCGCGATCGCGGACGCCCAAGGCCAACATAACGTCTTTATCGGCGACGAGGTCTTTCAAATAGTCGCGGGCGCGAGCCGCGTTCTCGCCGTTCACGGCCGATATTTCCGGCGCGTTAATGCCGATTAGCCGGACCTTCTCGACCTTGCCGTCCGCGAGTTTCGCCGTAAAAGTGTCGCCGTCATAAACGTTGGTGACGACCGCGGCAATGGTTGTCTTCCCTTCGAGTTCGGCGGGGATTTGCGGGACGGTGGCTTCGAGCGGCTTCTGTTCGGGGACCGTCTTTACGTCGTTGCCGCCGCAGCATCCCCACGCTAAAAATGAAACGCCCGCGACGACCCAACCGCTTTTTAAAGGCATCGTCTTACCTCCCCGGTTTTTGTTTTTCTCTACGCCTTAATTCCAGGTACGCGTACATCCGTACGATTTCTCCTCTTATCCCCGATAAATCATCCGCCCCCGATTGGGTTACCCGCAACATCACGTCGGCCGTATAGCTGGCGACGAGGGAGGCGCGTTCGGCGGGGGGCATCGCGTCTACCCGGGCCATTATTTCGGGATCGGGTTTTCCAATCGTACCGCCCAACGCGCGCTCGAGCGCTGCAAGGCGGTCCTCGACGGCGAGGGCGGGGGCATCCTCTTCACCGGTGAGTAGGTAGGAAGGCGATACCTCAAAAACGTCCGCGATTTTCTTTATAGTCGTATTATGCGGCCGGTGATTTTCGTCATTCAGTATATTATAGATAGCTTGATGGGATAGGTGGGCCTTCCGGGTTAATCCCCGGACGGTTACACCTCTTTCTTTTAATAACCGGCTTAATATCTCTTTTGTTTTCAGCACGTTATGGACACCCTAAAAATATATGGCTTATACACTCACTTTTTCCTTGACACTATCAGCCCCTTATGATACGCTGTCCTCGTAAGGTTCACCGCCCCTCTTCCGGGGCAAGCTTTAACGCCAACGTCGTAAACCTTCGTTTATCACAAGTAGGCGTCTATGTCAACGACAAAACAACGGTACGCCGTGGATACGGAAGCCATCGCCGCCGCCTTCAACGAGCGGGGATTGAAAATGAACTGGGTAGCCCACCGCCTCGGCATCCACCCGACGCGGTTTTCGCAGTTCATCAACGGCCACGTGCGGATGCCGGCGACGCTGGTCGCGCCGCTCGCGCAGGAACTCGGTGTCACCGTGGCGTTCATACGTAGCATCTTTTACATCACGTGCGCCGATCCGTCAATCATAGCGCGGAACGGAGATTAAGATATGGCCACCGAGAAGAACGCCGACGTCTGCGCCGCTATTAAGGCGACGTTCCACGAACCCCGCGACCGCCGCGTTAACGCCAAGCAACTCGCCGAGGACATTAACGTCCGCGACGAATTCGCCCTCTACGAGCTCGCCAACCCCAACTCCACCCAGCACGTTTACGTCGAGCACGTCATCGCCCTCTTCAAGGCGTCGAATCGCGACCCCCGCGTCCTCGACGTCGTATGCGGGAAATGCGGCGGCGTCTTCGTGGACCTGGAGTCGTATCGCGGCGCCAAGGGCGAGGGTCGCCTGGCCGGCGCGATGAAGGCGGCGGCGGTCTTCTTCAAGGAGGGCGCGGAGGCGCTCGAGGACGGCAGGGTTACGCCGCTCGAGCGCGCGGCGATGGAGAAGAAGGCGCGCGCCGCGATCGCGACGATCGTCGCCTTCACCGAGGGGGTGGGGAGATGAACGACCTCACCGTAGAGGCGGCCGTCTACACTGCCTCCGAAATAGTCGGCCTTCTCAAACAGAAGAGCGTCCGCACCGTCAACGACCTCGCGGCGAAGGGGAAGCTCCCGGGCGCGTTCAAGGTCGGGCGGTCGTGGCGGTTCGTCAAGGCCGCCGTCGACGCCTACCTCGCCCGGGCGGCGACGGTGCCGCCGCCGGTCCCGTCGATACCGAGGGGGCCGGGGCGGCCGCGGCAACCCCTCGACCTGCGGGCGGCTTTTCGTGAACGGTAGTTACCCCACGGGGAGCCGGCGCGGCCGGCCGAAGGGAGCGAAGGTATGACACCCGACGAAGAGAGTTACTGGTGGGAAGAAATCGTAGCAAGCATACCGGGCGACCGCGACCAATTATGGACGGCGTTACGAAATTACGCCGCCGCCATCCGCGCCGAATACCCCGACCCCGATAAGTCCGCGGCGCTCGTGAAGGCGGGAGAGGGGATGTTGCGGACGACCAGAGCACCAAATCCAGACATCGCTTGTTGGGAAGAACGCGATGATTTAAAAGGCGCCCTCGCGGCCCTCACGGAGGGGAAGCCGAAGGGAGCGAAGGTATGACACCCGACGAAGAGAGTTACTGGTGGGAAGAAATCGTAGCAAGCATACCGGGCGACCGCGACCAATTATGGACGGCGTTACGAAATTACGCCGCCGCCATCCGCGCCGAATACCTCGACCCCGATAAGGTCGCGGCGCTCGTGAAGGCAGGGGAGGGGATTTTGCGGACGACCCGCCGCACAATGTCCATCGACGAGCTCGGCATTTCAAGCGATTAAGCGGCCTTCGGGCCGTCGGGGGCGTAGCTCAATATCAGGTAGAGCGTGGGCGAGCTAACCGAAGGAGAGATAGGATGGAATACGATTTTAAGAAATTTCTCGGCAACGAATATGGTTCGGCGCCTAACCGCCGTATCCACTTATGCGGCGCGGAAAAAGTATCGGCTTGCCCCTATCGGAAACCAGGCGTCGGTAAACTCTTATGGTGCGGGGATACACGAGCCGGATGTTGTAATTACCGTTGCGCGCCCGTTATGTATTCCGTCCGGCGGTGTTATCCCCCACGAAATAAAAAGTAGGGCGAACGCCGGCTCGGCCGGCCGAAGGAGAAGGTATGAACGAACCAACGAATAGGAAACAGGAAATCGCAAAAGATATAGCCCTTACGTTGAAAGATATTCACGAGCGATTATTGGGTATATCCTCATCGTTACCCGTAAGGGCGTGCTTGCCAAGCGTCGAATTATTCGAGCGTGGCGTGGCGAATCGCATTAATAACTACGCCGCCTCTATCCGCGCCGAATACCCCGGCTCCCCGAAAGCGGTCGCGGCGCTCGTAGGGGCGGCGGAGGAAGTATCAAAACAAAAATGCGGAGAGTGTTTAAAAGCGCCGACACCGGATATGGAAGCGTGCGAACGTTGTCCTATAGGTGATATTAACGCCGCCCTCGCGGACCTCGCGGAAGGGAAGCCGAAGGGGGGAGGGGAATGATAATCGAAATTAAAGTTGACGGTAAAACCGTTTTCGGCCCTGGCGAAGTAACGACCTATTGTTATGGAGTTAAAACGCCTCGCGCGCGAATAGCTGTTATACACGAAGGCGACAAGAAAATAATCCGGTCACTCGGTAGGATGATTATTCAATCGGCGGCCGCCCCCCAGCAACCCACCGCCGCCGACGCGGCGGAAGGGAGTTAGCGCGTAATGGCCTACGATAACACCGAGGTTCCGGCGGCCCGCTCCCAAGAGGGAATCCGCGCCATCCTCAACAAGTACGGCGTCCGCGATACCCAATTCACCGACTGTTGGCCCAAGGGTGTAAGCGTCGAGTTTATCCGCGTCGAGGATAACGGTAAAGGCGTCGAGAAAATCATCCGCGTTCGCATCGTCGGCAAGCCGAATGCCGGAAACCTCGTCGTGAAGAAGGCGCGGCGCCACTACCGCTACGGCCAAAAGCAGACGGCGACGACGGCCGAGCGCAAGTCCGACGACGAGCGCCGGCGCGTCTACCGCGTCATCTACTACCACCTCAAGTCGAAACTCGAAGCCGTCGCCGAGGGCCTTGTAACATTCGAGGAGGAGTTCTTGCCGCACATCGTCCTCCCCAGCGGCGCGACGGTATACGACGAGCTCCGCTCCCACCTCCCAGCCGTATTCGCCGGGACCCAACGGCTCGCGTTGCCGTCGTTTGGAGGCGAGGCGAAGTGACCCCCAGAAACGCCGCTAAGGCGTCTCCCCACCACACCCCACCACCTCGCGGGGCAAAGAGGGGTTCCGATACCCCCCGGCCCGAGACCCCCCTTAAATCGACGCTTCTACGCCACCCGCCCCTGAGCGACCGCGACCGCGAAATCCTCGCCCTCTGCGAGGCCCGGCGCCGCGAGTTGCGCCTCTCCGTCCGCGAGGTCGGCCGACGCGTCGACGTCGACCACGCCGACGTATCAAGAGCGCTGGCGTTGAAGTCCGCGACGCGGCGAACGCTTCTCGCGCTCGCGCGGTACTTCGAGATAAGCGGTGTGGAGGAGGCGGCCCGGGGCCTCCGCGAGCAGGCCCTCTTCCTCGAGCTCGCGGCGAACGCGAACCGCCAGGCGGATTTACTGAGCGCCCTCGCTTTACTACGTAGCGGCGACCCGCCGCTTTAAGGAGAAAACCGTGAAAAAGGTAACTGACCGTACGGAACGTATCGTGGCTCTTATCCTAGCCAGCCTCTATAACGACCGCGGGAAAGCGCGCATCCTTTGGCGCGCCGGATTCAACCGAGCTGAGATCGCCGACCTGATGGATATAACCGAACGCGAAGTTAAAAAACTCTTAAAACCATAAGAGAGGAGTTTTAACGATGCCCGGCCCTTGCGGTAACAACCAGCCCGGCGACGACTTCGACGACGACTACCGAATATTGGAGACGGCCGTCATCGCGCTGTTGCATATAACGGAGTCGCGGAGGGACCGGGTAATCCTGGACCTCTTCGCCAAAGGCGTCCAGCTCGTCGCCGATACAGCGGGTATCAAGTGGCTCAAGGAGGATGGCGCGAAGGCGGCCCGGCGGGTCCCGGCCGTGATGCCCCGGCCCGAGATTACGCTGGCCGACCTCAAGCCCGCCGACTTCGAGTTCCCGTACGGCGGCGAGCTACAACTATAAACGCCCCACGGGGCTTAACCGAAGGAAGGGAAAGGGATAACGTGATGATAGGCGAACCCAATTCCGAACCCTCGCCCCTGGACTGGACGGGGGAATTTTCGCCCGAATACCGCCCCGATTATGAGGAGACCGTATGAAGCCATCGTTTCTTATCGGCTATCCCGTAAACGCGGAGACTAACCCAGAGGCATACGCCCGGTACGTTGGGGATTGCGCCCAAGCGGAAGCCGTTGAAGCCGGCTTAATTGCGGCGGGAGTATCGGCTTACGCGGCGGAGTTAGAGTGGCGAGACCTCAACATCCGCGCCAGAGACGTCTACCAGGCCGCTTGTTACGGGATGACGCAAGGGGAATACGACGCCGAAAAGGAGAAAATTAGGCGCCGTATACACCGCCAAGCCCGCCACCGCCGCGCTTATTATGACCGCTGTATCGAGAAAAAAGACGCGAGGGAAAACCCCTCGGATAACGATTAGTACGATAACCCATCACCGAAGAGGAGGAGTAAGCGATGCCTAAGCAACCGATTTCCGAAGCGCCCGTCGTCCCGGTGGAAGTCGTCGACGACGAGCCGAAAGCTAGCGTCCCGGCGGTCCCCGAGCCCTACACGCGGCAGTACGTTCCAGACGACGAACTGCCGATGCCGCGGCTCCGCATTCAACAAAAGAACTCCGACTCGCATCCCGACGGCGTCTTCGTCAATACCCAGACGGAGGAGGAGTCCGTGGCGGTCGAGTGCATCCTGCTTGACGTCCGGCGCGGCCGCGTCCGCTGGGACCCGACCCTCAAGAACATGGAGGAACCCCTTTGCCGCTCGCGCGACGCGGTGACCGGGACCGGCGACCCGGGCGGCTCGTGCGCCTCGTGTCGCAACGCGGCGTGGGGCGAGAACGACGAGAAACCGGGTTGCGCCCTGGTCTACGACTTCGTCGGCCTCGACGGGTCTGGCGCGCCGTTCCTATTCTCGGTCTCGCGGACCGGCATCAAGCCCGCGCGGAACTTCATCGCCGCGGCGCAGCGGCGCAAGAAGCCGCTCTACTACACCGGCTGCGTCCTCACCCTCCGCAAGGAGACGAAGCCCGCGGATTACTACGTGCCGGTTTTCAAGCGCGTGGGTGCGACGCCGCTCGACGATTATCCCGAGCTCGAAGGTATCCTCCATCAAGTGGTGGCGGCGCTCGAGCGCGCGCCCGTCGAGCCGGCCGGAAACGACGCCGGCGCCGCGGCCGCCGATTACTAACCCCTGGCGTGGGGGCAACGGGGCGAGGCGGTAATAGGAATAACGCGACGGCCAGTACACCGGCAACCGATATGACTCAATCCGCCCGCCCCACTATAAAGATGATAGGAGAATAATATGAAGATCCTTAAACTCCAGGCCGAGAACGTCAAGCGCATCCGCGTCGTCGAGATCAACCCCGACGGTTCGGTCGTGCTCGTAACAGGCCGTAACGCCCAGGGCAAGAGTTCGGTCCTCGACGCGATCATCTACGCCCTCGGCGGCAAGGAAGCCATCCCGGACCAGCCGCTGCGCGACGGCGCCGACGCGGGTTTTATCCGCCTCGACCTCGGCGACATCGTCGTCGAGCGGACCTTCACCGCCGAGAACACCTACCTCAAGGTCAAGGCCACCGGCACCAACGCCGAGTACCCGACGCCGCAGGCGCTCCTCGACGGCCTCGTGGGCAAGATCGCCTTCGACCCCCTCGCGTTCGCGCGGGCCAAGGATAAAGACCAACTCGCCATGCTGTTGGAAGTGGTCGACCTCGACCTGGACCTCGACGCGATGGCGGCCGAGCGGAAGGAGCTGTTCGACAAGCGAACGGATGTCAACCGCGACGTGAAGCGGCTCGAGGGCGGCATCGCGACGTTCCTGACCCCGGACGACGCGCCGGACGAACTGGTATCGGCCGTCAATCTTATTAAAAAGCTCGAGGACTTGAGCGACAAAGCCGCGCAGGCAATACGCGACGACGAGAAATACAACGAGACGTTCCGGGCGCTTAAAATCGCGCGCGAGGAAGTAGAGCGGCTCGAAGCCGACCTCGCCCTCCTGGAAAACGGTTCGCAAAACCGCGGCCTATGGGACGACGAAATCGCGGTTCTCCGCGAGCAGGTTAAAAACACCGAGGAAATCAATGCCCGCGTCCGCGCCAAGAAAAACCGGCTCGATCTGGAGGGCCAACTCCGCGCCGCCCGCGCCGCCGGCGACGAACTTACGGCGCAACTGAAGGCCATCGACGACCGCAAGGCATCCGCGCTGGCCGGCGCGGCTTTCCCGGTCGCGGGGCTGTCGTTCGACGAGGACGGCGTTCTCTACGACGGCCGCCCGCTCGAGCAGGCGTCGTCTGCCGAGCTTACCCGTATCTCCACCGCCGTCGCGATGGCGGCGAATCCCAAGCTCCGGGTCATCATCATCCACGACGGCTCCCTCCTGGACGACGACAACCTGCGCGTCATCGCGGAACTCGCCGCGGCGAACGATTATCAAATTTGGATAGAGCGCGTTGCCGCCTCGGGCGAGGTGGGCGTCGTCATCGAAGACGGCTGCGTCGCCGGCGTCCCGGCGAGCGTAGCGTAACTACAACGCGGCCCTCGGGCCGTCGGGGGCGTGGCGCAAAAGAGCGTGAGTAAAACCTTGTGGTCAACCCTCGTGAGCAACCTTGCGTGAAAAGGAAAAGCCCCTAAGCCAGGGATACTTGGGCCGGAGTCGCGCCCGGCACGAAGCTCACGATGTAACGGGGTACGGCTATGACCTCTCCGGGCAGAACGGAGCGCCCCCAAATCTAACGCAAGGCGAACAAAAAGGAAGAATATAATGATAACGAAGGAGCCGCAGTTACCAAAGAATGCTTTTGCTTACGTATCGTTATTACCGTTGGATGATAAGGTATTTATACATCGCATACACCAACTTGAAGTCAACGCGCGGGTAGATTGCCGTATGTATCCCAATATGCGCGTTGTAAAAGTAAAACTTGTTGAGGTTAAATAACCGCGCCGCAAGGCGAACAGAGGAGAACGCGATGTTTGAAGCAATCGTGAACCACCTTGACGCCGCCGATAGGGCGGTCCTCAAAGCCCATACCATCGCCGCGAACGCGGAGGGTCTGCCCGTCGACGCGACGCGCGAAATCCTCCACGCCCTCGTCCGCGACGCCCACCGCGAAATCATCGCGGTCTACAAAATGCTCGGGGTTAACCCGATGGTCCGGACCGGCGACGGCTCGTCCGTTGAAGACGCTCCCGTCAAAGAGCCGGTCCTGACGGCGTGACGAACGCGGCCGCGCCGCCGGCGCCCCACCAGCTCACCCAGGCCGACGCGTACGCGCTGTGGTACGCGTACGGCGGCGTCCTCGACGCCGTCGAACGCAACTGCCTCAACAAACTCCTCGAGGAGATGGCGTACGCGGAGCAGGAGGTCCAGGACGCCCGCGCCGACGTCGGCGACGGCTGCTATCGTGGCGCCCTCCGCGCGCTCGAGCGGCTCCTCGCCCGCCGGGCCGCCGGCGCCGCCGAGGCACCGCCCCGAGCCGCGGCCGCCGCGAGCGCGCCCCGCCGCCGTACCGTCCAGGAAATCGTCGCCGGCAAGCAAGCCGAGCAACGCGAGGCGGGGAAGTACGGCGCGTTGGTCGCTCGCGCCCTAAAGAAAAATGCCGTCCAGTAAACTCATCATAGCGGACGCCCTCGCGGGAGCGGCGCGCTAATGTCCAATAGCCCCTTCCCTCCCGACTCCCCCGCCGCCGCGGCGCTTGCCTACGCGGAAATTGGCTGGCGCGTCTTCCCCGTCCACAACGCCGTCTGGGCCGACCGCCCCTCCGCCAAACCCGGCAAGACGCCCCTCATCAAGGCCTGGACGACGGAGGCCGCCGCCGACGCCGCGACGATCGCGAAATGGTGGACGAAGAACCCCACGGCGAACATAGGCGTCGCCTGCGGCCCCTCGGGGTTGATCGTCGTCGACGCCGACGGCGAGATGGGCCTCGCGAACCTCCGCGCCGCGCTCGCGCAGCTGGGCCTCAACGAGGGCGCGTTCCCGCGCGCCCGGACCGGCGGCGGCGGCCTTCACCTGTTCTTCCGCGCGCCGGCCGGCGCCGAGCCGTTGGGCGCCCGCGTGAACATCCTCGGCGGCAAGGTGGACGTGCGCGGCGCCAGCGCGTACGTCGTCGTCCCGCCCAGCTACCACGAATCGGGGACTTTTTACACCTGGGCGCTCTCGCCCTTCGACGCGGCCGTCGAGGAGATACCCGCCCCTCTCTCCCGCCTCCTCGCGACCAGTCCCGCGGCGCGGACCGCCAGGACCGCCGCCCCCACCGCTACCCACCGCCCCAGGGGTGCGCAAAAGCCCCCGCCGACCTCGGACCCGGCAAACGACGCGGCCGCCCCTGGCGGCAACGTCGGCCCGATTTCGGAGGGGGCACGCAACGATACCCTCACGAGCTGCGCCGGCGCGATGCGGCGCCGCGGCGCGAGCGCCGACGAGATCCTCGCCCGCCTCCGCGACGTCAACGCCGCGCGTTGCCGCCCCCCCCTCGCCGACGACGACCTCCAGACGATCGCCGCCTCCGTCGCGCGCTACGACCCCGAGCCGGCCGGCGGCTTCAACCTCACCGACGCCGGTAACGCCGAGCTCTTCGCGTCAAGACATGGCAACGTCGTCCGCTACGACCACCGCCACGACCGCTGGCTTGTCTGGAACGGCCACACCTGGGGCGGCAACGTCGACGGCGCCCTCACCCGCCTCGCGATCGGCTGCGCCCGCACCCGCTACGAGGAAGCGGGCCGCGTCGACGACCGCGAGTCTCGCAAGAAGGTCATCGCCTGGGCGTTCAAGTCCGAGTCCGCCGGCGCGATCAACGCGGCGCTGAACGTCGCCCAGGCCCTCCCCCCCGTCGCCGACGACGGCTCGGGCTGGGACCCCGACCCCTACCTCCTCGGCGTCGAGAACGGCGTCCTCGACCTCCGCGCCGGCGAACTAAGAGAGGGCCGCCCCGACGACCGCATCACCCGCGTCGCCGGCTGCCCCTTCGACCCCCTCGCCGAGGCGCCGCGCTGGGACCGTTTCCTCGTCGAGGTCTTCCCAGATGAAAAACTCCGCGCCTGGGTCCAGCTCGCCGTCGGCTACTCGCTGACCGGCGACACCTCCGAGCAGTGTTTCTTCCTCTGCTACGGCTCGGGCGCGAACGGCAAGTCCAAGTTCTTCAGCGCCCTCGAGCGCGCCCTCGGGCAGTACGCCCGCGCCGTCCCCTTCGCGATCTTCGAGGCGTCGCGCGCCGACGCCGAGGCCGCCTCGCCGATCATGGCCTCCCTCGACGGCGCCCGCTTTGTCACCGCCGCCGAGCCCCGCGAGAACACCCGCCTCGACGAGGGCCGCGTCAAGCAGCTCACCGGCGAGGGGCAGGTCACCGCCCGGGCCCTCTACAAAGCCGACTTCACCTACCAGCCGCGCTTTCACCTCTGGTTCTGCGCGAACCACAAGCCCAAGGTCTCCGACGACTCCGACGCGTTCTGGCGCCGCGTCCGTATGGTCCCCTTCACGCAGAAGTTCGAGGGCGACGCGATCGACCCGTTCCTCGAGCATACCCTCGCCGCCGAGGCCGCCGGCATCCTCCGCTGGGGCGTCGCCGGCGCCGCGGCCTGGAACAAAGCGCGCGTCGACGCCGGCGGCCACCTCGTCCTGACCGCCGTCCCGGGCGGCGAAGACCTCGCCCGCGAGTGGCGCGGCGAGAACGACCCCCTCCAGGAGTTCCTCAACGACCGCTGCGTCGAGGATTGGAGCATGCGCGTCGAGCGCGGCGCCCTCTACGCCGAATACGAAAGCTGGTGCGACGAGGTCCACGTCCCGCACCGTGAACGGCTGTCGCGGGCGTCGCTTATTAAGCGTATAACGCCGCGATACGAGGCGACGAAGACCGCCGGGCGTAGGTTTTTCAAGGGGTTAGGCTTGCTAAGTGATAAAACGGTTGCGGCACCGTATTAAAACTTTTGGGGCACTTGGGGCACATTAAAAGCCGATTTGCAGTCCCTTTTTTCTGGTAATAGGATCGCGTAAGAGAGACGGCAAAATGCCCTCAAATGTGCCCCAAGTGCCCCGAGAAACTCGCCGTAAACCTGGTAATTATGGGAACAAATATGAGCGGAAGGATATATCCGATGGCTAACGCGGAGGTAGATATGGCGGACGAGATGAAGGCGACGGCGCGGGAGATTAACCGCCTTGCGACCGGGGCGGAGATGCGGGAGATGGCCCGGCCGTTCTTCCGCGAGTTCGGAATCGCGACGTGGGCTGCGCTGGTCGGCGCCGCGGCCGCCGTCCTCGGCTGCTGGTGGGCGTGGCAGGCGAAGGTGGCGTTGATGGCCGGGGCGTTTTACTTCCTCAGCGTCGGCGTCGTGTACGTCGCCGGCGTTGCGTCGGCGGTCATCGCGTGGTGGGCGCTTAAGCTCATCGCGTTCGTGGCGCGGAGGGGAAGATGAAACCCTACGGCATTTACAAAAACGGCCTCCCGGTGTCCGTCGTCGTGAAGGACGCGGCCGGGAAGAAAACGTCGGTGCTGCTGCGGGCGGGGACGAAGGCGGCGGCCCGGCGCCGCGCCCGCGACGTGGGCGGCGAGTGGCGGAAGGACGGCGTCAATCAACCCAAGGAGGTTCGACCGTGAAAACGAAGCCCTACGAAACCGAAGCGCGCGACCTACACGACCGGATGAAAAGCGAGCCGCGGGGCGCACAATATGAGGCCATCCGGCTCGCGCTCGTCAAAGCGTACAACGCGGGGCGGCGGGCTATGGCGCGGGAGCTGCGGCGGAATGGCGCATAACTGGCTCGGGATAATAGGCGTCGCGTGCCTCGCGGCCGCGGCGGCGCTGACGTACGTGGCGTGGCGGCGGAGGCGGCGGTGATAATCCTCGCCGTGGACCCGGGCCGCGTCGTCGGCTTCGCGCTCTTCGACTCGGAAATCCTTCTCCGCTTCGGCCAGTTCTCAATGCTGTCGAAGGGCGGCGCCGCGTTCGCGCTCGCGCAAATCCTCGCCGGCGACGCGGGCTACCCGTTGCCGCCGCGGCGGTACGCGCTCCGGCCGGCCCTTGCGATTCTGGAAGAGGGTAGCGTCAGGTATCACGAGAAACATCGCGGCGGCGTCGGCGAACACAAGATGTACCGGGATATGATGACGAACACCGCGTATCGCCGGACCGTCGCGGCGGTGCTTCTACACCTCGGCGTCCCGTCGTTGGGTGTTTGCCCGGAGGAATGGGGGGCGGCCAAGAACGTCGCGTTGCGGGCGCGGGTGGAATTGGCGCGGGCGAATATCGAAGTCCCTCCGAACTTCGACCTTCCGGCCCGCGAACACGAACGGGACGCTATTGTCCTCGGCGGTTGGTGTGCACGGCGGAAGGTGTGGGGGGTAGACCGTGAAAACGTCCTCGTTTAAGCTCGCGGGCCATATGCCGGGGGCGGTAAGCATCGCGCTCAAGGCGCCGCCGTGGTTCAGGGGGCCGTCGTATCCGGCGCTCGCGCCGCCGCCGGACCTCCTCGCGGCGTGGCGGGCGAAGCGGATAACGTGGGCGGAATACGACGTGTGGTATTGGCGCGAGGTGCTGGCGAATCTCAAAGCCGCTCGGGTCCACGCGGAATTACTTTTAGCCGTTGGTAATCTGGAGGACGGCCCGTGGGTGACGCCGATATTGTGTTGTTGGGAGTCGCCGGGCGCGCCGTGCCACCGCCTGCTTGTGGCGACGTGGTTCAAGCGCGAGTTGCGCGTTATCGTCCCCGAGTTGGAGGACGACGCCAAGCGCGAAGCCGCGTACGAAGAGAAGGGACTCGCGTTGGCGAACGCCCGGGCGGCCGTCGAGACGTACGCCGAAGCCGAGCGGATGGCCGAGGCCGTCCTCACGGTCGCGAACGACAACTTAGAAGCCGCCCGCGCGGCCGAGGAAAAGGCCCGGATAGAAGCCGCCGAATACTACGCGCGGCGCCAGGACGAGAAACTGGAATACGACCCCCGCGTACAGGTGGATTTGGACGTCGAGGTTTACCGGTGCGCGCGTTTCCGCATGTACGTGCAGGACGTCGTAGCGACGCCCCGGAGCAACTACAAAGTCGCGTTCGCGCAATTAAAGGAAGCGGAGCATGCCCTGGCAAATCTACAAAGGCCAGGTGAAAAACCTTGACCGCCGACCCCGTCTACATCCCCGACGTTACGGTGAGGGCCGCGACGGCGAAGGCGCTACTCTGCGCGACGGGCGGCGTGGAGTTCTGGGTGCCGCGCGCGCTGTGCCGGCTCGGGACGACGGTAAGTAAAGCGGGCGACGTGGGGTGGCTCGCGGTGCCGGCGTCGTTCGCGGCGAAGAAGAAGATCAAGCGGCTTACAATCTAACCCGGAGGACGACGATGGTCTTAATCGATAGCGGCCCGCTCGAGCTTATCGGCTTTAAGGAAATCGCCAATTTCCTCGCGGGCTTGGCGGGGCGGCGTTTCTACTCGGAGCGGCAGGTTCAGAACTTCGTCAAGGCCGGGATGCCGGTCCACCGTGAAGAGGGTAAATCGCGGGGATGGGTTCGCGCGGACCCGGCGGAAGTCGCGGCGTGGTGGGCGGCGCAGAGGCGGAATTCAAATTGAATTGGCCGACTAAAAAGTATCGGGTTATATACGCCGACCCGCCGTGGCATTACGATAACGGCGGGCCGCAAGGCGGTGTTGACCATCAATATCCTACCCTTGACATCGAAAGCATAAAAGCCCTTCCGGTAAAAGAAATAGCTGATGACCCTTCGCTGTTATTTCTTTGGGCGACGTTTCCCCAATTATCAGAAGCCCTTGGCGTTATCAAAACGTGGGGGTTCGTTTATAGGACACTCGCGTTTAGTTGGATTAAATTAAACAAAAACGACGGGCAACCATTCTTTGGCGTGGGGTATTATACGAAATCTAATGCCGAGGTTTGTTTATTGGGGATTAAGGGGCACGGCCGGAGTTTAATTAAAAGCAACGCCGTTTCAAGTTGTATTTTAGCGCCGCGCGGTCAACACTCGGCGAAGCCGCGCGAAGCCCGCGAACGTATAGAGCAGTTGACCGGCGACGTTCCCCGGATAGAATTGTTCGCCCGCGAAACATATCCTGGATGGGATACTTGGGGAAACGAAACGGATAAGTTTAATAGGCCGCTGTTCCAGCCCGAAAACAAATAAACGAAATCCACGCCGATTCCGTGCCATTTCGCTTATTCGTTATTGTTTATATTTAAATACGTGGTAAGAATACGGCGTGGAGTTATCGCGCCGACAAAAACCCTCCCTTCCTAAATACCCCGGCGTCCTTTTGGGCGTCGGGGGATTATTTTAAGCGATGACTAAAAAGGCCAACCCAAAAGAACTCGCTATCGCCCTGCCGCCCGTAGCCGATATTATGGCCGCCGTCGTCGCGGAGGGCAAGGCGGCGAAGTTGCCGTGGAACGCGAAGGGATTACTGCCAGCGGAGAAGCTCGGCGTACGGCGTTACTACGTCGACCTGTTGCGGATGGACGGCCGGCCCCCGTTCGCGGTTTCCCGCCTCCTCGGAATCCCCGACCAGAACGTTCGCCGCGATTTCCGCGACCTCGAGGGTGAGGAGACGGTCGGCGAACTCGCGAAGGTTCGCGACCAAAAGCGCGCCGAGATTTCCAAACGGCTTATGCGCGTCATCGAGAAGGCGGAGGAGCATCGCGTCGACGCTCTACGGGGCGGCGGCATCAAAGAGGCGAACAAGGCCCTCGGCGTCCAGCTTGACGCCCTCACGCAGTTAGAAGATATTTATGGCCTCAAAATTAGCAAGTTCGAACATACGGGCGCGGACGGCGGCGCCATCCAGCTCCACACGAGCGACCCCCGTCTCAGCGCAGCCCTCGGTAAGCTCGATGCGCTCGGCGTTACTGTCGAAACTCTCCTTAGCGGAAAGGGAGACGCTCGCGCGCGCGAAGGCGGCTGAGCGGCAAAACGATGACGCCGCTTACTACGCGACGCTGGACTTTCGGACGTGGCTTCAGTGCGTCTACGTGCTGGAGAGCGGTAAGCCCTATTCCTTCGTCGGACACGAAGCCCTTATGGCGATAGCGGAAGATAGGCACCCGTACCTCACCATCGTCAAGTCGGCCCAGGTAGGCGCGACGGCGCTCTTAATCGGCTGGGCGCTGTTCAGCGCCGCCGCCGGCGCGCGCGTCATCTACTACCTACCCGATGACACCCTTCTCCCGGACCATACGGGCCTCCGCGTCAAGCCCGTTATCGATAACGTCCCCTGGCTCGCGGCGATGGTGGGGAACCGCGACGCGGTCCAGACGGTCAACATCAACCGGGGGGTAGTCCACAACCTCGGCCTCCGGTCGAAGCTGGCGAAGTTCAATCGGCCGGCGGATAAGCTCATCTTCGACGAGGTGGACCGCGCCGACGAACACGACGTATTCGCCGCCTTCAGTCGTATAGAGCACTCCGCGGACCCCGGCAAAATCTTCTGCTCGACGCCGACGCTGCCGGGGTTCGGCATAAGCCGGCGGTACGACGAGACCTCGGACGCCCGGACGCTGTTGGTGCGGTGTCCGGGTTCAGGTTGCGGCGAGTGGACCGCCCGGGCGTGGCTCGGGGGGGTAGTCAAACGCGAGGGGGATTACGACTACGCCCTTTTGGACCGCGACTGGTCCAAGGGTTGCGGCCGGGATATTCGCGTCCACTGCCTAAACTGCGGCCGGCCCCTTTCCCCGGACCTCCCGGCTGAGTGGGTCGTAAGTCAACCGGGCCGCGACTATCACGGTTATAAGGTCGGCCCCCTGGACATCGGCCGGCATCCCGTCTCCCGCTACTGGCTCGAGTTCAAGGGCATCATCGGCAACGAGGGGCTGTTGAGTATCTTCCTCAACGAGCGGTTGGGCCTCGCGTATGCCGCCGCTGGCGCGCAACTCGACGTCGGCCACCTCGACGCGATTAAGGGCGACTATCTTCCCCTTGACCGTTGCGCCGAGCCGTGCGTCCTGGGCGCCGATATAGGCCAGAGTGCGGGGCATCGTTGGGGCGTTTTGCGCCTCGGCGCGAAGCTCGCGGTCATCGCCACAGGGGAGGCCGACTGGCCGCAACTCGATGCCCTCTACGCTCGGTACAACCTCGTCGGCGCCGTGCTGGACGGCCGGCCCGAGACGGCGAAGGCGATTGAGTTCCAGCGCAAGCACCCCAACGTCTACCTCGCGGAGTACGCGGCCGACGCCGGCGGCGTATCCCTCGACGTCAAGGAGCGCGACGACGTGGGAGGGCGGGTGCGCTGGGTCCGCCTTGACCGGACGCTGGCTTGCGACCGCCTCGTCGCGGCTATCCGGGCGCGGGAGCTCGCGTTGCCGAAGAACGCGTCGACCCTCGGTAACGCCGTTCCCGGCAAGCCCTACGGGAGTTTTTATGGAGAACTGATGGCGCCAGCCCGTCAATACGAGAAGACGAAGACCGGCCCCCGGGCGGTGTGGCGCGAGGGCGCCGCGGCCGACCACTACTTCCACGCCCTCGTCTACGCGTTGGCGGCGGTCAATCTGGCGGGGCGCGGCGTCTCCGCCGCCTTTTCGACCAACTTCGAGACGTGGTAATGCTATGGGTCTTATAACCCGCATAACCGAACGGGCCGCCGACGCGGTGATGGCGCGTTCGCCGGCGTACCGCGCCGTCGAGACGAAGCTCCGCGAGGCGACGGAGATTCTCAGTATATACAACATCCTCGACCCTCGTTACTGGTATGCCGTCGGCTCGAGCCAGCGAGACATGCCGGCCAACGTCCGCGACACGATCTCCCGCCAGGTGTGGACGATTTACCAGACCAACCCGACGGCCGCGAACTACGTCAACGCCGTCTCCGCGTACCTTATCGGCCCCGGCTTTCAGATCAAGCACCCCGACCCCGACGCCGACGAGGTAGTCCAGGAATACATCGCCGCGGACAAGTTCATGGCGACGGCGAACGTCGCGGTTAATCAGTACCTGCTGACGGCCGAGGTTCCGGCCCTCATCTTCGTCAACGTCCTCACCGGCGAGGTCAAAGTCCGGCTCGTCGACCCGCTTGAGATCTACGACGTCGCGTACGACCCCGACGATAACCAGACCGTCGTCGCGCTGTGGCGCCGGTACACGCGCCGCGAGGCGGTCCTGAGCGCTAAAAGCTGGGCGTGGGTGGAGACGAGCGTCGAGGACGTCATCACCCAGGACGAAAAACGCCCGGAGGAGTGGGGGGCATATACCAGGCGCGGCTTCGTCTTCTGGAAGCGGCCGACGATCCCGGCGGCGACGCGGGGCGTCTCGTTCCTGACGCCGGCGCTCAAGTGGATGACGCAGTACGAGAGGATCATCGAAGCTCGCGTCGCCCTCAACCGCGCCCGGGCGACGTACGCCCGCGACCTCGAGCTCGGCGCGGGCCCTGACGGCAAGGGAGCGACCCAGGAAGAATGCGACGCCATGCAGGCGAAACTCAATGCGCAGGGTGAATCCCGGCCGGCGGCTTGGTTTGTCCACGGTCCGGGAGCTAAGCTAACGTTCCCCGGCCCGAACGTCGGCGCCGGCGACGCCAAGGACGACCTGCGCGCCGTCATTCTTATGGCCGTCGCGGGCCTCGGCATCCCCGAGTTCATCGGGACCGGCGACGCGAGCAACGCGAACTACGCCAGCACGTCGAACGTCGCGGCGTCGTTCGTGAAGGCGATCCAGAAACGCCAATTCGAGAAGACGACCGGCTTCATCCAGCCCGTCTTCGACGTCGTCCTGAACGCCGCTGCGGACGCGCGGCGGATTTCGCCCGAGGCCGCGGTGACGCCGGTGGAGGTTACGTACCCGCAGATTCAGGGCGACGCCCTCGCCGACCTCACCGCGTTCATCACGGCGGGACTGGCGCAGGGGTTCCTCGACAAGGAGACGGCGGCAGACCTCGCGCCCTTCGAGCTGACGTGGGATACGATCAAGGCGCGCCTCGCCGTCGAACGTGCGGAGCGCGTGAAGGACGCCGGCGGCATCCCGGACATCCACACCGTGCCGCCGCAACCGCCCGTGTCCGGGCAATTCGCGCCGGATCAACCTGGGCCCCAACCGCCCACGGCGACGCCGCCGATGCCGGAGCCGACGAAATGATGACGGCCCTCTTAGCGGAGGCCTCGCCCGCGTCCCTCGCGAAACAGAAAGCGTTCCGCGACGCGCTTATCGATACCCGGCGCCGGCTGATAAGCGGCTACGAGGTCGAGGCGTTAAAAGAATTGGACGCCGCGCTCCGGGCCGCGAACGAGAACGTCAAGACGCGCATCGCCCGGGCGTATCTGGAGAACGAGGACGACTGGTCGTATGCGAAGCTCCTCGCGACCGGCCGGCTCGAGCAGTTACAGGCGAACATCGACGCGGAGCTGACGTACCTCAACAACAGCGGCCGGGACCTCACGAACCGCTACGCGACCTACGCATTCATCCGCGACGCGGAGAAGACCCACGGTCTCCTCGCGGGGTTGGGTATCGAGATGGCGACGGCGTCGTTGGACATGAACACGGTCAGCTTCTACGTCAACTACCCGGTGGACGGCGTCATCTTCGGCGAACGCTTCGGCGCGATGACGGCCGAGATGCAGCACGAGGCGCGGAAGGCGATAACCTCTGGCCTCGTCGCCGGTGACGGTATCAAGCCCATCACGCGCAGCGTCCTGGCGGTCACGGACCTCAACCGCTCCGCGGCCGAGACCGTCATCCGGACGACGATGATGAACGCGTCGAACCAGGCCCACGCTTACGTCTACGAGAAGGCGGGTATCGACGAGGTCGAGATCGACGCGACGCTGGACGGCGCGACGTGCGCGGCGTGCCTGGCGCGGGACGGCAAGCGGATTCCAGTTAAGGACGCGGCGTCGATTTCGCTCCATCCGTGTTGACGTTGCGTCGGCGTCCCGGTTACGGGATGGCCCGAGGGCGAGCGGCGGGGCAAGGATTACGACGGCTCGAGCCGCGGCGTCTCGACCGTGTTCCCGGCCGACATGACGGGGATGGATTACCTGAAGCAGTTGCCGCCGGATAAGCAGGTCGACGTCCTGGGCGTGACGCGGGTGAACCTGCTGCGCGCCGGCGAGGTGGAGTGGGGCGACCTCTTCACCCGCGGCGGCGAGCTGAAGCTGTTGGACGAGCTCAACGTGAAGGCCGACATCCTGCGAGGGATGGCGCCGTAGAGGAGCGCGTATGCCGTACACCAAACAGAACTACCCGGATTGGCTTAAGGGCGCGCCTGCGGGCGTCATCGACGTGTTCGTCGCCGCGTTTAATAGCGCCTGGGAAGACTACGCCGACGACGCCGACCAGGAGGGCATCTGCCAGCGCATCGCCCGGGCGGCGATAAAGAAGGCCGGGTGGACCCAGGATAAAGACGGGAAGTGGCACGAAAAGGCCGGCGAGGCCGCCCCCGCCATTCGCTTCACCGGCGACGTCCTCCGCGAGAGCGCGATCTGTGAAACCGCGTATTTTGAGGTTGGCGACCTCGAAATCCTCGAGGCTGAGGCGGACGGCTTCAAGCGGATCGTCGCGCCTCTCCTCCGCGTCGGCTTCAGCAAGAACAAAGCCGAGGTCGCGGAGAGCCGTCGCGGCAAACAGTACCCGCGCTACTACGGCGCGGCTGAGCTCGAGCGCGTGGCACCGCTCGTCGAGGGGATGACGATCTACGTCGGGTACGACGAGCACAACGACCCCGTCGACGTCCCGAAGGAACTGGGCGTCTACGAGGGCGCGCGGTTCGACGGCAAGGCGGTCCGCGGCGCCGTCAAGGTATTCCAGGACCAGAACTGGGTCGTGGACCGCCTGCGGTGTTCGAGCCGGGCGTTCGGCGGGCTGAGTATCGAGGG
>Ga0315289_10001004_pt1 | contig 43966 bp, 31 predicted proteins | sample YL17G11_40_MG_FD_203452 | JGI IMG/M metagenome (GOLD analysis project Ga0315289, IMG submission 203452) | Sediment microbial communities from Yellowstone Lake, YNP, Wyoming, USA - YL17G11_40 | ecosystem: Environmental > Aquatic > Freshwater > Lake > Sediment | place: USA: Wyoming | collected... | reverse complement strand
CCGAACCCCAAGGAGCGAGAGGCGCACAGAACAGCCGCGATCCGGCTGCTGGAATCGGTGCGTATGATTGTGCCTGATATTCCGTGCATTCAGTCGTATGCGGACCTCATGCTGGTGAGGATATACATCTCAAAGAAGAAGATGTGGCCGGAGATCATAGCAGCCGGCGAGCACGCTCTTAGGGTACATCCAGGCGCGCCGTTTGAAGACGAGCTGGCCTGCCGGTTGGCCAACGCTTACATACAGACAGGTCGGTATCAGGACGCTCTGGATGTTCTTGGAATCGTGGTCCAGAAGAACACCTATTCCGGCTGGATTTGGCCTGGGATGTCCGCCAGGAGCTGGATACTGCGGGCGCAGGGAAACACGGCAGGCGCTGCTCAAGAGATGATGGCCATAGTCTCGCAAAGCAACTCATCGGACTGGCGGATCAGGGCCGCCAGGGAGACTGCCAAGATCAATATCGAGGCCGGCAACAAGGAGGCAGCTGTCGGCGCCCTGCAGGCAGCGGCGCAGGAGATCAGACAGGATCTGGCGGTTGGCACGCCTCATCTGCTGGAGAATTGGTCCGCCTATGCCACGGAACTTCTTGCGAGCATAGAGTCCAGGATCGCCGAGCTGCAGTCCGAGAAGTAATCTACTTGACGCAATGACAGGGGGTACAAGATGAACAGGCAGACGCTGTTTTTAATTTCTGCCGTGATTTGCCTCACGCTGCTGGTTTGTGGGGCAGCCGGCGCAACTAATCCAAACTGCACGCCCTGCAACCCAGGGAACTGGAACGAGTGTGGGTTTGAGTACGGTGATCTCGAGGTGATCGTAGGCAGGACACAGACAGCAGATATCCACGACCCGGGTCTGGTCGTAACAGCCGAAGCATTTGCGAACATAGAAACCATGTTTTGGCTCAACGGTTATTTCGATGAAGATTGGTGCGATGATCCGGTGCCTAGCTTTGATCCTCTTGAATACGAATGGATATATAATGATCAGCTTCAGGATCAAGATGAGAGGTGGTACCACACATTTGAGGCATGCGGCGAATATATTGTCAAGTGGCGACTGAAAGACTATTATCATAGCCTTAGAGCCAACGACAATGAAGGACTGGGAGAATGGGATCGTCATGGAGAGATTCACGTCAACGTATCCGAGATTGGCATCAATACGGACTCCAACAATGATGGACAGATAAACGAGCAGGATGACCCGATAGAGGAGAACTCCTCTGGGAGGTATATTGAATGGAATGGCGACAACGACAACTCCAATGACACACCGGATAAGGATGAGACTGGGCCTGTGACGGGTGAGAACGACTTGGTCCAGGTAAACCTAGTCCATATCTTAAGTTCGGAGTGGAACGGATGGAGGGTCATTCTCGAGGCCAGCATCGGGGGCTCTTATATAAAGGTTTGGACGACCAGCACTAAAGGCACCGAGATAACGCTTCCACATACTTACGTCATCGGGACGGACGAGATCCCTTCCACCGTCTACGTAGAGGGATACGAGATCGGCGAGGCGATGCTGGATATAGTGCTGAAGAAACCTGCGGGCCAGGGTGAGGATGACAAGTTGAAGGACAAGGTGAAATTTACGGTGAGGGACACGGTGCCTCCGATCTTTACCAACATCCTCGCTGACCCCGCAGTCGCGAAGCTTGACACCTTGGTCACAATAACCTTCACGGCCTCTGAGCCCCTTTCCGGCAATCCGGCTCCGGCAGTGACAGTGAACGGCCATGCTGCGACCTACGACTCCAATAGCGGGTATGAATACACCTACAAGTATACCGTGCTGTCCCCGGTGAACGATCCCGAAGGCGAGGCGGTTGTCGTCATCACCGGAACCGATACTCATAACAACCAGTGTTCGACAACGAACTACACCGCGCTTTGGATCTACTCCGACAGCAACTGCGAATTGGGCAGGTTCATCTACGATAGGAATGGCAACCGCAGAAGCATGTGCGACTCTCGCGGCATCACGTTATATGACTACGATGTCCTTGGGCGGCTGATAAAGGTCATCGAGCCGGACGGCAAATGGATCGCTTACGAGTACGATGGTAATAATAACCGCACGGAGATGACAGTCCATCTGGACGCGAGCACGGAGCACCTGACGCAGTATTCGTATAACGACCGCAGCCTGCTCGAGACTGTGACGGATCAGCTCGAAGGAGAAACAACTTTTAGTTATGAGGATAATGGTCTCCTGGAGCAGGTTAACTATCCCAACGGGACTTACGCGCACTATGAATACAACAGCCGTGGGTGGCTCACTTCTACTGTGAACAAGAAGTCGGGCGGCACGATAATCGCCGGGTTCTATTATACATACGATCCGACCTACTGGGGCAAGAACGGGACCCGAACTCGAGTGGTGGAACAGATACGAAAGCCTAATGGGAACTACATTGACGCCCAGGTGGACTACGAGTATGACGGTCTGTATCAACTCACCCGCGAGCACCGGATTGCCTATGGCGGCGGCGACCCAGGCGTGGCGTATGACTATTACTACACATATGACGCCGCGGGCAACAGAACGAGCAAAAATACAACCGAATACACCTACGACGCGGCGAACAAGATGATCAGCCCCGGCGACTTTGACTACGACGACAAGGGGAATCCGACGCAGAGGGTTCTGGGCGCGAATACCACCTATACCTGGGATTACATGAACCGGATGACGCAGTGGGCATCCACGGGGCAGACCACGATGGATTTCGTGTATAATGGCTACGGAATGCGGGTCGGGAAGACGCCGAGCGGCGGGACCGCCACGAACTTCCTGCTCGACGGAAACGAGATCGTAGAAGAGACCACGGGAAGCAGTGTGACGAGCTACGTGGGCCCCGGGCTCATCAGCAAGATAGCCAGCACGACGCGCACGGTTTTCCATGTGGACGGCATCGGCAGCACCCGCGCTATGACCGACAGCGACCAGGAAGTCACGATGGCCTGTATTTACGATGCGTACGGCAACCTCCTGGCTGAATATCCGGGCTCGAGCGCCCAGAGCTTCGGCTACGCAGGCCAGTTCAGGTACTATGCCGATTCGACGGGGCTGGATTACCTGAAGGCCAGGTACTACGATCCGGGAGTGGGGAGGTTCATCTCGCGCGATCCGATCGGGTACGAAGGTGGGTTGAACTTGTATAGCTATGTAACTAACATACCGACATTAATGGTAGATCCGTTAGGCCTGTGTGGCGGATCATACACGTGTAGCAGTAGTGGAGGAGGCCAGGGAGGGGGCATAGGACCCGTCCTCACGCCGCCATATAAAGAATTTAGGAACCCTCCCCGGCCACATGAAGAACACTTTGAGAACCCTGACGAGCCGCTGCCTGTGACACCAGGGCGGGTGTTGGAGTGTTTTGCCCTATGCCTTCCGGTGGGGGCTGCTGGGGCTACGGTATGCAAAGCTGCTATTCCTTTCGGGCCGGAAGCTGTCATCCTATGTATGGTATTCTTCGGCGGCGGCTCATTTACTGCATGTTTTGTTGGGTGTTTGCACGATCCTTGCTTCATGCCGTTTTATGAGTAGGCTGGAGGCCTGGTGATTATGCGTGTCGTTTTCGCTAACTGAATTCGGGGGCTTAAAAATCCTTATTCGTGTTGTTATACATGTGTAGGGTTCTAATACTATAGGCCTTCACTAGGAGGTGATGTTGGGTTTGAGAATGGCAGCCGTGGTGGGCCTGTTGGCACTCATTGTTCTGCTCACTCCCGCATGGTATGTGTTTGGGTACTTGCCAATGCGTCGTGCGGACCGGTGGCGTGCGGGACGGGGGCTATCCCGCAATATTCAGGGAGGAATCGTTGCCAGTGCTATGCTTTTCTCTCTTGTCTACCTGGTGTGGCTGCAAATCCTTCCAAGTGATGTCTGGCATGGGTTTAATGCGTTGTTTCAGGGGAGCCTTATATCACTTTCAGCCTTGGGCACGTTTGTAACCAGAAAGTTTGTAGATGCGAAGGCAGTAAAGTATCTTGACTACCTAGCGGGAGCGAAGCTACTCGCTGGTCTTGGCCTGTTGAATTCCGGAATTTGCTGGTTTGTGGGGCGCGAAATACCTATAGGATCGGAAGTTGCCTTCTTTGCTATATCAATGCTTGCTCTTGTAGCTACCGAAGTGGTGTTTCTAAAGGCGAATAACTGGGTGTTTATCCCAGACCATCCTAAGTAGAACGCGCAGTCTGGTATCGGTGGCTCAAGCTTGGGGCCTGGATGGTGAGCCTAAACTGTGCAATGTCTCGAAGTTAGTACGGCGCAGGTGCGCTTTGGTGCTAACAGACCTGGATTGGTGTCTGATACCAAAGCGCAATATAGACCAGCGATTGTGGATAGAAAGGAACAAACCGATGAAACTAAGAGTTCTTATTGGTTCACTGGCTTTAGTCTGTTTCGCCGCTTTGTTTATCGGCAGCGCATGGGCTATGGATGAAGCCATCCTTACGCCTACCAACGACAACATCGTGCCGGCGGAGGAGCAGGAGTTCAGCCGGGCGATGAGCGTCTGGTATTCTCATCAGTATGATGATGGGGAGAAGCTGCTTCGGGAGTTTTCAAAGAAGCATCCCGACAGCCGATGGGCGGCGGAGGCTGACCTGCACGTGGGGTGCCAGCTTACGTTTAAGAAGCGCCATGATGAGGCGCGTTCGGTCTTCGAGAAGCTGATAAAGAAGCACCCGGACAACAATATACGCGTCAAGGCAAAGCTGCGGCTGGGAAACATCGCGGAGCGTGAGGCGAAGGTGGACGAGGCCGTCCGGCACTACACCGAGGTGCTGCGTATGAACCCGAGGTGGGATCAGTTCAAGTATGCCAACTACCACGCTCGCAAGCTGATAATGACGAAGGGCAAGCTGCTGGCGCGCATCAACTGCGCTCCCGTCGCGTTGGCTGCCTGTCTCGATGCACTCGGCAAAGCTTCCGAGGCGGAAGCCGCCAGGAATATTAAGCCCACGGAGGATGGCATCTCTCTGGCGGAGCTGCAGGCTCATGCGAAAGCGCTGGGAGTGGACGCGGAGGCTGTGGAAATGCCTTTTGCAGAGCTGGGAAATGCCCCACTGCCGATCATCGCCTATATCGAGCGCAACCACTACGTTGCGGTCCTTGGGATTAACGAAGGAAAAGCACAGGTGGAAGATTCCATTCAGGGCAGGCACGAGGAGTCGCTGGCCGCTCTGGAGCGCGTTTGGGGTGGTGAGGCGCTGGTTTTCGCTCCAGGCGACCTGAAGCCGCTGTCCCTGGCGGCGGCGCTTGAAACCACGGGCGGATGCTGCGGCTATGCGGACGAAGACGAGTGCCAGGGTGATCCCTGTCAGTGTCAGCAGGAGTCAGATGGTCCTAGTTCAGATCCGCCGGAGCGTGGCGGCGGGTGGTGACCGACTTGTCATAGCCTAGCGGGTCTAGGCCGTCCAACCTGGCAGGTCAACATCGTCAATCTGAACATGCTGGTGAGGGATACACCCATCTGGTATAACCCTGGGAAGGGTCCACAAGTAGCATTCACGCTTACGTACAGCAACGAGAACTCGAATACGGGCATCTTCGGGCGCGGCTGGCGCTCCCCGTACGATATGAAGGTCTTCTTTGGTTATCAGTCCTTACAGGTGCACCGCAGCAACGGGCGGATTGAGACTTATGAATGGAATGGGTCTGAGGGAGCCTACGTGCCGAGGTACCTCATGAGAAACTATGGCTACCGTGACACGATTAAGATTCTGACGGCGCAAGAGGCGGAGGCGTTGAATATTCCCGATGGCGCCGGGACTGTAATGCTCAGTCTCAGAAGCGGTGGCAAGTATTTCTTCAAGAAGGCAGGCTCTGGAGCCAACGTCGAGGGCCGCATATACATAATCCAGGACGAGGCGGGCTACAGGGTCACCTGCGAGTACACGAACGGCCGCCTTTCATCCGTAACGGATGCAAGCGGTGGCGTTACGAACGTAGAGACCGAGGGTGAAGGGATCAACGAGCGAGTGACAACCGTCAAGATACCCAAGTATGAGAATGGTCAGTGGGTCCAAAACGACCGGCAGGCTCAGTTCAGCTACACTGATGGCAACCTCACGTCTATCACGGATATGCTCGGTGATGAGTCAACCCTGAGCTATGGCGCTCTGGCGTGGAGCGGCTCCTGGATGGGTTCCGCTTCCACACACCTACATCAAGACGTGACGGTGGATCCGCTTGTTCCGGACAACGGAGGCAATCTTGAGGTTGACTCGACGGACGGCTTCCCCGACTGTGGAAGAATTCAGATCAACTATTCGGAGGAAATGACATATTCCAGCAAGACCGGAACGGAGTTCAAAGACATCAAGCGGGGAACCCCCGCAAGCGCCTATTCAGACGCTTCCGTCGCGCTCGTGCAGTCAGTGACGACGCTGAGCGAGGACATGACAACTTCGTATCCAGCGAACGGCGGGAGCCTCAACGTCGCAAGTACCCACGGTTTCCCCTCCAGTGGCTGGGTTAGCGTTGGCTACTATGAGATAATCGGATATACCGGTAAAACCGCAGCGGCATTTACCGGTATCACTCGTGTGTGGCCTACGTATGATGCTACATCAGGCACATCCGTCTATCTTCTGGACAGTGTCGCATTGACCCCTTACCTGAAGGCGATAGAGACGCCTGCGAAGAAGACGATGTTCACATACGAGTGGTGGACGTTTTTGGGCTATCGCCGAGCGGTAGCCGCGCTGCACGAGGTCTACGAATGCGGCCCGACAGAGGACTATGATTCGGACCCTACGATTCACTATGCCTGGTGTTCAACAGGGTATTATACCAATGTTACGAGGTATCCGAGTTCGGTTACCTCCGGCGCCTCGGGGTGTTTTGGGAAGGACACTCACTGGACCGGCGGGCTGACCAAGACATATGATTCGTTACGGTTTAGCGGCGACGCAACAGGATCCATACAGGATGAGCTTGGGAACACTATTACAAACTATGGCTACAACAGTAATAGAGACAGGACAAGCGTTGAGGATGGCAACGACCATGCGACCGTCTATACATACGACAGCAACCACAATGTGCTGACCATCAAAACCCCCGTGGACACCAATCCAGATCACAACCGTCCCTACAGAACGCACACTTACTACACGGAGGATCAGTACAAGGGGACTGAGCTCTATAATAAGCTTCGCACAGAGTCCGACGCAGCTGGCCGCCTTGTGAAGACCTATACTTACAACTCTGCCGGCCAGATAACTCAGATAGATACTCCTCTCGGCACGCAGGCGGTGTACCACTACACCGATGGCCGCCTCGATTACACCAGGGATGGACGAGATCAGCAAACAAACTATTACTACAACGAAAGCGGAGAAGGCCGGGGCTTCCTCACCTCCGTCCACGATCCCGAGAACAAGGCAACCGAGTATCACTATGATTCCGGGGGCCGCCGCGATAAGGTGACTGACCCCAGCGGCAACGTGATCCGATATGAGTATGACGACCTGGACCGGGTTACGAAGGTCATCCATGGTTCGGGCGAGAACGATCCGTACACGGAGACGAAGTACACATGCTGCCACAAGGCGTGGGTGCAGGACGAGAATGGGAGGCGCGTTTACTACGTCTACGATGCCAAGGGCCGCGCATATAAGGAGATCACCTCGGCCAAGTCCACCACGCTCGCCGCGAGCATAACGCCGACTTCCCCGGCGGACGGCGGCAACCTCGCGGTAGCGAGCGTGACAGACTTCCCGAATAGCGGCAAAGTCGTTGTTCTTGATGAGATCATCTCATACACCGGCAGGAATACGGAGAACAACACTTTCACGAATATCACCCGAGGCGCCGACAGCACGCGGAAGGTATCGGCCGATTCCGGCTATGCGGTGGGACGTGTAGACACGGTGCAGGCCACCTACGGCTACCATGCCACGTATCTGGATTGGAAGGTCTCGCTGACCGACGCGCTTGGTCACACGACGTACTACACGTACTACGATAATGGAAAGCTGAAGACAATCAAGTACCCCGACAATAAGGGAGAGCAGTACACATACGACAACGTCGGTAACCTGACCAAGAAGGAATATGGTTCCTTCTCCGGCGATACGTTTACCCCAAACAACGATCTGACAGTCAACTACGAGTACGATGCGGTGAACCATTTGACCAAGTCGTATCATTAGGCGCGGCGTGATGTTAGTGATCTGGTGGGCCGGAAGTGTTTGGCTTTCGGCCCATCGCCTTATTTACGCTGCTGTCTGGAGTATCTGTCGTCCCTACCGCACACGAGGATTCTACGATGGTTCGAATGCTCCCCGCTAACGCAATCCTTCGTGGAATGATCCTGGCGGCGTTGCTGACAGCCGCTGTTGTCGTTACAGGCGCCGATCGGGCCGTGAAGAATATCCGCATCATCTACACCAACGATACTGTGGGGTATGTGGAACCATGCGGCTGCGGAGGTATGTACCGGGGCGGCCTCTCGCGGAGAGTTACAGCGATCGCCCGACTCGTGAAGGAAAACCCGAACTGCGTCGTTGTGGACAGCGGGAACCTTTCCGACACCGCTGCCAATCTGGAGATCGTAGCCGCCGTTATGTCGGAGATGAAGTACGATGCCGTGGGTATCGGCGAGATGGACCGACGCTATGCGGAGGAATTCTTCAAGTGGACTTCCGAGAAGAAACTCACGGTGCTCGATACGGCGCCATCTACGCAGGCGCACGTTGTCCCTTACCTGGTAAAGCAGGTAGGTGGAGTGAAGGTCGGCGTCGTCTCTTTCGGCGTTGGAAGTACCGCTGAGAACTGGTTTGATGTCCGTAGGAAGTTCTATTCCGCGTATAGGGCTGCGCGTGACGCCTCTGACGTACTGATATTGCTCGACCAGGGAGGAATAGCCACAAAAGACTGGTTGGGAGTGAACGCTGCCAGGCTGGGTGCGCCGGACATAGTCATCGGTGGGATACCGAATAGCGTAATGCCGAAAGAAGAGGTCGTGGGCAGAACGCACATCGTGCCTACGTCCGTCCAGGGGAAGGATATCGGGGTAATTGATGTGAAGATCGCACCTGGGCGCGACATCGAGATGACCGTCCAGAGAGTTGCGATTGACAGGACCATTCCCGAAGGCGAGGCGACCAGTGATAAGATACGGGAGTTCGTGTCGAGGCCTGGGCGGGAATTGAGTATGCCCACTCCGCAGCCGGGGCGTGATTCATCAGGGGGAGACGTGCGCCCCAGCGAGAAGCATTACTATCCACCTGAAATCTGTAAGTCATGTCATACCGCGCAGTACGAGGATTGGCGGAAGACCAAGCACGCGCGGGCCATGAAGGTTCTGGTGGATCGGGACCGAGTGATCCCCGATTGCCTCAGGTGTCATTCGGAAGCATTTCGGCAAACTCAGAAGCCGCCGAATGGTGCGGACGCCGGCGTGGGATGCTTCACCTGCCACATCAACGCACTTCCTCACGGGATGGAAGGTCCCGGCTCGACAGCCGATACCAAGGTCGAGCCTGCCGGCTGCTTGACCTGCCACACGAAGGATCGCAGCCCGGCATACGACGAAAAGGCTTATTTCCCGAAGGTCAGGCATACTGAATCAAGCGGCAAGCCAATCCCTCGTTGATGCACAGCCTATAGACCCGTCCTCAGCATCTACTACGACCCAGACGGTCTACGGAAATACAGTGTACCCACAATACTCCGCTCGGGATTGCTCGACCTCCAAGTGCTGACTGGTGTCAGTACGCCTTCCAAGCCCTCGAAGCTGCCTTGACTGCTTGTCATGGATTGCAGTAAGATAGCGCTGTTCCCCGCCATGAGACAACGCCGGTAATCCAGGAGGCCGATGTGGAGAAGAAGCGCGAGCTGCAGAAGTCCGAGGTTGGGGCGCTTGCGCAGCCCGACCGGGCGACGGAGACGCTGGAGAAGATTCAGACCATCATTGACAACCTCGGCGATAACACTGTGCTGAATGCTCTATCGCGGCTGCTTATGGAAGCTGAGAAGCTCGACGTTGCGACAGGAACATTCGAGATTGGGTCGTTCCTCGCGCTCGGCGGCGACTGGCAGGATGTCGCAAAGATGCGCCTGATCATGGGCGACGAAACCACTCGGCGCACGCGGCAGACGCTGCTTGATAGCCTTGCAAGAGCTACCGACGACAGCATCGAGTCCGTGAAGGAACGCGACGATACGCTGAACGGCCTGGATGCCGTCCGCCAGGCGCTCGACTCAAAGCAGCTTCAAGTTCGTGTCTACCCCAGGGCAAAGTTCCACCCGAAGTGCTATCTGATCCATACCAAGCCTGCGCAACTGGTGGACTGCGCTCTGGTTGGCTCCAGCAACTTCACAGAGCCGGGCCTGACGGTCAACGTAGAGCTTAACCTTCTAACCACGGACCAGCTTCATCTCCGGGCGCTCTGGGAGTGGTACGAGAAGATGTGGAAAGAGGCTGAGGATGCCGCCCCGGAGATGCTGAAGGTCATCGAGCGCCATCTCAGGGCCTACTCCCCATTCGAGGTCTGGGCTAAGGCTTTGTATGAGTACTTTGCCGGCAGGGAAGCGCCGGTGTCAGAGTGGGAGGAGCGGGAGTCAGTCGCCTTCCCGATACTCAGCAGATACCAGCAGGATGCTTATCGGCAGGCGCGGGCGATTGCCGACCGTTGGGGAGGCGCTCTTATCTGTGATGGAGTTGGGCTTGGCAAGACGTATGTCGGCGCGATGCTCTTGGAGTATCACCTGAAGCAGGGCCATCGTACCCTATTGATCGTACCGAAGTCGGCTCGTAGCGTTTGGGAAAGCCAGCGGCGTGACGATCCCATGCAGCTTATCCGGGAAAGATATCGCCGCGCGTTCCGCGAGTCTGTCGTTATCCTGAACCACACCGACTTTGGGCGCGAAGGCACGATATCTCAGGAAGACCTGGAATACTACCGCGATTTCGCCCAGGTCATCATCATAGACGAAGGCCATCATTTCCGCACGCCGGGCGCGCATCGCAGCAAGATGCTGAGGAACCTCCTCGGTCGCGGTTCGGAGAAGCGCGTCTACTTCCTGACCGCGACGCCGATCAACAACAGCCTGCGCGACCTGTATCACCTGATAAACTACATTGCCCGCGACCGGCAGAACTACTTCGCTCCTCTGGGCGTCAGGAACCTCAGCCTGTACTTCACGCAAGCCGAAAAGGAGCTGGAGGAAATGTTGGAAAGGCGCGCGGAAGCCGATATCCAGACGGCGGCGCAGGACGCCGACATACTGCGCAACGACCAGCTTCTGAGGGCGCTTGTCATCCAGCGAAGTCGCGCCTACGTGAAAGAATACGAGAAGTCCAACGGCTCAGCGCCCGTATTCCCAGAGCGCGAGAAGCCCCAGATCATACCTTACTCCTTGAAGAAGGTCTACGCCGGCTTCTTTAGCGACCTGGAGACAGCCTTTGACAAAGATGAGCCGCTGCTCTCGATGGCGGTTTATAACCCGGAGGAGTGTCGTAAAGGCGAAAAGGATAGTCGCCTGCTTAACCGCGACAGGCAGGTAATCGGCTTGATCCGTACCCTATTGCTCAAACGACTGGAGAGCTCCTACAAGGCATTTGAATCAAGCATGGAGGACATGCTGTGCAAGATGGCGGCCTTCGTGAACAAGTACGATCGCGAAGAATGGGAGACCTGGGCGGCGGCTCACCACGCCGAGTGGGAGATCGTTCAACAGCACCAGGCGGAGCGCCGGTTAGACGGCGGTGAGGAAGAAGAGGAAGGCAACGAGCTGGACGATATCAAAGTCCTCGAACTGGACGCCAAGCCGGAGGAATACGAAATGGACAGGCTTGTCGCCAGGGTCTTGGACGATATGACTCTGCTGGCCGACCTGCATTCCAGGGCCTGCCGCTGCCTGTCGCCCCAGACTGACGACAAGCTCCGCAGCCTCGTCGAACGCCTGCGGACCGATCCACTGCTCAAGGACGGCAAGGTCGTGATATTCACGGAGTTCCGCGATACGGCCCGCTACCTCTGGAAGCAGTTGACGGAAGCTCATGGTTTCGTCGGCGTCGAGGAGTTGGATAGCACGCGCGATGTAGATCGGGACAAGGTAATCAAGCGCTTCGCCCCGTATTACAACTGCACGCACGATGAGCTCCCAGCCTATGCCGCCGATCAAATCCGCATCCTGATCAGCACCGACGTGCTTTCCGAAGGCCTGAACCTCCAGGACGCGAACCTGGTTGTCAACTACGACCTGCACTGGAATCCTGTGCGCCTGATGCAGCGGATCGGACGCGTTGATCGGCGACTGAATCCGCAGGTGGAAATGCAGTTAGGCCGATGGGGCGATCAGCCTCCGAAGGTATATGTCTACAATTTCCTTCCTCCCGATGAACTGAACGAGCTGCTCCGACTGTTCCAGCGCGTCACCGGCAAGCTGCTGCGGATCAGCAAGACTTTGGGCATCGAGGCGCCGCTGCTCACGCCGGAGGACGATTTCGAGGCGCTACGGCTGCTGAATGAGAGATACGAGGGGCAAAAGAGCGCCGAAGAGCAACTGCGGGTCGAGCAGAGCAAACTTAGGGAGCAGCATCCGGAGCTATGGCAGGAGTTGGAAAGCCTCCCGAAGCGGCTTTTCAGCGGCAAGCGCGCCTCGGCGGACGGGACGCGCGGGCTATTCTGCTGCTACCGGTATCCGGCTCTTCAGGAGGGCCAGCAGGGAGAGGTTCGCTGGTACTTCCGCGCCGCCGAGTCCGGCGAGATATGGGAGAGCGACCGCCTGAATGACATCGCAGACGCGATCCGCTCCACTCCCGAAACGCACCGGGTCACGAGCGCCTCCGCCGAGCTTCTCAAGGAATGGCGGCTCGATATCGAGCGCGACCGCATTCAGAAGCACATGCGCGACCTCCAGGCCCCTATGGGCACAAAGGCCACCCTCGTCTGCTGGATGGAGGTTTGCTGAGATGGGCCTGGAAGACGCGGTGCGCAGAGTCCGGGACCTGGATTCGCTGTTCGCGCTGCTGCGGGATGAACTCGATTGGCTGCTCGGAGAGCCTGCCGCTATCGAAGATTCCACTTTCGCGTGGACTGCGGAGGATCTGCGCATCAGCAACCCGGAAGCCGCGCGTCTTAACGGCGTCGTTGTGCGGCAGCTTCGACCCTTCAGCCAAAGCCAGCCCTGGGGCATCTTCCTGGTTGAGTTTGCCACCGACCGGCTATATCAAACCGCCCTGCGCGCTGTGCTGCGCAAGCTCGTCCCGAAGCGCAGAGGCGATCCGAGCCTTCCGTCCTGGCAGCACGATAATCTCCTCTTCATCTGCACGACCGGCGGCTGCGACTCGTTTACGTTCGCCCACTTCAGCGGCGAGGAGGCCAACCGTGCCGTCCTCACCACGTTCGGTTGGGAGCAGGAAAGCACTCACATCCGAACGCTGTGCGAGTTCAATCTGGACCGCCTGAGGTTGCCGCATGACCTGAGCGACGCCGACTCGTGGCTTCGGCAGTGGCGCTCCGCCTTCGACGTAGACAGGGTCAGCCGCGCATTCTACGAAGACTACAAACAGGTCTTCAACGGCCTGCAAGCGGAGCTTAGAGGGCAAACACAGGATGCCGAGTGGGCGCATAGGTATGCGCTTCAATTCCTCAACCGTCTGGTCTTTCTGTGCTTCGTGCAGCGCAAGCGATGGCTTGGCAACGACGTGCGTTTCGTCCCCAACCTGTGGGGCCGTTACAAGGCCTGCGCCGAACCTGCGGATTCGTTCTTCGACAGATGGCTTTCCGTTCTATTCTTCGAGGCCTTCAACAATGAGTTCCAGGCGGGTAGGGCTGATCGGCAACATCTCCCGGGTGACGTTAGAGACGCACTGGCAAAGGCCCCATTCCTGAACGGCGGCCTCTTCACGCGCAACGGGCTGGATGACGCACACAGCTTCACCATTCCTGACACGCTGTTCGAAATGTTGTTCGACCGCTTCAACGGTACAGCTCCCGGATTCCTTGAGCGTTACAACTTTACGATCTCGGAGGACACTCCTCTCGACCAGGAAGTGGCTGTGAATCCGGAGATGCTCGGTAAGGTGTACGAAAGCCTGGTGAACGTCAGCTCAGAGGGTCTGGAGGAAGAGGACCGCCGAGGTACGGCCGGCATATTCTACACTCCCCGGATTGAGATAGACCTGATGTGCAGGCTGGCCGTCGTAGATTGGCTCACCAATCATCTGGGGCAGGAAGTCAAGCCGCTCCTATACTGTGCTGTTTTCGCGTATACGTCGGAGGAGAAGGAAACTGCAGATGAAGCGCTCGCTCAGCAAAACCTTTGGGACAAGCTTAACGAGCTTCTGCGAGAAATCACCGTCCTGGATCCAGCCTGTGGATCGGGTTCATTCCTGGTTGGAATGCTCCTGGTGCTTGACGATTTGCAAGCGAGGGCAAACCGGCAACTCGGCGAAGACGAGAATTCGTACGATCGCAGAAAGCGCATAATCGGACGCAGCCTGTACGGCGTGGACTGCATGGAATGGGCCGTCCACATGGCCGAACTGCGCCTCTGGCTCCAACTGGTGATAGAAACGCACCTTGAATGGTATCAGATGAAACACCGGCCGCTACTCCCGAATCTAACTTTCAAAATACGGCCGGGCGACAGTCTGGTGCAGGAAATCGCAGGAGTCAACCTCTCTCTCCATTGCAAGCATCTCGATATCCCAAGCCAACTCAAGGGCCGCCTCACCAGGCTAAAGGCGGAGAAGATGAGGTTCTATCGAAATGAAGACCGAACAGTTTTCCGCACCGAAGATGCGTTAAAGAATGAGGAGGTTCGGCTATTTAGCGACATCCTTGCCGCTAAGGAAGATCAGCTTGTAGGCCGTATTTCCAGACTGAACGCGAAGTTGGCCGCGACACAGAGAAATCTCGCCGGCGAGGACATGCATGCGGTTACCGGCGCAGAACGGAAGCAGGCAGAGGGCGAGATGGAAGACCTTACTACCGAGTTGGAGCAGATACACTCAGCACGGCAGGCAATCCGCCAGGCCGGGGGCAGTCCCCTCTTCGTATGGGACATAGCCTTCGTTGAAATCTTCGAGAGCGATAATGCAGGATTCGACATAGTTGTTGGGAATCCTCCATATGTCCGCCAGGAGAAGATCAAGGATCCGCTGCACCCGGGAGAAGACAAGGCCTTATACAAAGCTAAGCTCCAGCGGTCCGTCTATTCGGCGTACCCAAGCTATTTCGGGTACAAGCCGCAGAAGGACACAGATGCGAGGAATCCTTCAAGGGCAGCTGGCAAGCACATAGATGGCAAGGCCGACCTCTACATCTACTTCTACCTCCACGGCCTCAGCTTGCTTAACGAGAAGGGCAGTTTCTGCTTCATCACTTCCAACTCATGGCTCGACGTCGGCTACGGCGCAGAGCTTCAAGAGTTCCTGCTGAGGCAGAGCCATGTCAAACTGATCCTCGATAATCAGGTAAAGCGCAGCTTTGCAACCGCAGACGTGAACACGATAATCGCCCTTTTGGCCGCGCCGAGCGAGAAAGAGGACCGGGGGCTGACGCAGACCGCCCGGTTCGCAATGTTCAAGGTGCCGTTTGAGAACATCCTGTCGCCGGTCATATTCGAGGAGATTGAAGAGGCAACGGGCAGGCTGAGCCGTCCGGAGTTCACGGTGATGCCAATGCCGCAAAAACAGCTTATCGAGGAAGGCATGGCGAGTCCGGAGGACGAGTATGCGCCCGCCCGGAAGCCCACCGTGTATGTCGGCAATAAATGGGGTGGAAAATACTTGCGCGCGCCGGACATCTACTGGACCATCCTGGAGAAGGGAAGAAACAAGTTTGTCAGACTAGGCGATATCGCTGAGGTTCGCCGCGGCTTCACGACAGGTGCGAATGATTTCTTCTGCGTCCGGGTGCTCGAAGAGACTGGCGGCATCGCTCGGATTCGTTGTGACGACGGCAGCGAGCATCTGATCGAAGCAGAGTACGTTCAGGAACTGGTTCTTGTGAAAGCAAAAGAGATTGTTCGGCCCTTGGTTCGGCCTGAGGACCTGACCTACCGGCTGGTCAGACTGGATGAAAAGGCAGCGAGACACAGACACGCGGGCGAGTATATCAAGTGGGGCGAGTCGAAAGGCTTCCATGCTAGACCAACAACACGCTCTAGGTCACTATGGTACAAGTTGGATGATCGAAAGCCAGCACAGATTCTCATACCCATCGGTCATAAACGTCGCCCTGTAGTAGGTTTGTGTAAGGGGCTGTACGCCAGTGACAATCTGGTAGAGGTTACTTTGGGCGATGCGGCTTGGGGCCACACCGTTGCCGGCAGCGTCCTATCAACCTTTACATTGCTTGTCTACGAGATCACAGGCAGGGCGAACTTTGGCCAAGGATTACTGAAGACACAAACGTACGAGGTCGCAGATATCCCTGCTCTTGACCCACGCATACCAGCTGTTCGATCCATGTTGGAGCCAACGTTCCGCAATGTCGCCACGCGGCCTCCCTTAATGGTGTATGACGAGGTCCGCCGACCCGATCGTCAGGCCCTAGACGATGCACTTCTTCGGTCCATCGGCTTCGATGATCAACAGGAGCGCGTACGATTGGTCGCCGAGCTTCAAGATATAACCTGCCGTATAGTCTGGAGCCGAATGGCGAAGAGCGGCAACAGCCGTGAGTCCCGTACGAGCTACGACGAATGGCTTGCTACCGGGAAGCCGTTTGGCAACGTGGGCGAAGATGCTGACTGATAAGGCAGGACGGCGCAGGAGGAGTTCGCCAGCCGCGCCCGAAACGCGCCGTTGAAGCTCTTCGTCGAGGCCCGCGAGGAAACCGCCTCCCTGACGGAGCAGATCGAGAAGATCGAGCAGGAAATAGACGAGCGGGTGGCGGGGCTTTATGGGCTTTGATACTGAACAGTCTGCCCTCGGAGGATCACCGAGCATGCGAAAATATGAAAAAAGCACAAACAACAATTGCTGCTTCCAGGACAGATGTAAACGGCTAGAGAACGATACCCAGTGGTTTGCAGAGAAGATTAACAAAGGCTCTCCACCCAAGTCGGTTCAAGTGCTCTTTCTGGACAGAAATAGCGACATGATAGTCGTTGCTCCTCATGGCGGCAAGATTGAACCCGGAACCGAAGAGATCGCCGGGATGGTGGCCCACGAGCTCGGCTGTAGTTGTTACTGCTTTTGCAGCGGGCACAGGAAAGAGGAGCGTAAGGATCCGGGTGGGGAGGATGGACATCATATCGACAGCACAGAGATCAAAGCGCGACACCTGCAGGCTTTGGTTAAAGGATCCGACATAGCCATCTCAATCCACGGGTTGAGCAATAGCAAGTCAGACCGCATCGAAGTTGGGGGAACGAACCAGGGCCTGCTGCAGAAGATCGTTAATGCTCTGAACAAACAAAAGTGTCCAGCCCAACTAGCGACGAACGGAAGTGTAGAGGGCACCTCTGCGAAAAATTTCATCAATCGATACAAGAACCGCGGCGTCCAGCTCGAGATACCCTTGAGGCCCTACCGAGTGCATTGCGCTGGTGAAGAACGCAGGCGATTGGCGGAGGCCGTCGCTTCTGTCCTTAGAGATGAACTGCAGGCACTCAATCAGCAGGGCTCTCCTTGAGCGCCAGTCCAGCCTCAGACGAACCATGGACTCGCATACGGCCCAAGAGTTGAGCCAATGATTGCAATGGATAGGTGCGGAAGCCGGCATCAACATCACGAAAGATGCCTCTTCGACCTCACGGCTGGGTTGCGGCTCGCAGTTGATGATTATCTATCGGGAAATGGACGAGCCACGGACATCCGCGAGACGGCCCAGCAGGCGGCAGAAGAAGTCCTTGCATCACTTGCGGGGGATGACTCTGTCACGCTGTTTGAAAGCGGTGAAGCAGAATTCCCGGCAGGGCGCCGGAGGCGTCCAAAGGACAAATCGATGCTGAGGTGTAGCCATGAATGACATGTGGCTGGGGAACGAGCCCAGCGAAATCGAGGACGATCCAATTGGTTGGTTTGTAGCACATAAGGTATGCCCGGTCTGCCGGAGTCAGGCGACTGTCAAGTTGGACAAGATCGGGCCGGGTTACGTTATCAGCCTGTGCAGCGACTGTGGTCGTTTCATCATTACGGAAGAGTGCTGTGAAGAATTGCAGAAAGACCGCACAGGCCTTCTGCATGAGAAAGCAAAGCGCTGGCTACGTGAGACCGGACGGCATAATGAGCTACGAATGCTCAGCTCAGATCCTGGACGAGTGAACGATCCTGAGATCACGGAATATATGGACCTGATTGCGCTCCGTGGCATGTACGAAAGCTCGGGCAGCAAAGAGGAATACGATGACACGTTGGCCAAGCTGGAACAGTATGATAGAGCAGGCAAAGGGCGTTTCTTGCTGTACGAGGTGCTGCACTGCTTCCCAAGCGTCATATATGACGAAGCGCTCGTAATGCTCGATCGGATGGAACACAATGGGCACATTCGTAGGGTGAAAGCGCTAGACGACACCTTCTTTGTGACCCAACAAGGTAGAGCATACCTTCGACAGCTGAAGCAGAACAACGAGAATGGACAACTACTGGCCGTGCCTGACCAGGTGACACCCCCTGTTGCCTCGGCCTTTGAGCATTCTCATGACTACCGCTCTGTCACAGCAAAGGGCAAGAGCTTTGTGTTGACTAAGATGCAGGCAGAGATCGTTCGGATTCTTGACGAAGCTCGCAGTTCGGGACACCCCGACGTTTCCTGGGCCGAGATAGCGTCACAAATGTCCGCTCCGCCTACACGCATAAGTGACGTCTTCCGCCATAATGACCCGCGCTCCTGCCTGGTCAAGCGAACAGGTAGAGACACCTACCGCTTGAATCTGTAGAAGCAGCATCCCTTGTCCATCAGATCCTACGCCCCAATTACGCCCGAAATACGCCCTCATTACGACCAAAGCCGACCGCCCTTCCGCTAGGATAGAACGTGTAGCTGGTCCGGCGAGCGCAGACAGGCATTCCCCCGAAGCTTCGAGGGCTATGCAAGTGCGAGAGAGACTCAGCCGGGCCTGCCTCTCGGGGCTTTTCTATTCTGGCGCGATAAGGTGAGGCGTTCGGAGTGGCGGACAGGCAGCGCAAGAAAGTGAACATCAGGCGCACGGCGTCAGCGGAGCCGATGTCGGACTGCGATATGCAGACGGCGGAAGCGATTCTAGCAAAGCTGGTCGCCCGCGCATATACCGCCGATCACCCCGAACTTTTCGGCCCACACCTTGCCCGCGCGATTGGAGGCTCGGCGAATGAAAAACGATGAGCAAGTATTGTTGCCCCAGCATCAACGCCTGATAGATGAATCAGGGATATCTAAGGAGGTAGCAAACACCAGAGGATACTGGTCTGTGATTAACAAGGGCGAGGTTCGGCGGCTTGGATTTGCGGACCGGCAGTGCCGTGTTCCTGCCCTGGTGATACCGGTTTGGGGTGTTGATGGTAAGGTCCATCGCCATCAGGTAAGGCCCGACAGCCCAAGGAAGGATGGCAAAGGCAAGGAAGTGAAGTATGAAACCCCTGCCAAGAGTCGAATGGCGCTCGATGTCCATCTTTCAATTCGCAAGAAGATTGGAAATCCAAAGATACCGCTTTTCATAACGGAGGGAGTTCGGAAGGCAGACGCTGCCATCAGCCGAGGATTGTGCTGTATAGCCCTTCTCGGAGTCTGGAACTGGCGAGGTACCAATGCGGATGGTGGGAAGGTTGCTCTTCCTGATTGGGAAGCGATAGCACTTGAGGGCAGGCTCATCTTCATCGCCTTTGATAGCGATGTAATGCGAAAGGCTGAAGTCCAGAAAGCTACGATGAGGCTGAAAGCCTTCCTGGAATATCGAGGCGCGAAGGTACAACTAATCCATCTGCCTCCAGGAGAAGGCGGGGCGAAGAACGGGCTGGATGATTATCTAGCAGCAGGGCATTCCGTCGAGGAGTTGCTTGCGCTGGTTCAGCGCGTGCCTAACGTCGAGGCCAATGCAGAAGTACATGCTCGAAGATACAGTTCCAGGCAGGAATCCTGTCGGAAAGGACCTGAAAAGAAAGACTTGCCATGCATTATCGTCAATGGACGACCTTTCCGTGATGTGGTTGATGAGTCTCTGACCGCGTTGACGGCGCAGAATGACCCACCTACGCTGTTTATGAGAAGCGGCCAGTTGGTGTCTATTGTTAGTAATGAAAATGAGTGTCCGCAGATCAGAAACGTGACTGAGGACTTGCTGAGAGACAAGCTCAGCAGATCAGCGGATTTTGTGCGGGAGATCCAGAAAGCACAGGGAATAGCTTTTGCTCACTTGACGCCGCCAATGGATGTGACCCGTGTGATTCTATCCCGAGGGGAGTGGGACATTCCTCCGCTAATCGGGATAGTTGAGTCCCCTACTATCAGACCGGACGGTTCCATCATCGCAGTCTTAGGCTATGATCCGATTACGAAGTTGTTTTACAGACCATCGAGAAGCTTGACAATGCCGGCCATTCCAGATCATCCTACGGACGTAGAGGTTAGGGCTGCCGTCGAAGTACTCATGGAGCCTATCTGTGACTTTCCATTCAGGTCGGAAGCCGACCGCGCTAATGCCCTAGCATTCATGATCACTCCCATCGTCAGGCCTATCATCCAAGGCTGTGTGCCGATGGCGCTGATTGACAGCCCCACCGCTGGAACGGGAAAGAGTCTTCTAGCTAAGCTTTGCTCAGTTATTGCCACTGGTCGCCCTCCAGACATGCTCGGTCCTCCGCTTGAGGATCAGGAAGTGCGGAAACAGATAACGGCAGCCTTGTTGGTTTCCAGGAATCTGATCGTATTCGACAACTGCACACACCCTCTGGGATTTCCGAATCTTGCTCGTGCACTGACGTCTGACCCCTGGAGTGATCGTTTGCTCGGGCAGTCAAAAGATGTGTCTATTCCGCAGCTGGCTACGTGGGCTTCAACAGGCAACAATCTGAAGGTGCGAGGGGACTTACCTAGACGGGTCTATCGGATTCGCATTGATAGTTCACAAGAACGACCCTGGGAGCGACAGAGTTTTACTCATCCTAACTTGCTAGAGTGGGCAAAGGAAAACAGAGGCCGAGTAATCGCTGCCGTTTTGACGCTGGCCAGGAGATGGTTTGCGTTGGGCGAGCCCAAGCCAAAGGAGAAGTCTCTTGGGAGCTTTGAGAGCTGGACCGAGAGGATTGGCGGCATCTTAGAGGCAGCCGGCATCAAGGGATTCCTGGCAAACCAGGAAGAGCTCTACGAGGAGTTGGACATCGATAAACCGCAGTGGAATGCCTTCATCTTGCTGTGGCACGAGCAGCTGGGGGAGGAGCCGATTACCGTCAATCAGTTTGTGTTGAGACTTCCGTCTTACCCTGACCTGATCGAATCCTTGCCGGATGAGATTTCCGAGCACTGGCAGGAAGAGAAGAAGCGTGGAGGGTTCGCTCGCCGCCTAGGACAAGCCCTCGGGAAACGGGAGGGCCAGATCTTCGGCGGCCTCCGCCTATCCCGTGCCGGTAAAGATAGTCACACGAAGACCTGCCAATGGAGAGTTTGCGGAGATGCGGGGACCAGCGGTGATTCTTTTCCCTACCTAGGCGCGACCCAGGAAGAAGACAACCGTAGTCAAGATGAATTAGAAACTAAGGAAGGGGAAACAGTACCCGCAGAACACCGCATACCCGCAATGCCAGACACGCCGTGCCCTAACTGCGGCATGAAGGATTGGTATTACCAAGACTGCGCCAACAATGGCCAGGGAGGATGGGTGTGTAGAGCTTGTAGGCAAGCCCTGAAAACCCAAGACGGGAACAAGGTTTAGCTTGATAGCTAGGAAGGATGACATGTTTTCAAGCGCACGTGTTAGGAATGTTAAGGTTTTGAGAGGCATGCTGCATTATTCAAGATTGATCGGAGGTGATACCGGTGGCTAACAGGATACTGGCGATGGCAGCAAAGAACGCACGGGAGAAGATCGTCATAGCGGAAACGAAGTATGAGGGCCATGACCTGATTGATGTTCGGGTGCATTACCTGGACGAATCGGACGAACTCAAGCCGACTCGGAAGGGGATAGCAATGCAGAGGGATTCGTTCCCCGAGTTTGCGGAAGCGATCCAGGAAGTCTCCGAGAAGCTGGAACAAGGGCAGCCAGAAGGATAAGGAAGCTTGTTAGATGAAGAATCCCATTGCATGCAAATCTGAGCTCACATGTCCGCCTCGGGAAAAAGTGCTTGACAGCATTATGGCATAGTGATATACTGTCAGGCAGGAGGTGGTTGGAATGGTTAGACTGACGATCAGAATACCAGACGAGCTGCATGAGAAGCTTCGATGGCTTTCCTACAGGGAACGCAGGAGTCAGCAGATTCTCCTGCAGGAGATACTTGAGAAGGCGCTTGCGGACGTAAAGCTGCCGGAGGAGGAGGAGAAGAGATGAGCAGCCTACTGGAAGATGTACTGACAAACAATAAGGCCACTTCTCCCTCGACCGTAGATGAGCGTATAAAGGCCTTTGCCTGGGCACGGGTTTCGACCGACATGCAGGAGGAGAAGGGGCTCTCTATCCCTGAGCAACTTCGGGAGATTCGCGCGTACGCCGAGAAGAACGATATCGAGATAATGGGGGAGTTCCACGAGGCCGCGAGCGCCTTTCAGAAGAAGGTCAGGCGCGTGGAGTTCGAGCGCATGCTGGAGATGGCGAAATCCAGCAAGGATGTATCCGCGATCCTGGTACATGACTTCTCCCGGTTCTCACGGGACAGCCTGGACGCCAAGATGCTGGTTCGGAGCCTGAGAGATGCCGGTGTTCGTGTGATCTCCCTGAACGACCCGGAGATTGATCCGGAGTCGGTGGCTGGCGTTTACATGGAAGCGATCACCTTCGCCAAGAATGAGGCCTACAGCCGTGAGGTGGCCTTTCACACGAAGAAGGGCTGCCGGGCGAACGTCCAGACGCGGGATACTGAAACCGGCTGGTGCTACAAGAACGGCGGGCAGCCTCTGTGGGGTTACCGCTCGGAGAGACTGCAGAGAGGCGAGTTGAAGAAAGGGCGTCCGCTCATTAAGAGCATCTGGGTGCCCGACGACAGAATTATCGGAGGGAAACCGGTTCACGAGTGGGCCAGGTATTGCCTGGTGGAGCTTGCGGCGAAGGGCGCGACTTTGGATGAACTGAGGGACTTCTGTAATCGGAAGGGAATCCCGGCTCCGAGGCAGCAATATTGGGGACATACGACTTGGAACAGCCTTGTGCACCCTCATTGTCTGCTTGAATATGCAGGCTATGGTGTGTGGAACGTGAGAGGTAAGAACCAGCGGTACAACCCGCCATCGGATTGGGTGATCGTGGAGAACGCGCACGAGGCGCTGATCACAGAAGAAGAAGCAAAGCTGATCATGGCGGCGCGAAAAGGCAACAAGCAGAAGTGCTTCGATAAAGGATATGGCAGGAGCAAGACCTCATCGTATCTGCTCAGCGGCGGGTTGTTCGTGTGTGGGAGATGTGGAAGCAATCTGCTTGGGATGCGCAAGACCGCGAACGCCAGCTATTACATCTGCGGAAGCCAGCCTCACCGACGAGGAATGGGTTGCGGGTCGGCGGTATATGTACCGCAGGCGGAGATCGAGGCTGAAGTGACGGCGGGACTTACCAGCTTGCTGGATGTATGTGCCGATGCCAACGGGTTCACACGAAAGGTGAACGAGGAGCTTCGTCGGATATGGCAGGATTCGACGGGCTACGATCCCGCGATACCGCACAAGCTCAGAGACATAGACGCGAAGATCGCCAACATACGCAAGGCGGTGGAGGACGGTCTTCCTGATGGAGAGTGGGCGTATTCGAGGATGAGGGAACTCATGGTAGAGAGAGATGCCTTGTCTCAGCAGGTGACGGTAACCGGGGAGGCGCCTCAGATCGACGTGAAGACTGCTATGGCGTACCGGGTACAGGCTGACAAGATAATGATGGCGGGGACTTACGCGGAGAAGAAGCGGCTGATCAGGTCGTGTGTGGATAAAATCACAATGGCTCCGGACACCCTCGAAGTTGAAATCAACTACAAGTTGCCCGAAGCCATTGGTGCATTAAGTGGGAGCGGGGGTTGGATTTGAACCAACGACCTTCGGGTTATGAGCCCGACGAGCTACCGGACTGCTCCACCCCGCAGTGTCATTGCCAATTATAGCATATGAGAGAACCTTTGTAAAGGGTTGCTGTTCCTGTTTTTGCCTTAGCGGTTCTCTAAGATTTATATTCTCACAGATGCTCCGCCGCCTCGCTAGTGCCCATACAACTTGTATGACCTAGAATCCCCAGGAATAAATTCCTGGGCTACCTTCGAGCAAAACCCTCCGGGTTACAGTCCTTCCAGTCCGGCAGGACTTTGCCCACGTGTAGCCCAGGTGTTTTTAACCCTGGGCCGGAGTGCGGCGTATTAAGTTGCAAAGGCACTAGCTTATTTGCCTAACAATACGAAACAGGAAGCATTTCTTCAAGGTTTACACGCGAAAAGGCTTGGGCGACTTGGAACTGGTCCCGGCGAAATCGCGTATTGAATTGAGGAAAGGCGTATGGCTTGGCTGGTCGTATACATACACCGGGACGCATACTGGCGCAGATGCTTGCTTTGTCCCTTGACACTGCCCGGCTGCTTCGGTATACTCAGCTAAGCGCTAGATGATAGAAGGGGCACTCCCTGCTGGAAGTGGCCGACTTCTAAAAACTAGCCACTAGCTGCTATCAACCTGTTGGTCTGGAGGTGCCCGCATGGCGATTGCCGTGAAGACGGAAGGTCTGACGAAGACTTACCGACTTCTGATGCATAAGGAACCCGTAAGTGCGGTCTCCGATCTCGACCTGGAAGTCTGCGAAGGCGAGATTTTTGGTTTTCTGGGGCCGAACGGTGCGGGTAAGACGACCACCATCAAGATCCTGCTGGGGCTGACATACCCTACCTCGGGAAAGGCGTGGCTTCTCGGAAAGCCCATAGGCGATATATCGGTCAAGAGAGAGATAAGCTACCTTCCTGAAAGCCCGTACTTCTACGAATATATGTCAGGCGCCGAACTGCTCGATTTCTATGCGCGGCTCTTCGGCCTGGACGGCCGCTCCCGGAAGCAGAAGGTGGAGGATCTCCTGAAAACCGTGGGGCTGTATGCAGATCGCCACAAGCCTTTGAGTCAATACTCCAAGGGCATGCTTCAGAGGATCGGTCTCGCTCAGGCTTTGATAAACGGCCCTAAGCTCCTGCTTTTCGACGAGCCGACGTCCGGGCTTGATCCTATAGCGCATTCGGAAATCCGCGATCTCATTCTCCGCCTCCGCGATGAGGGTAGGACGGTCTTTCTCAGCTCCCACCAGCTCTCCGACGTCGAAATGGTGTGCGACCGGGTGGCTATTCTGAATCGGGGCAAACTTCTCAAGGTGGGGAAGCTTGACGAACTGCTCCATGGCGGCTCCGTCGAGATCAAGGCCGCTGGGGTACCTGCGGCAGCCGTTGAGAAGTTGAGAGGCGTTGCCGGATACGTGGAGATGGAGAATGGTTCCGTCACAGCTTCTATGGACGAGGGCGGGGCCGTCAACCAAGCCATAGACATCATCCGGGCAGCGAAGGGGCAGATATTGACAGTCGCCCCCAAGCGGCGGACATTGGAAGACCTCTTCATGGAGATCATCAGGGAGGAGAACAAGTGACAACTCTTGTGATCGCAAAGAGCACCTTTGGCGAGGCCCTGCGGAAGAAAATAGTCTGGATATTTCTGCTCGTAGCCTTGGGGATGATTATCACCTCCGTCTCTTTTGCATCCTTCACGATGAGGGAGGAGCTGACTATCATCAAAAGCTTCGGCCTCGGCATCATCGCGGTCGTAGGTATGTTCGTAGCCATCATTCTGGGGATCAATCTGGTGCCGGCGGAGATAGAGCGGCGGACGATCTACACCATTCTGTCCAAGCCTGTTCGCCGCCACGAGTTCCTCCTGGGCAAGTTCTTCGGCTCGTTGATGACGATATTCCTCAGCCTGGCGTTTATGGCGGTAGTCTTTATGGTGACTGTGACCTTCAGGAACCATTGGCGCCCCGATTTTGCGCTTCTGAAGGGTGTTCTGATGATCTTCTTTCAGTTAGCGCTGCTCAGTTCGGTGGCTATGGTCTTTTCCGTCTTCGCAACGCCGGTGGTGAACTTCTTTCTCACGTCGGCGATCTACATCATCGGCAGCCTGTCCGAAGTCACGATGGCGCTGAGCCAGAGCAAAGAGATCAGCCCCATCATGAAGGGCTTCTACTGGCTGCTGCACTACCTGGTGCCGAATTTCGCCAATTTCTTCACCCAGAATCCGCTAATCCACCCGGATGTAGTGATCCAGAACGAGACCACTTACTACCTGAAAGCCATTACGTATGCAATCATTTACTCCTGCGCTCTATTAATTGTTGCTATCTTGAAGTTTGAGCGGCGAGACATGTGAGGTTTAGCGGTGAGGCGGAGTACGAGAGTCATATTGTTCATAATCCTTCTGGCGCTGATACCCGCGATCATCAAGCTCCAGGCGATGATAGACCCACAGCGGCGCCAATTCCAACCTGGGCCGGGCGTCGCGTCGGTCATGACGGAGGTTGGCAACAACCCAATCATTCTGCCAAGCCAGTTCGTGACCCTGGCTGTGGCTGGTTTTCGCGAAGTGGCCGCGGGTCTGCTGTGGGTCCGCGTCAACGATTTCTTCCACAGCGGCAACTACGAGGCGATCATTCCGCTTACCCGCATCATCACGTGGCTGGATCCTCATCAGATAGATGTCTACTGCACTGGCGCCTGGCATCTGGCCTATAACTTCGTGGACTCCGGCCAGCGGGCTGACCGGCGTTACCTGGCGCCGGCCATGAAGTTCCTTGAGGAAGGCGTGTGCAACAACCCAGGTGTGTGGGACCCCGAATTCGACCTTGGCTTTGTTCTCTACAATTTTAAGGCCCAGGACTTTCCTGAGGCGCGCTATTGGATAACCAGAGCATGGCATGAAAAAGGCGCTATGAATCACGTTCACCGCCAGATAGCCCACATGTACGAAAAGGAAGGACGGATCGAGGATTGCCTGAGGGAGTGGAGGTCGTGTATCAGGGAGGCGAAGGCAGTTCTGAAGAAGAATCCGAAGGATGGCAGCGCGCTGAACCACCTGGGAGTGTCGCAGATGAACCTGGACCTGATACTCATGCGCCAGGTATTGCGCGAGGACGTCGGAAAACATCCGAGGGATGTCAACTTTGAGGTTACCTTCCGGCGGCTGGGGCCGCGGGTATTTGTGGTGAGCGGCAGGGCGAATCTCCCCGATTTCGCCCGAATTGATGTCACTCTGTTTGATGAAGATTACAAAGAGCCGGACCTGAAGCATTTCTCCTGGGACGTTGATCCGAACGTCACAGCACTCGTGGAGATAGGACTTCACGGAATTGTTGTGGAGAACGGCAAGTTCCAGCGCAAATACGATCTGAGCAAGGATGTGAAGCAATATCCGTTCAAGAAAGAGCGATATGTGCTAACTTTCACGTTTAATCCGCGGACAGCCGCCGATTTCGTGCAAGATGTCACCGGATGGAACGGCGAGGGGATTACGGATAAGAAATATTTGGATACATCCGTTCCGGGCCTCCGCGGAATACGGAAAGTCGTTTACCTGGATCGAAAAGATATCATCTAGCAGGCTGGCATTATCCCGCGCTACCTGGTATAATAGTAGCGTCCGTTTTTGAGCGGATTTGATCGTGCTAGACGGGGAACTAGCGGTGCCCTGTACCCGCAATCCGCTATAGCGGGGTCGAATTCCTGCTCGAGGTCTGGTTTCTTGAGGTTCGGCCATCGCAAGCGGCGTTGATAGCCGGGCCCTACGCAACGGCCGGCCTGCAAACCCCGTCAGGTCCGGGAGGAAGCAGCGGTAAGCAGGTATGCCCGTGTGCCGTATGGTTTCCTGGCTGGAGTTGGCTGCGAGCGGTATCACTTGGGAATCCTTATCGACAGCAGGTGCACGATCAACTTTCTTACTTAGCGCAGGCTTCAGTGCCGGGGTGCGTGACGGGAGTAGTTTCCCCAACGGGCCTAACCTAACAGCCGATCAGCAGTATCCGGATCCATCCAGATACTGCTTTTTCGTGCAAACCCCGCCGGTGGGAGTACCAAGTACAAAGACAGGCACGGATTGCGGAGGCGTGATGCGTAAGAAAGCACTTCTTCGCCAGTCATGTGTTGGGCATTGCCTGGATCCCTTTCCCTGCAATCCGAAGTCTACCTAGGTAGTTGCGATGCCTTATATTTCGCTTTATAGAAAGTACCGCTCCCAGACCTTCGAGGACGTCATGGGACAGGAGCACGTGACCAAGACCCTGCAGAACGCGATTCGGCTGGGCAAGGTTGCGCACGCATATCTGTTCTGTGGGACGCGTGGTACCGGGAAAACCACTACCGCCCGGCTGCTCGCAAAGGCCATGAACTGCGAGAAGGGGCCGACTCCTCAGCCCTGCAACCAGTGCCCTGTGTGCGTCAGCATTACCGAAGGCGCTGCTATGGACATCGTGGAGATGGATGCCGCCTCCCATCGGGGCGTCAAGGATGTGGAACAGATCAGGGATAATGTGAAGTTCCCGCCCATGGAGTTGCGCTACAAAGTCTTCATAATTGATGAAGCTCATCAGTTGTCCCCCGATGCCAAGGATGCGTTCCTAAAAACCCTCGAAGAGCCGCCGCCGCATGCAATCTTTATTCTGGCTACCACTGAGCCGCAGAGCATTCCGCTGACGATCAGGTCTCGATGCCAGCAATTCGACTTTCGGCGGGGGTCCCTGCGTGATATACGAGAGCGTCTCAGATACATTGCGGAAAGCGAGGGCGTGAAGGTTGAAGATGCAGCTTTGGATCTGATGGCCGTCAGCGCAGATGGCTCCTGGCGCGATGCGATCAGCCTGCTCGAACAGGTCCTTGCCTACACCGAGGGGCAGATCACAACGCAGGATGTGAGCACGGTTCTGGGACTGGTGACTCAGGACTTCCTGTTCCATCTCGCAGACGCCTTGGGGAGAGGCGATGAGCGCGGCGCATTCGAGGTCGCCGCGGAGGCGGTTGAATCCGGCAGAGACATCCAACAGCTCCTGAAGTCGGTCGCACAGCACTTCAGAAACCTGCTGTTCGCGCTTGTGACGAAGAGCATGAGTGAGTTGACCGGCAATGAAGAAGTCGCTGCCAAAATACTAGAACAAGCAGCGAAGTTCACCAGGCAGACACTCCTTCGCGCGGTGGAAATCTTCTCCGAGGCGGAGCGAGAGATCCGATACAGCGACCAGCACAAGCTCCTCCTGGAAATAACCTTGCTGAGGGCGATCGAGGTCTTGAGGCCGACTGAAGCTGTGCTGGAGCCTGCACCGCGCCCGGCAGTAGTCCGATCTACGCAGGCCGGGCGGGAGCTGCTTCAGCCAAAACTCGAACCGGCGCCACAGGCTGAGACTCCTTCGAAGCCTGCAGTTCCTGCCGAGATGCCCGGCCCAGGCGCGCCGCCTCAGCAGAATCTGCTGGAATTTGATAAAATAAGAGAAAAATGGGGACAGGTGCTCCAGCATATCAGGAGCATCAGTGTAACTGCTCATGCCCTGTTCGCGGGTGTCACTCCAGCGGGTGTACGGGATGGCTCGCTGGTTCTGCACTTCAAAGGTGAAGGCCAGAAGAATCTGATAGCGAATGAGACCGACAAGGGCAAAGAGGGATCCAAGCGACAGGCTCTGCTCACGGCGATCGAGCGAGTGTTCGGTGTGCCGAACGCAAGAATTATCTGCGAGGTATCTCCGCCCGAGAAGCAGGCTCCCGCGCCCGAAGCCTTTGGCGACGACGATGGTCTGCCGGATCCGTTCCAGGACCTGGATTCCGGGCAGGATACGCTTAAGAACGTGCTGGACATCTTCGACGGCAAGATAGTGGATGAGTAATCAGCCAGCCTCAGGCTGGCTGGCAGGAGGAGATTATGAGCAATCCTTTCGCCGACATGGGCGGGATGATGAAGCAAGTCAAGAAAATGTACGAATCCGTCCAGAAGACTCAGGAGGAGCTTGCTGGGGAGAGGATCGAAGCTACCTCCGGCGGCGGGATGGTGAAAGCCACCGTGACCGGCAAAGGCGAGCTTCTGGAGATCAAGATAGACCCTCAGGTTGTTGATCCTGATGATGTGGAGATGCTGGAGGACCTGGTGGCCACAGCGGTGCGCGAGGCCCTGGCTAAGGCTAGGGAGATGGAGGCTGAGCGAATACAGGCGGCAACCGGCGGCCTTAGCCTTCCGGGGATGTTCTAGCTTCGCATTGCAAATTGCAGATTTGGGTGGCCGGACAGTGGCCTATCGGTCTCGCATCCAGCACTCAGTGTCGGCCATCGGGCATCATTCGTTACGCAATACGCATCATGATTCATGAGTACGAGTAGGATTCACGAGTAAGGAGCAACATGTACTACCCAAAATCGCTTGCAAAGCTGGTGGGCGCTTTGGAGAAGCTGCCGGGGATAGGTCCCAAGTCGGCGCAGAGGATAGCGTTCCACATCCTCCGCGAATCCGATGAGGAAGCCCGTGCTCTCGCAGAAGCGATCACCGAAGTTAAAGATAAGATTACTCAGTGCAAGATATGCTATAACTTCTCCGACCAGGAGATTTGCGATATCTGCGCCAGCGATAAGCGAGACAAAGCGACTATCTGCGTCGTCGCCGAGCCCCGCGATGTAATAGCTATGGAGAAGACGAACGAGTACAAGGGAATGTACCACGTGCTCCAGGGCGTCATTTCTCCGATGGATGGGATCGGCCCGGATATGCTCCGCATACGCGAGCTTCAGCAAAGGGTCACAAGTAACCCCGTCAAGGAAGTTATTTTGGCTACCAACCCGACAGTCGAGGGTGACACGACCGCGATGTATCTGGCGGCCATTTTGAAGCCGCTGGGACTGAAGGTCACGCGCATCGCGCACGGCATGCCGGTCGGCGGAGACTTGGACTATGCCGACCAGGCGACGCTGATCCGAGCCCTCGAATGGCGCCGGGAAATATAAACCAACGGGAGTGGTGGAGTATTGGAGTAATGGAGTAATGGGATGTTTGGGAACCCAGTACTCCGATACTCCATTACTCCATTCCCCAGTGATTTTGAAAGGAGTCCGAAGAATGGCAAAGCTAACCGAGATCCGGTGGCACGGCCGGGGCGGACAGGGAGCCAAGACGGCCGCGCTGCTGTTCGGAGAGGCCGTACTCGGGCAGGGGAAGTATATGCAGGCGTTCCCCGAGTACGGTCCGGAGCGGATGGGAGCGCCCGTCCAGTCGTTCAACCGCATCAGCGATGAGCCGATTACCCTGCACTGCCACGTGACCAGTCCGCAGATCGTGGTCGTTCTCGACCCGACTCTCATCGGCACTGTGGACATCACCCACGGCTTGCCCGCTGACGGCACGATAATCGTAAACACCGGCGAGCAGGCGTCGAAGTTCCGTGAAATGCTCAAGCTCGACGGCCAGAAGCTTTATACGGTTGATGCGTCCAAGATCGCCCAGGAGACCATCGGCAGGAACATACCGAACACCCCGATGATGGGGGCGCTCGCCAAGGCGACAGGCTTGCTGGACTTCAAAGACATGCTCGACGATACCAGGAAAAAACTGGAGAAGAAGTTCCGGTCGAAGCCGGAGGTCGTCGAGGGCAATGTAAAGGCAATCCAGCGGGCGTACAACGAAGTGAAGTCAGGATAGGCAGGAGGATCGAAGTTGACTACCACTAAAGAGAGAATCGCCCTAACGGGCAACGAAGCCACGGCGATGGCAATGAAGCAGATCAACCCTGACGTATGTGCTGCTTACCCGATCACGCCGGCGACGGAGATCATGCAGATATTCGCCGGCTACGTGGCCGACGGGCTGGTTGATACCGAGCTGGTAACGGTTGAGAGCGAGCACAGCGCCATGAGCGCGACAATCGGTGCGGCTGCTGCTGGAGCCAGAGCGATGACGGCGACATCGTCGCAGGGACTGGCCCTGATGTGGGAGATGCTCTATATCGCAGCCGGGCTCAGGCTCCCGATCATCATGCCGATGGTCAACCGCGCATTAAGCTCTCCGATCAATATCCATTGCGACCACAGCGATTCCATGGGCGCGCGGGACAGCGGATGGATCCAAATATTCTCCGAAAACGCACAGGAGACATACGACAACACCATCCAGGCGATCCGAATCGCGGAGCACCCGGATGTTCTCCTGCCGGTTATGGTCACGCTGGATGGATTCATCATCAGCCACGCCATGGAGCCTGTGGACGTCTATGAAACCGAGCAAGTTCAGAAGTTCATCGGCCCGTACAAGCCGAAGTACGCGCTTCTGGATGTGGATCACCCGATCACAGTGGGCGCGATAGACCTCACGGATTACTACTTCGAGCACAAGCGCTCCGAAGTCGAGCCGATGTTCCACGCCCCCAGGGTCATCGAGGAAGTCGCTGCCGATTTCGAGAAGCAGTTCGGCAGGCGGTACGGCCTCTTCGAAGAGTACAGGATGGATGGCGCGGAGGTCGCAATTGTAGTGCTCGGCTCGACAGCGGGCACGGCAAAAGTTGTGGTGGACGAGCTGCGCGGGAAAGGCGTGAAGGCTGGAATGGTAAAAATTCGCGTATTCCGGCCCTTCCCATATAAGCAGCTTGCGGATGCGCTGAGCAATGTGTCCGCAGTGGCTGCGCTCGACCGCTCGGAGGGCATGGCCGGCTTCGGCGGCCCGGTCTTTGGGGAAGTGCGTTCGGCCCTGTACGATTCGGAGAAGCGGCCGGTCGTCATTGACTATGTCTACGGACTTGGCGGGCGAGACATCACGCTGGGCCATATCGCATCCGTGTATGGTAACCTGCTAGAGATTTCCAGAGACGGCAAGCGTCCATCGAAGCTCGTCGGCTACCTGGGCGTGAGAGAGTAAAGGAGAATCACGAATGGCTAACCTTAAAGAACTAGCAAAGAAAGGGGAGCTGCTGGCCCCCGGGCATCGAGCCTGTGCAGGCTGCACCTTCCCTCAAATAATACGTCAGACGCTGGCGGCGGCGGATACCCCGGTGGTCGTCTGCGCGGCAACCGGCTGCATGGAGGTCACCACCACCATCTTCCCGTATACAGCGTGGAAGGTGCCTTTCATTCACAGCGCATTCGAGAACGCAGCGGCGACTATCAGCGGCGTTGAGGCGGCTTACCAGTCCCTGAAGCGGCAGGGAAAGTACGACCGCGAGGTGAAGTTCATCGCCTTCGGCGGCGACGGCGGCACCTACGACATCGGCCTTCAATCGCTCTCCGGGGCGATGGAGCGCGGCCACAATATACTCTACATCTGCTATAACAACGAGGCCTACATGAACACCGGCATCCAGCGGTCCAGCGCCACGCCGAAGGGCGCGGATACCACGACCTCGCCTGTGGGCAAGGTCAAGCTGGGAAAGGCGCAGTTCCGCAAGGACCTGACCACCATCATGGTGGCGCACCGGATCCCGTATGTGGCGCAAGCCTCGCCGAGCCATTGGAACGACCTGGTAACGAAAGTCCAGAAGGCCCTGGCGGTGGATGGCCCATCGTTCATTAATTGCCTGATGCCGTGTCGGCTGGGTTGGGCGTTCCAGCCTCAATATGCCGTGAAAATCGCGAGAGACGCGGTCAACTGCTGCTACTGGCCGCTTTACGAAGTCGAGAATGGGCAGTACAGGATCACATACAAGCCCAGGGAAAAGCAGCCGGTCAGCGAGTTTCTCAAGGAGCAGACGAAGTTCCGGCACATGTTCAAGCCGGGCAACGAGCACATGATCGAGGAGACCCAGGCTGATGTAGACGCCCGCTGGGAAGAGCTGCTCAAACATGAGGCCTGCAGCGCCTGACGTTTCCCACCTATGGGCGGTGCCGCCTTCGGACGGCATCCCGCAGAAAGCGGGAGATCCCACAGTATGCGGGAAGAGCGTCAGGCTAGACAGCAGTGAAGTATGCTCATCATGTGTTCTAGCGCATCCAGCTTGCTTTAGCATGCTTGGAAAGTGTGGTAGCTTCACCATTTATGGTGAAGCACAGGAGGGAATCGCTATACATGCCATTCTGGCGGCTGTACTACCATCTTGTGTGGGCCACAGCGGGCCGGCAGCCGATAATTTGTCTGGAGATTGAACGCCAGGTCCACGAGGCCATCGGTGATAAGGTTAAGGCCCTTGATGGCGAGATATTTGCGGTAAACGGAATTCAGGATCACGTGCATGTCGCGGTGACTATTCCGCCGAGCACGTCAGTGGCCAAATTTGTGGGTGAACTCAAGGGTTCGTCCTCATTCCATATCAACCACTTGCCAGACAACCCATATACGGTTAACTGGCAGAAAGGGTATGGTGCTGTTTCGTTCCGTAGGGATAACCTCGACCAGGTCATGGAATACATAAGGCGGCAGAAAGAGCACCACGCTGCAGGAAGGCTATGGCCCTCTCTTGAAGATTGTGGAGAAGAGAGTGCGTCGAAGCCCGTCTGTGTTAGAGAAGCTGGCGCTGTGTATGACCCTTTTTCCTGACGTTAAAGCGTCAGGCTAGACGAAGGGTCAAAGCATGCTGAAGCAAGCTATGGCGCTGAGCTCTACCACCGTGCTTTGGCTTGCTTTTCAGCCATTGCTACTCTGCGAAGTCCCGATCAATCGGGACGTAGCAGGAGCTAGCCTCGTCGTTCGCGGCGAGGCCCCGAGAAGGTGATTTGCGATGAATGACGAGCAGAAATCAACATGGCGAACTAAAGTCGGCCTTGCGGAGATGCTCAAGGGCGGCGTCATAATGGACGTGACCAACGCCGAGCAGGCCAAGATAGCCGAGGAGGCCGGCGCGGTCGCGGTAATGGCCTTGGAGCGCGTGCCCGCGGATATCCGCAAGGAAGGCGGCGTGGCGCGGATGGCCGACCCCACGAAGATCAAAGAGATAATGGATGCCGTGACCATACCGGTCATGGCAAAGGCCAGGATAGGCCACTTCGTGGAAGCTCAGATACTCGAAGCGCTCGGCGTGGACTATATTGATGAGAGCGAGGTTCTCACGCCCGCGGACGAGCTGTGCCATATAGATAAGCACCAGTTCAAGGTGCCTTTTGTATGCGGCTGCCGGGACCTCGGCGAGGCGCTCCGGCGCATCGGCGAAGGCGCGGCGCTGATCCGCACGAAAGGCGAGGCCGGCTCCGGTAACATCGTGGAGGCCGTCCGGCACATGAGGTCCGTCACGTCCGAGGTCAGGCGGCTGCAGTCCATGCGCCATGACGAGATGATGACTTACGCTAAGAATATCGGCGCGCCGTATGAGTTGGTGGTCGAGACCGCGGAGAAGGGCAAACTGCCGGTGCCGAACTTCTCAGCGGGGGGCGTGGCGACCCCTGCCGATGCCGCGTTGATGATGCAGCTCGGAGCGGAAGCCGTCTTCGTGGGGTCCGGCGTATTCAAATCGCAGGATCCGGCGAAGCGAGCCAAGGCCATCGTGGATGCCACGACCTACTACGACAAGCCTGAGATTCTAGCCGAGCTTTCGATGGGGCTGGGCGAGGCGATGCCCGGCCTGGATATACGCCAACTCGATGAAAAAGATCTCCTCTCAACCCGTGGCTGGTAGCGTTCTGGAAATCGGAAGTTTGCGGTCACCGTCTGTGGATGTCTCGCATAGGCCGGAATCCCGAGCCATAAATCCACAATCCGAAATAGCTATTGGGGTGCTGGCTCTCCAGGGCGATATGGAGAAACACGTCCGAATGCTGGAGCGGTGCGGAGTGCAGGCAACCCTGGTACGCTTCGCCGACGAGCTCGATGCCGTCCACGGCCTTATCATCCCTGGCGGCGAAAGCACAACCGTCGGCAAGCTGATGGCGCGGTATGGGCTGGACGAGAAAATCACTGAGCGCGCCGGGAACGGCATGCCGATTTTCGGAACGTGCACCGGCATGATATTGCTTGCCAAGAACATAGTTGACAGCCGGCAGCACCGCCTGGGTCTCATGGACTCGGCCATCCTCCGCAATGCATTCGGCCGCCAGATAGATAGCTTTGAAGCGGACCTGGATATAAGCGCTATCGGGCCGCCTGCGTTCCGGGCCGTGTTTATACGTGCGCCGTATGCGGTACAAGTCAACGGGAATATCGAGGTACTGGCGTTCTATAATGGTAAAGGCGTGCTGCTGAAACAGGGCAATTTGCTCGCATGCGCCTTCCATCCCGAACTCACCGAGGATACAAGGATACATGAGTATTTCGTTGGTTTAGTTCGGCAATCGCTCTCTGCAAAATTGCCCAAACCGGAGAGATCAGCATGATTCCCAGAGAATTCATTGGAAAGCTGTCTCCAGCCTACCGTAGCTCGCTGATCGTAGCGGGCTTCCTCCTCCTTCTCCTGACAGTGCACCAGAATGCCCTCGCGAAGGGCCAGGAGTCTATCACCATCGGATGGAAAACCCCGGCGAACCAACCTGTATGCCTTGCGATGTCGGCAACCGGCAGGTTCTTCGGTACCGTTGATAAAGACGGCACAGTTCGGTTCTACAACTGGAACGGCCGGCAGCTCTGGAAGCAACGGGTAGAAGGCGCCACAGACCTGCTGATCGCCAGAAACGGGCAGAGCGTGCTTGTGTATTCCAGGCTGAACCCCATGCGCCAGGTCGTTTACTTCTTCCGCAGCGATGGCCGGCGGTTGTGGCGGCACGAGGTAGAAGGGAGCGTGTGGTCCGGCTCAGTCTCTCCGGACGGCGACTATGCGGCTGTAACTTCCGGTGAACGCTATATCTATGTGTATAAGCCCGATCCACGCCGCCCGAAGTTCCGCAGATGGCGGTTGGATGGGATAGGCTACCAGGCAATGTTCAGCGCGGACAGCGAGCGCGTGGTCGTTGGGACAAGCCAGGAACCGGCGCTGGTCTGCTATGATATTAACGGGCGCTTTCAGTGGCGGTGCAGGCATGACACCGACCGCCAGTACGAATTATGCGCCAGCGCGGATGGAAGGCGAATCCTTGGCATACTTCCGGCAACCCAGCACGACCCCGGCCTGGAATTCTGCCTCTGGGATTCCGGCGGGAAGCGTCTCTGGAAGCGATCCCTGGATAGCTTTGATGCGCGCGCGCTTATCTCTCCAAGAAGCCAGTACGTTGCCATCAGCTATGCCAGCTTCCTCTCTCATGAAGGCTCGGGCATAATCGAGCGAAAGGTGGCCGTTTATGGATGCAATGGACGGCTCCTTTGGGAAAAGGGTGGATTGTTCTTTAACCCATATCTCGTGGCCCTCTCTCCGAAGGGGTCATCGGTGATCGTCTCGGATGGGGAACGTTCCCTCTATATTATGGATAAGCGCGGCAAGCCCCTATCGAAGCTTATCCTTCGCGGCTTGGTGCGCAAAACTATATCCTCCGAAGACGGACGAAGAATTCTGCTATATTGCGGCGATGGCTGGCTCTATCTCATGCGAGTGGGGTAAGGAACGCCGCCAGCGATACGTAAGGAAAGGGATCCAGGGAACTCGTACTCATACTCTCACTCGTACTCGCGAATCGTGAGGAGTGATGCATATTGGATATTGGATGTTCTCTCCCGTCACTTAATTCCCGGATAAAAGAAAAATCTCCCCCGGCTTCCATTCCAGGGGAGATTAAGCGGAGAACTGCGACACGGCAAAGCTAACACCCGCCAAGGTCTTACCGGGTCCGCTTCCTGCAGCTGCGGTAAGCCTCTCTGAACTCTTTACATTGATCTAAACCCAGCAGTTTCAAGCGGTATCAGGCCGAGGCTGGTTGCTCTGCGGAAGGCTTGTACGCGGTTGCTTACTTGCAGCTTCTCGTAAATATTGGCAAGGTGGAAATCCACCGTCCGTTTGCTCACGTACAGTTCCTCCGCAACCTCTTTGCTCGACTTCCCCTCGATCACGAGGCCAAGGACCTCCATTTCACGCTTGGTGAGATGTATGGTCCTATCCGTGCAGATCTGGGGAATAGTCACAGCCTTCATCCTGTAGCTCCTTTCTCGTGTCGCCGCTTTCAGGTGAGTTCTTCCATATTCTTACCGGGATTTGAGAGAAAAAAGAGACGGGCGAAGGCTTTTCAGCAGACCTAAATAAGGAGATCAAATGAGGCTCCGGCAGGCAGGGGCCCCCTCGGGTTGGTGTTGTTAGTCGCACGATTGTGTGGATGGCTCAGATGTGGTTGAGAGTTACCCTTTTGGCTCAGCCATTTTCTTGGAAAGCGCCTTGAGGAAGTCGGGGTGCGGGCTGAGGCCGTATTTTTGGCACAGGCGGGCTTCTTTCCATGCCCCGGCATAGTCTCCCTTGAAGTAGAGCGCCACTGCCAGGTTATTATGCGCCTCGGCAAGGTCCGGTTTGATGCGGATAGCCTGCCGATACTCCCAAATAGCCTCGTCTATCTTTCCCATCTCATCAAGGGTGCTTCCGAGGTTGTGGTGTGCCTGGGCGTAGTCCGGCTTAACGCGAATGGCTGCCCGGAACTCCCGGATGGCATCGTTTGTCTTTCCCTGCTGCCCGAGTGCAATACCCAGGTTGAAGTGCGCCTCCGCGTAATCGGGTTTGATGCGCAGCGCCTCGGAGTATTGGGCGATTGCCTCTTCAAGCCTGCCCTGTGCGGCCAAAGCTGTTCCCAGCTTATTGTGGAACTCGCGGTTATAGGGTTCTATCCACGAGGCCTCGAAGTAGTGGTCCAGGGCCTCTTCAAACTTTCTCTGCTTCTCCAGTGCGGCGCCCAGATTGAGGTGTGCCCATGCGAACCTGGAGTTCATCTCCAGGGCCTTTTCCAGGTAAGTCACGGCTTTGTCGGTTTTGCCAAGAGCCAGATAGCTAACCCCCAGGTTCGCCAACGCTTCCGCAGTTACGGGTGGCACAGGATAGGGTATCAGCGAGATAATAAGGAACAGGGCGATGCTGGCGGCCATTGTGGCGATAAGGCGGTGGCAGCACCCGCGTATGGAGTCCACCGTCTCCATAATCGCAAAGCCGGCGAAGACTGCCAAGGCCGGCGCAGCCGGCACGCGGTACCTGGAGCTTACGGAGAAGACAACCAAGCTTAAAAAGACGGAGGCGGTGTAGAGAATAAGCGGCGCCGATTCGCTCGCAACCCCTTTTCTGCGTGCTCGAAGGATGCCGAACAGGGCCGACCCGGCCAACACCGAGAACGGCAGGGCGAGATAACGCAATATGGGAACAAGGGTTTTCTCGAGATATGGGTTGTAGCTGCACCGGACCTCTCTATTATGTAGCGACCAGGCAATCTTGCGAGCGAAGAGCCGCACGGTCTCGACGGGGTCCTTAGTGATATACCTCAGCCCGACCTTAAACCAGTAGTTTGATGACTTTGAGGGCTTTATGGGATGGCCGAGTGCTTTTTGGGCGATAGCCATCTCCTCCTCTTGCTGCAGGCCGATCAGGCCCGTGAAGCCGAGCAGCGGCGTGGATACGCCTTTGGCAAGCGGATTGTTGCCTTGAGCGAAAACGATGCCCCCGTTCGTGCTTATGAGGGCGAAGTCCTTTCCGACGAAATAGTTCCGCGCGGCGACGGGAAGAATGGCCAGCGCGATACCTAATACAAGCGGCGCCAGGTGTCTCAAATAAAAGCCGCTTTTGTAGCGGGGGTCCCGCCTGGTAAGCCAGAGCCAGCCGAGGATTAGCGCTATGGTAATCAGCGCAGGCGCTCGGCAGACCGCACTCAGGCCAAGCGTGATGCCTGCTGCAAGCCATCTGAGCGCCGTTGGCCTGTCCAGAGCGCACATGAGCAGCAATATAGAAACCAGGTTCAGCGCGATCGCGACGGTCTCGGTCATGAGCTTCGTCTCCAGATACACGAGCGGCGCGTATAGGATAATCAAGGCCATCGCCGCTGCGCCGGACCTCCAGCCGAACAGCCTTCTCCCGATTAAATAGACCAGGAACGCGTTGCACACGCCTAAGGCCAGTTGGAGGACGTACACGACGGGGAGGCTGTGCCCCAAAACCTTGTAAATGAGGGCCAGGACATACGGGTAGAGTGGAGACATGTAGAAGGGCGTTGGGCCGTAGCCTTTACCTTCCGCAACTCTCATCGCCCATGTGTCGTAGTAGTAGGAGTCAACGATGGGCACGGAGTAGTATGGCGCGTGAACCTTGTACTGCAGCAGGTAAATGACCCGCAGGAGCACTGCGATCAGCACGACGATGCCTACAGCCAGTATCTCCTGACGGCTTACGCCTGCCGGGGCAGGAGCCTCTTTTGAAGCGTTCCTGGTGCGATTCGCCGTGGCGAACTTCTTTGGTGTCACTGCGACCAGTCACCTCCGGGGAAAGGACCGCGATGTTTCGGCGGCCCTTGGGAGCAGTGTAAGTGATACTGCCTCGCGCTGTCAATCGGCCCATTGTATCCGTAGTGATTGGATGCCATTGACACATTCCGCTCCGATCTGGCAAGATGGATGCAGCTAGTTTCCACAAAAGGAGGTCACTCGTGGTCCGATCGAAAGCAAGCCCGGTCAACCGGCAAGACGCCGGAGTCGTCTCGGCCGGCGGCAGCCCGCACTGCAAGCTCAAGCCCGTACCTAGCCGCGCAGTGCAGATGCGCCCCGGCTTCTGGAAGCCCAGGATGGATGCGAACAGCGAGCAGAGCATCCCGGCGCTGCTCCACCTTCTCGAGGAGCACGGCGTAGTGGACAACTTCCGGCGAGTCTCCGGCCGCAAGGATGTCGAGCGCAGAGGGCCTTATTTCACCGATTCCGACCTCTACAAGTGGATGGAGGCGGCGGCGTTCGTTCTCCAGTCCGAAGATAACCCGAAAGTAGCCCGCATGCTCGACGAGGTGATTGATGATGTCGTGGCTGCCCAGTGTGAGGACGGCTACTTGAATACCTTCTTCACCGGCGAGCTTGCCGGCCAGCGCTTCCGAAACCTGCCTGGGGAGCACGAGCTTTACTGCGCCGGGCATCTCATCCAGGCGGCGATTGCGCACCATCGGGCGACCGGCGGCACAAAGCTCCTGGACGCCGCGACGCGGTTTGCCGATTATCTGGCAACAGTGTTCGGCCCAGGCAAGATAGAGACCCCCGACGGGCACCCGGAGATCGAGATGGCGCTGGTGGAGCTTTACCGCACCACGGGGACGCGCAAGTACCTCGATCTGGCCGGTTTCTTCCTCTCGGGGCAGAAGTTTGCGGATAAGCAGGCAATCGAAGGCCACGCGGTCAGGGCGGCGTACCTCGCCTCAGGTGCGGCTGACTACTTTGCGGAATCGGGCCATAGGACAATTATGGATGCCCTCGAGCGGCTGTGGGCGGACATGGCCGAGGGAAAGATGTACATCACCGGCGGCATCGGCTCCAGATATGATCGGGAGGCATTCGGCTGGCCGTACGAGCTGCCGAACGAGCGCGCCTACGCCGAAACCTGCGCGGCGATAGCGAATATTTTCTGGAACTGGCGCATGCTTGCCATTACCGGCGAATCCCGGTTTGCCGACGTGATGGAGCGAACGCTTTACAACGGCTTCCTGTCCGGCGTATCGCTGGATGGAACGTGCTACTTTTACATGAACCCGTTGGCCTGCTTCCGCGAGCTCCAGCGCCAGCCGTGGTACGGGTGTACCTGCTGCCCGCCGAACGTCGAGCGCATGATCGCCTCCCTGCCCGGCTATTTCTACAGCGCCAGCGAAGAGGGGATCTGGGTGCACCTGTACGACAATTCGCGGCTCGACTGGCGTCTTCACGATGGGCGGAAAGTATCTTTGGAGCAGAAGGCCGACTATCCATGGGAGGGAAGCGTGGAGATCGCGGTTTCGCCTGAAGCGCCGGCGGAATTCGCCCTTTTCCTTCGCATCCCCGGCTGGTGCGAGAGCGCATCGGTTTCGGTTGGCGGCGAAGCAGAGCGCGGTGTCCCGCCGGGCGACTACCTCAAGCTGGAGCGGACCTGGAAGCCCGGCGATGTCGTGCATCTGGGACTGCCCATGCCGATTTCCCTTCAGGAGTCCGATCCTCGAGTCCGGGAAAACCTTGGGAGCGTTGCCATGCAGCGCGGGCCTTTGGTTTACTGCTTTGAGAGCATTGACAACCCCGGCGTGCCGATCCGGGACGTCGAGCTTATGGTTGGTGATGGGTTCAGCGCGGAGTTCGAGCCGCATCTGCTCGGAGGGATCGCCGTAGTCCATGCGAAGGGTCTATGTCCCGCGCCGGGACAGGACCGCGGCCTGCTCTATCGGCAGCTCGGAAGTGTCAGGTTGGCGATGAACGAAGCCGATCTGACAGCGATTCCATACTACGCCTGGGCAAACCGCGGCCCGTCCGAGATGACGGTGTGGGTTCCCGCGAGATAGGTGCCTGACATGGAGCAGGAAACCCCTTATGCGCCGATAAACACCTTTTCTGGGCACGCCTACTGTCCTAAGCGCCATAGAATCTCAAATTAGAAAGAGAGTGGTACATGAGCAAGGTAATCCGGGTCACCATATGGAACGAGTTTCGCCATGAGAAGAAAACCGACCATCCGGCGAGCAAGGTCTATCCGGAGGGAATGCACAGCGCGATTGCCGCCTACTTGCAGAAGCAGCCGGATATGAAGGTTCGGACGGCCACCCTGGATGAGCCGGAGCACGGCCTGACGGATGCAGTCCTCGCCGGGACGGATGTCATGACGTGGTGGGGACACATGGCACACAACGAAGTATCCGATGAAATTGTGGATAAGGTTCACAAGAAGGTACTGAACGGGATGGGCTTGATCGTCCTCCATTCCGGGCATTTTTCGAAGATTTTCAGGAGGCTGATGGGCACGACATGCGATCTCAAGTGGCGCGAGGCCGGCGAGAAGGAGCGCCTTTGGGTGATTGATCCCAGCCACCCGATAACCGAGGGCTTGCCGGAGTACTTCGAGCTTCCGCAGGCGGAGATGTACGGCGAGCGATTCGATATCCCGCAGCCGGACGAGCTGCTGTTGATAAGCTGGTTTCAGGGCGGCGAGGTTTTCAGAAGCGGCTGCTGCTGGCGCCGGGGTAGGGGACGGGTGTTCTACTTCCGCCCCGGCCACGAGAGCTACCCGATTTACAAAGACGCCAATGTGCTGAAGGTGATAGAGAACGCGGTCCGCTGGGCCGTGCCTTCGGACACCCCAGCGCCGACCTTCGGCAATTACCAGCCGCTGGAAAAGCTATGACGAATCACCGTGCAAACTCAGGCCGGCGGCCGCGGCGGAGCCGCTGGAGGAACATCGGGATCAGTACCACCCAGACCAGAAGAACCATGCTATGGGCAACCGCTATACTGCTCAGCCAGGCGCCGGTTGCGAGCCAATCGGTTTGCTGGAATGCTAGTAAGCCTGCCGAGAGCACGACCAGCTTGCGCTGTGGGGTGCATGCGCGGGCAAAGATCAGCACCGTAACACCAGCCAGGATTACCATGAGCAGCGCACACACTGCGTAATACACTGCGTAACCTGTTCCGCCCAGCCAGCGCGTATAGAGGTAGGTAGGTGCGGAGAGAACCCAGAGAAAGAGCGACGATTGAGCGATGTTGCCGTACGGATGCCATGCGAATAGTTTTAGGGCTAAGCTCATAATGGCTGACGATACGACCAGAATATGGGTTATTGACAATACCACCGGGGTCGGGTCGTGTATGGAATTCATGAATGGTTTGATCCCCAGGTCGAGAAGTGTCAGAACCAGGTAGAAGTTCCTCCACTTGGGAGACTTACGAAACGCCCATGTAACTGCTCCTAGAGCCAGGATTTCGATGCCATTTTCGATGCCATAAAGCAATGCTGAGCGCGTGTGCATCAACTGCTGGTAGCTGCCTGCGTTGGCTATGAGTACCATCCTGGATACGTCACGCAGCGCCAAGTAGGCTGTGGCCAGCCAAGTTGCCAGCCAGATCGGCCGCCGCCCCAGCGCTAGCTCGCGCACGCTTCCTGAGATCAT
>Ga0315289_10001003_pt1 | contig 43977 bp, 40 predicted proteins | sample YL17G11_40_MG_FD_203452 | JGI IMG/M metagenome (GOLD analysis project Ga0315289, IMG submission 203452) | Sediment microbial communities from Yellowstone Lake, YNP, Wyoming, USA - YL17G11_40 | ecosystem: Environmental > Aquatic > Freshwater > Lake > Sediment | place: USA: Wyoming | collected... | reverse complement strand
GGACGCCATGTTTTCCCTTGTCCTCGCCATTTTCAAGCCCTATACTGCGAAGCGCAGATTCATGGGAGGACTTGTCATGTTCGACGTCACCATCATCGGCTCGGGTCCCGCGGGACTCACCGCGGCCATATACGCGCGCCGCGCGGAGCTCACGACGCTCGTCGTCTCGGGGCAGCAGCCGGGCGGCCAGCTCACCATCACTTCCACCGTCGAGAATTTCCCCGGATTCCCCGAAGGCATCGAGGGCCCCGACCTCATGGACCGCATGCGGAAACAGGCCGAGAGATTCGGCGCCGAATTCGACTTCGGCGAGGTCACGGCGGTCGATCTCGACGCGAAGCCGTTTACGGTAGCGATCGGCACAAAAACGGTCGAGACGCGCGCGATCATCATCGCGACGGGCTCCGCGTACCGCTGGCTCGGGCTCGAATCGGAGCGTAAGCTCCGCGGCAAGGGGGTCTCGGCGTGCGCGACGTGCGACGGCTTCTTCTTCACGGGCAAGCACGTCGCCGTCATCGGCGGCGGAGATGCGGCAATCGAGGAGGCGGCGTTCCTCACGAGATTCGCGAGCAAGGTCACGGTCGTTCACCGGCGCGAGGAGCTGAGGGCTTCGAAGGCGATGCAGAAGAAAGCGCTCGAAAATCCGAAAATCGATTTCGAATGGAACTCGGCCGTCGAAGATATTCTCGATCCCGCGCTGAACAAGGTCACGGCGCTCGTGCTCAGGAACGTCAAAACGGGACAGAAGAAGGAAATCCCCGTCGACGGCGTCTTCGTCGCGGTCGGTCATGAGCCGGCGACGGGCGCGTTCAGGGGAAAAATCGTGATCGACGAGAAGGGCTACGTCGTGACCTCGGGAACGCGGACGTCGGTGCCCGGCGTATTCGCGGCAGGCGACGTCCAGGATCCCCGCTACCGCCAGGCGATCTCAGCGGCGGGAAGCGGGTGCCAGGCCGCGATCGACGCGCTCAAGTTTCTCGAGGGAGAGGACGCATTGCCGGGCTGGTGAATGGCATGGAACAGTTCAAAGGCAAACGGGCGCTCGTGACGGGCGGCTCGCGCGGAATCGGCCGGGCCATCGCCTTCAAGCTCGCGAGCCTCGGGGCCACGGTCGCGATCAACTACGTGAAGAATGACGCCGCCGCCGAAGAGACGGCGGTCGCAATCGGGCGCTTCGGAAGGCCCGCGCTGAAAATAAAGGCGGACATCTCGGATCCGAAGGAGATGAAGAACCTCTTCGCGACGGTGAAGGAGGCATTCGGCGAGCTCGACTTCTTCGTTTCGAACGCCGTTTCGGGCGTCATTGGCCCCGCGACGAGGATCGGAAGGTTCGGCTGGGATCTCGCCCTCAACGCGAACGCGCGCGCGTTCATGATCGGCGCGCAGGAGGCGGTTAGGCTCTTCCCCGAAGGGGGGGGCAAGATCGTGGCGGTGTCATCAATCGGGAGCTTCATGTGCCTGCCGGGCTACGCCGCGGTCGGCGCGAGCAAGGCGGCCCTCGAGACGCTCGTCCGCTACTTCGCGAAGGAGCTCGCCCCGCGGAACATCAACGTGAACGCCGTCTCGGGGGGACCCGTCGACACCGCGGCGCTCGACTACTTCCCTGAAAAGGAAACGCTCCTCGAGTCATGGAAAGACCGGACGCCGGCGCACCGCATCGCGAAACCCGAGGAGATCGCATCGGTCGCCGTGTTTCTCCTCTCGGATGAGGCGTCCTGGATCCAGGGGCAGACGATCGTCGTCGACGGCGGGCTCACGCTGTAGCGCTCATGCCCCGTCGAGGTGGCGTCCCCCCTTGCGCTCGAGCCACTCCTCGGGATCGGTGAAGTACTCGAGCGTGTCCTCGAGAGAGAGCCGGTGCTCGCGCTCCATCGAGGAGAGAAGGGTGAAAAAGCGCCTCTCCGCCTTGTCCTTGGCCTGAGAGGCGAGCTTCTCGTAGAAGTTCTCCCCCTTGTGCTCGAACTCGATCGCCGTCTTGACCGCGGTCACGTCGTCGTCGTCGCTCTCGGGAGAATCCGTCGCCTCCTTGACGAGGCGGCCGAGCGCTTCGGTGACCCGCGTCGGGATCTCGATCGAGAATCCATCGGGCCATTTGTTCCGCTCTTCGAGCTTTTTATGGAGCGCCGAAAGACGCATGTAGTGCTCATTCTCGTCGGCCGCGATCGATTCAAACATCTGCCTGCCGAGCGTGTCCCTCGTACGCTTCGCGTGAGCCAGATAAAAATCCCGCTCCTTCTCCTCGTTCGTCAACGCGAGCTTGAGCGCCTCGAGTTTGTCCTTGTTCTCCACGGCCTTCCACCTCCGGAGATGAACCTCTTTTTCCGGCGCGCTCCCGAGGCGCGCGGCATCTCCCCATCCTTGACACGCGCTGCCCCGGGGCCCTATTATGAATAAGAATTCTTATTGCTTGCTCCTCACAAGGTAGTTTTGCCTTCGACGCAAGTAAAGAAAAAAGTAAATCGACCCGAAAGGATGAATCCATGGCGCGCGAACGCGATCTCACGACGCTCGAGGTTCTCGGCATCGCCATAAAATCAGAGATCGAGGCGATCAAGCTCTACAACCGCATGAAGGAAAAGACAAAGAACCCCGATCTCGCGACGAAGCTCAGCTTCCTCATCGATCAGGAGAAAAAACACGAGACGATACTCACCGAGGCCTACCGAAAGAGATTCCCCGGGGTCGAAATGGCCCTGCCCCAGATAACGCTCGTCCCGAGCGTCGCCGACGTCCTCTCGCGGGAGGCGACGCTCAAGGAGCTCTTCGCCGCGGGGATGGAGGCGGAAAAGAAATCGGAAGAGTTCTACATGGATCTCGCGAAGAAGACGCACGACCAGAGCAGCCGATCGATGCTCGAATACCTCGCGAGCATGGAGCGAAGCCACTTCTCGATCCTCGAGGCCGAGTTCCGGCAGCTCCAGTTCACCGAGGACTACAACACGGATGATTTTCTCAGAGGCGAGCGCCTCATGAACGTGGGGCCGTGAAGACGCCTCGCGGCTATTTCGTATAGTAATCGATCATCCGGTCGATCGCGCGCCTGCAGACCGGGCAGAAGGGCCCGACCTTTTTCGAGAACATGATACAGTCGCGGCACGGCCGGTAGAGCCCTTTTGCCGAGTATCCCGCCCCCTCGAAACACCCGACGAGGCCCGCGTACGATGAATCATCCGGCGTCGGTACCGGCGTGCCGCGTCGTATGAGATCGCCCCATTTTACGTTCGCCGTATCGAGAAGCGCGGTGATATTCGGCTCCCACGGCTCCATTCCTTTCGGGTAGAGATCGTTGTAGGCGACCTCGGAGCTGTAGTATTCGTCGCCGAGCCCCGCGAACGCGTGGCCGAACTCGTGCGTAAACACGTAGCTGCTGAACTCGTTGTCTACCGAGGCGTCCGAGTAGAGGTTGTAGATACCTCCTCCGCCGTAGCGCTTCGCGTTCGCGATGATGACGACGAGGTCATAGGGCGCGTTGCCGGCGGCGTCTCTCACGACCTTGTTCGAAAAGGTCAGCATGTATCGCGGAATATCGAACGCGTTGAAGGAAAGCCCGAGGGTATTCCCGCGGTATTTTCCCTCGCGCGGCTCGTCGACGCCCGATTCCGCCGAGACCGTCTCGATGAGGCGGACGTTGAAATCGGTTTTTCTGCTCTTGAACGGCTCCGTGTCGAAGAGCGCCGCGAGGAGCCGGTCGGCGTCCTTGCGGAGCTTGTGCATCTCGTTCGCGTCGTACCCGTCGCCGAGAACGGCGATATCGACCTTGCTCTCCGGCGGACCGTTCTCGACGAGCTGCAGCACGCGGAGATCGGCGAAGCGGCGCTCCGTATTGACGTGGTAATCGGCGGGATCGACGACGAGGTCGAAGACCGGTCTGAAGACGTTTTTCCGGTCCCTCGTGTCGATGCGCACCTGAACGGGCGCCTTCGGCAGCGGGATGATCAACGATTCGTGAAAGGTGCGCGAAAATCCGGCGAGCGCCTCGCCGGTCGTTTTCCATTCATCGAAGACGCTCGAGTACGCCTTCGAGAAGATCATCGTATTCGTCTTGATATCGAACACGCGCAGAAGACAGCTTCCGAGGTCGAGCGTATCGATGAGATTGCGCGGATTCCCCGCCCAAAACGATTCCTTTCTGACCTCGTCGAGGCTGTAGAGCTCGTCGCGCGCATCGCCGGCGTGGTAGAGATCGATCCTGAGCGCCTTCGGGGCGAAGAAACGATCGAACGCGGATTGACCGGACGTGGGGCGGCCGGCTGCGAATACCTGGGCACCCATCACCATCAGGACGATGAACGCGCAACAACGGCGCATCGCTCGCCTCCTTCTGTTTTCTTCCGGTGCATCTCTCACGCTTCTGTTCTCGGCGTTCATCGGGAGCGCACAACCCCTGCGCGGGCGCACGAACGCTCGATCGGGCAGATCGAGCAGCGCGGGGAAACGGGTGCGCAGACCGCCTTTCCGAACGTCACGAGCATATCGTTTATCTCGATCCAGTGCCTCTTCGGCAGCGTCGCGCGGAGGCAGGCTTCGGTTTCGACGGGGCGCCTGGTTCGTACGATGCCGAGCCGGTTCACGACGCGGTGCACGTGGGTGTCGACACAGATCCCCGGCAGGGCGAAACCGAGCGTGAGAACGAGATTCGCCGTCTTTCTCCCGACGCCCGGGAGCAAGAGGAGCCCCTCCATCGTACCGGGCACGCGGCCGCCGAACTCCCGCACGATTTTCGCCGAGAGGGCGCGGATCGCCTTCCCCTTCGTACGGTAGAATCCCGCGGGGTATATGAGCGCGGATATCTTCTTTTCGGGAAGCGCCGCGAGCGCTCGGGGAGTCGATGCCGCCGCGAACAGGCGCCTCGCGGCTTCCCCCGTCACCTCGTCCTTCGTCCGGGCGCTTATCACCGTCGAGACGAGAACCTTGAACGGCGAACGGCTCCGCCGGGCGATCCCCGTGACGGAAGGGACGTCCTCTCCACGGACGGCGTTCCTCACCGCGGGAACGACGCGGCGAAGGGTCTCCCTCGCCCCACGCTTTCCGCGCGGGAGCCATTCCGGGCACAGCTCCTTCATCTTCGCCGTAGAATCATTCATGTGCGCTTCCCGCCTGGTCGCGGATATTGTACGCTACCATATGCTTGACGCCGCTTCAACTCATTTCCCTTGACATACGCCGCACGCGGTTTCTATTCTTCCCGTTCACGAACGAGGAGGAAACGGAATGGATTGGACCTTCACGGACGAACAAAAAATGCTGAGAGACATGGTACGCAAGTTCGTCAACAACGAGATCAGGCCCGTCGCGGAAAAAATCGATCAGGAAGAGAAGATCCCCCGGGAGCTCATCGCGAAGATCGCCGAGCTCGGCCTTCTCGGAGTCTCGTTCCCGCCCGAATACGGCGGCTCCGGCATGGGAGAGACGGGCTACTGCATCGTCCAGGAGGAGATCGCCCGCGGGTGCTCTTCGACCGCGACGTTCATCGGCGCGCACCAGAGCATCGGAAGCTCCGGCATCTACCTATTCGGCACCGAGGAACAGAAACAGAAATACCTGGTGCCGCTCACCGAGGGACGAAAGATCGCGGCGTTCGCCCTCACCGAGTCGAACGCCGGATCCGACGCGTTCAACAGCGAATCGACAGCCGAGGACAAGGGGGATCACTGGCTCCTCAACGGGCGCAAGACATTCATCACGAACGGGAGCTTCGCCGATGTTTTCACCGTGTTCGCCCGGCACCGGGGCGGAAAAGCGAGCGGCAAGGTCTCGAGCTTCATAGTCGAAAAGGGCTATCCGGGATTTTCAGTCGGGAAGATCGAGCACAAGATGGGTATCCGCGGTTCCGAAACGGCCGAGCTCATCTTCGAGGATGTCAAGGTTCCGTACGAGAATCTCCTCGGGCGCGCGGGGAGAGGCGTCATCGTCGGGATGCGCATCCTCGCGTGCGGGCGTCTCGGCCTCGGCGCCGCAGCCCTCGGCGCCGCGAGGGAGGCGCTCTCGCTGAGCGTCGCCCATTCGAAGGAACGGAGCCAGTTCGGGCACAAGATCTCCCAGAACCAGGCGATCCAGTGGATGATCGCCGACATGGCGACCGAGCTCTACAACATGGAGTCGATCGTGTACCGCACCGCGTGGATGTACGACCAGGGGATGGACGTGACGAAGGAATCCTCCATGGTGAAGCTCTACTGCTCGGAGGCGCTCGACCGGATCGTCGACCTCGCGCTCCAAATCCACGGCGGGTACGGCTATATCCGCGAGTACCCTATCGAGCGCATGTACCGCGACTCGCGTATCAACCGGCTCTTCGAAGGAACGAGCGAAATCCAGCGCCTCATCATCGCGCACGAGGTGCTCCACGCGCGGCAGATCTGAGAGCCCGCCGAGCCTCCAATCGCCCGGATACCCTTTGAGCATGGAGACGCCTCGTCTTCGCGTTTCCCGTTTCAGCTTCCCTCGAGAAATCGCGGCACGCGATACTGCACCGCTTCGGCGAGATGCCGCGCCCCTATCGTCTCGGAGCCGTCAAGGTCGGCGATCGTGCGCGCGACCTGGATGATGTTCCTCCTCGAGCGCGCGCTGAAGAGGAGCCTTCGCTGCGCGGCGAAGAGAAGCTCCCGCGCCTCGCAATCCATCGGACAAAGGCCTCCGTGATCCGAAACGGGCATGTCGGCGTTTCGCGTGACGTGCGGCAGACGCTCAAAGCGCTTTCGCTGCATTTCCACCGCGCGGAGGACCTCGCCGCGCATCTCGTTTGAGCCCGCACCGCCCCCCGTCTCCGTCTCCATGTCCTTCGGATCGACCGGCTTCACCGGAACGTGGATCGCGATCCGGTCGATGAGCGGCCCCGATATCTTCGCGAGGTACCGCCTGATCGCGAGCGGCGAGCACCGGCAGGGATGCCCCGTCGCGCCGGCATAGCCGCACGGGCACGGATTCATCGCGGCGACGAGCTGGAATCGCGCCGGGTAGCTGCACGAGGCGTTCGCCCGGGAGATGACGATACGCCCTTCCTCGAGCGGCTGCCGGAGACACTCGAGAACGTTGCGCTTGAACTCGGTGAGCTCGTCGAGAAAGAGAACTCCGTTGTGCGCGATCGTGATCTCGCCGGGGGAGGCGCCCCTCCCCCCACCGACGAGGCCGGCGTCGCTCGCCGAATGATGCGGCGCCCGGAACGGCCGCTCGAGGCTCAGCGCGGAGGCGCCGCCGATCCCTGCGACGCTCGCGATTTTCGCGTTCTCGAGCGCCTCATCCTCGCCGAGGGGGGGAAGTATCGAGGGAAGCCTTTTCGCGAGCATCGTCTTCCCCGAACCGGGAGGCCCGACCATGATGACGTGGTGCCCCCCCGCCGCGGCGATCTGCATCGCCCTCTTCGCCGCGTGCTGTCCCATGACCTGCGCGTAATCGAGATCGAATAAACGAGCGTCCCCGCACGGTGCCTCGACCGGAACGATCGCGCGGGGAGTTCCCCCGTCGAGAACGCGGAGCGCCTCGCGCAGGTCAAAGCACGGCGCGACGACGATCCCCTTCACGACGGCCGCCTCGCGCGCGTTCGCGTCGGGGACGAGGACTCGCCCGCAGCCCCGGTCTCGCGCGTAGAGCGCGATCGGGAGCACGCCCTTGACCGGCTTGAGACGCCCGTCGAGCGCGAGCTCCCCGAGAATGACCGACTGAGCGGGTATCGCCGAGGCGGTCTGACCGCTCGCCGCGAGGATTCCGATCGCGATCGGCAGATCGAAGGCCGCTCCCACCTTGCGCACGTCGGCAGGAGCGAGATTCACCGTGATGCGTTTCTGGGGAAACTTGAAGCCGTTGTTCTTGATGGCGGAGGTGACCCGCTCGCGGCTCTCCCGAACGGCCGCATTCGGAAGCCCGACTATCGTGAATGACGGAAGCCCCGCGGCGAGATCAATCTCGACCGTGACCCCGAACCCATCGATCCCCACCACCGCACCGGAACGAATCTCCGCGATCATCCCAACCTCCCCACACATCGTTCCCCGGTCGTTTGCGCTCCGCTGGCGCCCGAGGGGCGCCCCACGGAAGCGTTCTCTAGAATGTGAACTGAGGAATTCCCGGTCTCTTCCTTCCCTTCCGCCGCGTGAGAACCGCCGCCGCGACGAGCGGCAGCGCGAGCGCGGCATCGCACAGGACGGACACCTGCTTCGCGTCGACCGCGATCTTGCCCCAGGAAACGGCCTCGTCGAAGGTGCACCCGCTCAAGCCTCCCCAGTGCGGAGGATCGGCGACGAACTGGATCGCGTAGCGGTGCCCATCAACGGGCCTCCCGAGTATGTTGTTCGTGACCTCGGTCTGCTGGATGAAGTTTTTCGGCGTGCCCCCTCCCACGTAGATTACCATCGTCGGCTTCATCGCCGCGATGCGCGCCGTTTCCTCGACGTCGCCGATCATGTCGAACAGGACTCTCGGTTCGCGCTCGGCGAGCCCGATGCCGATCGACGAATCGCCGATTGCGGGACAGTAGACCGGCACCCCCTTCCGGTACGCGGTGCTCAGGATTCCCTGCTGCCCCTTCGACACGCGATTCGCCTCTTTCCCGAGCAGATGGAGAAACTCCCTCGTCGTGTACGGCCGCTCCTCGAGCGTCTTCGTCGCCCATTTTCCGATCCGCCGGTCGAGGCTCATGAATCCCTCCTCGTCGGCGAAGGTGTCATAGATCCGGTCGACCTTATCCTCGCGGAGCTTCGTATCGTCCACGTTCGGGGATCCGAGGTAATGGAAGCTCCCGGCCGTCTCATAGAAATCGTGGTACAGGTTGGCACCCGTGGAAGCGATCACATCGATGAACCGGTGCTCTATGAGCGTGACGAGCACCTTGCGCATCCCGGCGGGCACCATGGCACCCGCGAGCCCGAGCCATACGATGATGTCTTCGTCGAGCGCTCCGGTCCAGATGCGGGCGGCATGGGCGAGCGCCCGCGCCTGGAAGCTGCACCCCTCGAGACCCGTGAGGAGCTCGTCGCACGTCATGCCGGCCTTGAGCTCGATCGGTCTCGTCGGATGGGTGAGGTATCTACGCTTCACGGTGCAGCTCCTTCCGCACAAATCTCGAGATCGCTTCGTACACTATTTTTGAAGCAATGAAATTCGAAGTCTCGTCGTGCTCCCGGGGACACAGCTCGACCGCATCCATCGCCACGACGCGTTTGTTCTCGAACACGAACGTGAGAAGATCCATCAATTCGTCCCACTGGAGCCCGCCCGGTTCGGGCGTGCCGACGGCGCGGAGAATCGACGGGTCGACCGCGTCGAAATCGATCGAGAGATACACAGTATCGGGGAGGCGCCGGATCGCTTCCCAGGCCCCCTCGTTCCACCACCCGAAGATCCGCGTTCCCGCGCAGCCGCGAAGAAAATCGCGTTCCTCGCCCGAGTAGCTCCGCACGCCGATCTGGACGATGTTCCCGAACGGCAGCGTATTGCGCGCCGCGCACGCGTGGCTCTCCTTCTCGCCGAGGTAGCTCTCGCGCATGTCGGCGTGCGCGTCGAGCCACACGACGCCGAGGGAGTCGTACCCGAGGCCCTCGAGGATCCACGGCGTTATCGAGTGTTCGCCGCCGATGAAGCAGGGAAACGTTTCGCGGAAGTAGTCGCGGTGCTCGCGGACGAAGGAGACGAGATCATCCCTCCCGGTGAGTCTTTCACGCAGCGTCACGATCCCCGCCCCCTCGAGATCGACATCGAGCGCGGAGTTGTAAAACTCGATCTGCATCGAGGCGCCGAGAATCGCCTCGGGAGCGCGCGCGGTCCCCCTGCCGTACGATGCGCTCCATTCAATGGGAACAGGGATCACGGCGACGCGATCCCTGTTTGCTCCCGAAACTTCGGTTCCGAGAAAATCAAACGTTCGTTCCATCAGCGGCTCTTGTAGCTGCAGAACACCGCGGCGGCGACAACGGTGGTCCACATCCCGTCCTTGCCGAGCACGGTCTGCGTGATGTTCGTCGTGCGAACGATCTGCCCCGCGATCTTCCATTCCTGTTTGCGCTCGTTCCACGCCCGCGTGAGATCGATCTCGATCCCGAGGGTCGAGGCGAGCATCGTCGCGGCGAGATCCTCGGTGTAATCGCCGAGCTCCTCCTGCCGTTTTCCGTACGCGTGGTGCTCGGAGATGTACCCGTATCGTTTCCGGTCGGTCGGTATCGCGACGCCGATCGCCGATCCGACGAGGCGGCTCTGCTCGTCCGTATGGTTGGTGCTCAACACACAGTACACGATCTGTCCGGGGTGGAGCATCGAAGCGCCTCTCGTGCGCGGTATCAGGACGCAGTGGGGAGGAAAGATGCTCGAAACGTGGACGAGGTTGAACTGCGACAACCCCGCCGCTCTCAGCGCGAGCTCGAAGCTCGTGAGCTTCTCCTTGTGCCTTCCGGCGCCGCGCGTCAAGAATATCTTGTCAGGAGCTCTACCCTCCACGGACTACCTCTTTTCAATAGGGCACTCTACGCGTGCGGTTCAACCATGAGGCCGAACCGCCGATCTTCACCGACTCGTGCGGTTCGAATGCATTATGCGTGAGGCGCATGGGATGTCAACGCCAAAATGAAACGGGAACGGCTTTCACCGTTCCCGCTCATAAGCACTTTCAACGTACGATATCAGGACGACGTGCTATTTCTTGGCTTTCCTGCGAACTTTGCGCTTCGCTTTGGCCTTCACTTTCTTCTTGGCCTTCGCCTTGACCTTCGCCCTTTTCTTGGGCTTCGCTTTGGTCTTGGCTTTCTTCTTGGCTTTTGGCATATCTCCCACTCCTTTGTGAAAGTTGAAAGCCTGCCATCGCCTATTGCCTGCACGACCTCGCTGTTGTACGTGCCCGTGATGTCGTATGATGCAGGCACCGAATTAAGTTGAGCCCATGGTATTCATTAAAGAAAAAATGTGTCAAGCGTTTTTGAAAATATTTTCAAAAATATTTTTGCGGCGCTCGCTCCGCGTTGCTATCATTCGGTGCGATTCCTCCATGCTGCACGCGAAGCCGAAGACGGGGAGCACGCAATGATCGATGAAGCAACATTCGTGTCGAGCGAAGAGGCGCTCTTTGATTATCTCGCCGCGAAGCTGCGCGACGTTTTCGCGTCGCGCGATCGCGTCGCGGTCAAGATGCACATGGGAGAGCCGGGGAACACGTACTACATCGATTCGCCGTTCACGAAGCGGGTCGTCGCGTGTCTCACCGATCTCGGCGCCGCGCCCTTCATTTTCGATTCGCCCGTCGTCTACTCGAGCCCTCGCAACAACGATACAGGGTACCGCGCCGCGGCGGCGAAGCACGGCTACACGAAAGAGAACGTCGGCTGCCCCGTCGTCGTTTCGAATCGCAGCATCGCCGTGAAGGGCACGCTCATGGAGTACCGCCTCTGCAGGGAGCCGCTGGAGGCCGACGGGGTGCTGCTGCTCACCCACGTCAAGGGACACGTCGCGTGCGGCATGGGAGGCGCCGTCAAGAACGTCGGGATGGGATGCGCCGCGAAGGAAACAAAGGGCGCGATCCACGAGGGAGGCGAGCCGGTCTTCACGGAAGGGTGCACGCAGTGCGGCGAATGCGTCGCTCACTGCCCGACGCAGAACATCGGGCTCGAGGCGAAGGGCCCCTGCTTCGGCGCCACGTGGTGCCCGGGATGCAGCAACTGCGTCCTCGTGTGTCCGGCGCACTGCATCAAGCCGCGCGTCGCGGCATTCGACGAGCTCCTCGCCGAATCGGCGGCGCTCGCCCATGCGAGGTTCACAAAGCGCTTCGCCGTGAACGTTCTCCGGAATATCTCGAAGTACTGCGATTGCATGAGCGACGCCGGTCCGCTCATCGCGAAGGATATCGGATTCGTGTGCGCGGACGACATGGTCGCGGCGGACGCCGCATCGCTCGACGTGATTGCGAGAAAATCGGGACACGAGGATCTGTTCGCCGAACACCACAGGCACTCCCCCTGGGAACATGTGCGCGCGGCGGCGCGTTTCACAGGAAAAAACGCCGCGGTCACCGTGAAGGAAATCTGAGGGCGCGAGATCGCGATGATGGAGCACGTTTTCATGTTTGCCGGTCAGGGCCCAGGCCTCGGGGGCGTCACGGACGTCCTCGCCGTGAACCCGATTCTCCTCCTCTTCACCGTGATCGGGCTCGGCTACCTCCTGGGCAGCATCAGGATATTCGGTTTCAACCTCGGGGTCGCGGCGGTCCTCTTCGTCGGCATGGCGTTCGGGGCCCTCGACCAGCGCCTCGCCCTTCCCGAATATATATATGTAATAGGGCTCGTTCTCTTCGTGTACGCGATCGGTCTCCAGTCCGGCACGGGATTCTTCTCCTCGTTCCGCACGCGGGGACTCCGGATCAACCTCGTCGCGGTCGTCATCCTGTGCGCGGGAGCGGTACTCGCCGTGATTCTCAAAAGCGTCATGCGGCTCTCGGCGCCGAGCGCTGCGGGGCTCTTCTGCGGCGCGCTCACCAATACGCCCGCCCTCGCCGCGACGGTTGAGACGATCGAAAACATGAAGGGGGCGCTTCCCCCCGCATCCCTGAAGCTCTACCTCGAAAGCCCCGTCGTCACCTACGGGCTCGCGTATCCCTTCGGCGTCCTCGGCGTCCTGCTCTGGTTCTTCATCTTCATCAAGCTCTTCAAGATCGACTTCGCGAAGGAGGAAGCCGAGCGTCTCACGGAATCGGGCACCGGCATCATTCTCAGCAGGACCTTCACGGTCACGAATCCGGCGATCCTGGGGAAAACGGCCGCGGAAGCCCTTGCGTACCTCGGCGATCCCGGATTCGTCCTGAGCCGCATACAGAAGGGGGACACGATCGAGGTCGTCGTGCCGGGCATGGTACTCTCGCCGGGAGACCGGATCGTCGCGGTCGGCGGCGCCGAGGCGCTCGAGCGAGCGCGCGTGCTCTTCGGAACGCGGAGCGGCGAGCAGCTCCCCGATGCTGCGGGGCAGATCACGTACCGGCGCATCTTCGTCTCGAACAAGAAAGTGATCGGCAGGACGATCCGGGAGCTTGAGCTCCACAAGCTCTTCGACGCCACGATCACGAGGCTCCGCCGAGGAGACGTCGATTTCGTCCCTCACCTCGACACGGTCCTCGAATCGGGAGACCGCATCCGCGTCGTCGCCCATCGCGACAAACTCGAAGCGATCTCGAAGTTCTTCGGCGACTCGATACGTTCGATCGCGGAGACCGATTTTCTATCGCTCTCCCTCGGCGTCGTGCTCGGCGTGTTTCTCGGGATGATCGCGTTTCCGCTCCCGAACGGGATGGTCTTCCGCCTCGGTTTCGCGGGAGGCCCGCTCATCGTCGGCCTCGTACTCGGAAAGCTCGAGCGGACGGGACCCATCACGTGGGGTCTTCCCTACACGGCGAACCTCGTGATCCGGCAGGTCGGGCTCGTCTTCTTTCTCGCGGCTATCGGGACAAAGGCGGGACCGGGCTTCAGCGCGACGTTCCGGGCGGGAGGCTGGGGGCTCATCGCGGCCGGGGCGCTCATCACAAGCCTCGTCGCGGTGGCGGCCATCCTTGCGGGGTACAAGTACCTGAAGCTCCCGATGTCGGCGGTCATGGGCGTCGTCTCGGGGATGCACACGCAGCCCGCGTGCCTCGCCTATGCCAACCAGCAGGCGGCGAACGAGCTGCCCAACGTCTGGTACGCCGCCGTCTACCCCGCCTCCATGATCGCGAAGATCATCCTCGCGCAGATAATTGTTTCCATTCTCCTCGTGTCCTAGGCGCGTCGAGGACCCGCGCCCAGGACGTTCCGGCATTGACAGAACGTGTTTTTTCTTTTACAATTGGTTCGAAGTATCGACGCGTCTTCAACGGATCCGCAAAACAGGAAGCACGCAACAATGAAGAAGCTCATCGCAATCGTCACGGCCGCCCTTATCCTCGCCCCCTCCCTCGCACGCGCGGCTACCGTGTCCGTCCAGGCGGAAGACTTCGTGCACTCGTACAATATACTGCCCGAAGCCATCCGCGCCGACGGCGGGGTGCTCATGGGCCTCGATGCCGTGGGAGAGTGGGCCGATTTTCAGCTCGTCGCCGCGGGGTTCGGAACGTACCAGGTGACGATGCGGTGCTGGGGCAATCTCGGCGTGCCGTACCATTTCCATCTCGTCACGGTACCCGTTCAGGGGGAAGATCCGCAGACGATCGAATTCAGCTACGTGGGCAAAGGGTACTGCGGCAGTTGAGGAACCGCCATACTGGCCACCGGGAGTGGCCTCGTCAGGGTCTTCGAATCACCCCTCGTCTTCAGGCTCGAATTCGTGTCGGGAGAGATCAACGGCTGGATCGACTGGTTTTCGTTCTCGTCGGTGAACGCCGCGGAGAACGATTCCTGGAGCGCCATCAAGAGCCTCTTTCGCTGACGCATCCAATCAGAAATAGAGCGAGGAATAGAGCGAGTACATATCCGTCCGGGATTCCGTCTCGGCGTCCGGCGCCGAGCTCGTACCGGTGATCCGTTCGTACTGGATCCGGATGACGCCGGCCTTGCCGAAATCGCGGCGGATGTTCACGACGATCGCCCCGCGGCGCGCGTCGAACGGGGAGACGGAGCCATCACGCCACGATTTCTCCTCGAGCCAACCGAGGCCGGCGCCGAAGTTCCCCATGAGGTCGAGATCGAGCGATGCTCCCGCGAGCCAGCTCTGCTTCCGCTCGAACCCCCCTCCGGGGAGGTCCGCCTCACGGAGCCTCTTGTAGAAAAGCGAGACCGAGACGCGATCATCGAGGAGCGGCGCACGGCCCGACGCCCGCATGCCCTCTGCGTTCGACTCGTAGGACAGCGCCGCAAACGGCGCGTAGAAATCCGAGTCGAGGCGCACGTAGTCGAAGAGCAGGCCGAGGCGCTGCGACTTTTCGATCGCGATGCCTCCGATGCCCCCGCCCCCTTCGCGCGAGACGTCCAGAGGTCCGTCCTCCGTCAGGACGCCGCGCTCGTCCGTCCGGTTCCACCCGATGAGCTCACCGCGCAAGATTGCGTACCGGACGAGCGGTGCCTCCCCCGTGACGCTCACGGTCCACGTGCTGACCCATGGGTCGACCGAGAGATACCCGAGTCCCGGAAAATCGACCGAGCGTTTGTTTTCGAAGCTTGTGATCGCGTGCACGCCCGCCTTCCAGAACGATCCCGTCCGTTCGTCGAGGCGCTGCCATCTCCCCTCGAGGCCGGCGATCTCCTGGGAATACCTCGCGCGCTCCATGCCCCCGTAACGATACGCGGTGCTGCTCGTCTCGACGGCCCGTCGCGGAATCGCGTAGAAGAGCCGCGCCTCGAGATTCGCTCCGACGTACGTCGCGAGCGCCCCCTCGAAAACGAGATCAGGCCCGAGCTCCTCGAGGCTTTCGACGAGGAGCGCTCCCGCCGCGGCGCCGCCGCAGCCGCACCCCGTGTCTCCCCCGACGCGCGGGTTGTCGTCCCAATCCCAGCGCATGAGGGTGAGCGGCGTCATGGAGAGGTCAAAGTACCCGAACCTGAAGCGAAACCTCCCGGCATCGATCTCGGTGAAAGCGCTCCCCCACTCCGAGCCGAGATACTCGGGACCGGAATCGAGCACGTTGCGTCCTTCGTTCGTGATCCGCAGGAGCGCGCCGGCGCGCAGATTCCCCGTGAGCCGTTTCGCCGCCTCGACCTCGAGCCGGTACTGGACGCCGCCGCCGGAGCTCACCGGCTCGCCGTAGAGTCCCGCGGCGCCGCTGCCGCGCGAATCGATGCTCAGGTACCGGATGCGCTGGAGCCCGCGGTATGAGATTCCCGGGCCTTCCCCGGGAGCATTCGTCTCCCGGGCGGCCGACTCGCCGCGTACGGAAGAGCGTGCCGGGGACGACAGCATTTCTTCCATCGCCGCGCGGAGATCCCCCTGCGGGTCATAGCGCACGTCGATGACGGTACCGTCCCCTCCAACGAGACATACGGTGAACGTTTCGTAGGGAACACCGTAGCTCCCCGACACCGCCCCCCCGGCGTCCTCCGCCTGGGGGAACGTGATGCCGTTCGATTGGATCACGCCCTGTGCGGCGAGAAGGGAGTGTTCATCGGCGTTGATCCCGAGGACGGCGATATCCTCGCCGCCGTACTCGCGGTAGAACCGCTCGCAGGCGAGGAGCGCCTCGACGCAGTGCGGACAGCTCGACCGCCAGAAGACGATGAACGTATAATCGTGCGCGGGGAAAAACTCGTCTGACCGCACGCTCCCCGCGCCGTCCATGAGCCGCAGCTCGAACGGGGGCGCCGCTTCCCCCGCATCGATGGCGAGGGCGCGCGATCCCGGGGACAGACATCCGGCGAACGCGATCAGGGCACCGAGGCGAACCATTCCATTCATCGGCGTCGAACCCCCTGTTTCGTTCCTCGTTGAAGGCTGCGCACCGTCCTATTATATTCGTAAATTCAACGACCGGAAACCGATTTTGTGACAACGAAGGGCGGCCACCGGGTGAATAGAGAGATATTGAGACTTTCTTTCCCGGTCATGATCGGGATGCTCTCCCACACGATGATCCAGATCGTGGATACCGCCATGGTCGGAAGGCTCGGGATCGGAGAGCTCGCCGCGGTGGGGCTCGGCTCTCTCTTCATCCACGTCACGGTGCTCGCATTCGGTTCCCTGAGCGTCGGCACCCAGGCTATCGCGGCGCGGCGCCTCGGCGAGAGACGATTCGAGGAGTACCCTCGAATCGCCCTCAACACCTTCACGCTCGCTCTCGCCTTCGGAATCCCGGTCTCGCTTGCCGGCTATCGTCTCTCTCCGTGGATCTTCTCGAGGCTCTCGGCCGACCCCGCCGTCGTGCGGGAAGGAATCGCGTACCTGAGCATTCGTTTCAGCGGTCTTTTCTGCATCATTGCGATGTGGGCGCTCAGCGGACTGGCGTACGGTGTCGCCCGCGTCAAGATCGACATGATCGTTTCGATCGCGGTGAACTGCTGCAACGTCCTCCTCAACTATCTTCTCATCTTCGGGCACGGCGGTTTCCCGCGCCTCGAGGTGCGGGGGGCGGCGATCGCGTCGGTGATAAGCACGCTCTTCGGCCTCCTTTTCTATCTGTACCTCGTTCAGTTCCGCATCCTCCGCCGGCTGCCGGCGCCCAGCCCACGCCCCCGGCTCTCGGGGCGGCTCATGGGACAGATCATCAGGATATCGGGGCCCCGCGCCGTCCAGAGCGTGACCATCTTCGGGTTTCTCGTGTTCCTGAGCCTCATCGGAAGAACCGGCGTCGGGGAGCTCGCAATCAGCAATATCATCTTCAAGGCGTTCGATTTTTCGTTCATGATCGGCATGGCGATCGGTGCGACATCCGCGACGCTCGTCGGGCGGAGTCTCGGGGAACGGAATCCCTCGCTCGCCGCGCGGTACGGCTGGCACTCCGCCGGAATCGGCTCCCTCTTCATGGGAATCCTCGGTGCATCCTTCCTCTTTTTCCCCAGGGAGATCATGGGCGTATTCACGACCGACCATGCGGCGATCGAGAAAGGGGCCGCTCCATTCAGGCTTCTCGGCGCATTCCAGTTCATCGACGCGTTCGGCATCGTCCTTTCACGAACGCTCCAGGGTGTCGGCGGCACCCTCTACGTGATGATCGCCGAGATGGCGTGCATGGGGGGCGTCCTCATACCGTTCGCCTACGCCTCCGTGGAAGTTTTCCACGCGGGCCTTTTCGTCACGTGGTGCGCGATCTACCTCTACATCATCTGCTTCGCCGGGGCGATGGCCTGGAAATTCAGGGAGGGAGGATGGAAGCGCATCGAGATCTGATGCGTGCACGCATGGTTTCTCCTTGACATCGTATCTGTATTATTATATGAGTATATTAGAATATGAAGAAAAACGATCGTATATCGACGACCTCCGGCGCCATGCCGTTCGAGCTTGTCGCGAAGCGCCTCAAGGCGCTCGCCGACGCCTCGCGCCTCCGCGTCCTCCAAAGCCTCTGCGCGGGGGAGAAGAGCGTCACGGAGCTCGTAGGGGAGACGGATCTCGCGCAGGCGAACGTATCGAAACATCTCCGCATTCTTAGAGACGAGGGGTTCGTGCTCGCCAGGAGAAACCGCCGCAACGTGCTCTATCGCCTCTCGGGCACGCTGAGCGAGGAGATATGCACGATCATGTGCCGATCGATGAAGGAAAGGGTCGCGGGCGAAAGCCGGATGCTCGAACGTTACCTGGATCGCAAACGGGTATGAAAGGCTGGAGATTGTCCATGGTCAAGGTTTTGATCTTTCTGGCCGTATGGATCGCGGTCATGAGGTTCCTCCTCCCCCGTCTTGGAGTATCGACCTGAATGTCCCAGACCTGCGGGATCGGGGACCGGTCCAGGAAGGATTCAGTCGAGGCGGCGGAACCGGAGGCGCGGGAAGGGCGCGACGCGGGGGCCGGGACCAAGAGGTAATCGCCATGCCGATATTCGAATACGAATGCACTGCGTGCGGAAGGCTCTTCGAGGAGCTCGTCATGAGCTCGTCGCAGAAGGTCGCCTGTCCCTCGTGCGGATCGGCCGATCTCGACAAGCTCATCTCCGCTCCCGCCAGGAAATGCGGGGGCTGCGCATCGTCGGGAGGCGGCTCCTGCGGCCCTACCTGATCGGGCTGTTGATGCGGCGGTCCGCCGCATGAGGAGATCAACAAGCCCGGGAGATCATCGAGTCTCCCGGGCTTTCATTTCTGGTAGCCCCTAGGGGAGTCGAACCCCTGATTCTTGGCTGAGAACCAAGCGTCCTGACCACTAGACTAAGGGGCCACCCTGTCATCTTGGCTGGGGAGGGAGGAGTCGAACCCCCATAAACTGATCCAGAGTCAGTTGTCCTGCCATTAGACCACTCCCCAATGGCGTAGTGAAATTATACAATAAACCGCAAAAAATCAACTCCATTCTCCGGGAATTCAGGGAATTTGCCTCGCGCCGAGCGCCGCGGCCGTCCGGAGCCGCTCGACCGTCTTCGATTTCCCGAGCAGAATGACCACCCAGAAAATGTCGGGCGAAACGGTCTTCCCGGTGAGGGCGACGCGGCACGGATGAATGAGCTCCCCCGATTCGAGCCCGAGCCGGTCGGCCAGCGAGCGGAGCGCCTCCTCGACCGCCGCACGGTCGAAGTACTGGAGCTTATCGTACTCGTCGGCGAGCGCCGCGAGCCTCGCGGATGCTTCCCTCGTCATGATGTGGTTGCGAACCGCATCCTCGTCCCGCTGATAATCGTCGCGGTAGAAATAGCGCATGAGACCGGGAACGTCCTTGAGAAGCTTGAGCCTGTTCCCGAGCGCATCGATGATGAGGGCGAGCCGCGGAATCTCCCGCGCATAGGCGCGCTTCCCGCCGTCGAGAACCTCCGCGCGCAGCGGTTCCTTGCCGGGCACGAGCTTGAGATCGACCGGCCGCGAGAGGTTGACCTCGAAGGCGGGCGGGAATACCCCTTCTTTTTCGAGGACGTCGTAGGCGAGCTCGACCTTCTCGCTCAGAGGAAGCATCTTGAAATGCTCCGCGTTGATCCATTCCATCTTGCCGAGATCGAAGACGGCCGGGTTCGTCGATACCTTCTTGAGCGAGAAGGCGTCGATGAGCGCCTTGAACGTGAAGAGCTCCCGCTTCCCGTCGTAACTCCATCCGAGGAGGGCGAGGCAATTCACCATCGCTTCGCTCAGGTAGTACTGATCGCGGTACGAGTCGACCGAGGTCGCGCCGTGCCGCTTGCTGAGCCTCGCCTTGTCGTGGCCGAGAATCATCGGCAGATGCGCGAACTTCGGAAGCTTGTAGCCGAGCGCGCGGTACAGGTGCACCTGCCGCGGGGTGTTGGACAGGTGGTCGTCGCCGCGGATCACGTGGCTGATCTTCATGTGGGCGTCGTCGACGACGACGGCGAAGTTGTACGTCGGCCTTCCGTCGGACTTGATGAGAACAAAATCGTCGAGATCCGCGTTCGCGAAGCTGAAATCCCCTCTGACGATGTCCCTGAAGCGCACGTCCCCCTCGAGGGGCATGGCGAACCTGACGGCGAAAGGTAGCGAGCGCGCGAGTCTCGCGTCGACCTCTTCCGGGGTCAGGGCGCGGCACGTGAGCGCATACTTCGGAGGGAGCTTTTTCTCTTCGTGCTCGATCTTCATCGCGTCGAGCTCCTCCGGCGTACAGAAGCAGCGGTAGGCCTTCCCCTCGCGGAGGAGCCGGTCCGTTTCGGTATGGTAGAGCACGCCCCGCGCCGACTGCAGGTACGGCCCGTACTCGCCGCCTGCATCGGGACCCTCGTCCCATTCGAGCCCGAGCCACCGGAGGCCGCGCAGGATTCCCTCGTATGACTCGCGCGTCGATCGCGCCGCGTCGGTATCCTCGATGCGAAGCACGAAGGCGCCGTGGTTCTTGCGCGCGTAGAGGAAGTTGTAGAGGGCGGTCCGCGCCCCGCCGACGTGGAGATGCCCCGTCGGGCTCGGCGCGAAACGCACCCGTATCACTTCATCGCGTTTTTCAACCAGGTTCATCTTTCTCCCTGGGCAGGGACGCCGCTACCGGTCGACCCTGATCTTATCGATGAGAGCGCCGTATCCGATGCCGAATGCCTGTGTGCTCGCCTCGTCGAGCGTCGAGCCTTCCTTGAGCCGGTCGAGGAAGGAGAGTACGTTGTCCATCGAATGCATCGTGAGAAGCTTGTCGAGCATCCGGCAGGCGGCGTAGTACGCCACACGGGATGCGACCCTGTCCTTCCCTTCGGCGATCGCGGTCTCGATCGCCTCGAGGGATGGATTCATGTTTGCTCCGGCGTACTGGAGCTCGGGCATCTGGATCTTGAGTATCTCGATCTCGTCGGCGACCCTCGTGGCGATGGCCTCCTTGAGCCAGAACGGCGACCGTCCGCCGGCCCGGTGGTTGACCGCGGCTTGCGCGATGCGATTGGTGATGCCTGGCTTCGCGACTATACGCCTCATCATGATGTCGAAAGGCTCGAAAATGATCGTATCCCCCTTGACATACCCGTAGTACCACCACTCCTTGCGCGTCATGAGAAGATACTCATCGAGGTCGGCCGTGCCGATGAGAACGAGTTTGCCGTCGGCGGGACGCCCGATCTCCTCTGTGGCCTTTTCGTACCCCGCCTTGGCATAGCCGAACGTCTGAACCGCGATGGCGCGCGCGATCTCGCTGGCGGGATAGCGGAGTTCGATCTATGCGCTCGCCATGATGCCGCCGTTGACGACGTGGTACTCGTCGACGGTGAGGTGATAGCCCTCGATCGGAGTAAGGAGGGAATCGGGGATGCGGAAGGCCTCTTTTCCTTTCTTCGCATCCTGCGCACCTTTTCCGCAGCCGATAGCGAGCACGAGCATGAGCAGAACCGCGATGAGATCGTACCTTCGCATCATGATCCTTTCTTCCCGGGCGCGGGCCGCCCGGCGGACTCCGAAGCCCTCGCGCGAACCTTCCTTCCGACTGTTTCGATGAGAAGCTCCCGTTCACTCTCCCGCAACTTCGCGAACTCTTTGCCGCCGGCGCGCTGCTCGTCGAGCCAGGCTCTCGCAAAGGAGCCGCTCTCGATCCTCTCGAAGAGCGTTTCCATCCTCTTTACGATGTCGTCGCCGACGAGGTCCTCGCCGAACGCGAGGCTCCCGTAGGCGGCCGTGCCGCTGATCACGTCCCGCATGCCCGAAAAGCCGAGGCGCGTGAAAAGGTCGACGATGATCTTGAGCTCGTGGAAACACTCGAAGTACGCGACCTCGGGGCTGTAGCCCTTCCGTACGAGGACGTCGAACGCACATTTCATCAGCGCGGGCACGCCGCCGCAGAGGACGGCCTGCTCGCCGAAGATATCGCTCACGGCCTCTTCGCGAAAGCTCGTCTCGTAGGCGCCGGCTCGAAGGCAGCCGAGCCCCCCGGCGAGCGCGAGCGCAATCTTCTTCGCGTCCCCCGAAACGTCGTTCGCGACGCCGACGAAGCAGGGCAGGCCCGTTCCTTCGACGTACGCTTCCCGGAGCCTTCCTCCCTGCCCCTTCGGAGCGACGAGAAGAAGATCGAATCTCTCCGCGGCAATCACGCCGAACGCGACGGCGAAGCCGTGCGCAAAGCACAGTGCGGCGCCCGGCCTGAGCGCATCGCGTATCTCATGCTCATAGACATCCCCCTGAACCTCGTCGGGAAGGAGCATCATGAGAATGTCGGCTTTCCGCGCAGCCCGGCAAAGGGGCATGACGTCGAAGCCGTCCTCCCGCGCCCGTTTCCAGCCCCCTTTGCCTTCACGGGCGCCGACGATCACCGCGAGGCCGCTCTCGCGCAAGTTCAGGGCCTGGGGGCGTCCCTGGTTGCCGTACCCCGCCACGGCGATCGTTTTTCCCTCGAGGATGCCGGCCTCGGCATCCGCCTCGGTGTAGATATTCATTTCACGCTCCGGACGTTCTCTCGGACAAGCAACTATTTATAACAGAATAGGGAAAGAGTGGCAAGGCTCTTGTCGAATGGGCCTTGCGAAGCTTTTCCATTGACAGAGGCGGTTTTGCGCCTATATATATGGTTCGGATGTGGCGGTGTAGCTCAGTTGGTAGAGCAGGAGAATCATAATCTCTGTGTCCGGGGTTCGAGTCCCTGCACCGCCACCAGATTTAGTTTGAAGTCGTTACATTCCACATCTCAACGCCCTCTTCACGATGAGCTGCATTGATATCGTCAGGGATTGCATTCGCACCCGCCGCCTGATCGCACCGGGCTCACGGGTGCTCGCGGCGGTCTCCGGGGGTCCCGACTCGATGGCCCTCCTGACGATCCTCTCGGAGCTTTCCGGCGAGATGCGGTTCGATCTCGCCGTTGCGCATTACGATCACGGAATCCGGCCCGAAGCCGCGCGGGAGAAAGCTCTCGTCGAGCGCTACGCGGCGAAGCTCGCCGTCCCCCTCTTTCTCGGATCGGGGAACGTTCCCGTCGAAGCGCGGAGAACGAAGAAGGGGCTCGAGGAAACGGCGAGGCTCCTCAGGTACCGCTTTCTCGAAGAGACGGCGCGCTCGTGGAACGCAGACTCGGTCCCTCTCGGGCACACCCGGGACGATCAGGTCGAGACGATCCTCCATCACATCATCCGGGGCTCGGGTTGGCGCGGAGTCCAGGGCATTCCCCCGCGCAGGGGGATCTTCGTCAGGCCGCTGCTCGCCTGCAGCCGGGAAGATCTCAGGGCGCTCCTCCGGAGCCGCCGGGTGCGGTACGCGATCGACCGGAGCAACTACAGCAGCGCGTATCTCCGCAACCGGCTGAGAAACCGGCTCCTCCCCTGCCTGGAAAGGAGCTATAACCCCTCGATTCGGGAAGCGCTCCTTCGGCTCTCGGAAAATCTCGCCGAAGGATGGGAAACGCTCGAGAGACCTCTTGTCAGGCTCATTCCTCCCGCCGGAGCGGCTGAGGAGACCGGTATTCCGCTCGGGAACATCGCGCGGCTCACCGATTTTCAGCTGTACCTCCTCATCGACCTCGTACTGCGCGAACGGTTCGGCGTGCCCCAGGATATCGAGCGGCCGCACTTCGACGCGGCGAAGCGCCTCATCCGCTCGGGGCGATCGGGGAAGCGGGTTCATTTTCCTCACGGGATCGTTGTCTGCATCGAGCATTCCAACCTCGTCGTGAGAAGGAACGGCGAGGGCCGACAGGCTCCCGGAGAGGCGATCATCGCAGGAGCGGGGGATTACGCCCTGCCCTGGTGGAATCTCTCCGCGGCCGTCGAACGCGTCCGCGCGAAGGACGTCGATCCGCGCTCGACCGCAACCGAAGCGTATTTCGCAGGAATCGTTTTTCCCATTCGGGTGCGTTCGAGAAAGCCGGGCGATCGAATCGCTCCGTTCGGCATGCGGGGGACGAAGAAGCTGAGCGACCTTCTCATCGATCGGAAGGTTCCCCTGTCGCGGCGGGATGCGATTCCCGTCTTCGAGGATGCCCGCGGCGTTTTCTGGCTGCCGGGAGTCGCCGTGGACGAGCGGACGAGGATTGTCCCCGGAACGAGGAACGCCCTGCGCATAAAACTTTTTCCCGCCGCGGGCGAAAATTGATGGCGGCGCGCGCCGGTTGTGCTACAATTTCCGGATGAGGAGAGGCAACGCTCACGGGATCCGGATGGAAAGGCTCCTTCGTGCATATCGGCAGAGTGCTTATAACGCAGGAAGAGATCGATTCGCGCGTGCGCGAGCTCGCGGATCAGATCTCCGCGGACTACGCGGATAGGAATCCCATTCTCATAAGCCTCCTCAAGGGAGGCTTTATTTTTCTCGCCGATCTCGTCCGCCATATCACCGTCCCCCACGAGGTCGATTTCATCACCGTCCACAGCTATCAAAACGGGTTTGCGAGGAGCGAACGGATCGAGATCCTCAACGATCTCAAACGGAGCGTGAATGGCCGCGACGTCATCATCATCGACGGCATCGTCGACACGGGGCACACCCTCTCGTTCCTCGAGCAGATGCTCGAAGAGCGCCGCGTGGCCAGCCTCCGGGTGTGCGCTCTCCTCGACAAGCCCTCGTGTCGCGAGATCACGGTTCCCGTCGATTACGTCGGCTTCAAGGTGCCCGACGTCTTCGTCGTGGGATACGGGCTCGATTTCAAGGAGCGGTACCGGAACCTCTCGTACATCGCCGAGCTGATCCCAGCGCCGGTGCTAGCCGAGGCCGCGGACCCGGCGACCGCGCCGAAGAACGAGGAACGGACCGCCCCCGCGAAGCGGAATCCCTGATCTGGACAAAACCCTGATTATTGTATATTTTCCCTGGAGAATGGAAACCAGGTGACATGATGGAAAACCCTCAGAAGAAGAATAAGCCCCGCCGGGATCAGCAAATGCCCAAGAAATGGCCTCCATTCGGCGCCGTGCCCGGCCCCCAGCGCGCGTCGCGCTCGATGGCGCTCTGGGTCATGCTCCTCATCATCGCGTTCATGGCGTATCTCCTCTTCAACTCGGGCAAGGAACGGGAATGGACCCTCACGTATACCCAGTTCATCAAACAGGTGGAGAAGGGGAACGTGGCGCGGTTGAAGATCAAGGGGCTCGAGACGAGGGGCAAGCTCGTCAATGAAATCGTGATTCCGATGGGGAACAATGAAGCCACCATATCGAGCTTCCGCGTCATTCTGCCCACCGAGGACAAGGATCTCCCGGAGAAGATATGGGCGAAGAACCCCGACGCGCAGATCGAGGCCGAATACCCGGGGAGCAGCCTCTGGGTGAAAGCGCTCGCCACGGCGCTTCCCCTCATCGCGCTCCTCGTCCTCTGGATCGTCCTGATGCGGCAAATGCAGTCGGGCGGCAACAAAGCGTTCTCGTTCGGCAAGAGCAAAGCGAAGATGATCGACGGGAGCCTGCCGCGCGTGACCTTCGCCGACGTCGCGGGCGTGGATGAGGCGAAGGAAGAGCTCGGGGAGATCATCGAGTTCCTGCGCGATCCGAAGAAATTCCAGCGGCTCGGCGGGCGGATTCCGAAGGGGGTCATTCTCCTCGGGCCTCCCGGCACCGGAAAGACGCTGCTCGCGAAGGCGGTCGCCGGCGAAGCCGGAGTGCCGTTCTTCAGCATGAGCGGTTCCGATTTCGTCGAGATGTTCGTCGGCGTCGGCGCGAGCCGCGTGCGCGACCTCTTCGACAAGGGGAAGAAACACGCCCCATGCATCCTCTTCATCGACGAGCTCGACGCGGTGGGCCGCCACCGTGGCGCCGGGATCGGCGGCGGACACGACGAGCGCGAGCAGACCCTGAACCAGCTCCTCGTCGAGATGGACGGCTTCGAGACGAACGAGGGGGTCATCCTGCTGGCCGCGACGAACAGACCCGACGTTCTCGACCCGGCGCTCCTCAGGCCCGGACGTTTCGACCGGCGCATCGTCGTCGATATGCCCGACCTCAGGGGCAGGCTCGGCATCTTCAAGGTGCACTCGCGCAAGGTGCCGCTCGCCGAAGACGTCGACCTCGATACGCTCGCCCGCGGCACGCCGGGCTTCTCGGGGGCGGACATCGCAAACATGGTCAACGAGGCCGCGCTTCTCGCCGCGCGCCGTGACCGGGACAAGGTCATGATGGAGGATTTCGACGAGGCGAAAGACAAGGTCATGCTCGGACCCGAGCGCAAAAGCCGTATCATGAAGGAAGACGAACGGCGCATGAGCGCCTACCACGAGGCGGGTCACGCCGTCGTCGGCGTGCACCTCGAGCACGCCGATCCGCTCCACAAGGTCAGCATCATTCCGCGGGGCAGAACCGGAGGGGTCACCTCGTTCCTGCCGACGGACGACCGGTTCGAGGTGTCGCGCGAGTGGTGCCTCGACTTCATCACGATATCGCTCGGCGGGCGCGTCGCGGAAGAGCTCATTCTCAACCGTATCGGAACCGGGGCGCAGGAGGATATCAAGCAGGCCTCGCGCCTCGTCCGAAAGATGATCATGCAGTGGGGCATGAGCAGCGCGATGGGAGCGATCTCGTACGGCGACCAGGAGGAGCAGATCTTCCTCGGCAAGGAGATCGCCGTGCGGCGCGATTACAGCGAGGACACGGCACGGGAGATCGACAATGAGGTCCGCACGCTCATGAACGAATGCTACGACAGAGCCCGGCGCGTGCTCGCCGAGCACACGGACGAGCTCCACCGGGTCGCGAAGGCGCTCCTCGATCGTGAATCGCTCGACGCCGAGGATATCCAGATCCTGCTCAATAACGGGACCCTTCCCCCGATCAAGAAGAATTCGGCGAACAACGGCGGCGCGCCGAAGCCCGCCGAGAGTACCGGCGAATCCGGGGAGCCGGCGGGGAGCTAGGCGCCCGGCACGGCTCCCTTCTTCGATGCACCTCTTTTGGACGCTGTGAATGATGCGCTATCCCCTCCGTTTGATTTCATCCCGCGAACAAGGTTCGCTCGCGCGCGCCCTCGCCGGGGCCGGCGTCGATCCGTGCGGCATCGCGATCATTGAAAAGAAGGCCGAGAGCGTTGTTCTGCGGGTCGATCGGGTCGCGGCGCCCGTCGCGAATATCATCAAACAGCAGCTTCTGTCGATCGGCGGGGACGCCGCGGTGCACCGGGACGTGATCACGGGCGGTCCCGAGCAGTCGAGCGTCTACATCATCGCGGACCGGAACAGGCTCGCGCAGCTCCCCGCGAAGCTCGCCCGCCAGCCTTTCGGGCTCACGGAGCTCGGCGCCGGCATCGAGCGCTTGATTCACACCATGGAGAATCCGCCCCGAAGGGTGCCGCTTCCCGCCGGCGAGATCGATTGTGCGACCGGCCCCGTCGTGATGGGCGTCCTCAACGTTACGCCGGACAGTTTCAGCGACGGCGGCGCCTTCCTCGATCCGGGCGCGGCATACGAGCGCGCCGTCGCGATGGTCGAGGAGGGGGCCGGCATCATCGACATCGGCGGCGAATCGACGCGCCCCGGCGCCGCGGAGGTGAGCGCCGAAACGGAGCTCGCCCGGGTAGAGCCAGTCCTGCGTAAGCTCGGCAGCACAATCACGGTGCCCCTCTCGATCGATACGAGGCGCGCCGCCGTCGCGCGGGCCGCGATCGACGCGGGCGCTGCAATCGTCAACGACGTGAGCGCGCTCCGGCACGATCCGGCCATGGCCGGGACGGTGCGCGACGCGAAGACCGCCGTCGTCGTCATGCACATGCAGGGAACACCGGAGACGATGCAGACCGACCCCCGGTACGATGACGCCACTTCGGAGATCATCGCCTGGCTGGAAGAACGCACGGGGGAGCTCGTGCGCGCCGGAATCGATCGCGAGAAGATTATCGTTGACCCGGGACTTGGTTTCGGAAAAAGATTGGAAGACAATGTGAGGATCCTGAACGAGATCGGGGATTTCCGGGGCCTCGGGTTTCCCGTAATGGCCGGCTACTCGAGGAAATCGTTCATCGGCACGATCACGGGGCGCGAGCCGGCGGAGCGCCTTCCCGGAGGCTTCGCGGCGCTCGCTAAATGCCTCGCGGGGGGCGTGGCGTTTGTGCGGGTCCACGACGTAAAGCAAACGGCCGACTTCATCAAGGTCTGGCGGGCGATCGAGCTCGCGGGGGCGCTTCAATGAGCTCTTTTCATCTCAACCTGACGATCGATATTCTCGATTGTATCATTGTCGCATTCCTCTTCTACCGGATCTTTCTCCTCATCCGGGGAACGAGGGCGGCGCAGATGTTCATCGGGCTCTTTCTCCTCATCATCGTTTCCTTCGTCGCTCGCTGGCTCAACATGAACGCGCTGAACTGGATACTCTCGAGCCTCAAGACGGTCTGGGTGATCGCTTTCGTGATTCTTTTCCAGCCTGAGCTGAGGCGCGCGCTCTCGCTCCTCGGCCAGAATCGCATCCTCGGCTACTTCATCAAGGTCGAGGAGTCGAGCACGGTGAGCGAGATCGTCAAGGCGTGCCACCAACTCACGCAGAACGGCCTCGGCGCGATCATCGCGATCGAGCAGGACGTGGGGATGCGCAACTATATCGAGACGGGCACGCCGATCGACGCGTACGTCACCGCGGAGCTCCTCGTGACGATTTTCACGCCCCCGAGCCCGCTCCATGACGGCGCGGTCATCATCGAGAAAAATCGCATCGTGGCGGCGGGCTGCATTCTTCCCCTCTCCCAGAATCCCCGGCTCGCGAAATCCCTCGGCACGCGGCACCGCGCGGGCCTGGGGCTCAGCGAAGAGACCGACGCGGTGGTCATCATCGCGAGCGAGGAGACGAGGACGATCTCGCTCGCCTTCGGCGGGAAACTCAAACGCAAGCTCGACATCAACACGCTGCGCAACGACCTCGTCGGCATGATCGGCATCAAGGCCGAAGAAGCGGCCTCCACCTCCTGACGGCCGCAAGTCCGCGAAACAATGAGAGGAGTGGCGGCCTCGCACCGCCTCACCACCACCACACCACCGGCCGACACTCCCCGCGCCGATTGGAGCGCACGCCATTGGCAATGGCAAGGGGAATGCCTCGCCGCCGACATCGATCCCGTAAATGGTATGTCGATGGATATGAACGGGTTGCGCGAAGCCGCTCCGGGGAAACGCCCGGCGGCGGCACGGGCGCCGCGTAAACGCCGTTGCCGCTTCCGGGTCGGAAGTTACCGTTTGATTTTGCCGGTTGAAACGAGCTTTTCGATGTACCCGACGATGTCCTTGTCGAACTTCTCCGTCTGCCGCTTGAGCTGGTCGATGCCCTCCTCGACCGAGTACGCCTGGCGGTATGGACGGTCGCTCGTCATCGCGTCGAAGCTGTCGGCGACCGCGACGATCCGGGCTCCGATCGAGATCTCGTTACCCTTGAGCTTATCGGGGTAGCCCTTCCCGTCGAGCCGCTCGTGGTGATGGCGGACGAGGTCACAGGCCGATTCGAGGAATTTCATGTTCTTGATGATGTTGGCGCCCACCTCGGGGTGGCTCCGGACGATCTCCCACTCCTGCTCGGTGAGCTCGCCGGGCTTGTTGAGGATGTTTTCGTAGACGCCGAGCTTGCCGATGTCGTGGAGCGCCGCGCCGAAACAGACGATCTCGATCTCGCGTTTCGAGAGCTTCATCTCCTCGGCGATCAAGCGGGCGTATTCGGCGACGCGGTCGGTATGGCCGCGCGTATAGGCGTCCTTCGCCTCGATCGTGGAGACGAGGACCTTGATCGTTGAGAGGTAGGTCGCCTGGAGCTCTCCGTAGAGCCGCGCGTTCTCGAGGCCGGTCGCCGCGGACGAACAGATCGATCGAAAGAGATCGATCTCGTCGGGCGAATAGTCCTGCTGGTTGACCTTGCCCCCGATGAACACGATCCCGATGAGATGCGATTTCACGATAAGCGGATACCCGTAGTCGAGACCGAAACGGACCATGAACTCCGCCTCGCGTTTCGCATCGCGGGGAAACTCATCGTCGGCGAGTCTGATGATGTCCTGCTTGCCGAGAAGGAATTTCGAGAGGGCGATCTCGCGCGAGAGCCGCAAGGACTTGAGCACCGTGTTCGAAACGCCGCTGCCGCCGATATAGGAGAGATAGTCGTCCATCTCGTCGAACGCGTAGAAGAGCGCGACGGAACCCACGCCGAGCTGCCCGACGACGGTCAGGCAGAACACGTGAATGAGCTCCTCGGGGTCTTGGAGCCTGTTGAGGTCCTGGCTCAGGCCGAAGAGCGAGCGCATGTCGAGGATCTTCTTCTTGAGCTCGCGGTTGATGCGCGTGTAGTCGGCGTGTCCCCGCTGCACCTCGTCCTCGAGCTGGAGGTTCTGCTCGCGGAGATTCCTCTTGCGATGCGCCTGCGTGAGGTAATTGTCGATCTTGGCATGAATCTCCTTGAGGGAGAAGGGTTTCTTGAGGTAATCCTGCGCGCCGGAATGAAGCCCCTTGAGCATCGAATCCTGGATCGAGTTGGCCGAGATCATGATCACCGGCACGTCGCGGTGGACGTCGCGCGCCCGGATCTCGTCGCACACCTCGAAACCGTCCTTCTTCGGAAGCACAACGTCGAGAATGACGAGGTCGGGCTGAAAGCGGTCGTAGGCGACGAGCGCTTCATTGCCGTCGGCCGCCGAACGGGTCTCATACCCCTTGCTCCGGAGGGACTCGGTGAGAATCTCAATAACGTTCGGATCGTCATCGACGAGCAGTATGTTCCCGCTCACGTGCTGCCTTTCTCCCACGATGCCCCGACGCTGTGGCGCACGGACTGGGCGATTTCCTTCTCCATGATCCGCGCGAACTGCGCGACGACTTCACGGTCGTAGCGGAGCCCGTAGTTCTCCTTGAGCGTGTCGAGCGCCTCGTGCTCGGAGAGCGCGGGTCTGGTCGGCCGCTCGTGGATCATCGCCGCGTAGCTTTCGACGACCGCGATGATGCGCGAACCGGTCGCGATCTCCTTGCCCCGGAGGCCGTACGGATACCCTTCGCCGTTGAACCGCTCGTGATGCGTCTTCACGATATTGACGACGTGCTCGTTGAACTTCATCCGGGACAGCATGTTGCCGCCGTCCTCCGGATGCTTCTTGATGATCTCCCACTCCTCCTTCGTCAGGTCGCGCGGGCTGCGCAAGATGAGGTCGCTCACCTTGACCATGCCCATGTCGCGGAGCACCGTGCCGTAAATGAGATCTTTGAAATGCTCCTCGGCGTAGTCCATGTTCTTCGCGACCATGCCGACGTACCGGGAAACGAATTCCGATGTGCCCTTGAGAAGGGTATTTTCTTCGATGATCGAGATGAGCGTCTTTACGATGCCGAGCGTCCGCTCGTGCTCCCGTTCAAACATGAGCGCGTTATCGTACGCCCCCTGGGCGATATTGACGAGAATACGCAGGAATTCGAAATCTTCCTCTTTCATGCCCCTCCCGGCGATTCGCTTGCCGAGAAACACGAGGCCGGAGGTTCCGTCTTTCGTGCGGAAGGGGCATATATACTCGACCCCTTCCCCTTTGATAACCGTCTTCGTCGCCTCCTCCATCGAGAAGGCTTCGACCGGAATCACGTTGTTCTCCCCCAGGTTCTTGCCGAATGCGCTCGAGGGGACGATGAGCCTCACGAGCGCATCGATCTCGAGTCCCTTGGACATGATCGGCTTGAACGATTCCCCCTGGTTTTCGAGGAATACGGCGGACTCGACGCCGCCCTGGGCAATCGATGTGAGAAGAAAGATATCGAGAAGTTTCTTGCGATCCCAGATCGCGTTGAAATCGGCGCTGATCGAGAAGAGCGTTTTGAGCTCGAGGATCCGCCGCTTGAGCTGACGGTTGAGCTCGCCGATCGTCGCGTCTTCCTTTTTCGGGTGCAGCGCCTCGTTGAACGGAGAGGTCGGCTTGCTGATCCATTCGGGCGGCGCCGAGGCGCCGGCTGCGCCGAAAATCTCGGAGATAATCTCTTCCGCATCGTCGTCGGGGGAAGCGGCCGCCGGGAGTTCCTGGCCGGCGTTCGAGATCGGGACTGCAGCCGCCGGGGACCCGCCCCGCGGCGCCTCCACGCTTTCATATGGCATGAAGATCACGTTTGAGTCGACGGCTGTCGGTGCGTCCGAGGCCGGCTTCGCGGCCGCCGCCGGTGCGCGGAGCGCCGAAACCGCTTCGAGGATCGAACGATGAATGGAGACGGTGCGCTCCCCGTCCTGGAGGAACTGGGTGATGGTGTCGTTCGTGACGACGAAACTCACCCTGCCGCCCTTCGAAGCGAGGGTGTCGACGAAATCGCGAAAGATCTTCGCGACTCCCCCGCCGAGCGAAGAGAGTTCCGAGAAATCGAAAACGACGGCGCGCATGTCCCGTTTCAGGCATTCCTCGACGAGGCGCTGGACCATGGTATTCTCGTGGAATCCGAGCTTTCCCTCGATCCGGAACGCGGCAATGTCGGGACTTCCCACCTCGACTCGTTCGAATTTCGTTTTGCCCATCGGATCGCTCCCTGCTCCAAAGCGCTCAATCGAGAACCTTGAGCACCTCTTCTTCCTGAGCCAGCCAGCGATCGAGGACGCTCCTCAGGAAACGCCATTCGCTTCCGACTTTCTTGGCCGGTATCTTCCTTTCCTTGGCCAGGCGGCAGACCGTTTTCACATGCATCTTGAGATACTCCGCCGCTTCGACCGAAGTCATGACCTCGATCGCATCGTCATGGCCGCCGATGATGATACTGCCGTAATCGTGCTGATGTTGCTTCGACATCTCCACCTCTCTCCGTTGGTGGCCCGACCTCAACCCTGCTCGAGAGATCGGTCCGCTCTTATGCTATGCACGCGGAACCGTTACCTCCTGATCCCCACCGTGCCCTCCATCCGCGTACGTGCCGGCTTCCTCCGGACCGCCTTCGATCCCCTGGAGGGAGCTCGCCATACGCAGGACCAGACCTGCATCGATAACCGGAAATTCCTCTTCGCCGACATGGAGCATGAACCTCGCGAGCGAGGCCCACGTGCCTTCCGTGACCTGATCGGCGACGCATTCGACCGTGCGGCTCGGTCCGTCGATGAGGAGCCCGACGCGCTTTTCTGCGAGACCGAAAATGAGGACGCGATCGGGCTTGCCAGGCGCCTCGAACTCGTCCACGACGGCGATTTCCTCGATCGCGAAGACGCTCGCGCGGCCCCCCGCCATCGACACGTGCCTGCCCCCCGCACCGCGTTTCGTTTCGACCGCATTCACGTTGAGCGTCGTGTCGACCGCATAGCAGGGCACGGCGAACCGCTTTCCCGACGCGGTGAAGATCTGGTAATCCGTCTTCGTCTTCGTCCGCGGGAGGGTGAACCTGAATCTGCCGTCGCTCCCGCCGCCGGGCTCGAGCCAGAGGAGCGAGCCGAAGCCTTCGAGCCGGCCGCGCACCTCCCGGAAGCAATGGTAGAACGCTCCCGCGTCGTCCCGATCGATCTCCGAGTCGCACAGGTAATCGGGGCCGTTGTCCTGAATCTTCGCGACGAGGTACGACCCCTCGCTCCGTATATCGACGCCGATCGCGAGCGATAGCTCGTCGCGCACCTCGTACCGCCTGCAAATGTCGAAGATGCACGCAGTCAGGATCGCGGCGAGCGAGGACGCGTTATCCCGGTCGAGGGTAAACTCGTTGCACCGCGTCGCGAGCCGCGCGTTCCAGCGCCTGAGCCGCATGTAGGTCCCGAAGAAGTCCTTGAGCCCATCGAGGACGACGCCGCACGATATCTTCGCCGTGAAGGGCTTGTTGCTCTTCCCGAGCCTCCGCAACGTCTCGGCCGCGAGCCCCATGAAAAACTCGCTCTCCCCGAAGGCGACCTCGAGCTCCCGTACGACCTTGTCGCCGCGATTCGGCTTGTCGACGTATTCTTGAAACATGCCCCGTACCGTGGCGAGGGAATCGACGAGCCTCGTGAACGTCGGCACGTGCTCCAGGGTCTCCGGCTGTTCCCCCCCGCGCACCGGCTCGGCGGGCGGAGCCTTGGGCAGGGAGACCTGTTCGGCGCCCGCGTTCGACGGCTCGGTCGCGAGGCATTCAATCTCCTTCAGGAGCCCGTCGAAACGTTCGTGCCGGGAGACTTCTTCGAGTTCCCCCGAGAGTATCTCCGCGACGATCTGCTCTTCGGTCTCGAGCACCTCGGATACGACCTGGGACAGCTGTTCGTCCCAGCACCGGTCCGAGCCCGCGGAATGCTCCATGAACTCGCGGAATGACTTCAGCGTCCGGCTCCAGCCGTCGAGGCCGAGCATCCGCGTGCTCCCTTCGAGAAGCCTCGTCGCGAGGCATGCCTTGCTGATGACGTGCTCGTTGAAAGGGGCTCCCGAGGCGAAGCCCATGAGGTCGTTGAGCTTCTCGATGTGGTCGTTGACCTGTTCGCCGAACAGGCGTCTGTTTTCCTCTTTAAGTATCACCAAGAAGCATCACCTCATCTCTGTATCGGGATCTCTTCGACGTACTCGACCGCGCCGAGATCGAAGAGATCGTAAATGGTCTCGTTGTCCTGGCTCCCCGCCGCCTTGAGAGGGGGTTCCTCGGCCGATTCGAAAACTGCCTCCTCGCGCTCCTCTTTTGGCGCAGGAGCCGCCGGAGAGGTTTTCGTCGCGGCCGTTTCCACCGTGACCTCGATTTTCCCCGTCTCCTCCTCGACCTCCGCCTTCTCGACGTCTATCTTGAGCCAGCGATGTCCCGGCATCTCCATCCAGCTGTCCTTCCGGGCCGGATGCGCCTCGGCGGCCGTTCGTTCTTCTTCAACCGCGTCGGGGCTTTCGAGCTTTCTAAGAGAGGACATATCGGCGAAGTCGGATTCCCGCTCGGCACGCCGCGATTCGACGGGCGCCGGTGCGCTTGGGGCTTTCGCCTCTTCCATGCTCTTGGGGGTACACGCCTCTTCCGTATGCTCCGTCCTCTCGATCTCCGGCTTATCGGCGCCTATCCCGCCCCATGATGTGCCGTGATCGATGATGAACTCCGAAGACTCCTCCGCTCTCCCGGCGGGGGAAGAGCCCTCGTCATGAGCCGCCGATGCGGCGCCGAGATCGTCGACGCACCGGAGCGACTGAGATACGGCGGCCGCCTTTCCAGTCCCGGCTCCCGAGGGATCTCTCTGGAGCAGTTCGTGCACGTCGTGGAGCTCGCTCCCGACATTGCATATCCGCTTCTGGAGCGAGGCGCTGTTCTCCTCGATCCGCCGCGCTATTTCGATGATGGCCAGGGATACGCCCGGATCGGCGCCCTGCTGCGTCGGTGCCGGAGCCGTCTCCCCGATTTTCTCCTTGAGCGCATAGCAGGTTCCGAGGAGCCCCTGCGCGATGCTCGAAACCGTTCCGCTCAGCTTATGGAAACGTTCCGCGGTCGAACGGACCCGCTCGGCGAACGTCGCGAGGTCGTGTTCGTTGACGTGCCCCCGCGCCGCCATAAGCGCGAGATTTATCGCAATACCGTTATTCTCTTCCGAAAACTCGTGCAGTACGCGTCCGCCGTCCTCGAGCTTGCGCACGGAGCTCTCCATGTCGGACACGATCCTCCGAAGCACCTTTTCCTGAGAGCCGGCGCCGCCGCTCTGTGCCGCAGCTGGATTCTCCGCCAGCCTCTCCGCGACGCTCGTGAGCTCGCCGATGGACGTCGTGATCGCGAGAAGGCCCTCGCCGGCGCCGCTGATCGCTTCCACGATCCGGCCGTAGGCGAGCGCCGCGCGCCCGTAGGAGCGCCGCGCGGATTCGACTTGCTTCTGGAGCTTCTCGATCCGGGCGCGGTTCGATTCGACGTGGTCCCGCACCTTCTCAAGGACCGATGCGCCTTCTCGCTTCGCCCCGGCTTCTATCCCGGCATCCTCCCCGCGAAGAAGATTCTCGATCTCCGACTGGAGCTCGTCCGTATTCGCAGAGTGCTCCTGTTGGGCGAGATCCCGGGAAATCTCGCGAACCTGATCACCGTAATTCCTGAGCACCGTCTGGAGCTCAGGGTACGATGAGAGGCGGGCAATCTGGGCTGGATTCGTCAGGTCGTCGATGCTCTCGGCGAGCGAGATCATCGTGCGGTAATCCTGTCCCGAATCGAGGTAGAACTTGTACCGGCGCACCGCCGAGGTGATGATGAAGTAGGAAACGAGCGATATGATAACGACGGCCGCGGCGAGCGGAAAAGCTTCTTTGAAGAAGCTGAGCGAATCGATGCTCCAGCCGCCGGAGCCCGTCTTGAGCCACGCGAGGCTAACGTGATAGAAGCTCACGAGGTAGCAGGCCACCCCAACGCTCATGAAAACGAGGAGAAGGGATACGAATAGCCCTATCTTCCACGGCGAGGTGAGAACCGGCTTCCTGTCCCTACTCTTTCTCTTCTTCACTTTTTTCTCCTTAGCTGTCACAGGCAGTACGATCGGCCCGGCGCACTATTCAAGCGTGCTCAAAAGAGTGTAATTTCTGGTCGCTGGGGATTTTCGCAAGGATTATGCCAGGGGTCGCCTTGCACTAAAGGGGCGTTCTGATAAGGCGTTATAAGGAATTTCGAAGGAAAAAAAGGGATGGGACGAAGCAATGCGCAGGGGCTACTGTGCGTTTTGCATGGGTCCAGAGAGGATCCCGCGCATGCGCGCGGAGCGTTTCGGGGCCGTTCGGGCGCCCCTTCAGCGTCGTTTGCGAACGAGCGCCGTGTAGAGCGAGGGAGCTCGGTCCTCGAATAGGTTGTTGTTCGGCGTCATGCACTTGTTGTCCGCCTCCCGTATGTCGACCTCGACGACGCGGAGCGATTCGCTCCGGTCGCTTGCCGAGGCGAGCACCTCGCCGGCGGGGCTCACAATCTGGCTCCCCCCGGTGAACGCGAGAGACACCGAGCCGCGATGCTCGCTCCCGATCCGGTTCGCCGTTACCGCGAAAACCCGGTTCTCTATGCAGCGCGTCTTCATCGCATTCTGGGCGTACGGGAGGATGAGGTTCGAGGGGTGGCAGAGGATCTGCGCGCCGCCGAGCGCCAGCGTCCGCGAAACCTCGGGGAATGCCCAATCAAAGCAAATGAGAAGCCCGAGCTTCGCGTCGCAGGTCGGGACGACCTTGAACGATTTTCCCCTCGTGAAGAAGAGCTTCTCGCGATCGAAGAGGTGCACTTTTTGGTAGACCTCGATCTTCCCTTTCGACGAGATGCAGACCGCGGAGTTGTAATAGGCGCCCTTGTACTTCTGCGCCATGCCGAAAACGAGGTTCAGTCTTCTTTTCTTCGCGAGCTTCTGCATCTCGGAGGCCGTATATCCACCCGGAACGGCCTCGGCGATGGAAGAGAGCTCCTCCTCGTTGCGAAAAAGATAGCCCGTGTTGAACAGCTCGGGGAGCACGATCGTTGCATCGGAGAGCTTGTCGAGAAGCGCTATGGCCTTGCGAACATTCTCTTTGACCGCCCCAAACCGCGGGCGTACTTGAAGGAAACCGATTCGCATCTTTGCCCCCTGAGAATCCGTGACCGCACTGAGCCGACCGCGTGCCGCATGGCGACAGTATACCAGATAACTCATCACAGCGCCGCAAGTAATCGAAGGGCGGGGGATCGCCCGTTTTGCCGTGGCATGGAGCTTGCTCGATTCGGGGAGGCATCAGGTTTTACTTCCCGCGCTGCAACGGAGCATGACACCATGTGCGTTTCGACGGTCTATACGCCCCTCTGCGCCTCGCGGCGGCCATCCCCCGAGGAGGCGTATTTTTTCATGATGAACTGCCTTCTCTACAGTCGGATTGAGGCGGGCTACCCCCCGAACGACGAATATTTCGATGAAGACGTGAACGTGTATCTCGCAAGCCTCCTCACCTCATTGATCTATCCGCGTCCGCACGAGAGCGGGAACGCTCTCATCGCGACCTCCGACGCCTCCCTCTTCGAAACGGTGAGCGCGGCGGCCGGCCCTCGCGAGAAGTATCTCCGGTACCGAGCCAACGCGGATCATATTCTCGTCTCGCTCGGCGTTTTCAAGAACGCGCGCGCGCGGCGCCCCGATTCCGTGCCGCATCTCGCGCCGTCCCGTGCGGGATACATCGGCAGGGGAAGCACGTACTATGCGCTCGCCCGCTCGTACGCCGCCCAGACTTTCAGAAAGAACACCGCCGTCAGCGAGGTGTTGGGGAAACTGTCGGCCGGATTCGAACGGTACCTCTCGGTGCTTTCGCTCATGGGGGGAGAGCACCTCAACATCTTCAGGCAGATCTCCGACGGGGAGGTCTTCCACCTCGAAAACTCCTCGCGCTCGTTCGAACGGCGCGCGGAGCTCAAGCTCCAGTACGACCGCTTTCTCGATCTTTATTCAAATTATCTCCGGAAGAAATCGCCGCGCGCGAAACAGGCGCTCGACGCGGCGGTCCGGGAGATCCGCTCGATCGATCCTTCATTCGACTTCGACGTCGACAAACGGGAACGCGTCAGCTCTCTCTGAGAAAATCGGCGCAGAGTTTGAAGACGTGGGCGGCATCGTCCCCCTTGACGAGCACGTGCCGGTCGCTCTGGAGCAGCTCGAAGCGGGATTTCGGATTCGAAGAAACCCCCTTGAGAAAATGCAGACTCTTCGGCGAGACGACCCGATCGCGCGCGGCGTGGATCACGAGGATCGGCTGCTGGACCGCCTTGATGCGCGCACGCGTCTTCTCGAGGAATTTCACGAGCGTGTATTCCTTCGGAACGATGCCTCTGGCGGCAAACGGGGCGACGCTGCGGACGAGCCTGAATGCGACGTAGCGGCCGTCCGCCACGGGGAAGAGCGCCGGGGAGAGCAGCACGGCGCCCTTGAGCGGCGCCTCCTGCAGGAGGTTCAGGGCGACGGTGCCGCCGAAGCTGAACCCCGCCACGTACGTGTTGGGTGTAAAGGTGAGGAGCGCGCGGGCGACGACTTCCGCGTCGAAAAGGCAGCGTTCCCAGTTGTATCCGTCTCTCTTCTTCGGCCCCCGCTTCTCCAGAAGTTTCCGCCAGTGGAAGGTCGCGCGCCTGGGAGAACCATGTGACGCATGATTGTCGCCTCCCCCGAGCGCGAGCCTCACCCCGTAGACGGTGAAACCCGCCTTGAAAAGATGCTCGCCCAAGGCGCGCATCTCGGCGGGGGACCCCCCCGCCCCATGAATGAGAAGACAGCAGAGCGCCTCGCGGTTCTGCGGGAGGAGAAAACTCCGGTCGCTCTCGGGAACGCCGGCCTTCTTCTCGATGAAGATGCGGCTTTCATGGAAGAACTTCAGGAAATCGGCGCGCAGGCTGAAGCTCTCGGGTTTCTTCGCCACGAGCTTGCCGAGCTCCCACACGGAATGATCGATTCGCGCGAGCGTGTCTTTCACGCGCACCTCCCCCGGGCCGAGCCGGCCCCCGCGCTCATCGAAGACGAGCCCCCGCACGCCTGGACGCAGATCCCGCAGATGAGTGTATTGAGCTTCTCGCTCTGGGCAAAGCGCCGGACCTGCGCCGTGCACCGGTCGAGGTCGAACACGAGCGGATCCGGTTTGATGGCCCCCGCGGGGCAGACGGCGACGCACGCGCGGCAGTCGCCGCAGCCGCGGGCCGCGTCGAGCTCGATCCCCCGGTCGGGGAGCGGCGCGTCCGTGAGAACCGAAGCGTACCGCACCTGCGAACCGAACTCGGGGTGCACGAGGAGATTGTTCCTCCCCCGCCAGCCGACGCCGGCGAGCGAGCCGAGCTCGCGGTGCGACAGATGCCCGAGGAGCCGGTCCCAATCCATGACCTGGGAGGCGGGGACGGGAAACGCGCGGTGCCCCATTCGGCGGCATTCGCCGGCCGAGAAGAGCGCCGCCTGGTCGAGGGCGAAATTCACCGTGCGGTAATGGTGATAGTAGGTCCAGTTCGGGGCGCCGGCGATCGTCGCGAGCACCTGGTCGGACAGGCGAATGCCGAGAACGATCGCGTAGTCGAGGGAGGCGGCTATCCCGCGGATCGATGCATGAAAGCCGGATTTATGCTCGGGGCCGAGCCGCGCGGAAGAAACGACGTCGACGCCGAAACGCCCGGCTTCCCGCCGCAGCGTCTCGAGTGTCTCGTGGAGTGCGTGCGAATTCGCCATCAGCTCGTCCGGTAGTTCGGCGCTTCCTTCGTGATGATAATGTCGTGCGGATGGCTCTCGCGAAGACCCGCCGCCGTGATCCGTATGAAGCGGCCCTTCTTCTTGAGCTCCTCGATCGTTCCGACGCCGCAGTATCCCATCCCGGCGCGCAGGCCGCCGATCAGTTGGAACACGCTGCTCGAGAGACCGCCCTTGTAGGAGACGCGCCCCTCGATCCCCTCGGCGACGAGCTTGCTCTCCTCCGATACCCCTTCCTGGAAGTACCGGTCGCTCGAGCCCCGCTTCATCGCCTCGATCGATCCCATGCCGCGATATATTTTATAATTCTTTCCCTCGTAGTACACGATCTCGCCGGGGCTCTCGTCGGTCCCCGCGAAGAGGCTCCCGATCATGACGCAGTCCGCCCCCGCAGCGAGCGCCTTGACGATGTCCCCCGAGAACTTGATGCCGCCGTCCGCGATGACCGGCACCCCGGCCTTCGAGGCGACCGCGGCGCAGTCCATGATCGCCGTGAGCTGCGGGACGCCGATCCCCGCGATGACGCGGGTCGTGCAGATGGCGCTCGGGCCCATACCGACCTTGATCCCGTCGACGCCGAGCCGGATGAGGTCGCGCGCGGCCTCGCCCGTCGCGATGTTCCCCGCGATAAGCGGGAGGCCGTGGTAGCGCTTCTTGATCTTCGCGACCGCCTCGAGCGTGTTCGTCGAGTGCGCGTGCGCCGTGTCGACGACGATGACGTCGACGTTCGCCTCGCGAAGCGCGTCAACGCGCCGCATGCAATCGCCGCCGACGCCGACCGCGGCGCCGACGCGAAGGCGGCCTTCCGAATCCTTGCACGAGCTCGGATAATCGAGCTTCTTCTGGATGTCCTTGTAGGTAATGAGCCCCTTGAGGCGGCGCTTGCGATCGATGACGGGAAGCTTCTCGATGCGATTCTCATGGAGTATCTTTTTCGCCCGTTCGAGCGTGATCCCCTCGGATGCGGTGATGAGATTCTCGACGGTCATGACCTCGCGAACCTTCATGTCGTCGCGCTCGAGGAAACGGAGGTCGCGGCTCGTGAGGATACCGACGAGGACGCCGTCCTTCGTCACGGGAAGCCCCGAGATGCCGAACTTCTTCATGACGTTCTTCGCCTCGCGCACGAGCTGATCGGGCGAAAGGGTGATGGGGTTCGTGATCATGCCGCTCTCGCTCCGTTTCACGCGATCGACGTGTTCCGCCTGCTCCATGACGGAGAGATTCTTGTGGATGATTCCCATGCCGCCTTCGCGCGCCAGCGCGATCGCGAGGCCGGCCTCGGTCACGGTGTCCATCGCCGCGGAGACTATGGGAATATTGAGACGGATCGAGCGGGTAATCCTCGTTCTCGTATCTACTTTTGTCGGGTGAATGCGCGATTTTCCGGGGATGAGGAGAACGTCGTCGAACGTGAGCCCTTCTCTGACAACTTTGCCCGTTTTCACATGCGCCGAAGGAGGTGCATCCTCCTTCTCCCTCCTCTCATCTCGATTCGCCCGCCCTAACGTCTGAATTTTTTTATGCTCTACACCATTGTAATGAATCAAAATACCGCCTGTCGCGAGATGTGTCAAGCTTTGTCGAGCCAGACGCCGAGGGGAGCCGTCGCGAGCCGCCGCTTCTCGTAGGTCGCGACCGTGGAGACACCGAGACCGGCGAGCAGCCGGAAGGCCGCCGCGTAGTCCCTCCCCACGTCGGCCGGCGAATGCGCGTCGGAACCGATGGTGACCGGGACTGCCTCGGCGACGCATGCCCCGAGGAAACCCGGATCGGGGTACACGGAGCCGAGCCCCCTTCGGATGCCCGCCGTGTTGACCTCGATCGCCATGCCCCGGCGCGCGAGGAGCCCCGCGATCTCCCGATGCTCCTTCTCCATGGAGCGGACCGGCTGGAAAGCGCCGCGTCGGAGCGCGTCGGGATGCGCCACGACGTCGAAGAGGCCCGTTTCGATCATGCTCTTCAGGAGCTCGAAGTACTCGGGAAAGGCCTCGGCAGGGTCCTCGCGCTCATAGCGCGGAAGTCCCTGCTTGCTCGTGAAATGCCAGTCACCGAGAAAATGGAGCGCCCCGAGGACGTAGTCGAACGGGTACGAATCGAGGAGGCGTTTCGTCTCCCCCTCGTGCCCCGCGAAATAATCGGCCTCGATGCCGAGCTTGATCGTGATGCGGCCGCAGTAGGCCTCCCGAAGCGCGAGAACCCGTTCGACGTAACGGGGCAGATTCTCCTCGAGCATGGCGTGGTACGGATCGGGATCGACCACCTTGGGAAGGTGGTCGCTGAACCCTATCTCCGTGAAGCCCTTCGCGACGGCCGCCTCGACGTACTCGGCGAGATCCCCCGTCGCGTGCCCACAGAAATTCCCGTGAAGGTGATAGTCGATCATGGTCCTTGTACAATAGCAGATGAGGCGGGCGCGGGCAACAGCGCAGCTCCGAAGAGTGGTGGAACGCCCGCGGCCCGACGAAGACCGGCCGGAATCGGGCTTGAGCAAGGGCCTTGTACATAGTAGAATGTGCGCAGGTATGAGATCATCTCGCTGAAGCGAGAAAGAACAGGAGACAGGACCCATGCGAATCGGACTTCGCATAATTCTGGCGCTTACGCTGAGCTCGTTCGTATCCCCCGCGCACGCGGCGGTTCCGAAACCTCTCGAAGCTCTGAGCTTCCTTTTGGGCGAATGGCAGGGCGAAGGGAGCGGACAGCCCGGGACGGGGGGCGGCGCGTGCACCTTCGCCTCCGGCCTACAGGATCGCGTCATCATTCGAACGAGCTTCGCCGAGTATCCGGGCTCGGCCGGGGAGCCGGCCGCCAGGCACGATGACCTCATGATAATCTACGCGAGGGATTCCGGGGACGTTCGCGCGGACTATTACGACAGTGAAGGGCATATCATCCGCTACATCGTGACGGCGACCGCGGGGCGGGAAGCGGTCTTTCTAAGCGAGGTCGCCGGCGAGGCGCCCAGATTCCGCCTCACCTATACGCTCGGGCCGGATGGACTCATGAGCGGCCGCTTCGACGTCGCGCCTCCCGGCAAACCGGATTCGTTCTCGCAGTATCTCGCGTGGACCATTAAGAATAAGAAAGTGATTTCAAGAAGCTGAAAAGAACTCGGCAACCGATCCAAAGGAGGAGGAACGTATGAACGGACTGCAATTCGGCTGGCTGCTTATCCTGGGCATCGCGATCGTGGTGATTTTCCTCATGGGCGTCAGGATCGTTCGCCCGACGCACCGCGGGCTCGTCGAGAGGCTCGGGAAATACCATGGGTTCGGGAATCCCGGATTCCACTGGATCATCCCGATCATCGAGCGGATGTTCCAGGTCAATACCACGGAGCTCATGGTCGACGCCGATCCGCAGGAAATCATCACGAACGACAACCTCAACGCGATGGTCGACGCGCAGATCTACTACCGGGTCAAGTCCGACGAGGAGAGCGTCAAGAGCTCGCAGTACAACGTGAACAACGTGCACTGGCAGATCGTGAACCTCGCGAGAACGACCCTTAGAAATATTATCGGCACGCTGACCCTGAAGTCGGCCAACAGCGAGAGGGGAAAGATCAACGACGAGCTCCACAAGGTTCTCATCCAGGAGACGCAATCGTGGGGCATCGACATCGTCCGGGCCGAGCTCAAACAGATCGATCCGCCGAAGGACGTCCAGGACACCATGAACAAGATCGTCAAGGCGGAGAACGAGAAGATCGCAGCCATCGATTTCGCCACGGCGGCCGAGACGACGGCCGACGGCGTGAAACGCGCGGAGATCAAGAAGGCGGAGGGCATTCGCCAAGCGAGGATCCTGGCGGCGCAAGGTGAAGCGGAAGCCATTCAACTCGTGAACGAGGCCGCGGACAAGTATTTCATCGGGAACGCACAGCTGCTCAAGAAGCTGGAGATGGTTCAAGTCGCTCTCAAGGATAACGCGAAGATCGTCGTTCCGGCCAACACGGAGCTCGTGAACGTCATCGGCGAGATGGCCGGCGTGCTGCCCCTGCGAAGGGGGCAGGACAAGGGCTAGCAGATCCTCGGGAGCAGATCCCCGTACGGAATATCGACCAC
>Ga0315289_10001002_pt1 | contig 43978 bp, 55 predicted proteins | sample YL17G11_40_MG_FD_203452 | JGI IMG/M metagenome (GOLD analysis project Ga0315289, IMG submission 203452) | Sediment microbial communities from Yellowstone Lake, YNP, Wyoming, USA - YL17G11_40 | ecosystem: Environmental > Aquatic > Freshwater > Lake > Sediment | place: USA: Wyoming | collected... | reverse complement strand
GAGGTCATAATTTCATATTCTTAGTCCATCACTCACTCTGTGCAACTCAGATGTTTACCCGTTGAAAATCCCCACGATTCTCAATCTGTTCACGATTACTGGTAAGGATTGCGTCCGGGTGATGGACTAAAGATACGATTTGTTGGGCAGTTTATACTCATACCCAGGAGTTGCTTGGCCCTAGCTAGTACACTCCGACATGAAACTAGCTAGGTGATTGCTCTATATCAGGGAGTGTCTTACCTACTAACTGCACTATCTAACCGCGTTGTTAAGGGGATCAGCAGTCTTAGTTAAAACTAAACTGCTCGGATAGTGAGGCATTCAGACACTATAACAGGGAGAGCAACTTTCTTTACAGACCCTGCAGCAGCAGAGCAGGATCATCAGCCTTCATGTAAGTATCCAGCTTCTTAGTCAGCACCTCAATGATCTCGCTGAATTCCTCGCCCTTCTTGGTGTGCTCAACATAGAGAGCCAGTTGGTTCTTGAGAACCACCAGGATTTCCTTGTTGGTCTTAACCGAGGAGAACTTCTTCACAAAGACACTGGCTGCCAGTTCCACAGCTTCCTTCTTCTTGTTCGCAACTGCTGGCATGATTTCCACATAATCAGCAGCAAAAGCAGCCCAAGATTCGGCAGTGATGGAAGTTGCACGACGATCTGCACGATCCTGATTAGCAATTGCACCCCACGAATACTTCTTAGCAAAGTCCTTGTCAAAGGTTTCTTGACTAAACGTTTCATCTTCAGCAACATCCGCAGCAACTGCGCCACGGATCACATTGTACATTGCCTCTTTCAGCAGTTCTTGCTGCTTGGCATCGCCAGATTCCAGGATTGCAACAATGCCTTCGAGACTAGGAACCAGAGCAGAAATTTCGACAGTAGGACGCTGCGAATCCAGCTTATCCTTCTTGAAACGAAACTTCATTGCAACCGATTCCACGGTGTTGTCGAAGTTAGGAACGATTTTGGCGGTTTGGTTTTGGTCGGTCATGATTTTAAGATTAGAAAGGTTGGTAGAGTTGAGAGGGGAACTGGAAAGTTTTGGGACAGACTTTCCTCAACTGTTGAGCGGAGTATAGGGGGAGACGGGATGGATGTCAAGGGGTCCCCCAGGTCTAAGTTAGGTGAAGGCTGAATCTTTTGAGTCCAGTTTACCCTTGAAGTATTCTGCTTTCTCTGCTAGTGTATTTCCTTTCACTCTCTGCGACCTTATACCATTCACAAAAGATTCTGGCTCACAGATTACATAGAGTTCTTCGCGCGCCCGAGTTACAGCAGTGTAGAGAAGTTCCCGAGACATCATAGTTGCATGGGACTGGTGTAGAGTTACGAATACTTTGCGCCACTCGCTACCCTGACTCTTATGCACAGTCAAACAATATCCAAGTAAAAGCGTATTGAGTCCTGAAGCTGTATCTACTTTAATCTCTTGATCTGATGCCAGCATTTTCAGAGTTACACAGTGAGAAGCTTTATGAACCCGATCTCCTTGTTCTGCCGAAGCTACCTGAGCCAGCATGAAATCCACATCTTCCAGGTTAAACTCTGATTCAGGTACATTTGCGGGATCTTGCTCACAGCCCCAATAATCCAGAGTCGTAGAAGCAACGGCAAATGAAGCTCCAGAGTATGCTGGATTTGTCTGGATATCAGTAACAATTGCATCTTCCTTATCATACAGAACCTTGTCTCCGACGGAAAGATGGATCTTGTTGAATCCTGCGATGATCTGGTGAGTTACTCGATTGTTTTTCCGGGCCAGATGATTTGCAATGATGTTGTTCAGTTCGATTGTGCCGAATGATTTGTTAAAAGGAATCAGGATCATATCCTCCTCTGGATCATAGGCTCCTGAGTTTTCTGCTTGGATAAAGAAATGTCCTGCTGTGGTGCAAGCTAGTTCTGCAGTGAGTTTCTTTTTCCAGGGATGGAGAGTTAATTGTCCTGGGGTTTTCCAGTCTGGGAGCTCTTTTGATTCAATTGGGTTTCCAGAAAGAATACGGTGGGCAAGAGAGATGATGGGAGATTCGAGAGCCTGCCGATAGACCTCTGTAAGTTCCACAACAGGAAGTTCCAAAAGCTTGAAGCCTAAGATTGCAGGTCCGAAAACTGGCGGGAGCTGCTGAATGTCACCGAGATAAATAAATTGTACGGGGTGAGCGCAGGCAGACTCGACTTCCTTATGTAGATCTGTACCAATCATTGAGGCTTCCTCGAAAATGATGGTACGGATAGTTGATGGGAGAGGATTCGCAGAGTTCCTAGTCGCCTCGAATTTCATCTTGTTCTTAGATTCTCCAGTCACATCATCATTTACTTCATAGTAGACGGGCTGATACTCTAGGAGTTTATGGATCGTGATACAGTTAGATTGGAGATCTGGAGGCATGTTACGTTTGATATTTGCAACTGCTCGCCGAGTGTATGCACAGATTACGATTCCTGGGGTATCGCTGGGAAGATATTTATGGCCATCGCTGGAGAGGATACCCGCTTTACCTGAGAGGATAAGAGATTGGGTAACTGCTTTCTGGCAGGTTGTTTTGCCTACGCCAGCGGCCCCTATCAAAACGCATGAATCGCCTTGCGTAGCTAAAGTTACAAACTCCTTTTGTTTTTCGTTAAGTTGAATTGGATTACCATATTTGTCAGTTATTTCAAACACATCCTCTCTGATTTCTGAAGGTTTAGAAAGCACAATTGTTTTTGTCTCTTCTAGTCTTTTGTTTTTATACTTGGCTAGAAGCTCCTGAAATTTATCCTTGTCCATGAGATTCCTTATATTTAATACTTCGCGTAGTGTTAAAATTCTGAAAGGCGTCTAGCATCCACACACAATTTGAAGGCTCATAATTACCGTCCACGTCTTTTCTTTCTATTGTGTGCCAAGGAGTAGGGCACAATCCCATATCTTCAAGAAAATATAGGAAATCGTGTCGCCATCTTTGGCATACAGTAATTCCACGCCCTCCATAATTTGGATAACGTGCCCTGTTTTTATTATAGCACCTGTCTTTCATGTTTTCCCAAGTGTGATACTCTTTCTTAAAACGCTTATCTAGATAACAATGGCCACAAGATTGTGCAGGCCATTTGGTGTGACGAATTTTAGGCGTGGAATATTCGCAGAAATTACCGCAATAACACCTGCAATGCCACATATACTCTCCTTTATCGTTTCTTGGGAGAGGTGCAATTACTTTAAGACGCCCATTTGTATGGCCTACCAGATTAAGTACATTGTGCCAAGGCATATAACCTCCTAGTTAAAGAGGCTTCAGTGTAAGCTGTCTGGTTGTTTTACCGTATTGGGGACAGGTGGAGGTCATACAATTATATCCTTCATGAAATATGGCACAGGACGTCCTTTATAACTCATTCCGCGCCCCTTGTCAAGTACCCATTGGCGATGCTTATACCGATAGTATTCTTGGTATTTAGAGGAGACATCTGGATACCGGAGATTATCTAGCTTGATGAAAGCTGGGCCAGCGAAGGTGAAAGGTGTCGGGGAATCCAGATCTAGCTCAAAAGAATAATCTGCGAAACATTTGATTATGTCCATTGATGCATGAGTTGGATGGTTCAAAGAGAATCTGATTCCTTCAAGATTTATGCAAAGATCCATGAGCCAGTTACAGTTAGATACTGATTCTAGGAGCCAGAGAGTGCAGGGATGATTCTGATGGGTTGGTTTGTAGAAGTATTTATGGGACGATTCTGGTAGATGTTTGAGAGCAGCGGTAGATAGCATCTGAGCTGATTCCAGGATCATCTTATGTATGTGCTGGTCACAATGATAAGCTGCTGCTTCTTGTGTATGGGGAGAAAGGACAAATATGTTCATTAGGATCTCCCAAATGCATAATAATATTGATCTGTGCGACGATTATAGAGGATATGAATATGCCCTATTTTACACATCGTGAACCCGTTTAGAGGGTACCCTGAAACTGAAGTTACTCTATAGTAGAATTCTAAGTCTGCTTTCCACTTAGGGCGAAGTTTGAAATGTGGTTTAGTTGGTAGAGAATTCATGCTATAACTCCTCGGACAATTACGAAACCTGTTTCACCATCTACAGAACGGAAAGATAGAGCAACTTTCGGGCAAGAGAGAACAGTTCGCTCACCTTGTTCTGGATCAAAGATGATTTGATAGATTGTATCTTGATGGGTGATTCTACCGGAGTGAGAGTAGTATAGATCTAGGAAATAATCTCCGGACCAGTGGAGAAGATAGTTTTTCTGGAGGAGAGGGCGAAAAGATGGAGGAACAGAGAAGGATGATGTGAGAACAGAATGATTCATGATTTAGGACTCCTCTCTTTTGAGTAATTAAACTGGGTTACGAGTTTGCGGGGAGAGATAGAAGTGTTTGGTAGAGTTAGATATACTTCTGTAGCCTCCACCAGTTTGTACTCAATTACTTTTGGGTTAGCTTCTAGAAGAGAGGAAAAAAAATGGGTGTCGGAGAAATTACAGTGAAGCTTTGGCGTGGAATCTGGCCGGTCTGAAGAACGAACTATAAAAGTCATCAACATGATTTAAACTCCTTCCTTCCTCTTATGCTTCAGATTCATGTCCCACCTTAACTTCGCTTTCATGTACTCGAATTTAGTTCTATATTGATCTGGAGTTGGGAGAGATTCTGGAGCTGAGGCAATAATTGCTGCCATATTTGCGTCTTCAGTTGAGGCATCTGGATCTAGAATTGTGAAATCTCCGATCCTGACTCGCCCGATATCTTTATCTCCTAGTCCGATGAAATTACGCTGTTTCTGCAGGGCATTACGGAGGATTTTGAATAGGGCGTTGGAGAAGATGGTTCCGATAGATATGTGAGTTTCACAGTGTTCTAGGAGATCCTCTAGGTCTGTTTTAGGGATGGAATAGAGAGCAGATTCTGTGCTGGATTTGATTATGATGAATTTCCAGTAATCTGCTAGAGGGATCTGGAGCCCTGTGAAAGGAGATGGAACTGTACCTTGAGGGAAAGATCCTGCAACTGAAGCCCACTCTGCAATCTGGGAAGCATAATCAGATAATGGGCGATGAGGATTCTTAATCAGTCTTTCTAGTGCAGCTTCTCGATTAGCTAGTTTCTTCCATTCATCTCTACCTTCAAGATCAGTTAGGACTCCTGCCTGGAAGTCGGAGTAGGAATCTTTCCAGTTCTCGATCCAGTAGTGGACATTATCTAATGTTTTGGTGTCCTGGGAGATTACAAAGTGAGGGAAGATTTTACCTGGGACAGTTACTGTATTGAGTTTGATTACAGTTTTGGCCAGATCCTCCATGTTTTGAGCGATGATGCTAGCTGTTCGTTCTGTGCGAATCGCTGGGACTCTGAACTGGACAAGATCGCTGGAATTGAGAAGTGCGAGAAATAAGAGATAAGAGTCAATTGAGGTTAGTTCCCCGGATGACCATTTGTGGAGATATGAGAGAAGTTTCTTCTGGGGGAGAGAAAAGACGGGATGGCTGGTTTCTCTCGAATAGAGAGATCCTGGGAAATGTTCGCAGGAAAATTCGAGAGAGGAGAGGGAACAGAGTATTTTCATATAGAATCCTAGAATCTAGATTGATGATCAGGCGAGTGAGCGTAGTGTTTGAGCTGAGATTGTATCTAGATAGGCTCCTAGAAGATAGCACAGACAGACTAGCAGAATTGCGAGGAGAACAAATAGGAGTTCTTTGGTTTCAGGGGAAAGTTTCATGATGGGATAATTCCTTACCAAGTTGTGAAATAGTACGCAAAGAGGAGAACCATTCTCATTTCTGTAAAATCCATTGGATGCTCAGGATAGATGTTGTGCATATAAATGAGATTAAATTGAGCATGTGATGTGATTGCAGGATCAGGCCAGTAAGCTAAATCTTCATCTGGTGCCTGGGTTGCGAGAATGAAAATATTGGGATAGGTGAGGGAGATTGGGGGATAAGGTGGAGCAGATTTGGAAATGATAGGGAAAGTCATGATTTGATTCCAAGGTTAAGATTTCAGGGAGAACAGAGAAGACTCATATTCTTCTTCTTGTTCTTTTGTCATGAGACCATTCTCATATCTCAGTTGGTTCACTTGAGAGATTTCCGCTGGAGTCATGCCGGAGAAATATCCTGTACGATATCTGGTGAGAAGATCTAATTCTTTATCTTTGTCAGATTGAGAGACAGACGGGGAAGATGATTCTGTGAGAGATTCTAGGAGATCAGGTTTCAGGCTCATATTCTCCTTCCTATATCCTGATTCTATATCAGTGATGTATTTAGATAGGTAATTGATGAGGGAAACATGGCCTAGATTCTGGGAAGAAGAGAGAGAACCTTGAATGATTTTTAGTTCAGTGAGAGTGAAGTATGGGCGGTATTTTTTAGCCATGATAGGATGTTAGCTCCAGAAACGGGAAAACCCCAGGAACTGTTAGAGTCCTGGGGATAAGAGGGAGAATAGATTCTCAGTTAAAATCAGAGATAATGTTTCCACTCCTTGCCATCGAAAGATGAATTTGAGCCATCAGGATAGAAGAAATAGACTATGTGCTTTGTATGGGGAGATTCTCCGGTTGATTCGATGACGTAGCCATTACATTGGTTCGTGACAGTCTGATTTAGCTCAGATTCCGCATGAATCGCTGCGGATGTCTGGGTAGAATGTTGTTCATGAGTGAGTCTTGGCATGATTAGATTCCTTATTCTTCAGCGGGTTTTACGATTACCTCAATTACAGCACCCGCAGGTAGAGTTTTAAGCCATTGTGTCAATGCTTCGGCAGTTCCTGATACATAGAAAGGATCATCATAGCATGTGGGATTGTTTAGATCACAGAGCATAGCAGAGAATTGAAGTGGCTTAGAGGGCTTAGAGGGCTTAGATTGTTCGGCCATGATAGATAGAATCTCCAGTGATAATCAGACTACGGGAGCACAGAATTATGATTCAATAATCTGATTATAAGGGGAGATTCAATTCCCCTAGAATTCTCCTTCTATCCTTTCTTCTTCGGAGGTTTCATTCCCTTAGTTCCTTTCATACTCTCCCAGTATTCTCGCGTCACAATTTCCATGCCGGTATCAGCTACCAATTTATCTACTGGAGCCATATCTCTAGATGGTTTCCATTGGCAAGATGCATGGTTAAACCCACCGACAACCCGATACTCAATATATCCGGCAGGATTAAGACGTAATTCAATATGCATAAGATGAAACTTTCATAAATTGAGATTGAAAAGAATGGACGGGAAACTAGACTGCTAGACTGTCAGACCGCCCAAAATCAGGGTACGCCTATGGGCCTGCCGTGTCAACCCCTGCCCTAGAGCTAAGTTAGATATTACTTGTTATGGTATCTATAGGTATGTAACTATAACTCTAGTCTTAGGGTATAAACCTACCCCCACTAAAAATTTAATCTTATACATAGGGAGGGATATATAAATAGATATATAGAGGTATAAAAGATATATACACGCATGAGGGGGCAAAATAGGGGCTCATATGGCCTATGGGAATTTTGAACAGTCTGGCGGTCTAGCGGTCTGGCAGACTGTGATTTTTACGGTCTAGTTAGATAGAACTGGAAACTAAAACAGAACTATCTAACTAAACCTCCCCGGAATCTATCCAGGGAGAATCTAGCTCAGGATCAATCAATCAGCAACAGTGCTTCCATATCTGGTTTCTTATCCAATTGATCCAGTTTCGCAGTGAGTTTCTGTGCGATCACTGAGTCATCTTCAGAGACTCGGAGAACAACTCGCATAGCCTGTTTCTGCTGGATCGTAGGTGCGAGTTCTTTCCCGCTCAAAGAAACCATGAGAGCCCGATACATTCCGCAGTGTTTGGCCACTGTCTGTTCCTGCTCAGGAGTCGAGAGATCAAAACCCAGCTTATCCGCAAAGATGACAGTCAGATTATCGCGCGCCGCAGTATCAAACCACGCACCGATTGAATCCCCAGACAATCTATCACCATTGGCCTGAGACTCCAGATACCCGCAGATTGCATCAATTCCAATATCATCATCAGAGACAGCAGAGAGCGAACCCTGAGAAGACTCATACAGCGACCTAATCACACCATTCTGAGCTTCCTCAAGCATCGAACCAATATAAGGTGCCAGACGTTTGATGTTATCCGCACTCAAAAACTCAGCCGGAATCTGAGGCACAGAGACACAGATCGAGGGAAACTTAGGCGGAATCTCCTTCTTTGTCTCCTTGTCTTTCGTGCTCTTATAACCAACCTTCGCGAGTCTTTGCCCATGCTGTGCCTTAGACTCACCAGAAATAAACGGGGTGACAGTGTGACGATTGCCGATGACTGACATAATAGAATCTCCAGAATTACAAGGTCGATGCAGATTGCATCCGATAAGATACTGAGAATCTAGAATCTCTCAATACCTTATCAGCAGAAATCGCGCTGGAATCAGCGGGTGTAGATCGTTTTTCCCGAATAGCAAACCTCAAACTTCACGCCATGCAAGCCTGAGAATTGCCTATGGTAATCCGCCTCCTGCCGTGCGTTATCCGCATAATCAAATGAGCCAATTTGCATTGTATGGCCGTTGGGCAACACGATGAATACTTTGTACATCTCAATCTCCTGAGTTAGTTTATCAAACATGACAGCTCCTTTAGGTGCAGGAGGTGCAAGGGGTGAAGTTTAACATAGAACTAGATAATGCGCCTTGAAACTTACGCGAACCTTACAAACCCCCAAGTACTTACTAACTAACCAATCAGTCAGTAGTGAGCCAAACCGTAATACGAACCATTCTCATTCTCATTCAGGGGGGGGCTTGGGGCCTTTTTAGGTTTCTGTGGGCTGTATATCCTATAGACCCCCACCCATTTTCCTAAACTTTTTTGCCCTCTCTCCTGTCCCCAGCTCGAAAGATTGCAAGTTCTGCTATACTTCTCCCATCAGGTTAGCACCTGCAAAAATTTTCTAGGAAAAATTCATATGCCCTCCATCCACACTTCCACAGAATCTCGCGCATTGGCTCTCCTAGGTCAAGGACTCGGCGCGGAAGTAGTTGCCTCGGCAGTCGGAGTTTCCCCATCCAGAATCTCGCAACTTATCTCGGACCCAGAATTCGCAGCTCAAGTTGCAGAACTTCGGTTCAAGAATCTTTCAGCGCACTCCGAACGGGATGCAAAGTATGATTCCCTAGAGGATGAACTCCTGGATAAAATGCGGAATCTTCTCCCGATGATGTATAAACCAGGAGAAGTTCTGAATGCACTCACACGAATCAATATGGCAAAACGCCGTGGCCAATCGGCTCCAGATCAACTGACTGCACAACAAACAATTGTTCAGCTCATCATGCCCACCCAGGTGATCAATCAGTTCGCCCCAGACTCGCTCAGACTTAACATCCATAACCAAGTAATCCAAGCTGGACAGCAAGAGCTAATTACTGTACAATCATCCCAACTAGACTCTATGGCAGAAAGGAATTCCAATGTGCCTCTCCCCATCACCATCGCAAATCCGGGCCCTCCAAGCAGCGGATCTGAAGTCTCGGCTCCTGGAGCGTAATAAATCTCAGGCTAAGGCTCAACTTCTCTCAATCGCTCTCATTCTTGCACGGCGCCCAGATGAACCAGCAAAACCTTTTAGCTAAACTTTCCTCCTCTAATCATCCAGATCTTCCCCAGGATGAGGAATCTACAGTTACAGAAGCAGCATTTGATCCAGAACAAGTGCAACAGATGGCAAGAGACTCGCTGGATTTTCTGGCAGCTCTTGCTATGCCTGCTGTTTTTCGCTACTTCTTTCCTCCTGTATTCAAATCTATCTGGCTCTGGCTTCTTTCCTATGTACACAAAACTCGTGACTTTTCCCAACTCGCCATAGGACTTCCACGCGGGTTCGGAAAAACCATGCTGATGAAGATCTTTATCATTTACTGCATTCTGTTCTCGAAAAAACGTTTTATCCTGATCATCTGTGGTACCCAGACCAAAGCGAATAACATTATCACCGATGTGATGTCTATGTTATCTGAGTCGAACATAAGAAAGGTGTTTGGAGACTGGAAACTCGGAGTAGAAACAGATCGGCAGGATCTCCGGCGATTCGGATTCCGAGGGCGAAATGTAATTCTTATGGGAGCTGGCGCAGAATCAGACATTCGAGGTATCACACTGGAGAATGAGCGACCAGATATTATGATTTTTGATGACATTCAGACTCGTGAAGATGCAGATTCTGAATCAGTCTCGAAAAACATTGAGACCTGGATGGTCGGAACCGCAATGAAGGCGAAATCCCCTCACGGATGCCTCTTCATCTTCATTGCAAACATGTATCCCACTCCACATTCTCTTCTCCGTAAGCTCAAACAGAACCGAACCTGGACTAAATTCATTGCTGGCGGAATCCTAGCTGATGGAACCTCTCTTTGGGAGGATCTCCAACCGATCTCTCAACTTCTGCGCGAATATGAGAATGACAAAGCGATGGGGCGGCCGGAAGTTTTCTTTGCAGAAGTCCTGAACGATGAGAATGCTTCTGTAAACAACCTAATCGATCTCTCCAAACTTCCCGCTTTTCCCTTTTCTCCTGATGAAATCCCTTTGGGCCGCTTCATCATCATTGATCCTTCAAACGATAAAGCCAATTCTGATGCAGTTTCCATCGGAGCTTTCGAGATTCATTCAACTTCTCGCCTTCCTGCTGTGCCTGTCTGTGTAGAACTTAAAGAAGGTCGCCTGTCCCCAGGTGATACAATTAAGGAAGCACTTAAGATGGCATTAAGAAGAAATATCCAGGTAATTGCAGTTGAATCAAATGCGTTTCAATACTCACTTCTTTTCTGGTTCGGAGAAGTTACAAAACAACTGGGTATTTCTGGAATTGAAGCGGTAGATGTCTACTCTGGGCAGCGCTCGAAAAACTCCAGAATCCTTGATTTCTTCAAAGCATATCGAGCTGGAGAAATCTTCTGTCATCCTTCCTGCACTGGCCCACTCCATTCCCAGATCACATCTTTTAACGCACTCAAAACTGCTAACACAGATGGTATTCTAGATCTTTTCACATATGCACCGAAAGTTATAGAACTCTACGGAGCCTATATCATCTCCCTTTCTGTGATAGAAGATCAGTCTATGGGAGCTGCGAGAGTGCTAGAAGTGGAAGATAATTCTTGTTTCTAACTCGGAATCTTATCCCTATGCCAACACCAACTCAATCAATCTTTATTCCTGAAGATGCACAGCGCGGATTCAAAGCGCTACAGGATTCTTGCCTCGAAGCTTTTGTATCTTATACAGATTACCGTGAGCATTTCAGGCAAATCGACCTGGCATATTATCGGGAGAAAGACCAAACCATTCCGAATCGTCGGGCCAAACTCGCCAATTATCTGGGCGATGCGGATCGTTACCAGAACATCACAGTTCCAATCATCTATCCCCAGGTGGAAGAAGCTGTAACTTACCAAGCTGGAGTATTCCTCTCGGGCTATCCTCTATTCACAACTGTCGCAGATCCAGCTAATATGGAGGCTGCGCTCCAGATGAACACTGTGATTGAGGAGAATTCGATTCGAGGTGGCTGGGTGCGGCAACTGACTCAGGCTTTCCGAGATGGTTTCAAATACAACCTGATGGCTGTAGAAGTAGACTGGTGTTCTAAAGTTGTCCCAGCTTTTGAAACCTCCTCCACATCCGTAGGTAAGTCTGAGATCAAAGAAGTCATCTGGTCTGGCAATGTAGTTAACCGAATTGACCCGTACAATCTGTTCTATGATCGTCGGTATAATCCTGCAGAAGTCTCTGAGCGAGGCGAGTATGCAGGATATTCCCTGATGATGTCCCGTTCTGAGATCAAGAAAAAGATCGCATCTTTGCCTAAAGTTATCATGGCAAACATTGTGAAAGCTCTCGAATCTCCTCCTCTGACTTCTCCCTATTTCCAGGCTTCTAACCAGGCAACTGGATTCTACATTCCTATTGTCCGCCCAGATGTTCCAGATACCCAGCAACAACTGAACTCTGGTGAGATCGACTGGATGCGCTGGGTTGGAGCTTCTAATGGCTCAACCAAGATTCAGTACCATAATACCTACACCTGGACAGTTCTCTATGTCCGAATCATTCCTGAAGATTTCTCCCTCAAGGTTCCCGGTGCCGCAACTCCGCAAGTCTGGAAACTCCAGTTTGTAAACAACCAGGTTCTTATCTGTGCCGAACGCCTAACCAATGCGCATGACAGAATCCCTATTCTTCTCGGGCAACCTCTGGAAGATGGCCTAGGTATTCAATCCAAATCTCTTGCAGAGAATGTAGCTCCGATCCAGTCTGTCACCTCTGCAATGATGAATTCTGTGATGGCAGCTCGGCGTCGTGCTATCTCAGATCGGACTTTGTATGATCCTTCCAGGATTGCAGAGCATCATATTAATTCGGATAATCCCTCCGCCAAGATTCCTGTTCGCCCATCTGCATACGGAAAGCCAGTTGGTGAAGCTGTCTATGCTTTCCCATTCCGGGATGATCAATCAGGAATCCTGCTCCAAGAAGTGCAGCAGATTTCTCAACTAGCCGATCAGATTACTGGGCAGAATCGCTCTAGGCGTGGGCAGTTCCAGAAGGGAAACAAAACGCTGAGAGAGTACGAAGATACAATGGCGAACTCGAATGGCAGGGATCAGCTCTGCTCTCTCGGACTCGAAGCCCAAATCTTCACACCTCTCAAGGAACTCCTGAAAATCAACATTCTGCAGTACCAAGGTGTAACTGAGATCTTCTCGCAGCAACTGGAAAAAGCTGTAAGTATTGATCCAGTGAAACTGCGCAAGACTGCGATGTCATTCAAGATCTCGGACGGTCTTCTGCCTGCGTCTAAAATCATCTCTGCAGATACTCTCCAGGTTGCTATCCAAACTCTTGCTTCTTCACCTCTCCTCGGCGGTGCATACAATATTGCCCCAATGTTCTCCTATCTTATGGCAACTCAGAATACCAATCTGACTCCATTTGAGAAGTCTCCAGAACAGCAAGCGTATGAACAGGCTGTGAATCAATGGGTTCAGATTGCAACAATCAATGCAGAGAAAGGAGTTAAGTTCGACCAACCTCAACCACTCCCGGAACAGTTTGGTTATGTGCCAGCAAATCAGATGAAACAGCCAGCCCAGACTACTGCAACTCCTACAGAATCAGCTTCGGCTCCTCAAACTCCTTCCGCCTAATCTCATGGCTAAAATCATCCCCTCCCGCTTCTGTGCTGTAGAATTCCCTACAGATCTGGAAGCAAAACAATCTTCCATCCTCACCGGGCCACAGAAAATGTGGCTCCAATATAACCTCTCTAATATCGCCAATGAAAAACTTGCAATGGAGTTTACACCAAATGACCTAAATACATTCATGCAGCGAGAGGCCGAATTAAAAGGCCAAATTGGTATCCTTCAATATCTTCTTGACTGTTCCCAAACTGCTGAAGATGAGCAGCGTGCGGAACTGATCTCGAATCAATCTCCCAACTAAAATCCTTGAAAGCTAAATCATGATGAATCCCATTACCGCTCTGTTCGGTGGCATGAAAAATACCGCCCCAACTTCGGCTCCTGCAGCTCCTGCCCCAACTCCTACTTCCCAACTCTCCCAGAACCCTGATGCAACTGCTCCCCAGAATGGAACTGTGCCCGCCACTCCTCCAAATGAAGGCTCATCTGGGACCCCCAATGTAGACTTTTCCAAGCTCTGGGATACTCCCGCTAACGCTGGTGATGCAAATAAACCTTTGTTTGCAAATATTGATCCGGCGAAAATCCAAGAAGCTGCTGGCAAGATTGATTTTGCAAAAGTTGTCAGCGCAGAAACCCTTGCAAAAATCCAAGCTGGTGGGCCAGAAGCTTCGGCTGCATTTATTGATGCACTGAATCGAACTGCGCAAACTGTCTACGGCCAATCTGCTGTTGCAACGACTCAGATTGTAGACAGGGCTGTACAAGAAGCCGTCGCCAGAATGGAGCAAAACCTCCCAAACCATATCAAAAAACAAACTGCTTCTGATGCCCTCAAGTCTCAGAATAAGTTGCTTGCTAATCCTGCAATTGCTCCAATCATTGGTGCAGTTCAAGGTCAATTGATGGGTCAGTTCCCCCAGGCTTCTCCTGAGGAAATCAATCAAATGACTATGCAGTATGTGCAGCAATTTGCAGATACAATGGCCCCGAAAAAATCAGCTTCTTCTGGAACTAAGAATCCCAAAGATGATGGTTTTGACTGGGATGCGTTTGCTAACTCGTAATCTCTCTTCTTCCTTCTCTTCTTCCCTCTCTCTCTAAGGAATCTCTATCATGGCTTTTATTCGTGCTTATGCAGAAGTTAGCGGTCTCATGCAAAAAGCTCGTCCAGGTTTTGGATGGCTTGCTCACCTGAATCCGTTCTCGGATGCAACTGACGTTGCTGCAACTATGACGTCTGCAAAAATGTCAGGCGGTCTGTATATTCGTTCTGGTCTTACTGTTGGTCGAACCGACACTACGGATATTGCAACTAACATTCTGGCGGCTAATGCAGATATGGACATTGGCGATTCGTTTATTGTCTGTGTCTCGAATCAATCGGCTCAATCTCTGACTCTCGCCGGCGGTGTTGGTGTTACTGCTTCTGGTAATTTGGTTGTTCTGACTCTGACTTCTAAGTTCCTGGTGTTCACCCGAACTGGTCCTGCTACCATGACGATGGTCGCTCTCTAATCTCTCAATCTTCCCATAACTTTTAGGATTTACTATCATGGCAACTGGCATCTTTAATACCAGCTCGACGTTCATCCCTACCGACCTTGCTAAGAAATCATTTGCTTCGGCGATTACTCGTCTGATGCCAATGGGCGAGGCTCCGCTCTTCGGCATGACTTCTATGCTAGCAACTGAAATCGCTGTTCAAGTTGAGCACGGCTTCTTTACCAAACCCATGCTGTTCCCGGAAATGACTTCGGTCGGTTCCCAGGCAGCTTCTCTCACTACTCTGGATGTTACGGATACCTCGAACATCCTGGCCAATATGATTATGCGTGTTGACGGCACGTATGAGAATATTCTGATCAACCAAGTTCTGTCGCCTACGCAGATTCAAGTTCAGCGTGCTGTCGGTACTGTGGCGGCTGCAACCATTCCTGCTACTACCAAGCTGTTCCAAGTCGGTACTGCTTTTGAAGAATCGTCGATTCGTCCGAATGCTAACAACATCAAATCTGTTCGCATTACCAACCTGACGCAGATCTTCCGTAATAGCTGGGCAATTTCTGAAACTGCTCGTGCTACGATGATGATCGCTGGAGATTCGAACGTTGCAGAAAGCAAGATGGATTGCATGGCTTTCCATGCTAAGGACATCGAAACTGCGCTGTTCTTTGGCCAGAAGTCGCAAGGTACTCGCAATGGCCAACCTTTCCGCACGATGGATGGTTTGATCAACATTGTCGGTACTCTGGCTTTCTACCCACCTTCTTACTCGGCAGTTAACGTGTTCACTGCTGGCGGCACCACTAACTACACTCAACTGGAAAACTTCCTGGATCCGGTGTTTAACCAAGCTACCGATCCGAAGGTTGCCAATGAGCGAGTTCTGTTTGTCGGTGGCACTGCTAAGAAAGTGCTGACTCAGATTGGTCGTTTCCAAGGTACCTATTATTTCCAGGATGGGGCAACTTCGTATGGTCTGCAATTCCAGACCTTCAAGATTGCTCGTGGTACTTTCCGCATGGTTGAGCATCCGCTGTTCAATTCGAACTCTGTTTGGAGCAAGATGGCAGTTGCTGTGGATCTGAGCACTTTCAAGACTGCTTATCTGGGCGATCGTCGTACGCAACATAAGGCATTCAATGCGAATGCAACTGATGCTGATGACAATGGCATCGATGCAATGGGCGGTACTCTGACAACTGAAATGACTTGCGTGGTTAAGAATCCTCCTGCCAATGCAATCATCTATAACCTGACTGCTGGCGCTGCGGGCTAAGTAGTTTCTCTGGCCTGGGAAGTTTATCACCTTATCTTCCCAGGTCTTTTTTTCCTCTAAAACCTACCTTAAAATCATGGCCACTATTCAAACTACCCCTGCTTCCAAGGCTATTACTTTGGAAGTTTTTCATTCGCGCACTCCGTCTATGCAGATGGTGCTGAAGAATGGCACTTACATCGCCTTTATTGGCGGCAAGTTCCGTACCAATAAGCAAGCTGAGATTGATGAACTCAAAGCTGAAATTGTTGGCGGCCTCACCTACATTTTTCAAATCGAAGGTGCAGAACAAGAGATTGAAGAAGAAGATAAGTTGGCAGGGCTGAAGGCTCGTCTGCGCGCTGAAATTATTGCAGAAGAGAAAGCTAAGATGCTTGCAGCCTCTGGTTCCCTGGAGCGTGATATGGGTAACTATGATGCAGCTACCAAGATCAATGCAGCTTCTTCGTCTGAATTTGCTGCTGCAGCTCCTCGCTCAGATTCCCTGTCTTTTGTCCAGGCTGATCCTGCTGGAAATGTCCAAGTCCCAACTCTGGATATGACCTCGATCAAAGTCAAGGCTGGTAAGTAAGTAGATAACTCCCCAAAGGCTGCCAATCATGAATCTCGCACAGCTCCAATCCAGCGTAATTGAACTAACCAAGAGACCTGATCTGGCAGCCTTGACCTTTTCCGCCATTCAGGCGGCAACCCTCAAAATGCACCATTCAGACTACTATGCAAAAGATCTCACTGAATCTGGCGTAGAGTTCTCTTCTGCTGCATATCTCCAAACTCTAGAGTACCGCACAGTCTTTCCTCGCTGGCGCGCACTCAAGTATATCCGCTGCATCGACTCAACTTCTCTTGAACCTTATGGTCCTTCTCTCACTGTAATCTCCCCAGACTCTTTCATGGATTCATACTCCATTGAGAAAGAGAATGTGGTTTATGAGGCGGGGCAGACTCTGGAAATTCGAGCCAGAAATGCAACTAAGTATTTCCTGGTTGGCTGCTATCTTCACCCAGATATCACTGCTGAAGGATACTCTTCTTGGATTGCAGATAACTTTCCCTTCTCAATCATCTATGACGCAACTGCTACTGTGTTCAAAACCATTGGCTATGCGGAACAAGAAGCTTCGATGAGGAATCTGGTAGGCGAGCAGATTGCACTACTCAAGATCTCAAACATCCAAGCTGTAGGATACTAAGGACTTTCCATGGCAGATATTACTTATAGAGCCAACCTATCCTCTGCATCTTTCCCTCTGGTATCCGAATACCATGGCCACACAATCATTATCCCTGGCCCGGATAACACCTATAACAGACTTGTAGGTTCTCAGGAGGTGTCGGATAGAGATGTAGGTATTCCTCAACTCTATTATGCGCACAATGTACTTCCTATCACAGGAGGTTTTCACACTGTAACTTACAAAACCGATCTTCCCCAGGACTCTCTCGGCACGCGAGTAACCCAAGTATTTCCTTGGTATAATCTTGGCGAAGACGGTTTGCTAGGTTTTCGAGGAACACAAGTAGTTGCGTGCACGGATGGTTTTCCGTGGACTGCTGTAGGTATAACTCTTGATGGTACCTCTACTTATCGGCACACCAAAGGAACAGTTAATGGGCAATCTTATCTGTTCTCTTATGGCGTAACTGGCCCAGCCGCCGGAACTTCTACCTGCTATACAATTAATCTCTCCACATTTGTGGCTACCCCTGTAGTTCTTTCCGGCCTATCTGGAGTGACTACAGGGATTGCTGCCGTGTCCGGGTATCTTATTGCATTTTCGGATACTGCAATTGCCTGGTCATCTCTCACTAATCCAATTGACTTTGTTCCCTCTCTTATTACCGGAGCGGGTGGAGCAAATGTACAAGAGGTAAAAGGGCGAATTGTAGCGGTGAAAGCCTCAGGTTTTGGGGCAGTTATCTACACTGAAACCAATGCAGTTGCCATAACTTACACAGGTAATTCACGCTACCCATTCACATTTGATGAAATTAAAGCTGCTGGAGGTTGCCTTGACTACACCCAACCTGATAGATACATTACCGAAGACGCTTCCGCTTCCGCACAGATTGCACTCACGACGAACGGACTGCAGTCTCTGGGTCCAAAATCTGCGTCCTCAATCCTCCCAGAACTCAACGATTTCTTGCAATGCAGTTATTATGAAGATTTCAATGAGACGAGTAGGACTTTTAGTCGTACTCAATATGGCCCTACTGGGCTTCTTGCTTTTTCATTGGAGCTGAATCTAATTGCAGGCAGGTACATCACACTGTCTTATGGTCCGCCTGGAACTGTAAATTCCCCTTACACGTATGTAATTGTATACGATCTGAACCTGAAACGGTACGGAAAACTGAAGTATACTCACGTGTCTTGTTTTGAGAGTAACCATCAGGCCCTGGCTACCGAACCTGCGCACTATGCAAACATAGGTTTGGCTGGAATGGCAGGACAGATTGAGCGCCCATATATCTCGAATGCCCCAGGAGCCGGTTCAGGAGTTATACTGCTAGGTAAATATCAGTATGTGCGGGCTCGGATGTTAGCTCTGAACTATGTATCTGTAGAAAACATCCGGCCTGAAGATACACTCTCTTGCTACGATCTGTGCTCTCTGGATGGAAAAACAACTACAGAGTATGCAGGTTATCCATACGAGACGACTGGGACGCAGAGATTTTTCTCGTTCTCCTGCGTAGGAACTAACCACTCAATCCTGTTCATTGGTCCGATCAATCTTACATCTCTATGTCTTGAGTTCTTTAACCACGGGAGGGCATAGGAGTTTATATGTCAGAAACTAATCTATCTCTGCATGATGTAAATCTTCCAGCAACTCCGCCAGATGAGTACCAGAAATTTAATAAAATCTATTCTGCTCTCTGGCTACTTCTCTCTCGCCCAGTTCCTCTCTACACACCTGCAACATCTGGAGCAAGAGGAGATCCTGGAATGATTTCATATGATGCCAACTATCTCTACATCTGTATCAACACAAACACCTGGAGAAGAATTGCCCATGTCGCCTTCTAACCCACAACTGTTCTTTCTCTCAGATCATTTCACGCTACTCGAAGCTACTAAATCTCAGACAGCTTCTCGCTTAGATATTGACAACACTCCTCCATCTAATCTGATTCCTCAACTCATCCGCTCTGCCCATATTCTGGAGCGTATCCGAACTCTGCTAGGTTATCCAATCTCTCCTTCCTCCTGGTACCGTTCCCCTGCTCTAAACGCTGCTATCGGAGGCGCCAAGAACTCTCAGCACCTGGAAGGAACTGCTGTAGATTTTGACTGTGATCGCTACGGGACACCTCTAGAGATCTGTCGAGAGATTCTGAAATACCCTGAACTGATTCGTTTTGAGCAACTGATCCTGGAGCATACTTGGGTTCATATCTCTATTCCAAATGACCCCAATGCTGTGCCAAAACGCCAAGTGCTATCCTTGCTAAGAGGTGGAAAATACGCCTCTGGACTTACTAATTCTAATGGAGTTCCTCATGGTAGTGTTTGAACACTCTCTCAATATTCTCAGCGGTGGCCAATCTTCTTCGGTCGCAATCTCAACAACTTCAGCTCAGTCAGCAGTTTTCACATTTGAAGCTGCTCTAGCTGGCTATGTTCTCATTACAGTTGACGCGAACTGTTTTGTGCGTCAAGATGCAGATCCTACCGCACTCTCAAATGGAACTGATCAGATCCTTCTAGCTAATCAGACTTATCGCTGCTGGGTTAATTCAGGAAACAAACTTGCATTTATTACTGCCTCTGGAACCGGCAAGGTTTATTTGACTCCAGGGGGTTAAGAAGAATGCCTAATCCTTCTTCCCCTGTAGCTGTAACTAGAGAAGAGCTATTAGCCATTGTGCGCGAAGCCATTGTAGAAGCTTCCCATTCTTTAAATGCTGAAGAGCGTGAATGGGTGCAAGACGCAATGAAAATTCAGGCGCAAAGATTAGCTTTTCGTAAAGCAGTTATAGAGAAAACTACAGTGGCTCTAGTGTGGGCCGCTATTGTTATCTCTTCCACATTTGCTTGGCATGTATTTCGTGAGTGGCTAGTTGCGCACGGATACAAGCCTTGATTCAATTCCATCTAGGATAATATTATTATGAGCGCATCCATTTGGTCGCCAGACGACACAATTCCATCAGAAGCACCGCCAGATTATGTGTATAAAAGAATTTGGATTGACATTGCAGCCGGGCAGACTCTTGTAGATTTTGCCTCTGTAGATCCAACTTTTGTTTATACTCCAGGGCTTCAAAGCCTTGAAGTTGGTATTGATGGAGGGATGCCGCTTCAACCTGTAGTTGATTATACAGAAACTACAACTCATTCTATCACACTTATCTCTACTCCTACAGATGCTGATCGACTTTATGCAGCAGTTGGTAGGCCTATCAACGTATCTCCTTCTGGAGTTACAGCGGCACTTGTTCCTTATACTTTCCCTGATAGCGCAGTCAGATCTGTACAGGATCTTGCTACTTATCTGGGAACTACCGGTATTGGAGCTAAAGCTCTTGGTGCAGGATCAGTATTTCGTACACAGTCAGATATAAATGAAGATACTGTTAGAGTCACTGACTATGACGAACTGGCTAACTCTGGAACTGTTGATGCGACTCCGGCAATTTTAAAGGCGCACAATGCTCTACCATCTGCGGGGGGCGTGATTAAATTCCCTGCTGGCGTAACTTATAAAATGGATTCAGGAGTAACATTCACCAAACCAGTAAAACTCGAGTTTGACAGCGGCGGCTATCGAGGTGGCGCTGCGATTACTGTCAACTTCACCACTGGCAACGTGTTTTCGGCTTCCAATATTGAAGGTATTGTTGTTACTGATTGTTCTATGCGCGGTGCAGCTATGCACACTTCAGGAGCATTCTTCAACTTAAATGGGTGCATTGGAGTGGTGATCGAGCGCTTTAGGTTTGAAAATTACTATGTTGGAATCTCGCTTAATGGTGGCGTCATCCACCGAGTACGTGATGGGCATTTCCGTGTTGGCTGCCCAGCAAGCACCGCCGCGAATGGTGCTTGTGTGATTGTGGGAGCTAGCGAACAGACAGTCGATTCTCAAATTCATTCGTGCACAGCAGACAATGAGCCTGCGCTGATGCCAAGTTATGGCATCTTTCTCTTGTGGGCAGATGCACCAATTTTGGCTGACAATGATATTATTCACTGCGGTGTGGATCTAGCGATTCGCCCAGGTAATGGCCAGACGGTGTCCGCTTCTTATATTCACGATAATTACTTCGATACAGCCAACATGGGTATTTCCATCGAACCTTCTGCCGGGGGCCTTGCTCTTCGAAATTATTTTCATGATAATTGGGCATCTTCGCACACGGGCCGTGGAATAACTATCGCTGGTGCGGGTACGGTTTTAGGAACTCATTTTATAAACACTTGGTGCATGTTCAACGGGTCTGATGGTTTGGTGAACATCAATGGAACTGAGTTACACGTTACTGGCGGGGTGTATGGCGGTAACGTCGGAGCTGGTATTAGTATCGCTTCCAATCGAAGCAAATTTTACCTTAAAGACATCAAGGCGGGTGATTTTGATGGGTCAGGTGCAAATGCTTTCGGCCTCTACATGGATTCCGGTTGCACTAACTATGAAATGGAAGGAAACACTTTCTCTGGAAATACCAACGCGGCTGTAAATCTTAGCCCTGCTGGCGGCGTTGTACGAAACAACATTGGTTACGTCACGAAGAACAAGGGTTCTGCAAACGTAGCAGCGGGGACCTCAAGTATCACTGTGACTCACGGTCTTGCCACCACTCCTTCGGCCCACGATATCTGGGTGACTCCAAACTCTAGTTTCACAGCTTCTGGGGTATCTAGTTTTTACATCACCTCTGTAGGCGCTACGACTTTCCAAATTGTAGTCAACACTAATGTGACAGGTGTCGCAATGTCATTTGTGTGGCAAGCTAGATGTCTTTCGGAATAAAAAGGACCAAGGAAACAAAATGGCACTTACTCCCTCCTCCCAACTCATTCGGAATGTACGGAACCTTCGTACTATTTCTAATCTCAAAGCAGCAGGCGCTGATCTAACAGGAGCTTCTGACTCAACGGCTCTCATCGCAGAACTAGTTGCAAAAGGTAATCGGATCTATCTGCCTGAAGGCACTCTCGCCTGTAACGCAATTCTCCCAGAGGATTTCATTATTGAAGGTGATGGATCTAACTCCTCCTTCATCAAACCTTTTAATACTGCTGTAGCCGCTCTCACCTGTAGGAAAAATTCCTACTGGAAATACCACTCCCAAATCCGAGACCTAGCGTTTAAGGGAACTGGAAAGGTGGGAGTTGGCTTCACCTTCGGTCGCACTAATCCAAATGATTATGTGGCAGGGGATGAATACTTCAACAATGTCCAGTTCTACAATGTAGAATTTACTGGGCTGAGAAAAGGTTTCCAGGCGCCGGCAGGTAACATTGGAACCACGTTTGAGGAATGTGGATTCGTAGGAAACTTCTACGGCGCCTATCTGATGGATAACCGTTTCGGCGGGGATCTGATGCATGCCGGGAATAAGTATTTCCGTGGCGGGCACATGGCAGGGAATGACTGCTGTATCTATATTGTGAATCAGACTGTAGGTCTTGGAGGGGTTGAACTCATCGGTACGATCATTGAGACCAATAAGATCGGTATCTATACTAACCTGTCCAATGTCCAGTACATTCCAATTCAGTTCAAAGATGTTTGGTTTGAAGCCAATGGTCAGACTCTCGGAGCTTCCGCAGAAACAGTAACTCTGGATCTGTGGACTGGTTCGATTCGCTCTGATCAAGTGGTTACTAAGCGCACCAAGATCTTTGATGGCCAGACTGGAGAGTACAACTTTGATGGAGGCTTCTTCACTGATATTAACTTCGGTGCAACTGATGCCTCGATCTATTGTTTCAACTCTCGAGTTGAGAAAGCTCCGGCATATGGCGGCGGTTCAATTGATGTAAACACGGGTTCAATCTTTCTTGACTCTGTTTCTTCAGATGGCGGCCTGCCAATTGCTCCAGGTATTATCACGGCAGGCTTTACTAAGACAACTGCCATCGCCATTGATAACTCGGCCTCAAATGGTCAGCGACGCGCTTTCCTAACTTCTCCTCGTCGCGCAATTAATGGCCTTCCAGTAATCAAAGGTGTGGCAGAAACTTTCCGCACTGCTGTAACTCTGACCGGCGCATTCTCAAATGTGGGCACAGTGGTTCAGGATGGAACTCTGTTTGAACTCTGCAATGAGTACACAGCTTCCTATAATCCTGGGCAGTACACAGGTTTGCTCACCGCTTCTACAACTACAGCAGGAGCTGGTTGGTATGTGGTTACTGCAGATATTAAAGTAACTTCAGTTCGTAAACCTCGATTTGCAATCTGGGATCGCGCCAACTATCAACTTGTCTCTCCGACACTGGCTCCAAATACGGCTAACTTTTTTACAGTTGCCGCAATTGCTTATGCCGCCGGTGCAAGCGTTCAGTTCTATTTGGATCTGGGTAATCCAGATACTGCAGGAACTATTACTTTCCGGCTCGGAGCTTTCCAAGCAATCCGCTTTGATACTCAGCTTGAAGCCCAAGCATATATGGAATCTAAAGCATTCCAGTATGTGAATGTTTTGAAAGCTAGTTACGCATACGACCCTGCAAATCTTCCTGACGGGGATAATATAATTACCCCAGGTATTACAGTTACAGGTGCAAAGTTGGGGCAACGAGTAGAAATTTCTTGGTCTGATGATGTTCAAGGTGTAAATATTTGGGGATGGGTCTCTGCTGCAAATACAGTAAAATTGAACTTCCATAATGAAACTGGATCTGCAGTTAATCTGGCCGCAGGTACAGCTCAAATCTGGGTGTGGCAGGAATAATTGGAACAGAAGGAAAAAACATATGGCATTCGATCCGATTAGTATTGCTCTGGATATTGGCGGCAAAGTTATTGATCGCCTCTGGCCAGATCCTCTCCAGGCTAATGCTGCTAAACTTGAACTTCTCAAGATGCAGCAGAATGGAGAACTGGCCCAGCTTGCTTCTAATACAGAACTGGCTAAAGCCCAACTAGACGTCAATGCTGAAGAGGCAAAGAATTCTAGTGTCTTTGTAGCTGGGTGGCGTCCATATATTGGATGGGTCTGCGGAACTGCATTTGCCTGGAACTGGATTGGGCTTCCAACAGGTATGTTTATGGCGGCCCTGATGGGCAAAGAACTCAATCTAGTTCAGGCAGATATGTCTGAGATGCTTCCAGTTCTCCTAGGTATGCTTGGCCTGGGCGCACTGAGAACTACCGAAAAAATTAAGAAGGTGGCATAATGAGTCTACGAGTTGGTATACCTTCAATCGGAATGCGGGCCGCTGGAACTGTTTACGAGCAATTTGAGGCGGCTGCAAAAGAAGCCGCAAGAAGGAATGGAGCAGCACTTTGGTATGTAGGTTCTGATCCGGATGGCTGGGTTTATGAAGATTCCACCGGCACAACTCCTGCGACTGGAACTGATCCGGTCGGGTTGCTGCTGGATCGGAGCTATGGGGCGAGCAATTCAACCACAGTTTTCACAAATGATTTTTCAGTGCCGGCGGAGTGGAGCGCGGGGGCTAACTGGGCTGTGTCTGGCGGAGTGGCGTCAAAAACTGCCGCTGGAATAGGTCAAATAAATAGTGTGGCAACCCCGCTAATTACCGGGAAAACATACAAGATAACTGCCACATACACGTCAGTTAGTGGAACAAGTTTTAATGTGCTTGTGGGCGGTGGTTCATACAACAATTTAACAATTACTGCGGGCACAACCACAAGAAGCATTATCAGCGTTTGTTCTGGCACTGGCTTTGTTGGGTTTCAATCTGGGGATAACTACTCCGTTGATAACGTAGTAGCTCAAGAGGTCCTCGGATACTCTGCGCTCCAAGCCACCGCAGCAAATAAACCGACTTTGGAATTGCAGGCGAATGGGTATTATGGGATGCGGTTTGATGGGGTGAATGACTTTTTAGGTTTTGATGGAACTCGTATTGTTAATTCAGAGTACACAGTAATTACTGCGGGGGCTTACCAAGATTCTGCAGCAACTACGAAAAGTATTCTTGGCGGCTCAAACAATATAGCAAACACTAATTTGCTTTTTGGTACCAACGCTTCTCGCCCTGCTTTCTCGCAGTGGGGAAATGACTTGTTTGGCCCGGCTACGTATGTAGATAATACTCCCGCTGTTTTTAGCGGAGTGCTGTCTGCCACAGGAAAAACAATTTTTAGTGGCGGAGTTTCTATTGCTACTGATGCAGTAGCCACTAAATTAAGCTCTTACCCTAATGCTTCTATTGGACAAGGTGCACAAACGGTAGCTTTACCAATGAACGGATGTGTATGGCTTGTTGCTGTTGCACCCGTAGCAATGCTTTCTGCCGACCGCATTGCCATCGAACGCTTCGCAGCCCTTTTATCTGGAGCTACCTACTCATGAGTCCCTCTTGTCGCAATCTTCCTAACCCTCCTATACTACGTCATCCAACTCTCATGGAGATCTAAATCATGGCAATTCCTGCACAGGCCACTCCAGATATCCTCTCTCTCCTATCCCTCTTTACTTCCAAATCCGGCACCACTTCTGGCTCCCAGACTCAGACTACCAAATCTGATATCTCCAAAGAAGGGATGGATGCGTTGCTCCGCCAGATTTTAGAATCGGATCGAGGAGTTGCTTCGATTGTTTCTGGGGAGCGCAAGACTGGACTGTATAATTCTACTGTGAATCAGCAGCTCCTGGGAGATTTCCTCTCTCGGGCGGCTGGAGAACTGGCGGTGAAACAAGCTGGAACTACTACAACCTCTACCTCCTCTAATTCTACATCTCAAGATCCAACTCTGAATCCAGGGAAAACTGCGGGTGTAGTTCTGGCAGGTTCTCTTTTAAATCCTTCTATTTCTCGCGGACTCAAAGAAGCTGGGATTGAAGGTGGAATTGGTGGGCTAGGTAAAGGTCTGGCGGATCTAATCTTTGGTTCTCAGGGAGCTAACACTACCGATTACCGTGGAACTGAACTTCCCCCAGAACTCCGAGGTGCATCTAACTATGTCTCTCCAGAAGATCAAGTGATTCTAGACGAGGAAGATCTGATGAGCTATCCTTCAATGGACTACGGAGGTTTTGATTTCCTCTTTGGTGGAACCTCAGGATCTGGTGATTGATACATAGGAGAATCATATGGCGTACGATATTGATAATAATGTAACTATCTCGATTGCGGATCTTATCTCGAAGCAAGGTCGAACCTGGGCGGGCGCCATTGATGATTTGGTTGCCTCAACTGGTATAGTTCTGAATAAGACCCCCAGACTTGATTATACATTTGGCGGATCAGGGTTTGAGAGACAGAATTATAATCGGGCTCAAGTTCTCACTCAGGAACAGCAGGATCAGAACTCTAAAGCTCTTGCAACTCTAGGTCCGAATGCTAGACTCGAAGGGAAGAATGTAAGTTCTCCCTCTGGTGCCCCAGCATATAAATCTTCCATAGTTTCCGACACAGGAACCAAAGCCTCTGTCACAGATGAGTATGATAAGATTGGTTTAGGTCCTCAGCTTCTCAATGCAGCGGTGATGATTGGATTGAGTACAGCTTTTGCAGGAGCTGCAGGATTTGGTCCGCTAGCAGCGGGAGGACCTGGAAGTTTCGGCTCCTCTGCTTTCGGCAAAGCTATCGGTACAATTGGTAGAGGGGCGGTTCAAGGCGGAGTTCAGTCTGGAATCTCAGCTCTGATTCAAGGTAAAGATCCAATTAAAGCTGGTGTAACTGGCGCACTCTCTGGAGGAATCTCATCATCGCTTACTCCTATCTTCGGAACTTCAGCACTCGGCCGCGCCGCCACATCTGGTATAACTTCTGGTGTTACAGCGGCAGCAACCGGAGGTGATCCTCTCTCAGCTTCTCTTCTCGGAATTGTTGGACAGACTGGTGGAGTTCTAGGTCTCGATGGGTCTACTGCACAGTTTGTAAACAATCTCGCTCGGATAACTACGCAAGTTGAACTTGCAAAACGTAAACAAAAGGGTGGATAATACTATGGCTACTTCTTCCTCCTCAGGTGGTTTGGATCTTGAGTCGATTCTGAACTCGGTTCGGCAGGCTACAGATCAGATTGTTAAAGGTGCAGGTTTGCTTCAGATGAATGCGGCAGATTCGCAAGCTCTGAATGTGAACTCGGCAGAGGTTCTGAGACAAGCCGGAAAAGATTCGGAACTGGTTTCCACTGCGGAATCTGCGGCCGCACTGAAACTTCAATCTGCAAAGCAGAAAGTAGGGCTCACTTTTGGTACTGATATTACCCAGACCAATGAACTCTACACTCAGCTTGCCACTGAAATGCGAGTTGAGAATGAGAAGCGGGACAAGTACGCTGCTGAAGTTGAGAAAAAAATGTCGGTTAGCTTCTTTGAGAATCCTCTCGAAGCAATCATTAACTCGTTTACTATCAACTCTGATATTGCTAAGCACAACTTGGCTGAGTCTAACGCCAATGCAAAGAAGGAGCAAATTGCAGCGTTGACTCAGCTATCTTCCGGTGCGGCTATTCTCCAGCAACAATATGCGGCTCCAGTAACTCAAGCATCTGCTGAGGCTGCAGCTAGACTTACCTCCGCTAAGTTTAAAATTGAAGCGAATAACCAAACGATCCAGGGGATTGCAAATAACTCAGCCGGGATTAAGGAAGCTCTCTCCCTCAATGCGCAACAGCTTTCTTATCTGTTCCAGGCTAAAGGTGCACAGAACTCTGAGGAACAACTCCAGCTTTCTAGGGCGGCTGCTGCAAGATCTGCTCGGGAAGAAGCTAGGTCTGCCAAGATGTTCGAGATGAATTTCAAGGCGAAGGAAGATGAAGATAAATATTATTCATCTATCGTAGAATCCATCAATGTCGGGCGCGCTGCTCGGGGAGTTCCATTGCTCCAAGGGATTCAGGCTGAGAAAGTGTTTGCTGCTCTCAAGTCCAAATCTCAGCTCTCCCAGGATCTGATGGATGACATGAAAACTGGTGAGAGGGCTTATGAGTCTGGCTCAGTTACTCTGGCCAATAGTCCTGCTGAGTATGTGAAGCGTGTTGGATCTGGACAGACTATCAATCTACCTGAAGCACAGAAGTATGTGAATCCTCTGTTTGATCGGGCACTTGCACTGGCTAGACTGGATAAGACTTGGGATGCAAGTAATAAGGACGTGGCAGGGAACACTGCTAAGTTCAATGATGCAGTAACTAAACTGATCAAGCAAGATTCCACTGAGGTTCGAGCTGGAGATACTAAGAACCTATTCGCACTTCCTGGGCTCCAGGCTTTTGCAGGTATGAGGAATGTACAGCAGACTCCTGTGTTTGAGAAACTGTTTCGAGAGCGGATCAAGAATGGCGAGACATTTGATGATCCAACAAAAGTGCTTCAAGTAACTGCTGAAGCTGTGAGAAAGAATCAGATTACTATACCTGAAGCGCTCTCACTTTCTACGGTGTATCAACAAGCACAAGCTGTGAATCTGGCTGAGAAGAATCTAAATAAGTTTGGGATTCAAGGTGTAACTCCTGCTACTGTAGGATATAAAGTTCAGATTGATCTGGATCTTCTCCGTCTAGGCGGCTCTAAAGTTGTGGACCTAACTGATCCTACTGATTTGGGTCGCGCGCTTAATTCGTATCTTGCCCGAGTTTCGTACCAAGAAAGTCTGGCAGGACGTAGAGCTGGGATGAAAGATTTGGTAAATTCCGTGCCTCTCCAGTTCGGCCCCACTATTACCAATACTCCGCCTGATGGCGCTCCTTCGATCTATCGGTAAGGAAAAATAAATGGCTGACTTTTCTATCTTCAATTCCTCTCCTTCCCTTTCCAATCCATCTGAAGACTCCTCCAATCTTCCTTCTGTCTCCCAAGTTCCTTCTTGGATGGTGGCGGCAGATAACCATAATCTGGGGAATTCTCTGGGAGGTTCCTGGTTCGAGCCATCTACCTGGGGAGATAAATTCCAGGGAGCTGGTAAGTTTGTCTCGGTGTCTATTCTGTCCGGGGCCAATTCATTCTATCAAACCGCCCAGACTGTAGGGAACTGGTTTGGTGCGGAGAATGAGATTCGCCAGACTGATTCCTGGATCTCCTCCCTGGATTCTAATCTGGGCGAATACTATTCCCAGAATCGCTCGGCCGCTGATCTTGCAGGTTTTATTGCAGGCTCTCTGGTTCCTGGTTTGGGCGGAGTTAAGATGCTGAATGTGGGGCAGAAAGCTCTGATTGCAGCCTCTGAAGCAGGAGCAGTTGGTTCGAATCTGGCCCGGGCAACTGGGATTCTGGCTCCTCAGACTGCAAACTATGTGAAACTTGCTTCGGCAGATATTGCTCGGACCAATGCTTCATTCTCTCTTCTGAATCAGAACGCACTTCTGGCTCTCCGTAACGGTACCTGGCAGAATGTGCTGGAAGGTTTGGCATTTGAAGGTGCAGTGCAGGCTACGATGTTTAAGTCTCCTGTTCTGGAGGACCAAGACGTAGGGGATATTGCAAAGAACCTGCTGATTGGTGGCGCGCTGAGTGGTGTAATCGGTGGGGCGTTTGAAGCTGCTCGAATCACAACTAAGCTTGCTGCCGGTAGGAATGCGGAAGACATTCTGTCCAAGCCTTTCACATCTAAGGAAGCCTACGCAGAATCTTTGCCTCCTTCTTCCAAAGCAATTCTTTCTGCGGCAGAGCGAGAGGCTGCCCCTGTACCCATTCGGGCTGGAACTGGGGAGCAGTCTGAGGCAATCTATCTCAAGGATCGGAATAACTTTCTTCTTACCCAGGAGAAGCGGAACAATGATATCCGCACTGAGGTGAACAAGATGGTTCCTGGAGATAACAAGGAAGCTGGGAATCTGCTGGCGGATACCATGACTGTCAATCCTTCCAAACTTCTGGCAGGTGAGAACGCTATGCCCGCCGATAAGGTAATGGGAAATCTGCTCCATGCGGATCAGGTGGTGCGAGTGGGGCAGAAAACTAATGTGGAAACCGAGTTGGCAGCGGCTCTCAAGGCTGGGAATCTAGACGCCCTTTCTACTCTGGCTGTGCGAATTGTTAAGGTAACCGGGGAAGATACGGGGAAAGTTCTGGATGGAACTCCTGTAGTTAAAAGCCTGGCCGACACTGTGATGCCTAGGAAAGGGCAATCAGTCGGTGATGCGGTGATGGAGAATGTAGCAGCGAGAAAGATCTCTACAAAGAAACTCTGGAATGCCGCTGACTCAGTTGGGCCTGAAGCACATCTGGAAGCTGAGGCTCGGTATATCTGGTGGAGAGGTAAAGGTAAAGAAGTTCTGGAAGGAGCTAAGAAGCCAGTTGTTATCCACATGAATGATATCCCTGCGCTAGAGACTGTGTTTGAGTCAGGTCTGCCAGGGAAAGTTAAACTTACAGATGGGAAAACTGAGTTCAAGATCGACTCGACTCAGGAACTCTATGAACATATCAAGCAGACTAAGCTGGAGGTGGCGAATGAATTGCTGCTCAAGATGTCTTATGAAGGTAAGATTCCTACAACTGAAGGCACTGATCTTATCTCCCGCATTGTGAACACCCGGAAGAAGTATCTGGAAGGGGATCAAAATCTGGAGGATGAAGTCAAGGATCTGTTCTTCCGCCAGTCCATGAATAAGGCTTATGCAGAAGCGAGAGTGGCTGAAGGTTTGGATATGAAACCTGGAGTCTACGATACCGCTTTGATTCCTGAGTATGTGAAGATCTCGTATAAGATTCCGGAAGATCTGGTGAAGATTGATGGGAATGTGATTGATGGGATGGTGTTCCTGAAGAACCAGGAGAAAATGGCTCAGGCAGATGTGGATCGAGTTGCTGCCAGATACATGGGAGATTTGTCTGTCGGGCTTCCTACGGCAGAGGAACTAACTCGACTCTTACCTCAAGCTAATCGCGGAGGTGGTGGGCCTGGGCTGATTACATTTGCATCTGGGGCATATGGTTCCTTGGAATCTGCAGTGCAGCAACTTGGTTCTGTGACTCAGAGATTTAAAATTCAGCTTAAAGAATCCGGTAAAGATCTTCTCAATCCTCCTCTGGTGGCTTTAGTTCAAGATACTAAGGGGGCAATTGAGTGGGCAAGATTGAATCAAATTGTAGCTTCTTTGCCTGAGCACTATGTGTTTGTAGATGAGCTAGCTGAATATGGGTTTGGAGAAGGTCCAGGTTTGCTTGCACGTAAACTCATGAAGGGGGCGCAGGAAGAAGGATTTGAAGGGGCAGAACAAGTTCTTGCTAAAGGGGCGCCTGAAGCTATTCCTATTAGAAATGAAACTACAGTTAAAACTGCCAAAGAACATGTCAGGGCTAATGGAGAAATGATTCAAATGGAGCGGGATCTGAGAGCCTCACAAGGTAAGGAAAACTATAAGGACTCCAATACCTTCTATCCAGTCCGCCCGAATACCAAAGACTTCCAGCACTTTGCTTTTGTGGTTGATCCGCGAGTTACAGATGTGGGCCATAAGTCCATGATCCATGCAGCTTCGGAACGGGAATTGAATGAGCTGATTAAGCAGGTGCAACTGAAAGCTCCTGAGTACAAGGTGGTTACGAAGGATCAAGCGGAGGCGTTTTATAAAGCCAAGGGTGATTACGAATATGATCGCTCACTCCATGACAATTACGTAGACTCTGATCTGCGTAGGAAAGGTGTTGCCTCTGAGTTCTTTATCAAGACTGATCCACAGAAAATTGTAGATGAGACACTAAATTGGCATATGCGCCAGCGAGATGTTATGGCGGTAGAGGTAGTTCGGGGAAAGTATCAGCGACAGTTTGATTGGCTGGAAGATCAGGCAGGAGCTTATAGTTCCCTCGAAGCTTCTAGATACGGGGCTACTCTGGATAAGGTGGAGAAGTTTGAGAAGAACCCTTACATGAGTTATGTGAAAGCGGCTCTCGATGTTTCCCGCGCATCTGAGTATCCTCTGCTTTCCTCAGTTAACCGCGCACTCGATACTGCGGTGAGTAAAGTAGTTGGGCGGGTGAGGGAAGTTTGGAACTCGGCTAAGTCTCCTGCTGATCTGGATGGAATCAATACTGCGCTCCAGGAATCTGGGTATAACAATGCATACTACGATGCCGCTCTGAATCTGTATGCGAATCACACTGCACCGAAAGGGGAACTAACCAAGTTTATCCGTGCGTCCAATGCAATTCTTTCCAGGTTCACACTTGGTTTGGATCCGATGAATGCACTGAACAATGCGATTGGTGCGAATGTTTTGAGAGGTACAGAACTCTCTTATCTGACTCGGGCGCTGGAAGCATCGAATCCAGAAGCTGCAGGGAAACTGGCTGAGCTGACTAAGATTGCGCTACCTACAGAACAGCGCGCTCTTATCACTTCTCCTGCCAAACTGACAGCCCAGGCTTTCAAGAACTTCTTCTCGCCTGAATCAGCCGCATTGATTGAGCGATACAAGGCTGATGGATACATTCGGAATATTACTGAGCAATTCAGGTCGATTCTGGATGACTTCACCCTGCAGGGAACTGAGACAGTTGGGGATTTGAACTCGCGGATTCAGCGGGGGTTTGCTAAGGCGAGGGAATTAGGTGACAAGGGTGAGAAGCTCACTGGGAATACTTTTGCCGAGGAGTTCAACCGCTTTGTTTCCGCCGATGTGATGAGGCAGATTACAGATGTGGCTGTGGATGCAGGTGTGATAAGTCAGCGAGAGGCTCGTGCCTATATCAACACATTTGTCAATCGGGTGGAAGGAAACATTATCGCTTCACAGCGTCCATTGATTTTCCAGGGTCCGATTGGTCAGGCAGTTGGTTTGTTTCAGAGCTATCAGTTCAATCTGATGCAGAATCTTTTCCGCTATGTTGGGGAAGGGAGAGCAAAGGATGTGGCGACTCTGTTAGGTCTGCAAGGGACTTTCTATGGTCTGAATGGTATGCCTGGTTTTGCATTTATCAATCAGCATATTGTGGGAACTGCATCTGGGAACTCGAGCCATCGGGATCTCTATGATGCAACCTATGGAATTGCTGGAGTTGAGGCAGGGAAATTCTTCCTGTACGGTGCACCAAGCTATCTCCTCGACTCCAATCTCTACACTCGGGGCGATATCAATCCGAGACAGGTAACGATTCTGCCAACTGATCTGGCTTCGGTTCCATTCATTGGTGCGTACGGGAAGTTTGCATCTAATCTCCTGGATACTGCACAGAAGATTGGAGCTGGTGGTTCGGTTGTGCAATCTACTCTGTTTGGACTAGAACATAACGGGATCTCCAGACCTCTAGCTGGTATCGCGCAAGTGCTGCGAGCAGGAGTCAGCGATGGAACTGTGTTCTCCACTTCTAACAAAGGCACAATGATGGGACAGAATGATCTGTTCTCATGGTCCAGTGCAGTTAGAATTGCAGGTGCGAAACCACTGGATGAAGCTGTGATGACTGATGCTATGTATAGAAAACGTGCATACGAGGCGGTGGATAAAGGGAGATCATTGAATCTCGCGGAGACTGTGAAAGTTTCTGTGGCAGGTGGAGGAACTCTTAGTTCGGATCAGGTCTCTACATTTGCTGAAGCCTATGCTGCACAAGGAGGGAAACAGGATCAGTTCGGTAAGTGGATGATGAATCAGTATAAGGCAGCTAATACAGTTCAGAGTGAGGAGTTGGCGAAGCAGTTGAAAGATCCTCTGAGTTATAAGATGCAGTTGCTGATGGGAGGATCGGAGTGAGTTGGAACTGAGTAATTTGTAGGCATGAAAAAGCCCCCTTGGATGTTGAGTCCTTGGGGGCTTTGTTTTGTCTGGGGTTATTCAGGTTCACAGCCTGGGGCAGAAACAACTTGTGTAGGTTTATCAAGTTGTTTTCTAAATGTTTGAGCAAATGCAGAATATTTAGTGGCTGAGTTTTCGTGCATAATGAGAATCTGATTTAGTTTATACAGTTCGTACTCACTAAGTGTCAGTGTGTAAGTCTTTGTAGTCACATATGAAATTTCCATCATTGTACCCCTTTCGGCATTTCATTCACAATCAGAATCGACTGTCTACCTTCCCTCTTATCTTTCAACCTTCGGAGCAATATGTCTGCAAGTTTATTCCAGTCCTCCTGCACATAGTCTCCATCTAGGACAATGTCACAGTAAGCACAGATCTCTGCCATACGGAACTCAAAGTCTTGTGGCAGATGTTTCTGTAGATTGAGGACAAGTCGGGGATGGTAAGCTAGTTCCGCTTGGAGTGCGATGAGGGAATCGGATAGGTATTCGAACACCAGACCGCCCCGTACATCACGTTGTTGTGTTGCCATATAACTCCTTTAGTTTCAATCTGATTCGATACTGCTTACAAGCATGAGCTACAGTCTGAGGGATTGGTTTAGGTGCGCTAGGAGTATTGTATCCCCAGGCCCAATACGGTGTAGTGCTTCTTCCAGTTCGAATCCATACATGAATGTAGATCAATTCCCTTCGCCTCAATAGGAGCATGTACCGAGTCATGGTAGCATTGCAAACTCCGATCCGCTCCTGTAGTTCTGCCTGACTAAAATATCCCTGGTTCAGGAGCAAACAGAGTTCTGCAAATGAGGTAGAGGAAGCTCCTGGAATCAGCTTATGCCCCTGTTTTGTCATTCCTATCCTTTGCTTCTTGCTCCGTGAAAGCCAGAGACTTATACCGCTTCTCCAGTTTCTTCGCATTCGCCTGGAGAATCTCTTGCTCAGTTACATTCCAGATATTCTGTGCCGCTTGGATATAGAACCTCAGGTCTCCGAGTTCTTCAATAAGATTATCACGATCAAGGGGCTGAGAGTAGTGTAGATGTTTCTTGATACAATCAGCAAACTCTCCAGCTTCTCCGCACACTCCGAGAGCAACATGATTAGCTTGGTTGGAGTAGGTATCTGCTTTGAGAAGGAGAAGTACAAACTGGTCATAGCGAATATGTTTGAGAATTGGGAGACCATCTTCTCCTTGGACTTGAACCCAGATGAATGAGTTGGCTCTGGAAGATGAGTTGAGATTTGGATCTGCTTCGTGGAGGGATTGGGAAGCTGAAGGGCTCTGAGTCATAGTATAATCTTTCGTTCTTCCTCTGTTAAGATCGAGTAATCAAGCAACGAGGAATCATATTGCTCAATCGTTCGGCGCTTAGGTAGAAATCCCATCGCACCATCTGCACCTTTTACCTGCTGAATCTTATCTGCCATCTGGAGGTTCTGCATGATTGTAGCTAAGTCAGCAGGTTTCTCCAAGTCAGAACTAACGTGTCTCCAGATTTCCTTAAATGCTACCACATGAGTGGCAGAATCTAGGAGCTGGATAACTTTGTGACTCACATCTGAGTTCTTTGCTTTTCCGAATTCTCCAAGAGCTTTTGGCATAAGCTGTTCAGTGTAGGAGAGAATTGTGTTTGCTCCGATAACATCTGTTTCAAGGAGAGTCTTTCTGCCCGAAGATGCTGAGTATACCAGAGCAAGCTTAAGTAGATGGGAGAATCTTCTAGTTGAATACGACTCAAACCGCACATCTTCAAGCGCTCTAGGTCTAGAGTAAATCTTTTCAAGGAGTTTTCGTGAAGTACCTGTAACCTCAATTGCTCCGTAGCAATCTGTTTTAATCCTTCTAAGTCGTTCAACAAGATATTCTGTATGCTTTGGATCTGGAGGTTCTGGGAATGCGATTCGTTTTCCATTTGGTTCACCATAGATTAAGAGGATACGTGAGAAGAAACCCTGGCCTAGGATTTCAGTAGGAAAGGCTAAAGAAAATCCAGTGGGAGTATTGCCCCCAAGAATAGAGACAGTAGGATTATGAATAGAAACACTTGTCCCGTTCTTGATTCGATTCTTGTAGTTCCCCGAATAATCCCATAGAGTGCCAAGTAAAGAGATAAACTCAATGTTCCCATTGCCAAAAAAATCATTGAACTCATCCGCCATAATGAAACATTCTGCATCTTGTTTCCCTTCATCGGAATCACCGAATATATTCTCTTCCAGAATCGACTGGACTGATTTGATTTCCTTCGGGTCGCCTGATTCTCCTGCCAGATCCAGAAGGAACTTCTCTTTGGTTGTCTTATCTGCTGCTATTGTGTCGTAACCTGCATTGACTAACAGTTTCTTCATCAGCTTAATTGCCGTAGACTTTCTGGTTCCTGGGGAGCCGATGAGCATGGTATACATATTCGGATGAATAGTAAAGTGTCCATGCTCGAAGTAGAGTTGGCGCCCAAGGAATGCACCGATTCCAGTAATTGCCGCCCATCTGGAGAAGAAGGCAGGAACTTCTGTATTCGATGTGTAGGAAAGATAAGAGGAGAAGAAGTCCTCTGGTGGCATGGGGAAGATCTCAGGTTAGGGAGGTAGATAGGATAAGAACTCAGGTCTCATAATAAGGTACCTCAGTGATAGAGTTCCAGAGAACAAAGGTAAATTCAAAACCTACCTTCCAGACGTACAGTTTAACTGTGTACAGATTGCCCTCATAGTTCCTAGTAATCGGGATGCCTAGATCTGAGTACCCATATGTAGATCTATAGGCAGTAAAGTGAAAAGGATTAAACATACTCACCTCGGAAGGTTGTTATAATCTTGAAGCTGCTGGCCATAGATGATCTGGTCAGCTAAAGCTTTAAGTTCGGGAGGCGCATCATCCCAGGTGTTTAGTGCGCGGTTGAGAAGTTGGATGAATCCTGGGATAGATTCGCCCTCGATCAGAAGGTTAATATGAGGAGAAGGCTCTAGTTTATTTAGATAGATCATTTGATTACTCAGTCTCGGACCAATAAATTGCAGGTTTGAAATTACCTTCCTTATCCTTCTTCCCCATCTTCAGGGCAGCCGGGACTGTGAAGGTTCGTGTAACTCCAGATACATCGCGGACACTGACAGGAATCTCCATACATTCACGAACTGTATTAGCATGCTCTTCCCTTCCGTGCGCATATGAAAAGAGAATTGAGTCGTGTATCTGGGCGTGTAGGCGGAAGGTAGTTGGGTTGGGTAGTGCAACTTCATAGAACACCCTCATGAATGCTTCGTTAAGAGTTCTTGCATTGAGTGATTGCGGACAATGGGCCACATAGCTATTCAAATCAAGTTTGTTTTTATCTGGTTTTCCAAAGCAGTATCTAGTCCAGTCGCCTTGTTCAATATACTTTGCAGCGTTACCAACTCTGACATTATATTCTGTGTGGTGATATGCACGGCTAACAAGCTTGCTGGATATTCCGATTTCGTTGACGACGCTGACATAGTATGAGTCCTTGATTCGTGGATAGGTTTTATGGAACTGGGCTAGGAGATACTCTGCAATCTTCTTCAGGTCATTGAAAGGAAGCTTGAGCAATCTACCAGCTTCCCGGATCTTATCAATTCCCATTGTGTCAATTAGAACCCCAGGACCCATGTTGTAGTTTGCCCCGTGGTTGACTCGTTTAGCGAGATCACGAAGCGCCTTGTCTCTTGTTTTCCCAGCGCTATCATCATAGATGGATTCATATGACACGCCAAAAAAACTACTAGCATTAACTGAGTGGAAGTCTCGAGTTCCAGAAACTGCTGCAATGAGTGCCTCATCTCCAGAAATATGTGCGGTATCTCTAGATTCTGCTTGTTCAAGGTCACACTCAGCGAGGTAGAACCCTTCGTCAGCGCAGAGGGTTTTCTTAACTTCAGGTCCCCTAGGAATATTCTGGATTTGTAGTCCACACCAGAAATGGTGCTCTCTACTTGCCAGTCTCCCCGTGTCAGTGCCGTGGGGGTTGAGAGCGTAAAGTACACGGTTCCGATATTCTTTTGCACCTTTTTCTCCATCTTTATCTGCGTCAGATTCGACTCGAAGATATGTGGTTGCTAGTTTCCTGAGCCCTCGGATACCTAGAATTCCTCGCTCCCCAAGGAGTCGTTCATTCAGAGGATGCCGGAGGATTGCTTTCTTCAGATCCTTCTCATTGGTGGAGGTAATATCTCCACAGCCTAGAACTTTGAGTAGAGTTTTAACTTGGACAGGTGAGCCAGGATTGAAACCGGCTACGCCGAGAGACGCACGGAGAGAAGATAGAAGTGAGGATTCTTCTTCATCAACTTCTTTCCGTGCTTCAAGGAGTCGTTCTGGGTCTCGTTTCAGCCCAGTCATCTCAGCCAGGAGACACGGGAACACTAGGGGAAACTCTAGTGCATAGTTCCTTTTGGCCCAGTCCGGGGCTCGAAGAATCCATTGAATGCAGACATTTGCTGTGGCCCAGGTATCAAGTGCATTGTATTTATAGTATTCATAAAGGTCTTGTGTCTCTGCAAGATCCTTCCAGTATACCACCTTCCGTAGAAAGAAGGCATTAAGGAAAGCAAGATCCTTTGGTAGCTCGGAATACCAACTATGAAATTGATGTGCAGTGTCCCAGATCCATCGGGTACAGGGAGCGTTGTATCTAAGGAAATATGTGTTGTCATACTTTCCATTTTGAAATACCTTCGAGATATCTAGCGCATTTATTTTCCGGACGTAGGCCAGATTGAAACTCGAATCCAGAGGAATAACATAGGAACGAGACTCAATGCTACCAGAGGTAGAGCGATACAGCCCAGTATAACCAACGCAACGAATAGCCAGATTGACACGAGTAGTCTCAATGTCACAAGATATAAGGAATGCAGATGATAGATCATGATATGCGGACTCTAGCTTAGTGGGTGAATCACAAAGAGACCAGACAAAGGATGTTGCCTCTGCCCAGGAATCTGGCGATACAACTTTACTGATATGCCGTTGGTAGATGAACTTGGCGTAGGAAACTGTGAGGAGTTGTCCCAAAGGTTCGATGAAGACAATCTCGATCCCTTTGTGAGTGAAAACGGATCCGGCATAATTAGACAGACTCGGCTGTTTCCTGGTGTCAGACTTCCCTGAATTGGCAAGAAGTTTTGTGAGGATAGTGACTGAGGTCGAGACAATCGCCGTGATGCTTCGCTTGGAACAATATAATTCCAGCTCTGTGAGCATGGTGAGAGTATCACAGATTGTGTATGTGGATCTACCATTGAACATTCCTTTGAGATAAGGTAGGTAAGGTTTATCTTCTGGGGTACCTAGGAAAAGGCAGTTACCTGTTGCGCTCATAGTTCTCCTGTTCTTTCATGGTGAGCTAATGAAAATACCCTCAGAAGCCGGAAAGACTTAAGAGGGTACTTGGGATTAGCTTACGTTATCAACGGGATCAGACAATCTGGAGCGAGACAATATCGGTATAGCTCTTCGTCTTATCCTTATTCATCCGAACCTTCGTGACAACCAAAGCTTCAGCACCTTGCAGATCATCAATCAGTTCCCGGTTCTTCTTCGGGCCAAATGATTCAGCCGCCGCAGCCAGGAGCTTCTTGAAACTACCTTGACCCAGTTCATTGTTCATCATGTACAGAACATTGGTGGAATCGCCAGGCTTCGGAGCCTCATCCTTCTCAGGATTGGCAAGCTCTTGAGTTTCGACAACAGTGAGGGAAACTTCAAAGGCCGGAGTCTTTTCGGCGCCGATTTGTTTCTGTTCCACTTTCAGAGTACAGACATGAGCACCGGCCGCGAAAGGCTTGAACTCAGGCATATCTGCAATGTCATCCAGAGTGCCGTCGAGGAGAGAGTCAATGTCGAGGAAAGAGGATTGGGTTTGTGCGTTCATGATATGGTTTGGATAGTTGAGAAAAGATTAGAGAACAGTGTAGTTAGAAGTGGTACGACCTTTAAGATCGACAGTGTCTTTAAAAGTAGGGGCAGGAATAATAGGTTCAGGTGTCAGAGATCCTTTCTTATAATCCTCCACTCGTTCAACCAATGCAGCGTATCCGCATAGATCAATGAGTGAATCTTTGTGGGTTAGTGAGTGCCGCAAGCGTGCAATCTTGAGGAGTGCCATCATATGACAGATATCATACGGTGTCAAGAGGGTCTGACCATTATCTTTGCGGGCCAGATAAGAATTCCAGAAGTCTGCAATCAGTTGGAGATTCTGGTCTGGTGAGCCATATGTTTTCTCTCGGTCGCCGTAGATTACATCATGTGCTTTGTCTAAGATTGAATCGTTAGGTTTCATGATTTAGTCTTTCTTCTTCATTGCAGCCAGTCGATCTTGCAAAGAGCTTGCTGCTTTAGCTGCTGGAGTGTCGGAGGATTTTACAGATGCAGTGTTTACAGTCTTTACTTCTCCTTTGAAGATTGGGATAAGGCTTGCAGATTCTTGAGTCTCAAGGACAGCCCCTGTTCTAGAGCCTGTAAGTATGTTTCCATTGTATAGAGTTGAGCTCGCAGCGATATGTCGTTTGTTTTTAACCTCGCAGTAGACAACTTCATCAAAATACTTTGCAGTGTTGCGAGAAAAGTTTCTAGTTCCTGCAGTAGGGACAAGTTTTTGTTTTCCATCTTCCATCTCCGCTTCAGTTTCGTGTGAGATACAGACTACATGGAAACCTGCCTGCTGTACATGAGAAAGGAAAGTATCCATCAGCTTACCTAGATTCCCCCAGTCATCATAGTCTAGCTTGTAATCTTCTGGCTGGTTCTTTGTGATGTGAGAGATAGCAGACTGAGTAAGCTGTGTGAGAGAATCAAATACGACAATTGTATCAAGAGGCAAAGTTCCGAGTTCAATCTCAACAGTGGGATCACCAGACTTTGCACAGATGAGACAGTTCCATGTACCATGTTTTTCACAGACTTTTCCTTTCTGTCCTTTGATTGCTTTGAGGCAAGTCTGAATTGCCATCGGAAAGGATCGAGTATCTGGGATGGAGATAACTTCGATTCGTTCCTGCTGTTCTGGAGGAAGCTTGAGCAGAGTATCTACACCGTTTTCAAGATCGAACCAGATGAGATTGAATTCCTTGGAGAGTTCACCTGCTAGTTGAGTCTTGCCAGATTTGGGTGGGCCAAAGAGAAGAACTCGATGGGACTTAGATGCTGTTCGTTGGGATAGTTTCATGGCTTTGGTGGATGGATTGAGGTAATTAGATTTTGCAAATGTTTTACAGCGTCTGTCAACAGTCCGTGATGATCGCCAAACGAACGAATCACATCTTGAAGATTAGCTTTGGTGCGATGGAGTTTGCCCAAATATACAAACTTTTTATGAACTTGCTTCTGTTTCTCTGTAAGAGGGGGAGTAATATCTACCCATTCAGGATCGTCACGGAATTTTCTAAGCCAGACAGAATGAGATACAGTTACTTCCAGTCCAGTAGTTTTGTGTCGAAGTTTCATGATCAGTTCAACTCCTGTTACTCAGTATGTAAACTTGCCAGGCAATTAGCAGTGCGTAGATAGTTACATAAATTACTTTATCAATTATATCTTTTCTCTCTGAGCCTAATACCATTCCAGCGTTGAGAATACAAAAGACAAGTGCAGTCCAGACATAGATATATGGGTCGCTCATGTTAGTTCCTCTTCCATCTTCTTCATTTGTGATTCGAGCAGATCCTGCAGAGAGATATCAACCTGGTACTCTGTCTTATCCACTTCTTTCTCAGTGCATGGTTTGGTTAGATAGGAGGTTGAGAGAGTACAGGTGTTGAAGTATTCACAGGCGCGGGAGTAATTGAAACATGATTCACCTCGCATTGGATATACTTCAGCTTGCTCATAGAGTTTAATAGTTTCGATATCGAGAAGCAGTTCTTTGATCCAGAGTGCGCGCTGAAGGAATGATTTGGAAAACGGAATCGGTGTGAACTCCAAACTCTTCGTCTGATAGATCAGATAAAGAACTTCATAACTAGATAGGTCAGGAAAAAGCACGTCGAGAACCACGCTATAGCCAATAGCCTGTGAAGAGTTCTTATATGACTCTGGATTAAGTGTAACTGCTCCAGTTGTTTTGCACTCAAGGACGATGATCTGGCCTGTACTCTTATTTCGTAGCACTGCATCCACAAATCCTCTAAGTCTAAATCCATCTGGGAAAGTGATACAAAAAGATAGCTCGCAAGCAGGCTTCCCATTATAATGTACAAGCTCGTAATCATCTAGGAACCCTGCCTCTCTCAGTGCCATGAATCTTTGCAGTGCAATTACTGCAGTGTAGAATGATTTGTTTAGTTTGGGATCTGTGTGCGCCAGATCAGTGTGCCAACCTAGAAACATCTTCCAGATTATTTCCCGCTCACTTTTCCCTTCAAGCGCAAGTTGGATAGCCTCGCCAACAATGTGTCCGTAGGCAAACGTGACGGTGGACTTGGTTGACTCTTCGGTACGAAAGGTGGATCGCTTTCGGTACAGTTCGAACTTTCTGGGGCAGGAGTGGAGAGTGAGGAGGGATGAATAGGAAAGTTGGCGAATGCGGTAATCAATTGTGCCTTCATATCCTGGTTCGACATAAGCTGGTGATACAGTTCCTTCTGCTGTGATATCGAGAGATCCAAAAATAGAAGATTCGTCCACTGGTGAATCATGTAGAAATGAGTCGATGTTGAAATCTGAGGTAGACATGATGTGATTTCTTCGAGTAGGGGTGAATAAATACCTTCTCTACAAAAGGAAGAAGGCTCACAATGGAGCCATTCTTTGAGGAGTTGGTATTTCCACCTAGGTAGGGAGTCTCGGAGACTGATGAAAGATAGGCCCGTGAGTAGGATGGAACTCAATTCGGTCGAAATACATGCAGTAAATTTTTGCTGTGAGAGCGGTTGGTCGGAGAGCATATTTGTTTTGCATCATGATTCCTAGAATGCTGCCGCGCCTAGTGCCTTAATTTTCGCTGCCGCTGATTTCTGTGCGGCAGGTTTGAGAGCAGCTTGGGAGAATTCAGTTCTGGTCTGAATCTGGAGACCTTGCACAATGATCTGGATCTCAGATTCTTTCAATAACGTGACATTCTCAGGTTGAGCAGAGAGAGCTGAATGAATATCTCGGAGGAGAGCAGGTAGTCGTGGATGCTTGGAGAGAATGACTTCTTCGAGCTGGAGAATTGATTGGGACAGTTCAGTGTATGATGTAAGATTGGCCATTGGAGATTAGTTCCGGTTAGAAAGGTGCATCATCATCGTAATCATCGAATGGTTTCTGTGTTCGTTTAGTTGTGGCAGGGGGAACATAAGAACCAACTGGAGCAGGATCAGATAGATCCACATACTTCTTCAGTTCCGGCTTCTGTTTCACAATCCACTCAGAAACTATGATCCAGTCCTCGCCATCGCCATCTGGAGATTTGAACCACTTCTCTGCTTGGGAGAAAGGGAACCACTCAGAGATGAAAGGATCAATAGGGGAGCCAGAGATTGCTTGCACTTCAAAGTATACAGCTTTATCTGTTTCTCGAAGCCAGGTTCCTGTGAGAGTTACTTTTGGATCTGTGGGCCTCATAATGTTATTTATCCTCAAACATCTGTGCAGTAGAGATTTTGTACCCAATAAAAGATACCAACACTCCTGCACAGAATCCAACCATAGTCATAATGAAACCGAAAGTGTAAGTGGATAGTTCAATCATTCAAAGTCCTCCTTAATTACAGTGTAAGTGAGATAAAATGTGAGTATGCTGTTCTCTCTTGAATGAGTTAACATAGCTTCACGCGGAGAGAGAAGAAGTTTCTGTCCAACATCTAGCCATTTCTCTTTCTTCACAGCTTTTACAATTCGCTTATGTAGAACTCTTGGAGCTGAGATAGAAACGCCAACATCCCTAGCTTCTTGATGAGGCAGGGATTTGAGTTTGTTCCAGATAGAATAGTAAAGACGAGAGGTCATAATTTCATATTCTTAGTCCATCACCCACTCTGTGCAACTCAGATGTTTACCAGTTGAAAATCCCCACGATTCTCAATCTGTTCACGATTACTGGTAAGGATTGCGTCCGGGTGATGGACTAAAGATACGATTTGTTGGGCAGTTTATACTCATACCCAGGAGTTGCTTGGCCCTAGCTA
>Ga0315289_10001001_pt1 | contig 44000 bp, 62 predicted proteins | sample YL17G11_40_MG_FD_203452 | JGI IMG/M metagenome (GOLD analysis project Ga0315289, IMG submission 203452) | Sediment microbial communities from Yellowstone Lake, YNP, Wyoming, USA - YL17G11_40 | ecosystem: Environmental > Aquatic > Freshwater > Lake > Sediment | place: USA: Wyoming | collected... | reverse complement strand
TGCGTCAGCTGCGTGTGTCGGCTGACGTTATATGGAGGAAAAACAGAAACAGTTAAAAGCGGTCTATACCGCAATTCATCAAACGCTAAAAAGCGTTAGAATTCTTGCTGACCGCTTCATTAAAAACAAAGGTATATGATGTGCCTAAAGAAATAGATGAAAGGATTGCGAGGATGAAATTAGAGTCAATGAAAGTAAACATTGACGTGCTGACTGAAAAGCAGAAGAAGTATTTAGCTTCATGGGAGCAAGGCACATAAGATTTTTCAATGAGGGGGGATTAAAGGAATTAACTTTTCGAACCAGTAATAATTAAAAGCAGTAAGAGAGTTTTAATTAACTGTAAAAGAATTTAATGCAGGATTTGAGGTGAAGTTGAGTGGGAATAAAAACTATCTGCCCGAAATGCTTTTCAACAAACATTAAAGTAAAGCATGGAGCGCAATTGTACAGGGAAGGTGGCTTCCTGAGAATTCCAGATGATTTCGCTGAAGTGCATTGCTGTGATGAATGCGGCTACCATGGAATAGATGTAATAGACGGAAATGAGGTATTAATTAAATTCTTGAAGGACAATCCATTCAACGGAAAAAGAAAAGAAATGGAACAACAAAAAGAAATGCACGAGATAAGGCGCGATGTATTGTTCGGGCCAAGAATCAAGCAGGAAGATGAAAGCGTAAGGGAAGTTGGCGGCATAAAATTCAAGATTCCCAAAAGCAATTCAGGCTCAAGAATAATTGAAGGCTAATTCTTGGCCCACCATTACGTTTTATTAATTGTTTTTCCCATATATCTGATTAAATTATTTTTTTAGGCAAGAATTATCGGGGTGTGATTTAGGTGACAGGAAACACGGAATTTGTTCTTAAATTAGTCCACGGAGACAACATAATAGACAAACTGAAGGAATTCGCGCAAAACAATAACATCACTCAAGGATATTTCACTTCAGGCTCAGGATACATGAAAGACTTTGAGATAAGCGGGTTCAAAGGGCCAGGAAAAATAGAAAACATTGCATTCAGGACTCCATACCAGATCATAGCAGTTTCAGGGAAAATTTCCAGGAAAGGGAATTCATTCTACCCTGAAATGAAGGTAAGCCTTACAAGAAGCGGCACAAACAGCATCAACGGCCTTCTATTGAAAGGAATAGTGGAAGAAGAAATGGAAATAATGATAAGGCTCATTGACTACAAGAAAATGATAATCTCGTGAAAAAAACAAAAAATAAGTTTTTAAAGTCTTCAGGCTTATATCTTGAAGAAAAAAAGGGGTTGATTGAATTATGGCAAAAGCAAAAAAGAAAAAGAAATTAGTGAAAAAAAATGTTGTAAAAAAGAAAAAAAAGATAATAAAAAAATCTGCTCCAAAAGCGCAAAGAAAGCCTTCTGAAACAATAGGGGAATTGGCAAGAGAGTCTCCTCCACTGCCAGTCAGGTCGCCTACACTCCAAGAAATATCAGAAGAAATAAAGAAATAATTATGAGGCATCTGAGGACAGTAAAGGTTTCAACTCCCAATTCTCTCACAGAATGGTATAAAGTAAAGAACCCCCTAATAGTAACATTCAATTTCCTTGTAATTTACTGCTGCAAGTATCTTCCTTCCCTTGCGCTCAAGAGATTCCTGCTGAGATTGACTGGAATGAGAATTGAAGACAATGCATCAGTAGGATTGGGCGCAAGCTTTGACATATTCTTCCCTGAATTAATAACAATAAAAGAGAATTCAGTTATAGGATTCAATGCATTGATTTTATGCCATGAATTTTTAATCAAAGAATACAGGACAGGGGAAACAATAATTGGAAGGAATGTAGTAATAGGAGCAAATTCCACAGTGCTTGCGGGGGTTGAAATTGGAGACAACTCAATAATTGGAGCATGCTCTCTTGTGAACTCAGATGTTCCATCAAATTCATTTTATGCCGGCATTCCTGCAAGGGAAATCAAGAGAAAACAATAAAAAAAATTAAAAGGAAAAGAATTTAAATTGGAGAAAGCCTTACTATTAATGCTGTGGTTTTAATGCCTGAAAGAATTGAATTGAATGGATTTGAGGATATTGATTCGTTTGAAAAAGACAAGGTTACAGACATAAGCCTGAAATTCATTGAAAAAAACAACAGAACATTAAAAAACATTGAGTTCCTGCATTTGCGCTTGAAGGAATGCTGCAGCACAGAAGGAAAAAAAAAGTATTTTGTTGATGCAAGGCTCGGATTCAGCGGAACCCAAATTACCTCCTCAGGAGAGGAATGGAACCTAGTTGCAGCAGTAGATGACTCGCTTGCAAGAATAGAGAAAGAACTCCAGAAAAGGTTCAGCCACAGGAAAATCACAGAAAAACAAAAAAGAAAAATCCGCAAAACAAACAGATTATTGGAATGAGGTGAAAAAATGCGTGGTGTAATAAAAAGAGTGAAAGTTTTAGGATTAACTGGCAAAAGGGTAGTCATAAAAAGGATATTTCCAGAAGCAAAAAAAAGAAGATCTGCTGCGCAATTAAAATTTGAAAGGGGAGAATTATTAAACAGACTCAATCATCTAGAGGATTTATTTAGAAGAGAAAAACTGCCAATAAGAGAATTGATTGCAAGGAAAAGCGAGATTGACTCAATAAAAAGAAAGCTTGGCATGAAGCCAAGAGAAGTAATTTAGTTTTTGCTTTCAGAGCCAAACAATTTGATTTTCTCTTTCACTGTGTCTTTTACTGCTTCGCGGGCTTTGCCTAGGAATTTTCTTGGGTCGAAGTCTCTTGTGTTGAAGTACAGGAATTCTTTCACTGCAACAGTGAAGGCAAGCCTTAGGTCAGTGTCAATGTTTATTTTGGTTATGCCAGAAGAAATTGCTTTCCTGATTGAATTCTCGTCAACGCCCCTTGCTTCCTCCAATTTAATTCCAAGAGAAACAGCCTTGTCTATTACCTCTTTTTTCACAGAGGAAGCACCATGCAAAGCCAAAGGAATTCCATTAAGAGAAGCAATACTTTCAATTCTCTCAAAATCAATTAATGTTTCGCCCTTGAACTTGAATGCCCCGTGAGAGGTTCCAACAGCGACGGCAAGAATGTCTGCCTTAGTTTTTTTCACGAACTCTTGGGCTTTAATTGGGTCTGTGAGAAAAGAGTCTCTTTCGCTTACATTCAATCTTTCCTCTATTCCTTGCAGCCTGCCTAGTTCTGCTTCAACTGAAACCTTCTTCTTGCAAGCAAAAGAAACAACCTTTTTTGTGAGGGCCACATTTTTGCTGAAGTCTAAAGCCGAAGCGTCAATCATTACAGAGGTCCAGCCAAAAGAAATTGCTTTTTTGCAGTACTCAAAAGAGGAGCCGTGGTCCAAGTGCAGTGCAATTTGAGCCTTTGATTTCTTTGCAATTGGAATAATCAAGTTAGCCAGATTCTCTGCTCCAGCATAATCTAATGCATTCTCTGTTGTCTGGAGGATTACTGGAGCCTTAAGCTCTTCTGCTGCTCCAATTACTGCCTGCACTGACTCCAAATTAAAGGCATTGAATGCGCCTACAGCATAGCCTTCCTTTTTTGCTTTTAGGAGAATTTTATTTGAAGAAACCAAAACCATCCTTTCCGCCTTCAGTATTACAAAATAAACAGAAAGATATATAAACAATAAGAAATTAATTAAGATAGCATGACCAGAATTATATTAAATATTGCTTTAGCTTTTTTTGCATTAGCCTCATTCGTTTTTTTTGGATTAAATGTTAACGCAGACAGCTGGAACTGGTGCACTGCAACAAGCACACCCAATATAACTTCGGGTTTAGTTGCAGACATTAACGGAGAAGACAAATTAATAAATTGGTCAAGGAGCCCAACAATTGTTGTATATGAGGGAACGCCTTACGTTGCATTTGAAGGAAAAGTTACTGGAGAAACTTCAACAAGAGTATTTTTCACTTACTGGAATGGAACAGAATGGGCAAAACCAATCAATGTTGGAAACATGGACAAGTCATACAATCCAGTTGCCACAATTAACATAAAGACAGGCGAAATGCACATGGTCTGGAGCTCAGAAACGATGTCAAATACCAAAATTTATTATTCAAGGTCTGATGGCTTCGGCGACCCTTGGAATGCACCAATATTATTGGATGACTTAAATCTTTCTACAGAAGATAAAGCTTTATATCCTTTCATTGCATTAGACTCTGATGGATATGCCCATGTGATATTCTACTGCAAAGATTGTAAAACACCAAATATAGACCAAGTATATTATACAACAAACTTGGGCGGCGCATGGGCTATATCAGAATTAATTAGTGATGTAGTAGATGAAAGTAAAACCGGGGATGTCAATCCAATTTATATTACTGTAGACAAGAAAAAAGTTCCTAATGTGCCGACAGAGCCAATTTTCCTGTCAGAATTACTGCAAAAAAAAGGGGTAATTAAGCTTGACACAGGGCCCGGCCCTCCGTGCAAGCACAGCTGCGGAAACGGTAAATGCGAAATATGCTATGAAACAGCAGCAAACTGCTGCGGAGACTGCGGAGTTTGCCCGCCTGATGTAATTCACATATTATGGAAAAATAAAGCTGACGGAAAAATTGCACACACACAAAAAAATATTGAGTCAGGAGCTCTTTGGAGTGCAATAGATAACCCTGATCCAACAATAACCAAATCAACTCACCCATTCAGTGCTGCAGACAACAGCGGAGGGCTTCACGTAACATATGAATACGAGCAAGCATCAAACAAGAGTGAAATATTTTATAGAACCCTGCCTTTAGGCGGAAACTGGGACACAAAACCTTTAAGTGGAAACTCCAATATAAGCACTTATTCAACGTACAATAGTTCTAATATTGACTCACTAGAGCCATCAATTGCAGTTGACGCAAATGCAGCGCCAAAAATTGCATGGAGCGAAGAAGTATTATCACAAAAATCAAGAATTTATTACAGGCAATGGAATTCAGATTCAAATTCCTGGGAAAATTTGGGCCAGAATCCAATATGGAATGACGACCTTTCAGGAGGTTCAAGCAATAGTGGAGAATATCCTTTTATTGCACTAAATTATGACGGAAGGCCTTACATTGCATGGGAACACAGAGAGCCAGGTGATAAAAGCCAAATATGGATGGTCTACTGGGGCGACTGCAATATTACACTGCCTAAGCCTAACAAGCCGCCTAAGGCAGTGTGCAAAGTGAATCCAACCTCAGGAGACATAACAACAGAATTCGAGTTTGATGCAGGCGACAGCAATGACGACCAGACGCCAAAAGAAAACTTGGAAGTAAGATGGGATTGGACTAATGTTGACGGAGTAACATATAACACTGATTGGACAACAGCAAAAACAGCCTACCATATTTTCAAATCCCTCGGGCCTACAACTACAACACTGCAAGTGAAAGATGAAAAAGGAAAAGCAGGCACTGCAACATGCACTGTAAATGTAGGGCAAGGGGATGTATTATGGCTTTATGACTTGAAGGCAAAGCCAAGCATTGCTTATTTAGATGACAATATAGTCTTCTCTGCTTACGTGAGAAACCAAACAAAATCTGCTGCAATGGCAGAGTTAATATTCAAAATTACAGATGAGGAAGGAAATATTCTTTACACATTCCCAGATATCAATAAATGGGTTCCTGGCAGTATTGGTAGTTTTAATCCAGTAAAAGTTTTCACCCAAAATTATACTGTAAGCCTAGAAGAAAACAAAAATTACTTTATTCATGCAAGCGTAATATATTTGCCTATGGGTAATGACCCTGAAGAAACAAAATACCTTAAAAACAACGAGAGAAGAACAATTTTTTCAGTAATTAAAATAAGGAAAGTAAATGCATCAGAGACAAGCATTATAGGGATTGCAGCAGTAATGATTGCAATAATCTATTTTATTGAGAGAAGAATGCATTACGAGAAGAAAAGGAAGAAGCATCACGTGAAAAAATGAGTGAAGGACTAATTTTTGGCCCAGCTGGAATTCCTATTTCAACGAAAAAGCCCAGTACAATTGAAGGAATAAAGAGGGTGAAAGAACTAGGCTTGGAGTGCATGGAATTGGAATTCGTGCACAGCATAAACATAAAGAAGGAAGTGGCACCAGAAGTAAAAAAAACAGCAAAAGAGAATTCTGTCAGGCTTACAGTCCACGCCCCTTACTACATTAACTTGAATTCCTTGAGCAAGCAGACAATTGGAATGAGCAAAAGCCACATAATAAATTCAGCCAAAATAGGCTTTCTGTGCGGGGCTGAATCAGTAGCATTCCACGCAGCATACTACATAAAAATGGACTCAAAAACTGTTTACGACAGAGTAAAAAAAGAAATGCAATACATACTGAATGCACTGAAAGAAGAAGGAATAAAAATTTGGGTCAGGCCCGAGACAACAGGAAAGCACAGCCAGTTTGGGACACTAGAAGAAATACTTTCTCTTTCTCAGGAATTGGAGTGGGTGATGCCCTGCATTGATTTCTCTCATCTGCATGCAAGGACACAGAAAATGAATTCAAGGGAAGAATTTGGTGGAATTCTAGAATTAGTGGAAAAAAAATTAGGGGAGAAAGGATTGCAGGAATTGCACTGCCATGTCTCAGGAATAAATTACAGCGAAAAAGGAGAAAGAAATCATCTGCTATTGAAAGACTCTGACTTCAATTACAAGGAATTACTGCAGGCGCTAAAAGAATTCAAATGCAAAGGCTTCATAGTATGCGAGAGCCCAAACTTAGAAGGGGACGCAATGCTCCTCAAAAAGACTTACGAGAAAATTTAAAGAAATTAACGCAGTTTATAAAGTGGTACCCGAACTCCTTTTCTTTTAAGCTCTTTGTAAACCCTTTTTGGGTTTTTGCCCCCTAAAATACTCATTCTTGCTTGTTCGATTAATGTTTTCTTTCTTTGCTTTCCTTTTTGGCTATTAGGAACTCTTTGATATTTTGGCCTAGAAGGATCTCTCACAATAATATTATTAATGTGAACTGAAAAAGTCCTAGTCAATTTTAATACTCTAGAAAATTCATCAATCCCCATTTTTTTTTCCATGACAACATAATCCCAGAAGGGAGTTCTTTTAATCACTGGAAAGTACATAAATTTTTCTTTTAATTTCTTCTGATGATGTGATTCTTTTATTCTAACAATAATATAATTTCTTTTTTTTGCAGGGCCTAAAACAACAGCAGATAATTTTTTGTTGCCGACAACCACTTCAACTATCTGGCCTTTCCCCAAATGAAGATCAGCTCTATTCTTTTTAATTTCTTTTTCCGCGGGAATCTTCACCATTCAATTTCACTTTTACTAACTAAATGATGTTGTTGAAAGTATTTAAACATTTCTGCAATCAACGTACAAAAAAATTTAAAATACCTTTTAGTTTTCAATTCTATTTAATTTGAGAGTTGGATTTTTTTGCAAAAAAGATTTTATGTTGACACTTCGATTTGGCGAGACTACTTTGAAGACAGGAGAGATGGCATTAAGCCATTAGGAGAGTTTGCCTTTCAATTCTTTAAGTATTGCAATGAAAATAATTGTTTGGTTTTTTATTCTGATTTTGTCGTTTTAGAACTAAAAGGATTATTCTCGGAGGAAGAAATAAGGCTCATTTTTTCTATTGTAAAAAAACATTTGCTAACAAAGGTTAGTGCCACGGAAAAGCAGTTGGCTGAATCTTACAATATGAAAAAGATTTTCAAAGAAATTCCATTGTATGACCTTATTCATGCAATTATGGCAAGGGATTCAAATGCAATACTGGTGTCAAGAGACAAACACTTTGAATACTTAAACAAAATAGTTGAATACAAATTGCCTGAAAAAATTACTTGAACCTTTTGCTTAATTCCTTTTCTAGTTCCCTGCTTAATTTTTCCCTGACTGCTTCAAGTTCTTCATCCGAAACTGTCCTTGGAGCTGTGCCTCTCACTCCGTAAAGCCTTTTCATAGTGCGCTTTTGCTCCAAAGAGTCAAGCTTGTCCCTTATTGCCTCTCGTATGAATTCTGTTTTAGTGCTGTAATTGAATATTTTTATTGCACAGTTAACATCTTTTGCAATTCCTTCACTCAACTTAACAGTCAAAATCTCCATAATACAAAGTAATACAAAATAATATTTAAAACTATTGCCCAGATTTCTTTATTCGAGTTCAATCAACCAGAAGCCATGCTTGGCAATTTCTTGTGGCTTGTAAAAATTGGTTACTTTTAATTTATTCAGGTTTTTTACTTTTTTCTTCAAAGCCCTGCCTGTATAAACCTTTTTCTTTGGATTATATTCTTCAAGAATTAATGTGTCCCCTTCTTTTATCTCAAAATCTGCCAACCTTAAATCAGCTGTTTTTTTGCCATCAAGTAGGCGCTGAAATAAATCAGGCCAAGTTTTCTTTCTAATTTACGTGTTAAATCATTTGATAAATTTTTTGAACAATTCATCAATCCTTTTGCTGACTACGTCAAGCTCTGGGTTGGCGTCAATTTCTCTGAGCAGGCCTTTTTTCTTGTAGTGTTCAATTAATGGCTTGGTCTGCTTCCTGTATTCCCCCAGGCGCTTCCTTATTGCCTCAGGCTTGTCATCTTCCCTCTGGAATAATGGTGCATTATCAATATCGCAAATGCCCGGAACTTTGGGCGGAATGTTTTTTGTGTGGTAAATCCTGTTGCACTTGCTGCAGGTAAGCCTCCCCCCAAGCCTTTGAAGGGAGGTTTGATCAGTAACAGCATAATTCACAACCAAATCAATTTTCTTTCCAATTTTTTTCAGCAATTCATCAAGTAATTCAGCCTGCTTGAGCGTTCTTGGATAGCCGTCCAACACAAAGCCTTTCACAACATCTTTTTGCTTTAACCTTTCTTCAAGAATTTGTGTTATAGTTTCATCATCTACAAGGGCACCGGAATTCATTGTCTCCTTAATTTTTTTCCCTAAAGAGGTCTGCTGCTTTGCCTCTTCCCTGAGAAGGTCTCCAGTGCTTATCTGCTTGAAGCCGTAATTTTTTTCCGTGTATTGGGCGTAGGTGCCTTTCCCTGCCCCCTGCTGACCAAAAAAAATCAAATTCATTAAACCACCTTTTTTCGCTTATTAAAGAATAATAAAAATGCATTAAATTTATTAATCAATTCCAAGGCAGTTTGGCGCATTCCATGCATTTGACCAAACAATATTTCTTGCTTCCAACCAAAGCAAACTTCTCCACTTTTTTTGCTCCTTTTCCTTCAAGAAATTTTTTTGCAGAATTCATTGTGCTTTCAGTCCTAACAACATCGTCAACCAAAAGAATTCTCTTTCCCTTAATTTTAATTTTTGGCTGGGAAAGAATTTTGGGTTCTGAAAACAATTTTTTTGGCTTCATCCCATCCTTGTATAATTTAATTTTAATTACCCCCAACTCTTTTTTCAGCTTTGAAGCCAGAACAAGCGCAGGAATCAGGCCGTTCCTTCCAATGCCAACCACCAAATCAAAATCCTTTGCCCTAATTTTTGCTTTCCTGATTTTCTGGATTATTTCGTGCATTGAAATTTTTAACATTATTTTTCTCACTTTAATTTCTTCATTTAATTTTATTTAAATAAAGTTCCAATATCCCAAGAGCATTTATTATGTAATTGATTGTATTATAATATTCGTGACGTATTTGTTTTTGTATTTTAATTTCTTTTTCACACCTTTCCCCTTTTATAAACTGGTTTTTTATTAATTTAAGTTCTTTATAATTTGTATAATTGCTAATAATATTAACGAGTTTTTTTGCATTTTTATATGTTTTTTTAATTTCTTCCAAAATTAACAATCTTTTTTCAATGTCACTTTTTCCTTTAAGGGATGGTATCACCTCTCCTTTTCCTAATGAAAACTCTTGAATGGCATTTAAATTTTTTAAATACTTATTTGGTTTTAAAATGTGACCCCACACAAATTCATTAATTAGTTCGGCGCCTTTTTCACTTAAAAACAAAGGGTATTTTTTATCATGATATCTAAATGTAATTTCTCTATATTTTCTTTCAAAATTTATGCAAGTTTTAATATTTTGAGGAAGCATAAATCGATTTCGCAAAAGGTTTTTTCTGTATCTTTTAAATGTTCTGTAGGCTTTTTTTGTTTTTAAGTTTCCTATCAATTTTTTCATTCAATTCACCTTGAAGTCTATTGCAACCTGAATCTTTGAGGCAGAAAAAGGTCGCACCTGCTTTTTGTAGAGGACAGAGAATTTTTTCCTGAATTTTTTTGCAATTTTTGAAATTTTCTGCAATGCGCCTTCATAAGGATTATCTCTTAGGGCAACCTTGTAGAAATGAATTATTCCGCCTTCAGGCTTTAATGCAGTGAAAGCTGAATTCAGAAAGTCTTCTCCTGTGTGAGGCAGAGGCATTACAATCCTATCACATTTCCCCTTCATTTTTTTTGAGGCAATTTTTTTTACGTCACCCTTTATTACCTCGATTTTTTCCTTGCATTTATTCAAGGAAATATTTTCTTCCATATATTTTACTGCAACTGGATTCAATTCAACAGCAAAAGCCTTTTTCATTGGAGAATTTCTTGCAAACACAATAGGATAAGGGCCTACCCCAGCAAAGAATGCCCCTATAACTTCATTCGGCTGAATCAGTTTTGCAATCCTAAGCCTTTCGCTTGCGAGCCTTGGAGAGAAAAAGACCTTTCTTATGTCAAACAAAAACCTGCAGCCTGACTCATTGTATTCTGCAATAAAATTCTTTTTCCCTGCAATAATCTTGAGCGGCTGAACCCTGAATTTTCCCTTGTGCGCGCCTGAAATCTTGCAAACAGTCTTGATTGACTTGTTCACTTTTAGCAGGGCTCCCCCAATAATTTTCTCTTTCTTATTTAATTCTTCTGGCACCTCAATTACTGCAATGTTTCCCAATTGGTCAAAAGATGAAACCAGAAAAGATTTTTCTTTTTGTGAGAGCTTGCCCTCAAGTGCTTCCTTAAGGTTCCTTGGATTTTTTTTCATTTGAATTTTCACTGTAATAAATTATTAAATTAACGTATTAAAAATTGTTTCATGATTGCAGAAATACTCCAGAAATATTTTGTGCAGCCCATAATAGATTACTCAGGATATAATATTATCAACACAATTGTTTATGCAGCAATTCTCTTATTTGTTTCATTTAAGGTGATTTATCCTTTTTTTGCAAAGAAGGGAATAAACTTTGACTTAAATTTCGTGAAAGCTGTTTTCCCTTACATTGTTTTGGGCTCAACACTGAGGGTTTTTGAGGACCTTCAATTAATTGCGCGCAATCCTTTTCCTTGGGAATTAGGATATTATTTTGTGAGCCCAGGCATTTACATCATGATTGGTTTATTCACTATTATTGCGCTTTATGCTTCAATCAAGGCAGGCAAGAAAAATATACAGAAATCACTCAAAATTTTTGGTGCAATAGGACTGATTGCATGCATCCCAATTGTTTTATTCCTTCTTTTCAAATTAAAGCACTTGCAGGAATTCATTCAAGTTTTACTGATTGTGGCAGTAGTTGTAATTCTAATAAAGTTTTTATCAAATAAACTCAAAACAAAAATCTTCAAAGACAATTCAAGCTTGATGGTTGTAGCAGGGCAGGCAATGGACGGAGGGGCAACCTTTACAGCGCTGACCTCTTTTTCCACTTTCTCTGAACAGCACGTTGTCTCGAATTTTCTCATGGATGCAGTGAACAGTGCAACAAACTCAACATTCTTCGGGCCTCTTGCATTCCTTCTTGTGAAAATAATTATCGCAATATTAATAGTTTATTTTGTGGAAACAGAGATTAAAGATGTTAAACTGAAGAACTTCATCAAGGTCTTCGTAATAATAATAGGCTTTGCTCCAGGAATAAGGGACACATTCAGCTTAGGAACATTATAGAACCGGATTAAAAACAGAATTTGAACAACCTAAAAAAATAGAAAAAGAAAAAAGAACTTCGAAGTCCTTTTTTCAAAAATCAAGAATTAAAATTTATTTCTTTTTTTTCTTTTTCTTTGCCATCCTTTTTGCCTCCTAAATAAAAAAAATTTATTTCAATTAGATTATACTCATTCTTATATATAAATATTACGCTAAAAAATTTTTTTTGGAAAATTTTTAGGGAAAATCATTAAAAAAATGATTGCAGGAAAGAATATTCATGCTTTACCTGATCGGCGCAGGACTCAAACCTGAAGACCTTACACTAGAAGAATCGAATGCAATAAAAAAATGCAGGAAGGTTTACGCAGAAGAATACACGAGCGTTTACGCAGAGGGAAGCATTAAAGAGCTGCAGAAAATAATAAATAAAAAAATAACCCTGCTTGAAAGGAAAGACCTGGAAGAAGGAAGCAAGAAAATAATAAAAGAAGCAAAAGCAAAAGACATTGCGATTATAATAATAGGGAATGCATTCTATGCCACAACCCACATTCAGCTTATGATTGAGGCAAAAAAATTGAAGGTGAAAATAAAAGCAATCCCAGGAATTTCATTGTACAGCCATTTAGGGAGGACAGGATTGAGCGCATACAATTTCGGGAAAAGCGTTTCAATAGTTTTCAGGGCAGAAAATTATTCACCAGAAGGATTTTACAATTCAATAATAAAAAATTTGAATGCAGGCCTTCATACACTCTGCCTTTTGGACTTGAAGCCAAAAGAAAAAAAATTCATGACAGCAAAAGAAGGGTTGGGAATAATAAAAGAAATAGAAGAGAAAAGGGATGAAAGAATTGTGAGGGATTTGATTATTGTAGGGCTTTATGGAATTGGAAGCAAAATAGAGAAAATGGCTGCAGGAAAATTTGAGGAAATAAAAAATTTTGATTCAAATGTCTTCCCGCAATCCTTTATTGTTTGCGCCAAGCTCAGCGAGAAAGAATTGGAGGCATTAAAAGAATTTTGCAACCTGAGACTTAAGTGATAGAATGGATTTGGAAGAAGAAATAAGGATAAAGATAAGGAATTATGAGCTGCTCACAGAAGAGGCTTTGAGGAAGGTCTCAATAAAAGCAAAAAAGGATTCAAAGGAATATGAGATTGCAATGGACTATCTTTCAATGGCAAGAAATTATTTTTCCGATGCACAGCACTTCAAGCAGAAAAAAGATTTAATAAACTCTTTGGCTGCATTATCTTATGCTCACGCCTGGCTTGATGCTGGCGTAAGGGCAGGAATACTAAAAGGGGAAAATGAAAGGCTTTTCACGCAGAGGTGAAAAAAAATGGGAATATATGATAAAGAAGTGAAAGAGAAGAAGGCCTTGAGCTTAAACCTGAATTTAAAGCAACTGAAGTACCCTCTGGCAATAATAATTATTGCTGCATTAATTGTGGTAATCTATTTTTTGGTTATTGGATTCACAAAATCTGATCCAGTGCAAGCAAATTTTTCTTCCAATCCATTGGACATATCCTCTAATTCAAAAAATGATACTCTACTTTCGGTTACTGTTTGGAATCCGTTGGATGAGGATTTATTCAATGCAACAATTGAAGTAAAACCTATTGATGAGAAATCTTTAAGAGTTTTAGAATCAAAGCAAACCCTGAATGTTTTAGGAAAAGGCGAAAGCAAAACATTAAAATTTGTCGTTGAGGCAAACGCTCCCGCAAAAGAAATTGCGTCAGGAAATTATGAGATTGAAATCAAATTCACTGCAGGCGAAAAGGTTTACAGCAAGAGAGTAACCCTTACAGTTAAAAGCATTTAATATTCTATTTCGAAGGAACTAAATTCATTTTTTGCGTTAAGCCATCTTTCTTCAATTTGCTCGATTCTGGCGTAATGGCCTCCCTTCCTTACAAACTCAACCAATTTTTTTAAGGCATCTTTTTTTCCTTCAGCAACTACTTCAACATTTCCGTTCGGAAGGTTTCTCACGAAACCAGTTAATCCTAAGCTCGAGGCATAGCTTCTCACGCTGAACCTGAAGCCCACTCCTTGAACTATTCCTTTTGCAGTCAATTCAATTCTCTGGTTCATTCTTTTCACAGCAAAATAATAACTGCAAAAATTTTTTAAATGGCAGCTGCTGCATTTAGGATTATTTAGGGTTTGGATTTCAATTAGTTCACTCAATCCTAATTATTCTTCTAATGAATCTTGCTGGAAGGCCAAAGCTCAAAGAGTCCTTAATTAAATTAAAATCAGGCACAGGAAACAAAAATTTTTCGCTTGAATCAATAATCTGGTACTTGTAGGTATAATGAAGCTTTGCCTTAATTTTCAATTCATCCAATTCCTTAAAGCCTTTTTTTATTAACTCAATTTTTTTTGTGTCTTCAATGCCAAAGCCTTTTTTTTCAAGGAGTTTAAGGTAAGGCACTTCTTCAATGCTAAAAAGCTTTGAGGCAATAGAATCAACTGAAACCCCATCAAGGCCTGCCATTGCATAGCCCAAGCGAATTTGCTCTCCCAAGACAGGGCCGTTGCCATGCATTCCAGTAAAGGCATCCATTAAATGCAAATCTGCTTTTGATGCAGAAAGTGCTTTAACCAAATTTTTGTCTTTGAATTTATTGCTCTCGATTACATTGTTCAAAAAGACTCTTTGCATCATTCTCAGGCCGTGAACATAGCCCCTGCCCTTGATTGTGCAACCAAACATGTTTTTTGTGCAGCCAGTGAAAACATAATAGTCATGGGTTTTAGGCAGAGCAAGAGAGATTGCAAAGGCTTCTTTTGGAAGAAGGGATACAGTTGCCTTCTTTTTTGAGCCGCCAATCATTTCAGCAGAATATTTTTTTGCCTTGAATTCTGTTAAATCAGAGAATTTAATTTTAGGAAATGCTTTCTTGAGGAAAAAATAAGGATTGTTTTTCTCTTCCTTGAATGCGTCACTGTTATCTCCAATTATAATTTCCTTGAATTTTGGATAAAAATATTCCAGTGCTGCCTCTAATGCTTTAGGGTGAGTGATTGAAGGCAGGCAGTCAAAGCAGGTTGTATTCACTTTAATGAATAAAGCCCTGGAATTCTTTTCTTTTATTGCTTTCTTTATTTCAGGTTCAATTAGTTTTATTGCATTCAGCAAATTCTTTTTTCTTTCAGGGCCTTTAACGATTGCAACTCTTGCCTTTGACATAAAAATTTAAAGCAGTTTCTTTCTAGCGAATTCAACGCCATTCCTTATTACCTGCATGCCTTCGCCTTCAGCAGGCAATTCAATTCTTGTACTTCTAGGGTCGTTCAGGAAGGAAGTGTTCCTTTCAGGGTGGGGCATCAAGCCGAAAATCCTGCCTGTTTCATCGCAGACTCCTGCAATTGAATCAATTGAACCATTAGGATTCCTTTCATACTTGAAAACGATTTGGTCGTTAGCATACAATCTCTTCAGCAATTCGCTGTCATTCAAATCCAATCTGCCTTCAGCGTGGGCAATAGGCACATGCAAAGGCTTCCTTATCCCTGCACTCCAAATGCATTTCCCTTTATTCACATTATTCAATACAACCCATTCGTCCTGGAAATTGCCTGAAGCATTAAAAGTGAGAGTCATCAACTGCTGCCTGTAATTCTGGTTGAAGCCTGGAAGCAAGCCTGCCTTCACGAGAACCTGAAAGCCATTGCAGATTCCGATAACAAGATTGCCTTGCTTCACGAAATCAGGCACCAAATTATTTAATCTGTAAAGAAGCTTGTTCGCAAGAATCTTCCCTGAGCCTAAATAGTCCCCGTGAGAGAAGCCTCCTGGAACTGCAAGAATGTGAAAATCGGATAACTCAATTTCTTTTCTTATTAACTTGTTCACGTGAACCAATTCAACTAATGCCCCGGCCTTCTGGAATGCATTTACAGTTTCATAATCGCAGTTTGTTCCAGCAGTCCTCAAAACCAGAACCTTAGGCTGCTTTGCAGTTTTAGGCTGAACAGTTATGTGAGGCGGAATTACGTGAACTAATTTCTTTTCTTCAACAAGTTTATGTTTAACTTCCTTGTGCTTCACCGGCTTTGGCTTCATAATTTTCTTTGCCTTGGGCTTTGATATTTTAATTTTTTTGACTGCATTTTTCTTTTTAATCATTCTTTGTTTCACTGCCTTCTTTGCTTTCTTCTTTACTGCTTTTTTTGGTTTCTTCATTTTTGATTACCCTGCATGAATTTTTGCAAGTCTTTTTAAAATAATGTCTGCGGTATTCCTAAAACCGCCCGCAGCATCCATAGTGAAATTATAGATTTGATTTGTTATTATATCTTCTTGTCTATTAAAAATTTCACTCACATCTTTTCCTTTTTTTGAATAGAAATTAAAATTTTCCTTCTCAATAAAGTTTGCTAAATCATCTGAATCTTTTATCAACTGAAAAAAATCATTTATCGCTTGATTAATTGCTTTATTTTTTTCCACACCTTTTTTAATTAAAAAATTTACATAAATACGAGGATTTTTTTTAAGTGTTTTAAAATTATCCTTCCTGCATTCGTTAAATAAAAATTGCTTTAAATGAGATTCTTTTAATCTTTTTATAATCTCTAACTGAGCTTTTATTTGTCCTTGATTCATTGACTTCGCTTTTGCTCTATACATATATCTTAAATAATAATTAACAAAAGGGCGAAAAAAACTTGCTTTGTATGGTTCCATGCCAATAAGTTTTTTGATTATTTTCCTTTTAACTGAATATCTCATCTACTTTCACCATTTCAGCGTTTCCTTCCAGGCGCTCTTTAATTCTGCGAGGTCTGAATTAACGATTTCTTTGCCGTTCAGGCCTTTCACAATGAACTTCTTTTGTTTTAATGTTCTTCCAATCAAAGCAAAAGGATTGCCCTGTACCAAGGACTCAAATTCTTGCTTGAATTTTTCAGGCACTTCAATCAAGAAACGGGAATTGGATTCAGAGAAAAGCAGGGCATCATTCTTTTTATCTTTTTCTGCACCCTCAAAGGGCGCTCTGCTTAATTCTATTTCCATTCCAATCATTCCAGCAAAAGCCATTTCTGCTGCAGCAACAGCAAGGCCTCCCTCAGAGCAGTCATGCATTGCCCTGATCAGCCTTTCGGAATTCTTTTCCCCTATTGAGGAAATCTTTGAAATTGACTCATACAATTTTTTTGCCTTCAAAGCATTGACTTTAGGGACATTTTTTCCAATAAAACCATGCAACTTAAAGTAATGGGATGCACCCAATTCATTGAAGGTTGTCCCTGCAATGTAAATAAGACTTCCCTCTTCCTTCAAGTCCATGGAAATCCTCTTTGATGCTTCAGGCATTACGCCAATAGCAGAAATCAAGAGGGTAGAAGGGATTGAAATTGTTTTCTTGCCCACAATGAATTCATTATAGAAAGAATCCTTGCCTGAAACAAAAGGGGTTTCATAAATCAAGGAGAAGTCATGGCACGCCTGCACTGCCCTAACCAATTGGCCTAAAGCAAATTCGTTTTCAGGGCTTCCCCAGCAGAAATTGTCAAGCAAGGCAATTTTTTCTATAGAACCTCCAACAGCAATAATATTCCTTAAAGCTTCGTCAATTGCAGAAGCAGCCATCCAGTAAGCATCAAGGTCTCCATACAAAGGATTAATTCCATTGCTTACAATTACCCCTTCATTTGAATCAAACAAAGGCCTTATAATTGCAGCATCATTTGGGCCGTCGTTTTCTGCTCCAGCCAAAGGCTTCAGAATTGAACACCCTTGCACTTCATGGTCGTACTGCCTTATTGTGGATTCTTTTGAGGCAATGTTAGGCATTCCAAGAATTCTTTTTAATGTAAGGTCATAAGTTCTCTGCTCTTTGAGTTTTGGCTCCCTTGAACTTGCAGGATGCCATAAAGCCTTCATATTCCTTCTTGGAAGGCCTTTATGCAAAAACTTCATCTCAAGCTTGCAAACCAAATTATTGTTGTAATATAATTCAAGCTTCCTGTTTGCAGTGAATTCCCCTATTACAGTTGCTTCAACATTCTCTTCATTAAACAATTCAATTGTCTTTTGGACATTTTCAGGGGGAACAGAAAGAATCATTCTTTCCTGGCTTTCAGAAACCCAGATCTCCCAGGGGGCAAGGCCCTTATACTTCAAAGGCGCTTTTTCAAGATAGACCTTGCAGCCTAATTCCTTTGACATTTCCCCTATGGCAGAAGAAAATCCTCCCCCCCCGCAGTCAGTAATGCAATTATATAATTTTAGGTCTCTTGCCTGAAGTATTACATCCATTGTTTTCTTTTCCTCAATTGGATTTCCAATCTGAACAGGAGTGCTTGGAGTGCTTTCAGTCAATTGGGTTGAAGCAAAGGTAACTCCATGAATTCCATCCCTTCCAGTCCTCCCCCCAACAACAATTATTTGGTCGCCAGGCCTTGCAGCCTTAGAGCCCAAGCCTTTAGGCATTATCCCTAATGTCCCGCAGTAAACCAAGGGATTGCCCAAATACCTATCATCAAAGATTATTGCCCCATTTAATGTTGGAATGCCCATCCTGTTGCCGTAATCCCTCACCCCAGCCCTGACACCTTTAGCAATCCTTTTAGGGTGCAGAATTTTTGGGGGCAATTTCTTGAAATCAAAATCAAAAAGCCCAAAACAAAAGACATCAGTATTAGCAATAGGCTTTGCTCCCAATCCAGCGCCAATTATATCCCTTATAACCCCCCCAATCCCTGTTCCTGCCCCGCCGTAAGGGTCCAAGGCAGAAGGATGATTGTGTGTTTCAACCTTGAAGGCCAAATCAAAGGAATTATTGAATTCAATTATTCCTGCATTGTCAGAGAAAACAGAAACAAGCCAGCTCTTTTTTCTCGCAATTGCAAGAGTGGATTTTTTAATGAAAGAATTAAAGAGAGAATCAATCAACAGCTTCTTTTTCTTTCCCCCACCATCAACTTCTACATAATTTATTATTGCATTGAACACCTTGTGCTTGCAGTGCTCGCTCCATGTCTGGGCTATTGTTTCCAATTCCACATCTGTTGGATTCTTTTTCAGTTTGCTGTAGTATTCCTGTATTGCCTTCCATTCCTCTTTGTTTAGGGACAAAAGCATTTTATTGCTCAATTCATGCAATTGCTTTTCCTTCAAATCCAAAATTTTAATTTCCTGAACATTCTGATTCATTTATGCCCCTTCCTGTAAGAATAATATTCTATGAGCTCGTTTGCTAAAAGGTCTTTGCAGACTCTTTGTATTTCGTGTTCGCTCAGCTTTCCTTCAATTAAATAATGCCTTGCTGTCTTCACCCATTCATTGTCCCTGAACCTTCTCCCAATCAAGTCCTCAATTCCCTCAAGCGCAGCAGTTGCAACATTGTCTGTGACATTGTCGTGGAATTTCACTTCAATAAGCCAGTCAAACTGAAAGCTGAAAGGCTTTTCAATTGAATAATTCTGTGTGACAGGGTCATGCAAGAGTTCTTTTGCTATTCTCTGTATCTGGCTTGGAAACAGATTGGATTCAATCCTGTAAACATCAATAATTCTCAGGCTCCTTATGCCCTTAATCCTCAAATCCTGCTCGATAGAGCTTTTTAAGGCAATTGCCGTAAAATCCGCCTTGTTTTCCTTGTATCCTACCTGTATTTCATGCAATTCTCTTCCCCCAGCATATCATTAAAAGAAAATATTTAAAAAAAGAATTATTAGCAATTTTGAAGATGCCGAGTACACCCAAATTTAAAGAAACCAAAAAAAGAGGGCAATGCAAGGAATTTATGCACAAAATACAGCAACCAAAAATGAAGGAATTATGGAACAATAAAAAGGGTGAAGAGTGGGAGAATACATAGGTTCATAGAAAAAACTTGTTTTTTAAGCTCTTTCTAATCAATTTTATTTATGGGCAAACAATTACCCCCAAAAAATGAAGCAGAAATTGCAATTGAGCTAGAAAAAATAAGAAAATTAAAGCAAGAATACTTAAGCAAAGACTTGCGCCTGCAGAAAACAAAAGAAGAATTATTGAATGAACATAAAAATCATAAAAATGAAACCCCCTCACTTAAAAGAAATCTTGATGCACTTCGAAAAGCAAGAACAAAACTCAGCGAAGAATACCTGCAAAAATTAAGGCCTTACCTGATAAGGGAAATAAGGCTGGAAAAAAGATTGAGAGCAATTAATAGGATAAATGAAATAAGAACCAAAAGGGCATTAAAACACAAACTCAAGCCTTAAAATTTTAATTGAAATTGAAGGCGATAGAATTGAATAAAGAAAAAGCGCAGGAAAAAAAGAGAAAAAAGAAAATAAGGATTCCCTATTCCGAGGTAAAGAAACTTCCCCCAGAGACAAGCTACGGAAAGCACGAATTCCATTAAGAGAATTAAATTATCAAGGCTTTTCTGGAATCAGAACCCAGCAGATAATGTATGCAGCTATCCCCCCAATACCCAAGCTCAGTATTGTGAGCAGGACCCAGAGAATCCTTATTACAGTGCTGTCAACCCCGGAGTACTCTGCTATGCCCCCGCAGACTCCAGCAAGCATTCTGTCCTTTTCAGAGCGGTAAAGCTTTTTTATTTTTTCAGGCATATTTTTATCACCTCATTAAAGAGCGCTTGCCCTGCAATCTTTTTCCCCTTTTTTTATGCTTCCTGTGAGGAGTGCCTCTTGTCCGTTTCTTCAATCTATTAATAAAATCTGTTCTGCCAAGCCTTCCGCCCATTAAAAAAACCCTTCAAATAAAAAAAAAGAAGAGAAAAAAGCTTAAAATGCATTGCAGAACTTGAAGTCCAAGCGCAAGGCGTGAATTTTAAGCATGAAATCAAATTCTTTGACCTGCTCTTCCTGTAATTCTTCCATTTTGTTTTCTTCCATTGCAATACCCCACCAATCTTGCTTTGAAGAGTTCTTATAGCCTTTCTGAAGCACTTTGCCTGTGAAATTAATTTGAATTACTTTCTTTTCTTGCTCATGAACTCATAGAACAAATAATGGTTTGCATATCCTTGAAAGGAGCCCCACAACTCCCCTGCTTTCTCTTGAATTGAATCAATGCTTGAATGCTTTCCTTGGAAATATACTTCATCCATAGCCCTTTTAATCCATACGTCTACAGGAAAAGAATCCAAGAAACCGTAACCAAACAAGCAAATGCATTCAGCAACCTTTCCTCCAATTCCCTGGCATTCAAGCAGGAATTCCTTTGCTTTATCCTTTGAATCAAAATTATAATCATTTTCAAGCAGCAGGTTTGCAGCGCACTTAAGGTATTTCGCCCTGAAGCCTGCCTTGCATTCCCTTAGCTCTGGCTCTTTAGCCTTAGCAATTGACTCAATTGAAGGGAATTCATACATTCCCTCTGTTTTTTCTCCAAACTTTTTCATTAATAATTGCACTGAATTCCTGATGTTTGAAATAGAATTGTTTGAAGAAAGAACAAAGCAGGCTGTTGCCTCCCACACAGGGCTCTGGGTTATCCTCATTCCCTCATAGTCTTTCACTGCTTTTTTTATGAATGAATCAATTGCAATTTTTGAGTAAATTTTTTTTAGGTCGTCCTGAGAGCGCAAAGTAAAATTGGCAAACTTCCTGTCATTGGATTCAATCTTTCCTTTTCCATCCTGCTTTAATTCAATTATTTTCCCGTTCCAAACCCGCTTGAATACCCCGTTATCTTTGACCCAAATAAAGTGCGGGGGCTGTCCTGAAAGCATTGTTAAGCCCAAGTTAACGAGCAAGGGAATTCACCTTCCAAACCAGAACCTGTCTTTTTCTTTCTTTTTGGAGTTAAAGTGCTTCATTATCTTGTTGTCAAAGCTCTTGAATTCTTCCCTGCACCACATAATTCTTAATTCCACTCTATGAATTTCATCCCTCAATTCCTTCTGCTTTAAAGGCCTCTTCTCCAAACCCAAAAGAAAGTAAAGCCTTTCAATCTCCTTCACCTGCAACGGGTAGTCTTTTATTGCAGTCCTCATCCTAAGCCACACATTAGCCCCAAGAATCCCTGAAACCTTTTTAGGATACTTCTTTCTAACCAATTCCAATTGCTCCAGCAACTTCTTCTTGTCATACTTTCTTCTTGAAAGAATTAGGTCAAGCCTCAAATTAATCACTTAAAAAAATTATTTATGTTTTATAATTCTCTCCATCCTGATTTCATGAAAACGCCTGAGAAGCCCTAATGGTCTAAGGACACTTAACTCAAACATTTTAATTCTGTTATTAAGGAATCCGTATTTTATTCTTCTTCTTGTTAGAATTTCCTTAATTTTATTGTACTCATTAGAACCCTGTTTTGTTCTCTTCAATTTTTCTTCAATCTCTTTAATATGATAATCCAAAATAACACTTTTAACTATAAACTTTTTATTTTTCTCAAAATCTTCAGGATTAATTTTAAGAAGATTCTTTTTCTTCATTTTACGCTTCCACATAGATTTAGCAGAATCAACAATTCTGCATTTCTTCCTAACAAGAAACTTTACAGGCTTTGTGAGAGGCATTCCACACACCTTTAAATTTTTTTATAATAGCCCCGAGGAGATTCGAACTCCTGTCTCAGGGTCTCTGCCCTTTTTTCTTTTCCTAAAAGAAAAAAGTGCAAGTTGCCCAAAAAAGAAAAGGGAGTTTAAAATAAATAATGGCAACTTACATAATTTTTTCTCTTTTGGATAGACTGTAGACTTTTCTCTTTTTTTAAAAGAGAAAAGGCTTAGGTCCAAAGCCCTGCATCCTTGGCCTCTAGACTACGGGGCTGTTCTGATGCATAAAAATTTGTCCTGCATACATTTAAATTGCTTTTCGTGCAATGGATTGTTATGGTTTCAAGAAGGGATTTACGGATTCTGCTACACAATTTTTAATTCTTTTTCTGATGAATTAGTTAGTTATTATTTTCTCTTTTATGGGAGGGTAGCTTAGTCTGGTGGAGCAATCGGCTGATAACCGATAGGTCGCGCGTTCAAATCGCGCCCTTCCCACCTTTATTTTTTTTGTTTCGTCAATTCACGTTGGGCTTGATTTTTATTTTTATTGTATTGACTTAATTTTTAGAGAGCTGGTTTTTTTTGAAATTGTATCTTGACTCTAATGTCTTTATTTCTCTTGTGCGAGAAGAAATCGATGGAAACTTGAACATACTGTTTAATGACGCAGAGCTGTTCCTTTCAGTTTGTTCAAAAAAGAATTTTACTCTTATATTGTCTTTTTTGTTTTTTAGAGAAATTGAAAAATCTATTTTTCTGGGAAGAAAAGATGTTATTGACTTCATTAAAAGCAATTATAAGGTTACAATTAAAGTATTCAATGAAGAAAAAGATTATTCGCCCGAGGTAGAAAGAATTATCAAAGAAACAGGAATTCATCTCAGCGATGCCCTGCATATTGCAATAGCACTTGACTCTAAAGCAGACTTAATTATTTCTTGGAACAAAAAAGATTTTGTTAAGGCAATAAAGCTAATCAACTGCTTGACTCCAAAAGAATTTATTGATGAATCCCCTTAAGGTAACTCAATGCCAGCTTATCTCTTTCCTCTTGTGTTAGATGATGATATCTTTTAACCTTTTTTCTGAGCTTTAGTGTTGCCTTATGGATTCTCTTCATTTCTTCCTCTAAGCCCATTAATTGTATTATCCTCTGCCTTGCGGCATCCCTCAAGAACTCGCTTTTAGAGTGATAGGCTTCAGTTTTCTCTATCGTCCTGTCCACTAATTTAACGAAGCCTGGTTCAGCAGAAAAACTCATTATTGTTTTCCCTTTAGAGTTAACCATAGCACAATAATTCCACGAAAACTGTTTTAATAATATGCTATTAAAACCTAATAATTAATTAAAACAAAACAAAAAGAAAAAGAAAGAAAGGAATTTGCTTTTAAGTGCAGATTCCAATCAATGGCTTGTCGCCTTTCTGGGTCTTTCCTTCAATGCCTGGAGAGTCATAGGTTATTACTACGTCAAAACTGTATCTTGAGCCTGAAGTGCAAGTCAAAGCTGCTGAACCGTTTGCTGTCCAAGTGCTTCCGCCTGCAACATTCTGGTCTGTTAAACTGAGTGCAGTTCCTCCAAGGCTTATCTCTTTTAATTCCATTCTGCCTGAAGTCATGTTCTGCATTACAATTGATTGGACTGTTGAACCAATCTTCCAGTCTGTGATGCTCCATGGCGCTGTTCCAGCCCAGTAAGTTTTGGACTGCTGTTCGGAAATTCCTCCGCCTAATCCTGGAACCCAGCCCATTATGCCTACAACCACTAAGGCGATCACTATTACTACTGCAAGAATGATCAAGTATTCTGTTGTTCCTTGAGCTTTAAAGTTAAGCATTCTTTAATTCCTCCTTTTCTGTTTTTACAATAAAAAAAAATTCAATTGATTATATTAATTGTTTCAGGGTTTATAATTGTTTTGCTTTTTTCAGCCCAAAACAGATAAAAAAGAGGAAATGATTTCCTTGAACACAAAGAACAGTATTACTGAAGAGACAAGCATTGGAAGGAAATACTTCAATCCGTTTTTTGTCTTGCCTTCTGCTATTACCCCAACAAAAATGCTTGCAAGCAAGGCATTCCCTATGAGAAGAATTAGTGAAGCGTAGAACATGAATTGAGTGGAAATATTAATCTTTGAGTTAAGGAAGCCTGTTGCAAGGCCTGGAGTGGAAGCAAGGCCTGAGGTAGTGTTCTGGGCCTGAATTGACTGAATCATTGAAAGGAACTGCAAGGAAATAGAAAGAAGCAATGGCGTTGCAATTACAATAATGAATGCAACAAAAATAATGTACATGCGAGTGCTTGAAATTAATTCCTTCTTCATTTCCTGTGTTTTCACTAAATCATCAGAGCTTGATTCAAGAAGCCTTGTAATATGGCCCCCCGAAATCATTCCCTGCACGAAAAAAGAAACAAATTCTTTAAGAACTTTAGAATTAATCCTTTTTGCTAACTCGCTTAGTGCTTCATTGAATGATTCTGTGCCCAAGCTCTTGGAGGTGGCAGCCTTGATTTCTTCGTTGAGTGGCCCAAATTCATTTCTTGCGCTTGAGCGAAAGGCAGCAAAAGGGGTCATGCCAGAGCGCAGGTTAGAGGAAAGCAGTGAAAGGAAGTCCGGAAGGATTGCCTCAACCCTTTTGGTCCTGTCTTCAATTGCATAGTAAACGTGCAGGTAATAAAGAATTGCAATTAAAATGAACAATACTGCTGCAAAAACAATTGAAAGCATCAAAGGAATCAAAAAAGAAGTAAAGTCAATCAAAGCAAAGTATTTGAACAAGGTCCAAGGAAGCAGGAATCCAATCAAAGCGAAAAGAAGGCCTACAAAAATTTTTTGGCCAATCCATTCATCGAATTCCTGGGCAGAACCAGAGAAGTCATACAATTTTTTGGCCCATTCTATTCTCTTGCGCGGGAAAAGCCTTGAGAAAGAAGAATACTTCATGAGACCATCACCCTTGGAACCCTGCTCTTAATGAATCCAATTAATGCAATCTGTACAAGGAAAGCAAAAACAATAATCATTGCAATATGCACTTCGCTTATATTTGTTCCGCCGAAAGAAGAGAGCACAATAAGGAATGTAACCCCCAAAGTTGGAAGGGCTGCAGCCAAAAGCATGTAAATAAGAATCCATAAATTTAATTCAGCAGCATAATTCTTTATTGCCCTGAACTGGTTGTTATTAAGGTTCTCAACAACAGAGGAAACAGCAGAAGAAAGGCTTGCCCCGCTCTTCAGGGAAGACATCAATTGCCATGTTGTTTTCCTTAAATAATCTGATTTAGTCCTTAAAGCCATTCTCTCGAAAGCCTTTAATTCAGAGACACCGGAAGAAATGTCTTGAACCAATAACTCCAATTCCTTTGACACTAAACCGTAAGAGCCCTTGCTTGCATTCTTTATTGCCTCGAAAAGGGAAACGCCGGAAGAGACCTGAATCAGAATGCTCTTCAAGGCAAAAATCAGGTCCTGGTCTATTTCTGCTGCAATCTTTCCTGAAATAATTTTAGGGTAAAATAAATGGAGCAACAAAAAAACAAGGAAGAAGGCAAAGCCTATAATTAAATTAAGGGGGAAGATGCCTTGCAGGGAAGCATTTTTTGCGAATAAAAGAACTGAAATCAAGGCAAAGAAAATTATTCCGTATAATAGGGCGGAAAAAAAGGATATCGTGCAGTAGTCTTCTGCCTCCAATTCAATTCCTGCTTTCCCTAAATCATATTTAATACCATAAAAGAATGCAGTAATTCTTCTTCCAATGAAATTTAGTCTCTTGAATTTTTCTGGTTTATCTAAAGAAAAAAGCATGAATTTTACTTTCATAAACACCACAAAATTAAAGCTTTGAGAAAGGCTTTCCTTCGAGTGCAGCCTGCTTTACTGTGTCGGGTTCAGAGTAAAACAATTTCATTACATTGCCCACATCATCCAATTCAAACATCTTTTGCTCTAACATCCATTCAAGAATCTTCCTTCTGTCTTCCAGTTCAGAGTTGATTTCCTGTTCAGTCATTCCAGTGTGAATATTTAATTCACTGTAAAGCTTTGCAGGCTCATTCACCTTATCCCATGAATCCTCTCTGGGCCTCCACCTGAAAATAGTGTTAACGCTCAACTGGCCTGGAGAAACGCCTGACTCAATCTCAGACAATTCAAAGGTTCTTCTCCTGTTTGTTTTCCTGTCCCTGTATTGTACCAGAACTAAATGCATTGCTTCTACTTCAAGAGGGGGAATCTCAATTGGAGGCTCCAAAAGCCTTCTTATAACTTGGGTTCCAGAGTCAGCGTGAATTGTGCTGTACACTGAATGGCCTGTGTGCATTGCCTCAAACAATACTTCAGCCTCTTTCCTCTGCCTCATCTCCCCCAATACAATCCTATCAGGCCTCATCCTAAGGGAAGACATCATCAAATCAAACATGCTTACTTCCCCCAGCCCTTCAGGGTTAGGGTTCCTTGTAGTCAAAGCAATCCAATTCCATTTAAGGTATTCAGGAAGCATTAATTCCCTTACGTCCTCAATAGTAATAATTCTATGGTAATTCGGAATCAGAGCGCACAAAGTGTTTAAGGCCGAAGTCTTTCCTGAAGCAGTTGAACCTGCAACCATCAAATTCATTTCATACTGAATTGAAAGCCATAATAAAGCAGCAATCTCTGAATTCATTGTATGCCTTTCAGGCTCAATAAAATCAATTACAGTCCAAGGCTTTCGCGCAAACTTTCTAATTGTAATTGTGTTGCCATAACTGGAAACAGGATAAAGTGTAGCATTAACCCTGTCACCTGAAACAAGATGGGCATCAAGGATTGGGAAAAGATTGGTTATCTCCCTTCCAACCTTTCTTCCAATCTGAGAACTATAATTAAATATTTCTTCCTCTGAATAAAGCTGCAGGTTAGACTTCATCCAGCCGAATTCCCTGTGATAGACAGCAATCGGGGTATTAGAAGAATTAATTGCAATTTCCTCCAAGAAATTGTCCGCCATCAAGAGCTCCATGTCCCCTATTCCATACATTGCATGAATCATGTAGCCTGAAAGCTCATTTAATAAAAGTTCTCCCTGAAAATAATTGCCTAATTCCTTTTTGATTGTATAAAAGAATTTCTCCTTCAAAGCCTTTGCCTTTTTTTCGTCTGTAATTTCATCTACTTCAACAGGAATCTTCCTTGCAATCTGCTCCTTTATTTCCTCAAGGAATGCTTCAGTGTAAAGGCACGGCTTGTCAATCTGAATGTGATAGAAAGGCCTCCTGTCTGATTCATCCTGAATTATCTTCACTTCAGCTGAAATGAAATCGCTTGAAACCGTATAAGAGGAAAGGGTTTTCCCCTGAACTTTTTTCTCTTTTCTTTCCTCAAGCTTCTGCTTCAATTTAATGTGGGGCTTGGAAAAAATATTGGAAGGGTACACTAACTCAACAAGGCCTTTTTTCTCCAGAACCTTTGCTGTCCTCTCAACGAATTCCTTCTTCCAGTTCAGCTTTTTCTCTATTTCTTCCAGCTCAAAGCCCTTGCCTTTCCCAAGCAATTCCATTAATTCAGTTATCTTTGTCTTAATTCTCCCACCCTAAACTCAGTGCGCTATAAAATTATTCAATTATTCTTAATAAACCTAATGCAGAAAAAAAGGAAAAAATAACCTCAACAATACCAGCCATTTATTTAATTATCCAATGTACATTGAATGCACATTGTTTATATACTTTATTGTGCATTACTTTATAGGTGGTTTTGCGTGAATGTAAACTTGGGAATTCCTTATGAGGTAATTGTAAATAGGGCTATAGAAAAAGGCTATGCCGGCAACCAGACTGAGGTTATTCGCCAGGCTTTGCTGGCTTATGAAAGAGCGCTTGACGAAGAAGAGGTTAAGCTTGTGAATAAAGGAATAGAATTGGAAATGCAGGAAATCAGGGAAGGAAAAACAAAGACTAAAAGCCTTGCCAGCATAAAGAAAAAATACAAGCTGTGACACACTTCCACGCCTAAAGGCGTGGGCATGCAAGATGGAAAGGTTACGAAAACCATACAAGAAAAGAAAGTAATACGCCTTTACCCAAACTTAAAAGTTTGGGCTTCGGGCGTGAAAGTGTGAATTAAATGAAAATAGTGTTTTCAGAAAAAGCAGAAAAAGAATTAGATGCTGCCGAACAAAGCCTCAGAAAACTCTCCATAGCTCACGCAGAAAAAGTTGCAGCAATGCCCCCAAGAAGGCATATGCGGTTTGGCCTGCCCTTCAATGTGGAAGAAGTCACAAAACAAGCAAGGATTGTCTATCAAACAGAAAACGATGCCTGCTATATCCTCCATTGCTTTAAAAGCCACAAAGACTACGAGCGCTGGCACAAATCATTCAAGTAACTTTACTGCTTCAAAGACAAAACATTTAAATAAACTTATTATATCAATTGATATAGTGATGTTTTTATGGGTTCAACTCTGGCTGTATTTAAGCCTTCCAATATTCTTCGCTATCCAAGGCTTGATACCGTTTTAATGGTGGAAGAGACAATCCATAAAGCAAAAGACTATCCAACCAAAGCCGAGTTGTATAGAAGCCTTCCAAGAAAGACAATGTACCAGACATTCAAACTAATTCTTGACTATCTGGAGTACTCCGGCAAAATTTTCATTGCCAAAGATGGATCAATTATATGGATTTGGGACCCTGAAGGAGCCAGAAAATTGCTGAACAAAAAGCATTTGGTGGTTCGATGAAAAAGCAGGACAGCAGAGAAAAAATTGTAATTTTCATTGATGACATGACCAAGGAATCTTTTGATAAGCTTAAAACAGGGAAGTTTGAAGACAAACAGCTTTACGAGTTTATAAACAGGGCGATTGATGACTTGAAGGAAAACCCTTTTGTTGGAATTCATATCCCAAAGAAAAATTGGCCAAAAGAATACATTCAAAAATATAGAATCAACAATCTCTGGAAATACGATTTGCCTAACGGCTGGAGATTAATTTATACAATTAAAGGCACTGAAATCGAAATACTTTCAGTAATACTGGACTGGTTTGAACACAAAGAATACGAAAGAAAATTCAAGTATTAAATTCGGCTACTAAAAACTACCATCCGCCAGCACTGCAGATCTTCTGCCAATTACAATTGCTAACATTAAAATCAGGGTTCCAATCTTTTAATTCATCATTGCAAGTGTTTACAGTCATTGGAAAATGTTCACAAATTTTATTGCCAGACTTATCATAATAAAGGGTTTGCCCCGTGTCTGTCACTTTAAGAGTGCCTTCCTCTTTTAGGTATACAACAATATTACTTATATCGCATTTTTCTACCATCATTAACTCATAATACTGTTCATTATAAGCAACATTAAATTTTGAGCTTGTACATAAACTCTTTTCCACTTCGTTAGGGGTTATTTGGAATACTATTTGTGTTTTATTTAGTCCTTCAATCAAAATTGCAAGTATAATCACAATTATTACTGCCAAAATAATTATTGCAATTTTTTTATTTTTTATTTTCATTGATAACACTATTTGTTGAACCCGAATTCCTGTGCGAGATCTTTTACTACGAGGACTGTTTTTATGATGCAGGTTGAGGCGATTATCAGGAATGCCAGGCTTAGGAAGCTCAAGAAGAATTCAAGCGCTTGATTGGAAGAAAAATTGCTCACAATTAATGCTACAAGCATTGTGAGGAGAAAGCAGGAAATATAGATGTTTGCCATTAAAAGCCATTTAGTCAGATTTTTTATCTGGCCTTGAGTGAACTTCTTGTAGGACTGGAAAGTGAAAAAGGATGCAAGCAATGTCAAAGCCAAAGACAAGGGAACAACAATCAAATTGAAGTTTGCAATCAATTCATTCATTTTTTATTTCACCTTATCTTATCATGCCTTTGTTATTTATATTTTTATCACTTTGTCGCATAAAGCGCTCAGCATCTGCCTTATTGCAGGCTCTGTGTCAGAAGGAATAGAAATAATTGCACCTGAAACGCCTAAAGCCCTCATTTTTGCTGTGAGGGCATGAGAAAACCTTCCAATAACCTCAGGGGAATTGAATATGAGCAAGGTACTGATAGAATCCAAGAACAAGAATTTCTTTTCAGACTCAATTTTTGGGAATACTTGCGTCAAGGCAATGCTTAAGTCTGTAAGGCTCTTAATGCTCTCAATGTATATTACCTTGTCATTCCTCTTCAATTCGTTCGGCCTTAAATTCTGTTTTGAGACCCCGTCAATGAAATAAAGCTTTTCGCTATTAATGCCGTTCTCTAAAATCATTTCAGCTATGTTGCTGTAAGGCCTGTTTAGGGTGATATAAACGCCATGGTAGTCTTGCTCGTTAACCAGAACCTGAAGGGCAGCCATGCTCACATCAAAGAATCTTTCTCCCGGCACTTCAATCAAGGCAATCCACTTTAATGGAAGGCTCTTGAATTCATGCCTTAATTTTTCAATGACTTCAGGGTCATGTTTTTCAGCCACAACAAATCAACTCATTCGAAAAAATAAGTGCAAAGGCATTTATTAACCTTTCCCTAATTCAATGAAAGAAAAATTGTTTACATCCAACTGCCTGTAATTAATTGTGCCGTTATAGTAGTAAGAAAAATCAGGATTTGAAGCAAAAGGAATCAATGCATTCAAATACAGTGAAGCCTTGGAAGAAGGATTATCAATGCCCTCCGCCAATTTGAAGGCCTTCTGTTTTCCGCCAATTAAACCCAAATGAATTTCAAGCACATCATTTGGATCAGAAGAAAAATAAATTTTATAAGAATTATCCAGGGCAGAATCAATTTTCCCGCTAACGCGAACAGCATTGCTTGAATTCAGGTCATAATAATTCAAATTCACAGAAATATCGCCGCCAGCATTCCACGCCCACGGAATGACTTTTACAGAAGAAGAATTCACTGAAACATTAATGTCAAAGCTTAATGCATTAGTGCTGCCTGTGCTGGAGTAAAAGGATACAACTGCATCAGAGGAACCAAAAGAATAATTGTAGTCATACTGCAAGCCATTTGAAAACAAGATTTCGGTTTTCCCGTCAGCCAGATTATTTAAGCCAAGAGAAAGGAAAGCATTCTGCTGGAAAGCATAAGAGGAATTAATGAAATTTGAATAATTAAGCAAAGCCTTGTGCTTGTTTAAGTCAGAAGGAAGCACATCAAAAAATTTTAATTGAATGAATTCAGCATTTCTATCAACATCAATTCCTGTTCCAAGCATTGAATTAAGATCCAAAGAAATGTCGTCTGCAACAAAGCCTGCCTTGTCAATGATGCTCTGACCTGCAATTGTTTCATCAAAGAATTTTTCGGAATTAAAATAAAACTGAGAGAAAACAATAAGCAAGGAGAACAGCACTAAAACGCTGAAAGAAAGAAGATATCCTTTACTATTCCCTGTTCCAGGCATTTACCTCACCCCAATAAAAGTTTGCGTCATTATTCTCCAGCACAACAAAACTCCTCTTAATTGAGGTCAGCTCAGAGTATTTCGCAGGGCAGCCGCTCTTTCTTACTGACAGGACGGGATTACTGCTTGCAGGAGAAAAGACCTTCAATTGAAAACACAAATTATTTGGAGTCTTGTTCAGAATTCTTCTCAATTCAATTGTCTTATTATCTTTTACAGCGCTCTCCAGTTGCCCTGATTTCTCAAGCACTGCGCCCAAATCAAATGAGGCCTCCTTCAATTTTAAAGATCTAAAAGAAGAGCTTTCAGGGAAAGAAAAATAATAGGAGACAGCAGCAAAGAAAATGAATGCAAGGCCCAGGGCAATAACTGCATCAAGGGAAATTGCAAATCCTTTCTCTCTCACTTGAAGGCCTCCAATTTCACTTTCACAATTGAGCCGTCATAAAAAGCAAACCTCTCAATTACAACGCTCTCGCTTTCACTTGAAGGGCTCAAGCCGAATTCCTTCAAGAGCACTCCATCAAAATCATAAACTGCAAAATGCATTCCGTAATTGTTCAAGCCCAAAAGTGCTTTCACTTCAGAATAGGAAGAAGAATTCAAGTCCACAAGCCTCTGCACTTTTTGTTTGCTCAAATAATTCTTGCTTTCTGCAAGGCCCAGAGAATTCACATCAGCGAGCGAAGAAAGATTCTGCCAGTTTGAAGGATTGCCTGAACTCCAAAGCAACTGCTGTAATGCGTTGTCTGCAAGAAAATACCTTTCATTGAATGAATCCCTTCTCCCAATCTTCTGCGTTGTGCTTAAGGAAACATTAAGAAACAAGAGAAGGATTAATAGAAATACAATTACTGCAAAAATTAGTTCAACGGAAAAAATCTGGCCTTTTGAATTAAGAGTCCTCAATTAATACCCCTCCATTAAATTTTCTTACCTTGAAATTCTTTCCAGTTGAATTGCCTGCAGTGCCCACAGAAACATTTTTTGTGGTGAGAGGCACTGAAATGTAATTGGTCCTGTAATGCATTTCCACAGCGCCGTTGGATACAGCGAAGTTGAAGTCAGGCTCAAGGAATACGGTTGTGGAAGAATTGAAATCAGAAGAATTAATCCGGTCAATTGCTGAAGCCAAAGCAAAGGCATTCCTTTTGGCTTTCATTGACTGTTGGGAATACAATGACACTTCATTTTGGCCTAAATAAATGCTGAAAGCAAAACCAAACAAAAAAAATATCACTATCAAAACAATGATGAACTCAACTGAAATTTGGGCCTTAAATTTCATAAAATCACTAAAGCAAAATTTTAGGGAGTGTAATTCACTTCAACCCCTACAGCATCAAGCCTCCATGAAGAATCAAGAGAAGAAACAATAGAATAAAGGCCTCCAATCTTCAGGTTGCTGAAATCAGCCCAAGTCCAATTTCCCCCTCCAGGCCTTGAAGAGGTTACATCAATTTTCTCAACCAATAAAGGATTTAAGTCCATCAAATCAATCGGGGTATTAAAATTATTGTAAGCCTTTGCAGTTAAATCATTATAATTTGTCAGACCGTAATTCAATGAAACAGAATCGTCAATTAATCCGCTCTGCGACTGGGCTGTAGCATTCACGTCATTCAAGAAAGCAGTAGCGCTCCCACTTCCAGTAAAAGAAGCCCTGTACCTCAAATACCTTGCATTCAAGTCAATATTGATTGGAGAAGCCGCTGATTCAGAGCTCCAGGCATTCCAGTCAACCGCATTATTTGAAAGCTGATATGCAAGGGTAAGGCTTTGGCCATTAAGGGTTGAATTGAATTCAAGGCTTTTAATTGTCTTAACTGAACCGAAATCAAGCGCGCTTGAAACATAATTCCCGCTTGAAGCATAGCCCCTGTAATAGGTTCTCATTAAAGCGTCTGTGTTAGTGGGGGGGGTTGGTTCTTGATATGCATAACCGCCAGCATAAGGATTGGCATTGTTTGCCCCCCAATGATAATAGTTGTTGTTTCCGAAATCTCTGGTTGTTAAAACAATATAATAGGTTGAGCCAATTGTAACACTTGCCGGAACAGAAAAGTTTGCGTCAATCCAATTATAAGAGCCTGTGGGAATTGAAAAAGAAGAAATTACAACAACCGCAAGGTCAGCCCCTGAAAGAACAGAACGCAGGCTTACATTCAAATCAAGAGGGCTGTTATATCTTCTAAGATACAATCTCACTCCTGAAACATTATTTACATTAGGCCTAAAAGACTGTGCAGCCCAATAAGACACACTGCTACGCCTGCCGACAGTAAGCTGGGTGCTGCCACTAGTTGCAGTGGTAACATCAATTCCCGGAATTGACTTCAAGGCAACTTCTCCGCCGGCATTATTTGTTATTTCAGTATTAGTGTTTGTTCCGTCAGAGAAATCTGCAACACTTGTTTCAATTACAGAGCTTTGGGTTATTGAAGAGAGAATTTCATGGCTCCAGTAAAGCCACACATTATTAATTGTGCCGCTCAAGCCGCTGAAATCAAAATTTCTGCCTCCAAGAGAATTGTTTGCTTGGGTTGACTGGTCGAAAACATTGTCCGGAGCATTAATTACGTTTGCTGTGGAATTACAGTTAGGCCAGTTACAGAAAGATATGGCCCATCTTGTAGCGCTTGTGGGAAGAGATACAGAGACAGTAATATTCAAGGCAATTGAAGCATTATTTCCTGCGCCGTCAGAAAGGGCAATGCTTCCATTGTATGTTCCGGCTGAAGTGCCTGCAGGAACTTCCACTGTAATTAATTTGTTCTGGCAGGACTGGGCTGCAAGAGGAGAAATTGAAGTTATCGGTTCAACCCAAGAGCCTGGAGCACCAGAAGAGGGGGTGAAAGAAACATTGGCCATGCCAGAATCAGAGGTATTGCATACAGTGAAAGATTTAGTGCTTGAATTTCCTGCAGTAATTGTGTCAGTGAAATAATTTGGAATTACAACCAAATAAGATTGAGGGCCCCCGCCTTGAACTAATACTTCTGCATTCAAAGGCACACTCAAGTTTTCTGCAGTTGAACCATAGGTTCCAATAATATTTAGTGCACCAACATAATTTCCTATTGCACTGGAAGAAGCAGTGAAATTCAGGTCAATTGTTCTGCTTTCATTTGGAGCAAGAGAAAAAATTGAATCGCTCAAAGAGAGGGTGACAGCAGTATTATTCCAGTCCTTTGAAAGGGAAAAATCAATGCTGCTCTCCCCAATATTGGTTACTGTAATGCTTTCAGTTTTTGTTGTGCTCTGGAGCATTTGAGTGTAAATGGATTGAAGGCTTAATTGAATTGAAGTGCTTCCAATCCTCACAAAATTTTCTGCTGAGGTAACCCAAAGCCAGTAGCCTCCTACTTGTGTGGGCAGAGAACCATAAACATCTACTTCAGTTGAAGCAAAAATGTCTGAACCGGAAACATTAATGTTTATTGTCCTGTTGGAAATAAGGGTTTTGATGGGGTCAGTGCCATTAGGAATTTTAATGAAGACTAATTTTTTTGCCCCTGGGCCCTGAGAGTAAACATCTTTTACTGCTTGGGCCAATTCATTCACTGAAGTTAAGGCGTCATCCTTTTCCCTTTGAACATTTAGGCCTGAAACATTGCTGTTAGCAAGGGCAATAATTGAAAGCAGTGCAATCAAGGATACAGCAAAAATTATTATTAACTCAATTGAGCTCTGCCCCTTCATTTTAACCAACAAAAAAAATTATTCCATTATAATTAGGGGAAAGGGCTTAATAATTTTATTCACTGAAAGAGGAATACAAAGAAAAAAAATGAAAGAAAAAGAATTACATTGTCCTGAGCATTGCCGAAAGCCTTATCTGAGCCCAAAAGATTGCTCCAACGCACAAAACCGAAACAAAGTAATACTTGAAGGCCTCAAAGCTGCTGCCATTCAATTGAATTCTAATTCCTTCAATGAAAGCAGTAACAGCAAGAGAGGTCATCACTATTGCAATAATTATTACAAAAACAATCTTTGCCTGCTGGCTCTTCACAGAAGAAAAAGAAATTATGCCTGCCAAGATTTCACCCCCCTTTCAATTTTTTGCATTTAGAAAACCTCCACGTCAGCATAAATTCTAACGCCGTCCTGCTCGAATGCAATAGCACACAACTTGTTTGTATGCCTTGTGCCCCTCATCTTCAATATCTCCATGCTGTGCACTCTTACATCCTTCTGCTCTTTTTTCTCGTAGTAAAGGGAAATGACCGCATCAGCAAGAAAGCCCACAGAACCCCTCTCGGATTCCGCCTCCTGTGGGGTCATCTCAGAGATAACAATTGAAGTGCAGCCCCACTTCCTGAGCATGTCAAAGAAAGCAAGGATTGACTCCCTTTGCTGGTACTCATCCTTGAACAAAAGAGAATAAGCAGTAATTGAGTCTATAACCAGCCTTTTGGCATTGATTGCCTTAATTGCATCCCTTATAGGGCCCCCACCCTGCTCAAGCAATTTTCCGACTTGGTGAGGCTTGTACTCCAAAACAGAAAACAATTTCTTTTTCTCTAATTCCTCGAAATTCCAGCCGTACTCTTCATTGTGCCTGTACAGGGAGTCCTTTGATTCTTCAAAGCTTATTAGAACGCCGGCCTCGTTGAAATCCCTTGCGCCATAATACAAAAACTGCAACCCAAAAGTCGTCTTCCCTGTTCCAGCGCTGCCAGTAACAAGAATAACAGAGCCTTTCTCGAAGCCGCCTTCAACCAATTCATCCAAACCAAAAATTCCTGAAGGAATCCTCTCGATAGGCTCTCTCTTTTTCTTTAATTCCTCTGCCATAAAACAACACAAAAAAACTTGAATTTTAATTAATTAAGGGAAAGGTTAATATTAATCTTTTGCCTAATTTCTGCTAACTCCAAAAAAACATATTAAAAAAACATTGATTCATCAAAGGGATACTTGTATGAACCTGAAAGAAGAACTTCAATCAAAACAGAACATTGTACTTATAATTCCAAACGAAAAGTATCCTGATGCAGTGCTCTCAGTAACAGAAGAACTGCTTTCGCTTGAAGGAGACTTCCTTTACGTCAGCGTGAACAAGCCCTGCAACGACATATTAAAGCCGTTTGAAAAAAAAAGGCAGGCTGAAAAGTTCTACTGCATTGACTGCATAAGCAGGACTTTCTCGCCAGCTCACACAGCAAAACTCGAGCAGGAGAAAAGCCTCTCAAAATTCTACTTCATAGACAACCCGCATTCACTCACGCAATTAGGCTTGGCAATAACAAAAATGCTTGAAAACAAGAAAATAAAGCAGTTGCTCTTTGATTCAATTTCAACACTCTTAATTTACAGCGAAGAAAAAGAGGTAATGAAATTCATTCATCACATAATGAGCAAGGTAAGGGAGACAGAATGCAAGGCAGTATTTACTTCCCTTAAAGAAGACGTGAGCTCAATGCTCGTGAAAGAAATAACGCTCTTTGCAGACGCAATAATCGAATTCAAGGAAACAGAAAAAAGAAAGATTGGAAACATAGAAATAAAAACAGAACAAACAAAAAAGACAATGGAAGACTTCGAAGAAATAAAAATATAAAGGAATTTTATGGAAAAAAAATTTAAAATTGCAGGTTATAATATAATAGTTAGTGAATATTCAATTTTGCCCAATACAGTTATTTTTACTGTGAAAAAAAAAGGAAACTGTGCTGAAATTAATGTACACATTATAGAAGACAAGGCAGAATTTGGGAAACTTTATGAGACTTATGAAAGAAGAGGCATTGGTCTAACAAAAGGTCTTGATGTAATGAGATATGTAATAGAATATTACCTTGAAAAAAAAGGAATAAAAACCATTTATGGTCACACTAAGGAAAAATTAGCAAAAGCATTAAGCAAGATGGGTTATAAAGTAACAAATGAGGTAACCAATTATCGCATAGAAAAAGAAATTACAAAAAATAATAACCCTCTTCCTTTAATATTAAAGAAAAAAACAAAGGAAACCCAACTCAAAAAAAAGTTATTTATTGCAAGAATTTTTAGGAAAAACAGAGTTATATGAAACCAAAAATTGGCTTAATGGAGCAAATAATAAAAGAGAGAAAATTAGAGATTAATTCCTTCCCAGGGGATTTCTTCCTTGGGCCTGATTGTAATTCCTTTATCATTTATTTCAAATGGATGAGGGCTCATGGACTGATTTGTTCCACGCATTTTTCTCACGAAGATAGACCTGTGAGGCGGATGGAAATAAAGAACTATAACTCCATCGCAGACGAATTCTTCTACGCCAAAAGCGCTGAAGGTGTTCTTGTCTCCTTTTGTTTCAGTTGTCATAACAGTAGTGCAATCCAACTTCTTCAACCCGTCAGTAAACATAAACAAGGTTTTCCTCATTGCGGCAGAGCCTTTAATCCACATTGCAAGCGCCGTAGTAGAATCTATCACCAGCCTTTGGGCTCCAATCCTTTCAACGTACTCAGTGATAATATTCAGTTCCTCCATTACCTCGTCTTCAATATTCTCTGCCTCTTTTTCTGCCAAATTCAATTTATAGATCTTGAACAAATTCCTGTCCTGCAATCTTTTAATGTCCCAGCGGAAGTTCTCCATGTCCCAGGTAATATTTTTCAAATTGGTTTCCAAAGTAACATATAATCCTGACTCATTCAATTTTGAGGCTCCATGATAGAGGAACTGCAAAGCAAAGATTGTCTTTCCTGTCCCTGCACCGCCTGAGATAAGAATTGAAGAGCCTTTAGGCAGGCCTCCCTCAATCAATTCATCCAGTCCTTCCACACCTGAAAGAATCCTCTTCATTAACCCACACCAAACCAATTATTTAATTATTTTTAATTAATGCCATAAAAAATACAGTAAAATAATTAATAAACTTGACGTTGAAAACGGCTTTTCTTCTTAAAATTTATTTCTTTATAGGTCGGTTTATGCTGTCCAGCATTACCTGCTGAATAAATAATATTTTTGCTATAAAAGCATTTCTTTGCGTTTGTTTTTTTAGTGTTTCTTCTCTTAATTATAATGCGGCCATTGAAGAACGACGATGACTCTGAGCGAGAGCAGTGAAGAGAGATGGGCGACCTGAGGCCGCAAAATATCTTTAACTTGGAGAATAAGAAATAATATTTTCAATTTGTATTGTACTTCAATTCTTTTTAAGAACTCTTAAAGATTGAAGTTGAGGCCAACCAATCAGATAACTCCGTTTGCTTTTTTGATTGACATTGAAACATATTTTTTTTCATATTTTTTTGACATTCACAAAAACGAACTGGAACAATTTTTTGTGCCAGAAATTGAATTGTTAAGTCATTTGTTATAATTTGCTGTGTAAACCTGAAGTATTGTACATTATCTTCTATTGCCAATCTAACTTGTGTTTTTTGAACACTTAGAGAAGACCGCTGTGGTTCAGCCACGTCAATTCCAAAATAGGGAAATTTTATGTAACTTATTTGACAACCATACTTACATTTTACTTTATTTTCTGGATATATTTGGGTTTTTATGGTTATTAACCCCAAAGATGACCCATAATTTGTTATTGTTAAGTCGTTAATGTCTAGACCTAAATTTCCTTCTTGGAGAAAAAACACGAAGTTTTTATCACAGTTGTCAGTTCCATCAGTCAAAAAAATAGGTACTGAATTTAAGAAACTTATAATAGTAAATAACAAAATACCCGCCCCAGCTAAAACTGCTCCTTGCTTTTCCTTTTCTTTGTCTATTGACAAATTATATATTGCAATTATTGTAAAGCCCAATAAAATTAAGGCTATGGTTAAAACAAAATTTATCTGGTTGCCTAATATAAAATAAATCAACCCAAGGATAAAAACCCACAAAATCAATAATTGTAATATGTTCAATACTTTATTGATATAAATTTGTATAATTCCTATAAGAGATAATATTACCCCTGCTATAATAAAGGCGGCTTCAGAGAAAATAATCCCAAATACTAAAAAAACAATAAGTGGAATTATAGGGTTAAGCCATTTACTCTTTGAATTTTTCTTTTTCTTCGTTCGATTAAAATTCTTTTTTTTAAGGCGTCTTTTTCTCATATTTTTCACTTTTTAAATAGTTTATGTCATATTAAGTAAATATGCATATTGTCAGTTTTTCATCCCGGCAAAAATAATATGGTTGAGAAAAAATTAAAAGGCAAGGCACAAAAATTAAATAATGAAGCAACTCTTATTCTATTTATGATTAGAAAAAAACCTTATTCGCACGAATCCCATTTTATTAGGACAGGAAAAATCACTGCAGGATTAGACAGAAGAAAAGTAAAAAAGCTTGGGGCAAGGTTTCTGAGTTGGACATGGCTTAAAACATCAAGAAGCCCAAAAAGAAAACTGCCATTACCCACCTTCAGACAAAGAATGAAAGGAGGAAAATTGCCAAAAGCAGACAGAAAAGAAATTGACAGCCAAATAAATTCTGCACTAAAAATTTTTGTAGGGCATCTGCCCAAAAACAAAATAAATGAAATAGAACAAAAAATTAGGGGCCTTATAACAGCAAGAATTCTTTCAGTAAATATTGCTCTCAGAGAAAAAACCAAAGGCAGTGACTTAAAGCAGATGAGAACGCAAGGAAAGGAACTCCACCATTATTTTGAAAGTGAAGGAAAAGTTCAAGGCGAAATTAATCCTTCACTAATGCAGGAAACAACAGGCAAAACCTATTTCGCAAAAGGCTTCAGCTCAGACAAAAATTCAGAAAGCAGCCCCTTCCATGAATCAATTCATGCACTACAAAGATTAGGATTAATTAAATTAGATGTTCCATTTGCACAGGCAGCAGAAAGGCTTTATGGACTAGAAAAAGGAATCTTTAAGGTAGACCCAAGAATGAGAAATCCTACAAAAGAAGAATTTGACAAAAAACCAAAGCTAGAAAAAATCGGAGAATTAAATGTACGTTATGAACCAAATTGGTCTTATCCAGTTGGGGACAGGATAGGCCAATGGGTTTTCCAAAACCTTCCAAAGCATCAGAGATGGCAGTACATGATTTTGCGCTGCAACGGAAAAAGCCACAGGGAAACACTGCAGGTTTTGGGAAGAAAAAAATAATAGTTTGCTTAATGCAAGGGAAAAGCTTAAAAATAACCTCAGTCCAATAAATAACTGCCTTTAAAAACTTTTCAAGCAGAGCTTGAAAAATTTCAAAGCCTTGCTTTGAAACCTTTTTAGAAAAAAGTTTTATCAAAAAAGTAAAAAAACAAAAAAAAGCAGAAAAAATTTTGGGGTGATGTAAAGTGAAGTTCAAATACTGTCCTTCCTGCGGTTCAATGCAGTTGAAGTACAACGGCCAAAGCCTTGTGTGCACTAAATGCAGTTACGCAGGCCAAATGAAAGAAGACGCAATGGACAAAATCAACGCGTTTGTCATGAGCGTGAAAAGAGGCGGCGGAAGCTCTCAGGTAATGATTGAAAAAGGGCCAAGGGAATTCGGGCAACCGGCAATTCCAGTAAAAGAAAAGCTGAAGAAGTTTACTGATTCAGAAGACTTCGAGATACTCTGAAAAATAAAAACAGGAAAAAGCAATCGCCCAAAAAAAGCCTTAATACAACTATTTTTATTAATTGGTTCAATAATTAATTATATTGAATTATTAAAGCAGGATTTTTGGAAGGTGAAACCATGGGAATAGACATAGACGAAAAATACGTCAAGTTAAGCAAGCAAAAAGAAAAATACAGGAAGAAAGACGAGCCAGAAAAAGAATTCTCCTGCCTGAATTGCGGAAGAGTTCTCACAAACAAGGGAAACTACCTTTATTACAGGCGCTTCTGCTCAGAACAATGCCTCGAAGAATACAAGAGCAGCGCAGAATTTTAAATATTTTTTATAAAGGTATTTTTTATGAACACAAAACGCTTTTTTAGAACAGGTTTAAGGAAAAAACTTTCTTTTAAGCCGTTAGATGTAATTGAAATCAAAACCAAAAGAAAAAAACTTCCACAAAATGTCAAAGCAGTTGTTGGAGACATTCATGAACTGCCTCTTGAGCAATTCAAGATTGTTTTCAATGCTATTTCAAGCAGGGTTGAAGCTATAAACAAACTGAGAAGCGAAGTAAATATATTGATTCCATCTAAAGTTGCAAACTGCTATGATGGAATAAAAAACTGCGCAGAATCAATGAAAAAAAGGGGTGATGATTTAACTAGAATACTAAAGTCAGGGGAAGAAGGGAAAGAATCAGCTAGAAAAATCGGTATACTCCAAAAAAAGAATAAGAGAAGAATTGAAGAACTCGAAAAGAGAATAAAGATATTTAACCAAAAAGTAAAAGAATTGGAAACGCAAAGATGGAAGCTAGGAAACGCTCTAAAAGTAGCGGAAAAAAGAAATTATGTTGTTGTTAATATTGGCGGTGTGCCCATGGCCTTCAAAGTTGAAAAAGTGGTTAGGGCAGTAAAACGGTAAAAATAAAATAAACTCTACAAAAGTAATTTTAATTTTCAGGTCCTCTTCAAAGGCACAAACACGAAATAGCCTGGCAGAGGAAAACTTTTACTGATTTTGCCTTCAGTTTTTTCTGCTAACTGCAATTGCTGGCTCCAATGGTCTCCTACAGGCGCAACAATTCTTCCGCCTTCACTCAACTGCTCAATCAAAGGCTCTGGAACAAAACCGCAGGCAGCGCTAACAAGAATTCTTTCAAAAGGCATTCTTTCACTTAAACCTTTTGTGCCGTCACCAAAAAAAAGTTCTGCATTATTGCACCCTTGCAGTTTAAGGTTTTCTTTTGCCTGCTCAAACAATCCTTCCACCAATTCAATTCCGTAAACCTTTCCTTTTGGGCCTACAATCTCTGAAAGCAATGCGCACACGTATCCTGAGCCAGAGCCTACTTCGAGCACTTTCATTCCTTCTCTTGCATTCAGCAATCCCAACATTACAGCAATAGTGTAAGGCTGGCTTATGGTCTGGTTGAATCCAATAGGGAAAGCATTATCGGAGTAAGCATATTCAATTAAATTTGAGGGCATGAAGAGCTCCCTCTTTACTTTCAGGAAAGCCTTTTCAATCAAAGCAGAATTGATTGCATCGGATTTTTTGAGGTAATGAACTAATTGAATTCTTTTATTCTCCAAATCCTTTGAACTCACTTTTTCTCCCTTCTCTTTATTTCTGCAAGCAATTCATTGATCCTGCTGTAAGAATCCAATTCTTCTTCCTGCATTACTGGGGTTCCTGCAATCTTCTCAATCTTGTATTTTTTTGTGATTATAAGAGAATGGGAATTAAAGACAGCTTTTGCTTTCTCTAACACTAAAGCCTTCTTCTTTAATTCCTGCTTTTCCTTACCCTTGTCAATTACAAGGAATTCCTTTTTTGAGCCTATAGCCTTGAAAGGAGAGTGCTGGAGTTCAAAGACATCCAAGCCTAAATCATGAATTTTCTCTATTGATTCATCGTCAGGCCTCACATCAAAAGGCATTCTTTTCTCGCGCTCTAATTGGCCTTGAAAAAAAGAGTCAAGAAGATTCTTTTCCAAAACAAGGTCTACCCCCAAAGCCCTCTCTAATTTCCTTGCAGTCTCAATGCTTGTCGAATGACCGCGCTCGAACCTGTACAAAGACTCCTTTGTAATTCCAACTTTTCTTGCCAATTCCTCAAGAGAGAAATCCTCTTTCGCCCTGCTGTCGCGCAATTTATTGTAATCCAATTCAACAATGGTTTTGCCCTTGAAATGCCTTACAGAGGGAGCAAAAGAATCCAGAACAGAAGAAAAAGTGCCCAAGGTCATTACAGGAATCAAATGCCTTTCATATATTTCTCCCTTCTTTAATTCACCCAATCTTGTTTTTTCTCCAATAATCAAAGCCATTGCATTAAAAGTCTTCCCCAATTTCAATAACTCTAAAGCCTGCTCTGGCCTTACGGCATCAATATTGGAATACACCTTCACAATCAAAGTGAAATTGTTTCTTTTGGCAATCAAATCAAAGCAGGAATTGTAATCAAAGAAACTGTTTACAATAAAGCCTTTCCCATTAAGAAAAGAAACAAGCCTGAATAAAACTACTTCCCTCATACAAAATTCTTTCTTTAAAAGAAAATTTAAATTAATGGTAACCGTTTAGATTTGTGTTTTGTTTTGTAATTGGTTTTCTATTATTTCTTTGATGTATGGTTCGTATTTTATTCCTTGTAGTTGGCTTGTTTGATAGAAGCTTGCCATTACTGCGTGTGCTTGTG